>CEQG01152826.1_pt1 | contig 20260 bp, 19 predicted proteins | sample 350301 | NCBI WGS metagenome assembly CEQG01 (sample SAMEA2621242, study PRJEB7988) | marine metagenome | isolation source: saline water (ENVO:00002010), including | reverse complement strand
GCCGTGAGTTTATGGGTAATGTTTCGCATGAGCTTAAAACCCCACTTTTTACCGTTCAGGGCTATATACTTACCCTTCTGGACGGTGCCATGAACGATAAAAGCCTGCGCAAAAAATACCTGCAGCGTGCCGAAAAAGGTGTAGAGCGCCTGGTTTATATTGTGCAGGACCTGGATATGATTTCTAAGCTTGAACTTGGAGACCTCAACCTTACTTACACTAAGTTCAATATTGTAGAAGTTGTACAAAGCGTTTTCGACCTGCTGGAAATGAAAGCAGACAGGAAAGGCATCATGCTGATGTTCGACATGAAGTACCTGAAGCCCATAATGGTTTTTGCCGACAGGGAGAAAGTGCAGCAGGTGCTCACCAACCTTATAGATAACTCCATTAAATATGGCCGTGAAGACGGCACTACCGAAGTAAGCATAGAAGACCTTGTAAACAATAAGGTTATTGTTCGCGTTAAGGATAATGGCGAAGGTATAGACCAAAAGCACATACCGCGCCTTTTTGAGCGTTTTTACCGTGTAGATAAAAGCGGGGCCCGTTCTGAAGGCGGCTCAGGGCTTGGCCTTGCTATAGTTAAGCATATTATAGAAGGCCACGACGAAAAAATTTATGTTGAAAGTAAATTCGGCGAAGGCTCTGAGTTCTCATTTACACTCGAAAAGACCAAATAAATCCTTCCAGCGCATATCGCTGCCCAAATTCTTCAATCCTTTATACATATCTATCTTTTCAAGATCTTCAACCTTAAAGGCGCTTTGGCGTGCATAAGGCACAAGCCCGGTTTTCTTTAGTTTATAAGCAAGGTATTCCTGCTCATACTGCCCCGGTGTTGGTATAAAAAATGCTTTTTTGCCAAGTTGCGCCAAATCCATAATAGTAGTATAACCCGAACGGCACAGCACCTTATCGCTTTCGTTAAAGGCCTGCTCCAGTGCCGCAGTGTTCATAAAGTTATAGTAGGTAATATTATCCCTCACAGTAACTTTCTCTTCCTGCTCTACAACACCCTTCACAAAAATAACCCTGCCTTTGTAGCGTGTAAGTTCAGTACTTAACTTTTCTTCCAGCATGGTGCGTTGCGGCTCGGGGCCAGATAGTATAGCCATAAGGTCATATTTCTTTTCCAGCGGCTTTTTATGCAGGCGGCTAAGCGGGCCAATGTATTTTACCTTTAACCCTTCATTTTCAGTATGCCCAAGCTTACCCGAAAGGTTTGGGGTTGTCTGCACATCCGGCACCCAGCACTCGTTATATTTTTTTATAAACTGCTGGTGTATTTTACTTGTAAACCAGGTAGTATTGCCGGTAAGCACATTAAGCTGGTGGGTAATAAATACAGAGGGTATTTTTTTACAAAACACACCAAGGCGATTGTCCGATATTATACCGCTTATATTATACTCCTTCACTATTTGCTGCACAAGGGTATTTTCGTGCCTTACGGCCTTTATCATTTTGGGTATCTGCCCTATCAGCTTCAGCTTAAAGAAAGCACCATTCTTGGCATATTCAATCTGGTAGCCCGGAAGCTCTACGGCTTTAAGGTGTGGAAATTCTTTTTTAAGCAGCGCCAGCGCAATTCCGTCTGATGCTATTACAGGCTCAAAACCATGATTTTCCAAAGCTTCGATAACGGGTATGCAGCGTGTGGCATGCCCCAGCCCCCAGTTAAGCGGGGCAACTAAAATTCTTTTACGTTCCTGCAAAATCATGTTTTTTTAAAAACTATTTTGCCCTGCAATGTAAAACTATTTCAGTTCTAATATATTTCCCTAATTTTACCAAAATTTTAAATTTAACTGTGGGAAGCAAAAATAAACTGAAGCGTTTTAAGGAAAACGAAACATTTAATAACGTAATACAACCCGAAAGAGAAGATGCCCTTGCAGGCAATTTTCCACTTAAAGGCAACTGGCGAAGCAGCTTTTTTAAGAATGACAATCCTGTGGTACTGGAGCTTGGTTGCGGTAAGGGCGAATACAGCGTTGGGCTGGCACAGCATTATCCTGATAAAAACTTTATTGGTGTGGATATTAAGGGTGCCCGTTTTTGGCGCGGTGCCAAAACAGCGGTAGAGCAAGGACTTACCAACGTAGCGTTTTTGCGGACACAGATTGAAATTATTGATGCTTTTTTTGCCGAAGGCGAAGTGGATGAAATATGGATAACCTTTCCTGACCCGCAAATTAAATACAAGCGTACAAAGCACAGGATGACCAACAGCGAATTCCTGCAACGCTATAAAAAGATACTGAAGCCTGACGGTGTAGTTAACCTTAAAACCGACAGTGAGTTTATGCACGGCTATACATTGGGGCTTTTGCATGGTGAAGGCCATGAAGTTTTGTATGCCAACCATAACGTGTACCGCAACGAAGGTGCTCCGCAGGAGGTTACAGGTATAAAAACATTTTATGAGCAGTATTACCTGGAGCAGGGCAAACCGATAACCTACATAAAATTTAAAATCAGATAAAAAGCTATGGATTTTATCCTGCCGGTAGTGTTAGGGTTTTTTATTGCTGCGGCAGGCATATTGCTCCCGGGGCTGCTTAACATAACCGCAGCTAAAATAGGGTTGCGCGAAGGCAGGCAAAGAGCGCTGATCTTTGCATTGGGCGCTACCAGCATAATTTTTATACAAACCTATATTGCAGTATCATTTGCCAAATTTATAAACAGCAGGCCCGATATCATTCACCTTCTGGAAGAAATGGGTCTTGGCGTATTTACGGTTCTTACCATTTATTTTTTATTCTTCGCTAAAAAGCCGAAGCCAAAACTGGATGATGAAGTAGTAGTGCTGCGCAGCCGCACAGGAGAGTTTTTTTGGGGGGTGCTGCTTTCCGCACTTAACTTCTTCCCTGTGCCCTACTACGTGTTTATGAGTGTTACTCTTTCGCGACATGGCTATTTTTCTTTTGATTCCCTGTTTGTGTTTCTTTTTGTTATGGGTGCAATAACAGGTTCATTTTTTGCATTTTATCTTTACATTATATTTTTCAGGAGGTTTGAGCACAAAGCCGACTTCTTCCTCAAAAACATAAACTTTTTCCTGGGGGGCATTACAGGGCTTGTCAGCATAATAACCCTGATAAAAATTCTGCGTACATAAAACTGCATTATGGATGAGAACATAAGCTTTTTTGAAAGGGTTTACGAGGTAGTAAGGCAGGTGCCTTATGGCAGGGTAACATCTTATGGTGCCATAGCCAACTATCTTGGGGCGGCACGCTCTGCACGCATGGTGGGCTGGGCCATGAATGCCAGCCACGGGCATGATGATGTGCCGGCGCACAGGGTGGTAAACCGACAGGGGCTTTTAACAGGCAAACACCATTTTGGCGGCACTAACCTTATGCAGCAACTACTGGAAAATGAGGGAATAAAAGTAAAAGAAAATAAAGTTGTTGATTTTAAGAAACACTTTTGGAACCCTGCTGACGAGCTTAAGCGTTAACCATCTTTTAAGCTTTGTAAAACTTTTAGATATCAGCTTTTCATACTATCTTTGCAATCTGTAACCAGTCTTAATTAAAAGGCTGTAACTGAAAGCTATAATATCATGAAACTCGATAGGAAAGAAATACTTAAAGCGCTGGAAACCATTACGCTTGCCGGAGAAGGGCAAAACATGGTGGAAAGCGGCGCGGTGCGCAATGTGCTTACCTTTGGCGATGAAGCCGTGGTAGAGGTTGTGCTGCACAACCCGGCTATGCACATCCGCAAACGTGCAGAGGCCGATATCATTAAAACAATACAGGAAAAAGTAAGCCCTGATGCCAAGGTTAAGGTAAACGTAAAAGTAGAAGCACCTGATAAGCCTGAAATTAAAGGCAAAGGCATACCCGGAATCAGCAATGTAATTGCAGTGTCGTCAGGTAAAGGCGGCGTTGGTAAATCTACCATTACGGCAAACCTTGCCGTAGCGCTTGCTAAAATGGGCTTTAGGGTAGGTATTCTTGATGCCGATATATATGGCCCGTCAATGCCAATAATGTTTGATGTGGAGCGTGAAAGGCCCATATCTGTAACCGTTGACGGAAAATCTAAGATGAAGCCGATTACCAGCTATGGTGTTGAAATACTTTCTATAGGCTTTTTTACAACGCCGGAGCAGGCTATAATATGGCGTGGGCCAATGGCATCTAAAGCGCTTAACCAGATGATTTTTGATGCTGACTGGGGCGAGCTGGACTTTATACTGATAGACCTGCCGCCGGGAACTGGTGACATCCACCTGAGCATTATGCAGTCGTTACCTGTAACAGGTGCCGTTGTGGTAAGTACGCCACAGGCTGTTGCTCTTGCCGATGCCAAAAAAGGTGTGGCAATGTTCCGCCAGGAAAGTATAAATGTACCTGTACTGGGTATTATAGAAAATATGGCCTACTTTACCCCGGAAGAACTGCCAGATAACAAATATTACATTTTTGGTAAAGAAGGCGCTAAAAACCTTGCAGAAGATTTAGATGTGCCTTTCCTAGGCGAAATACCACTTGTACAAAGCATACGCGAGGCAGGAGATTACGGACGCCCTGCTGCCATGCAGACCGCAACGCCTATAGAAACTGCTTTTGAAGAACTGGCACGCTCTGTAGTACAGGAAACCGTAAACAGGAACGACAACCTACCGCCTACAGAGGCAATAAAAATAACAACAATGGCGGGCTGCTCTGCAGTTAAAAAGAAATAATATGACAACAGAAGAAATAAAGCTGAGTGTGGAAAGGGCCCTTGACGAGATACGCCCGTTCCTTGAGTCTGACGGGGGTAATATTTCGTTGGTGGACATAGAGGACGACAGGCACGTGAAAGTGCGCCTGGAAGGAGCCTGTGTGGGTTGCAGCGTTAACCAGATGACACTAAAGGCAGGTGTGGAAACCACCATTAAAAAATATGCCCCGCAAATAGAAACAGTTGTAAACGTGGCATAAAGCCGCACAGCTGATATTTATCATAAAAATTAAAAACAGTTTTAAGGACATTTGTTCCCTGAAACTGTTTTTTAACGTAATAAAAAATGATTACAACAGATATATTAATTATCGGTGCGGGCCCGACAGGGCTTTTCGCCGTATTTGAAGCAGGACTTTTAAAACTTAAATGCCATATAATAGATGCTTTGCCGCAGCCGGGAGGCCAGCTTGCAGAGCTGTATCCTAAAAAGCCGATTTTCGATATACCGGGTTACCCCTCGGTGATGGCAGGAGAATTGGTAGATAACCTGATGGAGCAGATAAAGCAGTTCCAGCCCGGGTTTACCCTTAATGAGAGGGCTGAGACAATTGATAAGCTGGAAGACGGCACGTTTATAGTAACTACCAACAAAGGCACAAAACACCTTGCGAAGGCTGTAGCCATTGCAGGCGGGCTTGGCAGCTTTGAGCCACGCAAGCCCCTAATAGACAACATAGCCGATTATGAAGAAAAAGGCGTTGAATACTTTGTAAAGAACCCTGAGCTGTTCCGCGATAAGCGAATTGTGATAGCAGGCGGTGGCGACTCAGCGCTTGACTGGAGTATATTCCTTAGCGATGTGGCAAGCGAGGTTACGCTGGTGCACAGGAGAAATGAATTTCGTGGTGCGCTTGACTCTGTTGAGAAAGTACAGGAACTTAAAAAGCTGGGCAGGATTAACCTGATTACCCCTGCAGAGGTTACCGCTATAAATGGTAATGGCAAAGTAGAGTCGCTTACTATTGATGTTGAGGGCGAAAGCCAGACAATAGAAACTGATTATTTTATACCGCTTTTCGGGCTTACGCCTAAACTTGGGCCTATAGCCGACTGGGGCCTTGAAATTGAAAAGAACGCTATTAAAGTAAATAACGCACTGGACTATCAAACCAATATAGAGGGTGTTTATGCAATTGGCGATGTTAACACCTACCCCGGCAAATTAAAGCTGATACTATGTGGTTTTCATGAAGCTACCTTGATGTGCCAGAGTGTTTACAGCAGGCTAAACCCCGGTAAAAAGTATGTGCTTAAATATACTACTGTTAGTGGTGTAGATGGTTTTGACGGCACGCGAAAAGAAGCAGAAAAGCAGGTAGTTAAAGCGATAAATTAAATTATTTAAAGTTTAAAGTTCAAGGTTATATTTGTATACGGAGACATTATAGCCTTTGTAACATTAAACTTTAAACCTGAAACTAAGAATGTCATGGATATAACCGTCAAAGTAACCGACAGGGATGGTGTGGTGCACGAGGTACTTGCCCCCACCGATATGGCAATGAACATTATGGAACTGTGCCGTTCTTATGAGCTTGCGCCCGAAGGGACTATTGGCGTTTGCGGTGGCATGGCTATGTGCGCATCCTGCCAGTGCTATGTACTTAATGATGTAGCTTTACCACCTATGGAAGCTGATGAGGAAGCTATGCTTTCTGAAGCATTTTATGTTAAACCAAACAGCAGGCTGGGCTGCCAGATTGCAATAACAGAAGATTTAAATGGGCTCGAAATTGAGCTGGCACCTGAAAGCTGAGAATATAACAAAAAAAGCGGGATATTGAATCCCGCTTTTTTTATGATGTATTTTAAAATATTACTTTTTGATAAACTTAAGCACTTTGCTTTCGTTACCTTTTTCTATTTTTATAAAATAGATTCCGTTGCTGTATGATGAAGTATCAATAGTAAGGCTTGATGCAGAAGTTACAGTAACACTGACCATAGTTTGCCCAAGGCTGTTATAAACCATATAACTGTCAGGTAAATCATTATCGGCAACCGCTATGTTAAGCACACTTGTTGCAGGGTTCGGATACAGGTTTATACCTTTTAAAAGTTTAAAGTCTTCGCTGCCTGCAAGCGCCGAGCATACCGTAGATGTTTTTAAAGAAGCCCTTCGTGGTGAATTATCAAGCACTGCCAGTATCCTCTCTTTCTGGTCCTGTGTAAATATGTTCATACATGAATCATAGGTATAATCCATATAATTTTCAATCATGTCATAGCTTGTGCAGCTGTAATGCTGAGAGCAACCGCTGTTAGGGCCATTAGAGGCCGGTGTGTCATCACAGTAATCGCTGTAGCTGCATGAATCATTAGACCAGTTGTTACCCCAGATATGTAAAAGCCCTAAAGCATGGCCTATTTCGTGGGTGGTAGTCCTGCCTCTGTTATATGGCGCCTGGTAATCGCCCTGCGGATAAATTGACTGCGAGCCAAAATATTTATAGCCTATTATAACGCCATCCGTACTTGCGCTGCCCTCATAATTATTTAGCCCGTTAAGGCCTGATTGTGACGGGAACTGTGCATACCCTAAAACATCTGAAAGGTCTGACCCAAAGTTACACACCCATATATTAAAATACCGCGTCGGATCCCAAATTGTGCTTGGCTTTAGCAGGTTTTCAATCTGAGATTCACTCCAGCTTGCCAGGTTCATATTTACCCGGTCTATACCAGTTGTTGGCTGTCCGTCAGGGTCAACCTGGGCAAGGCAAAATTCAATTTGTACATCTGCACCCACAGGGTTGGTGTTGTATCCCGGTGTACCAAGCATTCTCCTGTAGTCCTGATTTAAAACCGTTATTTGAGAAAGCACCTGCGCATCTGCTATATTTTCGTTAGTGCCTAAAAAATCTCCGTTATGTACTACGTGCACCACTACCGGTATAGTTATTATCTCGGTAGTATTTTGACCTGTAGCTGCACTTTTCGTTTTACGTGCCGTAATTTTTTGTGCAATCCACTGCTCAAACTCATCGTTTGTAGCTCTTTCCGGTGAATTTTCCTGAAGATATTCCTCATATTCAGTAGTCACACAACGTATTTTTCCCGTTTCACTGTTAATACTTTCGGCATGAATAGTCTTTCCAAATACTTTAGGCAGTTCCTGTGCCTGCATCACCATAGTTGTAATACCAAAGAAGGCTGCTAAAAATATACTCCTGATATTGCTGTTATTTTTCATTTATTAAAGAAATGTTAAAAAAGTTATGCAAGATACTTATAATGAGTGTTACAATAAATATATTTTTGTTAAATCTCGTGAAGAGATAAACAAAAAGCCCTGCACGTTGTGCAGGGCTTTAGAACAAAATATATGTGTTATTACTGCTTTACAAACTGAAGTGTTTGTGTAGCATCTGCTTTGTTTATTTTTATGAAATACATTCCATTTGCATAACCCGAAATATCTACACCCATAGTTGACGAGGTTATTTTGCCTTTACCAACAAGCTGCCCAAGATTATTGTATATGGCATAACCTTCTGGTAAGCTGCTGCTGTCAGGTATGCTTATATTAAGTATACTGTTGGCAGGGTTAGGATACAGTTTAATTGCATTAAGGCCTTTTGCAGGATTGTTTGTACCCATAGTGGTATTTACACCAAATGGAGTCATTTCCATATCCGTAAATTGTCCGCCTTCGGCAATAACCTGTCCGTTTGCAGTAGTTACAGTATAGTAGCCTTCACCATATTCGCAGCAAATACCATCTCCCTCAAGGTCAATTATTGCAAAAATATAGCATTGGTTGTTTTCTACCTCAATAGTATGGGTGTATAGCTGGTTATCACCATAAAACTCAGAACCAAACGGATCATCAAGGTCAATGTTACTTACTAAAGGCTCTTCATTACTATCCAGTAAAGCCCAAATAGTTTCATCACCATAATCATCAGTCATAACAGTAACAATAATCTGGGTAGTATCAAAGCTTTGCGCAACTAAAAAGTTGTCTTCTGCAGTATTGTTCTCAGCAACTTCATCAGCAGTACCGTTAACGTTTGCTATAGTTGCAGTAAAATCATGAGTACCTGCCTCTACAGTAACTGTCGGCAGTATTATAGTTGCCTGCGCGTTTGTGGTAAGGTTACCTTCCCATGTGTAGGTACCTTCTTCAACACCATCTATACTGTAATTAATAACAGCCGAAGTAAGTGCAGTGCTGCCATTGTTTTTAATTATAAGCTGCGGCTCAAATGAAGAAGAACAGGTACTGTTAAGGCTCTGAATTTGTAAAGCACCATCAAGTTCTGGTACAATACCAAGAGTACAGCCCGGAGATGTTATAAGCGAAACCCTTCTTGGCGAGTTTGCCAAAACAGCAACCATCCTGTCTTTCTGATCTTGTGTAAATATATTCTGACAGGTATCATTTGTATAGTCCATGTAGTTTTCTATCATGTCCATTCCCGGAGATTCAGGACAACTGTCTATTCCATCTGGGCACTCTGAATTGGCATTAGCGGCTACAGGAGTATCAGCACAAAAATCGTCTGCACTGCAATCACCATCACCCCAAATGTGCCTCAGCCCAAAAAAGTGCCCTACTTCATGAGTTGTTGTGCGGCCTTTATCCCTGCCCACTATTTCATCATAAGTTCCGTCAGGATAAATGTCGCTCGATCCAAAGTATACATGTCCTATTACTACACCATCAGTTTCAGCTTCTGAAGGGAGTCCCGGCACATCAAGACCTTCAAGCCCTGATGCTGTCGGAAATTGCGCGTAACCTGCAAGTTCTCCAAAAAACTCATATATATGGTCTACAACCCAAATGTTAAGGTATTTTTCAGGATCCCATTGTGTTTGTGGCTTAAGTATGGTTTCTATAGATTCCATATCCCAACCATCTGCATTGCCAAGATTATGGCGCGTAATACCTGTTGTGGCTATACCGTTAGGATCCTGCTGCGCAAGGCAAAACTCAATTTCCATATCGGCTCCTACAGGGTTTGTGTTATATCCGGGCGTGTTAAGCATACGCCTGAAATCCTGGTTTAGTACCGTTATCTGAGACAGCACCTGAGCATCAGCAATATTTTCATTAGTCCCCAATGCATCTCCGTTATGTACAACGTGCACAACAACCGGTATAGTAACCACATTATTGGTAGATTTTTGCATAAAGCCGGCAAGCCTCTGCGCCCTTACAGCTTCTACCTTTGGTGCCAGCCATTGCTCAAACTCCTGGGTTGTGGCACGTTTATCATTCTTTTTCTGTAAAAGGGCTTCATATTCTGTAGCACCACACTTTTGCAGTTCACCCGAAAGTGTTTTGCCAAAAACATGGGCCTTTTTGGCAGCCTTTTCCTGTGCACTTGCACCTACTGAAAATGCAAGGGCAGCTACAAGAAAAGCGGCACTAAAAGTAATTTTTTTCATATCTGTGTTTTTTGATTGTTTTAATTGCGCCGAAATTAAGAAAATATTTTATTGTTGCTATGCCTGTAAATCTAAAAAACCGGCTAATGCCGGTTTTTTAACATATTAACTTTAAGTACATTGCAATTGTTATATTGAGGCCATATCATGGCTCATTACTTTTTCTTCAATTGCATTCCACAAGCCAAGCCTTTTTTGCAGGGCAAGCCTTGATATTTCTTCAACCTCTCTCCATTTTACTGCATCATCACCACACAACTCGGTTATCATTTGCATAGCCATAGGGCCGTGCTCATCTCCGTCAAGCTCTATATGCCTGTCAAAATAATAAATCAGCTTACTCAGGTCAGTTTCGGGAAAGTTTGCCTGAAAATTTCTTAAAATCTCCGTAAACATATCCGGTATCACTTCTTCGCGCCCAAAGGTGAATGCCGCAGCAATTTCGTGTGGCTTGCCTTGTTCTATTATAGTAAATGTAAAATCAAGAAAATCTTTTATACCTTCACTAAGCCCGCTTTGCTTTATCGACACAAATATGTTTTGCGTAACAATTACATTTTCCAGAAACTCCTTAATTTCGGATGTGTCCGCACCGCATGCTTGCATGGCATCAAGATACATCTCAAAATGGCTCTGCCTAAGCCCTTCGGCATTTATATCTGTTTCTTCCGCAAGTACAATTTCATTAATAAGATAACGCGTTTGCGGATTGCCCACCGGCATCCATGGCGTTGTGGTGCAGGTTAATTTTGACTGCAACGCTTTTAACAGCGACATAAAATCCCACACGGCAAAAACATGCCCGGTTAAAAAATGCCTTAAATCTTCTACAGATTTCACTTTAGCATACAAAGGGTGCTGTAACAGCTGCTCCCTTTGGTTAAGGATGCTGCTGTTGATAGTCTCAATATTCATAGCATTCTATTTTTATACAAATTTAAAAAAAGCAGGGGTGTATTATAAAAGCTTTTTATTGATTTTATCAATACAATAATAGTGCCTGTTTTATCTACATCTTTATAATTTTATAAACGCAGAAAAACACTGTTTGGTTTGTCCTCAAATGATTTTTTGCATAAAAAAAGGCCCTGCAAATGCAGAGCCGGTATATGAAATAGCTGAATTATTATTTAAAAGCAGCATGGCCTGTAATGTCCATACCTGTAATAAGCAGGTGGATGTCATGTGTACCTTCATATGTAATTACACTCTCAAGGTTCATCATGTGGCGCATGATAGAGTATTCTCCTGTAATACCCATGCCTCCTAAAATCTGTCGTGCTTCGCGTGCTATATTAAGTGCCATATCCACATTATTGCGCTTTGCCATAGATATTTGAGCAGATGTTGCTTTACCCTCATTACGCAGCACACCAAGCCTCCAGGCAAGTAGCTGTGCTTTTGTAATTTCGGTTATCATTTCTGCAAGCTTTTTTTGTTGCAACTGGGTGGCAGCAATAGGCTTATCAAACTGCATACGCTCTTTTGCATAACGAAGTGCTGTGTCATAGCAATCCATAGCGGCACCAATAGCACCCCATGCAATACCGAAACGAGCAGAATCTAAACAGCCAAGCGGTGCACCAAGCCCCGATTTGTTAGGCAGCAGGTTTTCTTTTGGTACTTTTACATTATCAAAAATAAGCTCTCCTGTTGCAGATGCACGAAGCGACCATTTATTATGTGTTTCAGGTGTTGTAAAGCCTTCCATACCGCGCTCTACGATTAGCCCGTATATCCTGCCTTCTTCATTTTTAGCCCAAACTACTGCAATATCTGCAAAAGGAGCATTGCTTATCCACATTTTGGCACCGTTAAGCAGGCAATGGTCACCTTTATCTTTAAAGTTGGTTATCATGCCGCCCGGGTTAGAGCCATAGTCAGGTTCTGTTAAACCGAAGCAACCCATAAATTCACCACTGGCAAGTTTTGGCAGGTATTTTTTGCGTTGCTCTTCGTTACCATACTTATATATAGGGTACATCACTAAAGATGACTGCACTGATGCAGTAGAACGCACGCCACTGTCTCCCCTTTCAATTTCCTGCATGATAAGGCCGTAAGAAATCTGGTCGAGGCCGGCGCCGCCATACTCTTCCGGTATATAAGGTCCAAATGCGCCTATATCGGCAAGGCCTTTAATTATCTGGTTAGGAAATTCTGCCTTTTGGGCATAGTCTTCTATAATAGGTGATACCTCACGCTTTACCCACTCACGGGCTGCATCGCGCACCATTTTTTGCTCATCTGTCAGCAATTCGTCTAACAAGTAGTAATCAGGTGCCTGAAAAAGATCGGGTTTCATTTGCTGTTTGTTTTTATATGCACAAAAGTAAATAAGAAACCTAACAAATCAATAATATTTTGTTGTGATTTTTGAATTTACTTAAAAAGTACTGCAACCACATGCAAAATGTCTGCTGATTTTATTTCTTTGTTAAAAAAAGTACCAATGAGGCTATACCAACTATTTATGCTGCTTGTTTTTTGGACCGCAGAAGCACAAACGACAGCAATACTTGATGCTGAAAACAAACAGGCAATTCCTTACGCTACTGTTGTATTCAAGAAAGAAGGAAAGCCCGTAGACGGCTTTTACACGAGCGAAAATGGCATACTTGAGCTTCCTTCATCTGAATATGACACGGCAGAAATAAGCAGTTTAGGTTATGAAAATAAATCAGTAGCCAGGCATGACATTAAAGCACAACTTTATTTAAAACCCAAAGCTATTGAACTGGCAGAGGTAATAGTTTCTTCAGCAAAGGACACCCTTATAGGCGAATATAATTTTAAGAAGGCGAAAAGCCAGCCCATAGGTACAGGCCACCAGCTTGCAGTTTTTATAGACAATCCCGCGGGGCGTGATGTTCCGCTTAAAGCACTATGGCTTAAACTGGCTAAGATAAAATACACAACAGTTGTACGGATATACCTGTGCGAAAGGAAAGATTATGTACAGGAGTATATTGAGGCAGGAGGCGAAACAGGATCTTATGAGAGCTATATACCTGCTGAAGCACTTACTGCACAAAATATAATAACCGAGCTTAAACCTGAAAACGGAAATGATGCTAAGATTGACCTTGCAAAATATGAGTTGGTACTGCCTAAAGATGGTGCTTTTATAGTTATGGAAATAATAGGGCATTACAATACACTAAACCAAAATGTAGTTAAACCTGCCGTAAAAGATATAACCGCAATAGAAGTGCACAAAGCCGTTAATGATAACTACTGCCAAAGGCTGGGTATCACTAACTTGTTTTGGGTTAACACTAACCGCTGGCTAAGAAATGATTATGAATATATGGGCTCTAAGCCACCCCGCAATACTTTTGTAACCCCCACAATGGGTGTGGTAATTGGTATATAGCACTACATCTTCAGGTAAAAATCCTGAGTTAGCGCTGTATATTCAGGCGTATATTGGTGGCGGGCTGTTTCTATAATAAGTTCGTCAGTTTCAACCATATCCTGCGGCGATTTTTTAAAGGCGATAAGGCTTCGCTTTATTTCAGATTGCGGCGTACCTTTTACTCTTGTAATTTTATACGGGAATAAAGAATATTCTTCTGCCATTCTGATGAAGCTCTCCTCTTCCTTATATGGAAGTATCAGCGCAAATATCCCCTCACCCGAAAGTAAGAGCGATGCTGCTTCGGCTAATTCGTTAAAGGGCATTGATGCAGCCTGCCGCGCCATATCGCGTTCCGTATTGCCGCTGCTGTAGTCTTCACTGTAAAAAGGCGGATTAGATACTATAAGGTCATACTCCTCATCTTCCATTTCGTCAACAAATTCATCCAGCCCGGCATGATAACAAAACAAGCGGTCGCCCCAGGGGCTGTCCTCAAAATTTTCTACAGCCTGCTCATAGGCCTCATCTTCAATTTCAATAGCATCAATCTGTTCGGCAGTACTACGTTGTGCCAGCATCAGGGCAACCACGCCTGTGCCTGCACCAATATCCAGTATGCTGTAAGGATGATGCTCTAAAGGTGCCCACGCACCAAGCAGCACACCATCAGTCCCTACCTTCATGGCACACTTATCCTGGTTAATGCTGAATTGCTTGAACTGGAAAACAGACATAATGTAATTGATTATAATAATGAAGATAAGTAAATGCTATGAACCCATCACGCATTATACTCATAATTAAACCTTAATTAACTAAGGTAAAGGTCAACAAGCCCTTCGGGAGTATTAAGTATGATCTTTTTGTTTTCGCGGTCAACCTTAACAATAAAATCATCTATCATGGGCACGAGTATCTCGGTGTCCCCTTTTTTAATTTCAAAAAGTGCCTGTGCGGAATTATCGTTCACGCCGGTAATAACACCTATGTCGCCAAGCCTTTGGTCTTCGGCAGTAAAGCCGATTATTTCATGAAAATAAAAACGGTTTCCTTCCAGCTTTGGCAGGGCCGATAATGGCAGGTAAAGGCCGCAGCCCATAATGCCGTCGGCATCATCCTCGCTGTTTATATCCTCAAAACGGATGCGCAGGAAATCATTCTTGTGCAGTGAACTGGTTACAATAAAAAAAGGAACCAGATGTTTGTTTATTTCAACAAACACTGATTCCAGATTTTCGTACAACCCGGGCTCATCGGTATCAAGCCATGCAAGTACCTCGCCCTTGTAGCTGAATTTTTTGGCGATTTTGCCTAAATAGAAACAATCTTCTTTACGCATTAAAACGCCAATTTAAAATTAAGCCTGGGTTTCTTCGCTGTTCTCTTCGTTAGCCGGTTCAGCAGCAGCCTCTTCGCCTTCAGCAACAGGTGCTTCGGCAGCAGCAGCGTCCGCTTCTGCCTGCTTAGCGGCAGCAATACGGTCTTCGTTAACTTTTTTCTCAGCTTCAAGCGCTTTAGCTTTTGCGTCAGCTTTAGCATCAGAAAGGCCTTTTGACTTGCCTTCAATCTTAGCTGTTTTCTCATCTAACCATTTTGCAAGCTTTTCGTCAGCCTGCTCCTGTGTTAGAGCGCCTTTGCGCACACCGCCGTCAAGGTGGTGCTTAAGTAAAGCTCCTTTATAAGAAAGGATAGCCCTTGCAGTATCAGTAGGCTGTGCACCATTGTGCAGCCACTGTACAGCGCTGTCAAGGTTAAGCTCTATTGTTGCAGGGTTAGTGTTTGGGTTGTATGTACCCAGTTTTTCAAGGAATTTACCATCCCTCTTAGAACGGCTGTCAGCCGCTACCACCCAGTAAAAGGGTTTTCCTTTTTTACCGTGTCTTTGTAATCTGATTTTTACAGGCATAATCTTTAGATTAAATTTTGGGGTTCCCGACCCCTTGTTAATTAAGGCTGCAAATATAAGAAAGTTTGGTAAACAAACGTTTATGATTATAAGTTTTAAGAATTTTTCTGTTTTAGAGATTTCATATTATTAATTTTTATTGTGATTTCTATTATTTATATTAGGATATATTCTATAAAAAACTATTTTTGTCGTTGTAAAATTTTGGTTTACCTTTTTCTAACTATACAATAATGAAAAGATTTTTATCACTATTAGTGCTGTTGGTGGCTTTAACCTCATGCGAAGAAGATGTGAAATTTAATACACCTGCAGTGCAGGGGCTTAAAGATAATGAGTTATGGAAGGCTACAGAATACAGCGCTACCCTTGGTGTTGGCGGTGCTTTAACCATTACCGCAACCAACGGGTTTGAAACAGTGGTGCTGCGCACGGTATCATCTACCCCGGGCATGTCTTTTCAGTTAGGGGTAAACGATAGTAACAGGGCTTCTTATGCTTTAGAGGCAGACGGGCTTAGTTTTGATTATACAACAGGCACAGGCTTAGGCGACGGGCTTATAGAAATAAGCGACAGGCCGGGCGAAACCAACTTTGAAAGAGGATACATATCAGGAACTTTCCGCTTTAATGCAGTAGATGAAACAGGAGCGGTTGTAAATTTCCAGAACGGATTTTTCTACAAAGTACCAATAGCAGGAATTGAATAATATTGCTTTAAATACGCATAAATACAGCAGCCCCGCTACAAGTGGGGCTGTTTTTGTTAGGTTTTGTGTATTAAAAAAATATTAATTCGTTGAAAAATACAGTTTTGTATATAAATTAAAGTACATTTGTAGAGCTGAGGCACTAAATTTTTTTTATATGAATATATTTATTGGAAGCCTTCCGTTCAGTATAGAGGAAGCAGATTTAAGAGAGTCTTTTGAGGCTTATGGCCCGGTTAGTTCTGTAAAGATCATTACAGACAGAGAAACCGGCAGGAGTAAAGGTTTCGGTTTTGTTGAGATGCCGGACGATAATGAAGCCTTAAAGGCTATTGAAGAGCTGAACGGAGCAACTGTTCAGGGAAGGACAATAGTTGTTAACAAGGCAGAACCAAGGCCGCAGCAGGATAACAGAAGAAGTTTTGGTAACAACCGTGGCGGCGGTGGCTTTAACAGGAACAACAACCGTGGCGGCGGTGGTGGCTTTAACCGCGGAGGCGGAGACTACAACCGTGGCGGTAACTATTAATATAATAGATACGTACATTTTAGAAAACCACCTTAGGGTGGTTTTTTTGTTGTTGATAATTTAAGGTTGTGTCCTGCGTTATAATAATGTAATTTTGAAAGGTTGCCCTAAACTCCGGGGTAATAATTTAACTCTCAAAACCACAGCTTGTTATGTACCTGATATTTGACACTGAGACAACCGGATTGCCCAAGCGGTGGGATGCGCCCCTAACTGACACTGATAACTGGCCCCGCTGCATACAGATAGCCTGGCAACTGCACGACGATATGGGTACGCTTATAGAGCACCAGGATTATTTGATTAAACCCGAAGGCTTTAATATACCCTATGATGCAGAACGCATACACGGCATCTGCACCGAGCTTGCCACCGAACAGGGCATAAGCCTTAAAGAAGTGCTTATGAAATTTAATGAGGCAATTGCAAAATCTAAATTTATTGTAGGCCAGAATGTTGGGTTTGACGTAAACATCATGGGTTGTGAGTTTCACCGCCATGGTATGGAGAGCCCGCTGGGCGGCATGAAGATACTTGATACCTGTACAGAGATAACAGCAGAACTGCTGCAGCTGCCCGGCGGGCGTGGCGGTAAGTTTAAGCTGCCAACCCTTACAGAACTGCACGAATACCTGTTTGGCGAACCATTTGCCGAAGCACACAATGCTACTGCCGACGTAGAGGCTACCACCCGCTGCTTCCTCGAGCTTGTAAAGCGTGAAGTATACACACATGAGGAGCTTGACGTGCACCCCTCCTATTTTCATGATTTTAAAACCCGCAACCCGCAACCAATACAGCTAATCGGGCTTAAGCACATAAACTTAAAGGCGGCATCCGATGAAATACGCAAGCGTCTTGAAAAACTTAAGGTTGCCCATACTCCGCAGGAACCAACCGTACAACAAAAGCGCGACCTTAGAGAGGTCGACTTTGTACACCTGCACAACCACACCCAGTTTTCGGTACTGCAATCTACCATATCGGTGCCAGAGCTTGTAAAGGCTGCCGCAAAGTATAAAATGCCTGCCGTAGCCATGACCGATCATGCCAACATGATGGGGGCGTTTCATTTTGTGAGCAATGTGCTTAACCACAACAAAGCGGCAGAGGCTAAAAACAAAGAAGCAGAGGAACGCGGAGAAGAACCCACCGAGGTAATCATGAAGCCTATTGTGGGCTGCGAGTTTTTTGTGTGCGACAACCACACCGATAAAACCCGGAAAGATAACGGTTACCAGGTGGTAATGCTTGCCAAGAACAAACAAGGTTACCATAACCTCGCAAAAATGTCATCTATAGCTTATACAGACGGTTTTTATTATGTGCCGCGTATCGACAAAAGGGTTATTGAAAGATATAAAGAAGATATAATAGTATTATCGGGCAACCTGTATGGCGAAATACCGAATAAGGTGCTTAACATGGGCGAAAACCAGGCAGAGGAAGCCCTGCTGTGGTGGAAGCAAACCTTTGCCGACGATTTCTATATAGAGCTGATGCGTCATGGGCAGGAAGATGAAGACAGGGTTAACCAGTCGCTCATAAAGCTGGCACGCAGGCACGATGTAAAACTTGTTGCCACCAACAACACCTATTATATAAATAAGGAGGATGCCCATGCGCATGATATTTTACTGTGTGTAAAAGACGGCGAAAAACTGGCTACTCCAAAGGGGCGTGGGCGTGGTTTCCGTTACGGGCTGCCCAATAACGAATATTACTTTAAGCCGGGCGAGGAAATGAAAAAGCTTTTCCAGGACCTGCCCGATGCTATAATCAATATACAGGAAATAGTAGATAAGGTAGAGGTATATTCGCTTTACCGAAATGTACTCCTCCCTAAATTTAATATCCCTGAAGAATTTCAGGTAGCCGAAGACAACGATGATGGTGGCAAGCGTGGTGAAAACAAGTATTTGCGCCACCTTACCTACAAAGGAGCAGAAAAGCGGTATGGCGAAATTACAGATGACATACGCGAGCGCCTCGATTTTGAATTAAAGACAATCGAGAATACCGGCTACCCCGGCTACTTTCTTATTGTACAGGACTTTATTGCCGAAGCCCGCAACCTTGGGGTATCGGTCGGGCCGGGCCGTGGTTCGGCTGCCGGTAGTGCAGTTGCCTACTGCTTAGGTATCACCAATATAGACCCAATTGCTTATGATCTGCTTTTTGAGCGTTTCCTTAACCCCGACCGTATATCGATGCCCGATATTGATATCGACTTTGACGATGAAGGCCGCAGCAGGGTAATGGATTATGTTATCAATAAATATGGTGCCAACCAGGTAGCACAGATTATTACCTATGGTACCATGGCGGCAAAATCGTCTATCCGTGATACCGCCAGGGTGCTCGACCTGCCTTTGTTTGAAGCGGACAAAATTGCCAAGCTGATACCCAATATGAAGCTGGCCAAGATATTTAACCTTGATGCGGGCGCACTGCGCGGCTCGCTGCGTTCGGAAGAATTTGAAAGGGTACAGGAACTGATGGCAATGGCTGATGGCGGAGACCTTACAGCCGAAACCATACAGCAGGCAAAGGTGTTGGAAGGTTCATTACGTAATACAGGCATACATGCCTGCGGGGTAATTATTACACCTGATGATATAACTAATTTTGTACCCGTTTCGGTAGCAAAAGATTCAGACCTGTATGTAACCCAGTTTGACAACTCGGTTGTAGAGAGTGCGGGGCTACTGAAAATGGACTTCCTCGGGCTTAAAACCCTTACGCTGATAAAAGATACGGTTAAGCTCGTTAAGTACCGCACAGGTAAAGAACTCGACCCTGATAACTTCCCTATAGATGACCAGAAGACATACGAGCTTTTCCAGCGTGGTGAAACGGTAGGTATATTCCAGTATGAATCGCCCGGCATGCAAAAATACATGAAGGAGCTTAAGCCTACTGTCTTTGCCGACCTGATTGCCATGAACGCGTTGTACCGCCCCGGGCCGTTGGAATATATCCCGAGTTTTATCCGCAGGAAGAATGGCGAGGAAGAAATAAAATATGACCTTGATGCTTGTGAGGAATACTTAAAGGAAACTTACGGTATTACCGTTTACCAGGAACAGGTGATGCTACTCTCGCAAAAGCTGGCAGGCTTTACCAAAGGCGAAGCCGACGTTCTGCGTAAGGCAATGGGTAAAAAGCAGAAGGATGTACTCGACAAAATGAAGCCCAAGTTTGTTGAGCAGGCTGCAGCTAAAGGCCATAACCCTGCCACACTCGAAAAGATATGGAAAGACTGGGAAGCCTTTGCAAGTTATGCCTTTAATAAAAGCCACTCTACCTGCTATGCATGGGTAGCCTACCAGACAGCTTATCTTAAAGCCCACTACCCTGCCGAATATATGGCAGCAGTGCTTAGTAACAACATGAATGACATTAAGCAGGTAACCTTCTTTATGGAAGAATGTAAGCGCATGGGCTTGCAGGTGCTTGGGCCTGATGTTAACGAATCGTATTATAAATTTACCGTAAATGACCAGAATGCAGTACGTTTTGGTATGGGAGCCATTAAAGGCGTGGGCGCCGGCGCAGTAGATACTATCGTAGAGTGCCGCAAGAACGGCAGGTATAAATCGATATTC
>CEQG01047796.1_pt1 | contig 20265 bp, 20 predicted proteins | sample 350301 | NCBI WGS metagenome assembly CEQG01 (sample SAMEA2621242, study PRJEB7988) | marine metagenome | isolation source: saline water (ENVO:00002010), including | reverse complement strand
AACATTTACCTGCAGGGTACGTATGACGGTGCCCTTACAGCAGAAGACGGTACTTTTTCTTTTAAAACAACAGCAACAGGAGAGAAAATATTGGTAGTATCCTATCTTTCTTATGAAGAAATTCAGATGCCAATAACAGTAGAACAATATAAGCCACAAACATTTAAGTTGCGCGAAAATGTAAACACTCTTGATGCGGTTGTAATATCAGCAGGTACTTTTCAGGCGGGCGATAATACCAAAGCAACAGTTTTAAAACCGCTTGATATTGTTACAACAGCAGGCAGTGCAGGCGATATAATCGCGGCACTGCAAACACTACCCGGCACGCAGGCGGTAGGTGAAAGCGGAAGGCTTTTTGTACGTGGCGGCGAGGCCGACGAAACACAAACGTTTGTTGACGGTATAAGGGTAGCCCAGCCTTATGGTGCGGCGGCTGCTAATATACCGACACGCGGCAGGTTTTCGCCTTTTCTTTTTAAGGGGATGACATTTTCTACAGGAGGTTATTCGGCAGAATATGGCGAAGCGCTTTCGAGTGTTTTATTGCTGAATACAATAGATGAACCGGTACAGGAGCAGACTGATATTTCTTTAATGACCGTTGGACTTGGTCTTGGCAATACCCAAAAATGGGAAAAAAGTTCGCTTACCTTTAATACTGCTTACATCAACTTAGAGCCTTACCAGTGGCTGGTGCCACAAGATGTAAGCTGGAACAAGCCTTACCAGTCGTTATCGGGTGAAACGGTTTACAGGTACCAGCTTAAAAACGGTTTGTTTAAAGCCTATGCCGCTTTTGACAGTGCAGACTTCAGCATTAACCAAGAAAGTATAAACGCGACAGTACCTGTAAGAACAGGTATTGATAATAACAACCTGTATGTTAATACATCCTATAATGGCGTTCTACCTAATATGTGGACAATACACACAGGGCTTTCGTACGGTTACAGCAGTAATAAAATAGGTATAGATGTTAATGATGTAAATAATGATGAACACAGCAGCCATGTAAAGCTAAAGTTTAAAAAGACTGTAACCAACAGGTTTAAACTCTCGTTTGGCGCCGATTACTTCCTAACTGATTTTGATGAAAAAAATAATGAACCTACAGGTTTCAGCTTTAAAAGCGGTTATACGAATAACATAGCTGCCACTTACGCCGAAACCGACATTTTCTTTTCTAAAAAGTTTGCGCTTAAAGCAGGTTTAAGAAGCTCATATTCGCAAATTCCTGATGAGGTATCAGTAGAGCCACGTGCGGCACTTGCTTATAAAACAGGTAAAAATGGACAATTTTCTTTGGCGTATGGCGATTTTTACCAAACTCCGCGTCAGGACTACCTAAAGTATGACGAAAACCTGAATTATGAAAAGACAAAGCACTATATTTTGAATTATATGTATAGTCCCGACGGTTATACACTCAGGGCAGAAGCATATTATAAAGATTACGGCAACCTTGTAAAGTTTGATACCAACGCTTCGCAATATAACTCGATATTCAGTAACAACGGTAACGGCTATGCAAAAGGTATTGACCTGTTCTGGCGCGATAATAAGTCGGTTAAGAATTTAGAGTATTGGGTGTCGTACTCATATATAGACAGCGAGCGCGATTACAGAGATTATGAATATTCTGTAACGCCATCTTATATTGCAAAGCATAATTTCTCTGTAGTAACAAAATACTGGGTTAACAGCCTTCGTTCGCAATTGGGTGTTACCTATATGTACAATTCGGGCAGGCCTTATGATAACCCTAACGAAGATGCTTTTATGAATGGAAAGACTACGGCATACCATAACCTTAGCCTTAGCTGGGCATGGCTGGTTAGCCAGCAGAAAATTGTTTACTTTTCTGTTTCAAACCTTACAGGCAATCAGAATATATTTGGCTATGAATATGCAAATAACCCCGGTACAGACGGAGCATTCGCAAGGCAGGCGATCACGCAGCCGGCTGACAGGTTCTTTTTTGTTGGCTTCTTCTGGACAATAAGTGATAACAAGCAAACTAACCAGTTAGACAACCTGTAATCAATAAAAAAGCCCCTGATATGGGGCTTTTACTATGGTGGTCATTTTTATTAGCTGTTGTACTGCTTCAAAGCTTCTTTTAAAATGGTGATAGAACGTTTAAGATCTTCTTTATTCAGCACATAAGCAATACGGATTTCATCCATACCTACGTTAGGGGAAGAGTAAAAACCCGCCGCCGGGGCAACCATTACGGTTTCACCCTCAAGTTCAAAACTTTCAAGCAGCCATTGTGCAAATTTATCGGCATCATCAACAGGAAGTTTGGCAATACAGTAAAAAGCGCCTTTAGGGGTAGCTACCTTAACGCCTTCTATTTCGGTAAGGCCTGTAACAAGCGTGTCGCGCCTGTCTTTATACTCTTTTATAACTTCGTCAAAATAGTCCTGCGGGGTGTCAAGTGCCGCTTCACTGGCTATCTGTGCAAGCGTTGGCGGGCTAAGGCGTGCCTGTGCAAACTTCATGGCAGCAGCCATAACAGCCTTGTTTTTAGAAACAATACAGCCTATCCTGGCACCGCACATACTGTAGCGTTTAGAAACAGAGTCTATCATTATAGCGTGTTCCTCTATACCCGGCACATTCATTACCGAGTAGTGCTGGTCACCGTCATAGGTAAATTCGCGGTACACCTCATCAGCAATCAGGAAAAGGTCATGTTTTTTAACCAGCTCTGCAAGTTGCTGTATTTCTTCCTCAGTATATAAGTAGCCGGTTGGGTTGCCGGGGTTACATATAAGTATCGCTTTTGTTTTTGCAGTAATCAGTTTTTCAAAATCGGCTACAGGAGGCAGTGCAAAACCTTCTTCTATGGTAGATATTACCGGCACAACCTTTACACCTGATGCTACCGAGAAACCATTGTAATTGGCATAAAAAGGCTCAGGTATGATTATCTCATCGCCTGCATCCATTGTGCTGCCTAAAGCAAACAGCAGTGCCTCAGAGCCGCCTGTGGTTATTATAATATCAGCCTTGTTAACCTGAACATTGCTTTTCTGGTAATAAGCCGCCAGTTTTTCCCTGTAGCTGTCAAACCCTGCCGAGTGGCTGTACTCCAGTATTTCAGGAATATTATCTTTTACGGCTTCCAGTGCGGCATGGGGCGTTTTAATATCAGGCTGACCTATGTTAAGGTGATATACTTTTACTCCTTTTTGCTTGGCTGCTTCCGAGAAAGGAACCAGTTTCCTTATAGGCGATTCAGGCATTTGCTGCCCTTTTAATGATACTTTAGGCATTGAAATAAATATTTACATATGTGTTGGGCAAATTTCTGATATTTTTTACATATTTTATAATTTTTAAAGCCTCAAATTCTGTAAAATATAATGTTTTGTTGTTATAAAAAATGCCCCTGCAAAGCAGGGGCATCATTATATATAAATCTGTACCGTATTACTGGTTAGGTATCGCTTTTTTCTTTTCGAGTATATCTACCGTTTCAGGCGATTTTACTTCTCCTTTTATCTTTACTGCTACAGTACCGTTTTCATAATTAACAGCATTAGACATTATAGTTATCGTTTTCCTTATCGGACCTGGCTTCATATTGTATTTTATCTCAATTTTGCCTGTTTTTCCCGGTAAAATAGGGTCTTTTGGCTTAGACGGGATAGTACATCCGCAGGTAGATTTTACATCTTGTATAATAAGCGGTGCATCTCCGGTGTTGGTAAACTCAAACGTGCGGATGCCGCTATCTTCATCTTTATATACTGTACCAAAATCTACAGTATCAGACTTAAACTCGATTTTTGGCCCGACTTGGGCATAGCCTGCCGCACTGATAAGTACTGCGGCTACAAAACCTAAAAATTTTTTCATTTTCTAATTTTTAATGTTCACTGTAAAAATAGCTAAGTTAATTTAAAGGGCAAATAATGCGCCCTGTTTTTTTTAAATTATACTTATATGGTTACTTTTGCATACAATTTTACAAAAATTAAACCAATTTTTGCAATACTTTATATACTTATAAATTATGACTATACCTTCTCAATTTGACGCCAAAGCGGCAGAGCAGAAATGGTACGATTACTGGATGGAGAATAACTATTTCCATTCGGAACCCGACAGCAGGAAGCCTTATACAATAGTGATACCGCCGCCAAACGTTACGGGGGTACTGCACATGGGGCATATGCTTAACAACACCATTCAGGATGTGTTGATTAGGCGCGCGCGCCTTAAAGGCTTTAATGCCTGCTGGGTGCCGGGTACCGACCATGCATCTATTGCTACTGAAGCCAAAGTAGTAGACAAGCTGAAGAAAGAAGGTATAAATAAGAACGACCTTACCCGCGAAGAATTTTTAAAGCATGCCTGGGAGTGGACCGACAAATATGGCGGGGTAATACTCGAACAGCTTAAAAAGCTGGGAGCATCATGCGACTGGAACCGCACAAAGTTTACTATGGATGATGATATGACCGCTTCGGTTATAAAATCGTTTGTAGACTTGTATAACAAAGGGCTTATATACCGCGGCTACCGCATGGTAAACTGGGATCCTGAAGCTAAAACCACCCTTAGTGATGAGGAGGTTAACTATGAAGAACGCCAGGGTAAACTATATCATGTAAGGTATCAGGTTGAAGGCAGCAATGAGTATATAACCATTGCCACCACACGCCCGGAAACAATATTAGGCGACACTGCTATTTGCATTAACCCTAATGATGAGCGTTATACTCATTTAAAAGGTAAAAAAGCGATTGTACCGATAGCCAACCGCACCATACCCGTAATTTTTGATGAGTATGTAGATATGGAGTTTGGTACGGGCTGTTTAAAAGTTACACCGGCACACGATGTTAACGATAAAGAACTTGGTGACAGGCATAATCTTGAAATTATAGACATTTTTAATGAAGATGCCACACTTAACAGTTACGGCCTTCATTATGAAAGCAAAGACCGTTTTGAGGTTCGTGATGCCATAGCCAATGAGCTTGAAGAAAAAGGCTTTCTTGTTAAGACAGAAGTACACGTAAATAAAGTAGGTACCAGCGAAAGAACAAAAGCGGTAATAGAGCCGAGGTTAAGCGACCAGTGGTTCCTTAAGATGGAAGGACTGGCAAAGCCTGCCATAAAAGCAGTACTGGAGAGTGATGAGGTAAAGCTGTACCCAAGCCGTTTCAACAACACGTATCGCCACTGGATGGAAAACATCCGCGACTGGAACATATCGCGCCAGCTATGGTGGGGGCAGCAGATACCCGCTTATTATTATGGCGATGGTAAAGAAGATTTTGTAGTTGCCGAAACAATAGAAAAGGCACTTGTACTTGCTAAAGCCAAAACAGGTAACAATGCACTTACTGCCGATAGCCTTAAACAAGACCCGGATGCGCTTGATACATGGTTTTCATCATGGTTATGGCCTATGGCTGTGTTTGGTGGGATACTCAATCCTGACAATGAAGAATTTAAATATTATTATCCTACCAACGACCTTGTTACAGGCCCGGATATATTATTTTTCTGGGTGGCAAGGATGATTGTTGCAGGGTATGAATATACAGGCGAAAAGCCTTTCAGTAATGTGTACCTTACCGGCCTTGTTCGCGACAAGCAGCGCAGAAAAATGTCGAAGTCTTTAGGCAATTCGCCTGACCCGCTTGACCTGATTGAAAAGTTTGGTGCCGATGGCGTTCGTACTGGCTTATTGTTAAGCGCCTCTGCAGGAAATGACATTATGTTTGATGAAGAGCTTTGCAGCCAGGGGCGTGCTTTTGCCAATAAAATCTGGAATGCCTTCAGGCTTATAAAAGGGTGGGAGGTAAGTGATGCCATACCGCAACCTGAACACAGCAAAATGGCTATTGAATGGTATGAGGCCAAATTGCAGAAAACACTCGCAGAGATAGAAGACCATTTTGAAAAATACCGTATATCGGATGCTTTAATGGCTATATACAAGTTGGTATGGGATGATTTCTGCTCATGGTTCCTGGAGATGATTAAGCCGGGTTACCAGCAGCCTGTAGATAAGGCAACTTATGAAAAAGCCATTGAGATGCTGGAAAGTAACCTGAAGCTGCTGCATCCGTTTATGCCATTCCTAACTGAGGAGATATGGCAGTACATAACTGAAAGAAGTGCTGATGAAGCCCTTATTATTGCAAAATGGCCGGAGCTTAAAAATTTTGATGAAAAACTAATAAGTGAGTTTGAAACAGCTTCAGAAGTTATATCTAACATAAGGTCGATAAGAAAAGACAAGAACATACCCTTTAAAGACGCTATAGCGCTTAAAGTTGTTAATAATGAAAGTATTGCTGCTACATTTGACAGCATTATCAGCAAACTGGGTAACATTAGCAGCCTTGATTATGTAACAGAAGCTGTTAGCGGCGCTCTTACCTTCAGGGTGGGCAGCAACGAATACTTTATACCTGTTGACGGTGCCGTAAACGTTGAGGAAGAAATAGCCAAGCTAACAGCAGAACTTGAGTATAACAAAGGTTTCCTTAAATCGGTTCAGGCTAAGCTCAGTAACGAGAAGTTTGTTAGCAGCGCCCCTGAAAAAGTAGTAGCTATGGAAAGACAGAAAGAAGCTGATGCCCTTGCCAAAATTGCAACTATAGAGCAAAGCCTGCTAAGCCTTAAATAAGTTTAGGAGTTACTATAAAGAAAGGCTGCCTTTATTATGGCAGCCTTTCTTTTTGTGTTACTATTTAGTAATAGGTTATTTCCCTTTTTTCAATAAACTGAGGTTTCTCGTTTATGAAAATGATCTTTTCGGTCCAGTTACCTTTTTCATCATACTTAAAAACATACTTCCTGCTGTCAATCTGGTTTCCTGCACCATCTGTAATAATTGTTTCCCCAAGGCTGCCTTTGTCATCATAATTATAACTCATTTTCAGCGCAGGCTCACCATTTTTAACCACAGCAAAAGTCTGTTTATTGCCTTTGTCATCATAGGTATATACTTCCTGTGTTTCTGATTTGTCAAAATTATCATAAGAGGTCTTTGTCAGTAAGTTGCCATTTTTATCATAAACTGATTTCTCAGAATACTCCACCTCACCATCTTTATTGGTAACTTCTTTAAGGGCAAGTTTATCACCATCATACTCATAACGGGTGGTGTATAGTATATTGCCGTCCTTATCATATCGCTTTTCAGCTTTTTTGCGGTTTTTGTAATCATACTGGTACGCGTTTTTTACCTGTATGTACTCTGTACCCAAATAGAGATTTTCAACCAGCAGGTTACCTTTCTTGTCATATTCATAGGTAATCCTGTCTATGGGGTTGTCAACTTGGTTGTAAGAGGTTTTTTCTGCAAGCAGTCCTTTTTCATAGCGCATTACCTTTCGGTCTATCTGACTGTTATCAGGGTTTCTCCTTGCAATCTGCGTATTATGTTTTCCTGTTTCATCCCAGGCAAACTCTGTTTTAATACCGGGTGCATTATTAACAAACTGAATAATTTCAGTTTTATGTTCACGCCCGTTGTATTTTATTTGTTCAAACGGCCCGCCTGAAGAGTTGGTTTTTTTCTCTAAAACAAGCATGCCTTCTTCATTAAAGTGCAGTTCATTATTATGCTCTGCCGGATTTTCATGCCTTGTCTGGCCCGGTTCCATCTTTACATTAAGTACCTCATTAGAGGAATGCTTTACAGTTTTTACTTCGCCTTTAAGCTCATAAAAATCCCAGTCAGTAGGCTTGTTTTCGGTTTTTGCTTTTTCCTCGTCATTACAGGAAACCAAAAGCAGCACAAGCGCTGCATATATAAATGAATATTTCATCTTAAATAATAGTTAAGATATCAAAAGTCTGCAATTTTTTTTAAAAAGACAACGGTATAAAAAAGAAAATCCGCCCCTTGCGAGACGGATTGTTCCGTTGTTTGTATCAATTGTTACTTGGCAACTGCAGCATCATATTTTTTGCCTACAGCATCCCAGTTTATAACATTGTAAAAAGCTTCTATATAATCAGGCCTCTTGTTCTGGTAGTTCAGATAGTAAGCATGTTCCCATACATCAAGTCCTAATATAGGTTTACCTGATACCGCAGCTCCGGGCATTAGCGGGTTATCCTGATTTGGCGTGTTGGTAACCATCAGTTTACCGTCTTTGCCTACAACAAGCCATGCCCAGCCTGAACCGAATTGTTTTGAAGCAGCATCAGAGAACTGCTTTTTAAATTCATCATAAGAGCCAAGATCTTTTTTAATAGCTTCTGCAAGCGCACCTTTTGGTTCGCCGCCGCCGTTAGGGCCCATTATCTCCCAGAAAAGTGTGTGGTTGTAATATCCGCCGCCATTGTTCCTTACATCCTTGTTATTCATGTCAAGGTTCATAAGTATTTCTTCTATGGTTTTGGTTTCCATATCTGTACCCTTAATGGCAGCATTAAGTTTATTGGTATAGCCAAGGTAATGTTTAGAGTAATGTACTTCCATTGTTTTGGCATCAATATTTGGCTCCAGCGCATCATACGCATAAGGCAGCTTTGCAAGGTTAAAGGCGCCCTCATCGGCTTTTACGTCATCAGGGTTACCTACTTTCGGGGCTTCTTCTTCCTGAGGCTCCGGTACTGCCACAACCTCCTTTAGCTCTTCTTTGTCTTTGCATGACTGCAATGCCGAAAGCACTACAAGTGCAGAAAGGAATACTTTTACTTTTTTCATACTTTGATTTTTTATTTGATTACTGAATTTATAGTTTCAATATACAACTTTTTTGCTTCATCTGCCGTAAGATGCCGCACCTGCATCCATGCATTCATTTTAAAACCGTCCCGAAGGTCTGCTGCCTGAAAATACCTTAGCTGTTCGGCATTCTGCGTTGCCTGTTTATAATAGGCATATATACGCAGCATAACATCAGGCGGCAATGCTTCTTTTACATTAGAGGCTTTTTCATAAGCCTCCTGAAAAAGGGTATCTAAATCCTTTTCAGGCATAGTGTTATGCTTTTGTTGCAATTATTGTTTTACCTCCAATGGCTTTATCGTTCAGCTTTACATTAATTTCGGTGCCCAGCGGCAGGAAAATATCTACCCTCGAACCAAATTTAATAAAACCGGCATCAGTACCCTGAACTACCTGCATGCCTTCTTTCGCATAATTAACAATGCGCCTTGCAAGTGCTCCTGCAATTTGCCTGTATAGTATCTCGCCAAACAGTTTAGTTTCTATAACTATTGTGGTACGCTCATTTTCTTCACTTGCCTTAGGGTGCCATGCCACCAGGTATTTACCCGGGTGGTACTTGCTGAATTTAATAAGCCCGCTTGCGGCATAGCGTGTTACATGCACATTTATAGGCGACATAAATATTGATACCTGAAGCCTCTTTTCCTTAAAATACTCCGGTTCATATACTTCTTCTATTACAACTACCTTTCCGTCAACAGGCGCTATAACATAATGGTCAGAAACCTGAACGGCACGTTTTGGGTTCCTGAAGAACTGTAATATCAGCACAAGGAATATCAGCGCAAAAACCTGAATACCCTTTACTATCCAGTAATTATCTAAAAATTTATCTGCCAGTATTACTACTGCCAGGCACAGTGCCATGGATATAAGGATTATCCTTCCGCCTTCTTTATGAAACATAGTGTATAATTTGATAGTACAAAAATAAGAAAGGTATTGCAAATATTATACTGTCCAGCCTGTCAAGTATGCCGCCATGCCCCGGCATAATGTTGCCGCTGTCCTTAACACCTGCCAAGCGCTTAAACCTCGACTCTACAAGATCGCCCAAAGTGCCGAAAATAACAACTATAATACCTGTAGCTATCCAGTGGGGTAGGCCAAATATTTTTAAGTATATACTTAATACTACGGCGCCTGCTATGGTAAAAACCATACCCCCGGCAAAGCCTTCTATTGTTTTTTTAGGCGAAATGCGCTCAAAAAGCTTGTGTTTGCCAAAACTTTTACCCGTTATATAAGCAAAGGTATCGTTTATCCAGATAAGGATAAAGATACTTATGATAAAATCAGGAACAAAAATAAAGCCTCCCACACATTTGGTGAGGTAGGGCAGGCGCATTATAAGCAGGAAAGGTAAAATTATATATCCTATTACTTTTACTAATTTAAGTGTGCGGGTAAGTGCGCGTGGCGGCCTCTTATTAAATAGCTGGTAAAGGAGTATGCTGTTTACAATTACAGAAACTGAGATAAATATGTTTGTGAGCGGTTCCCTGTAATCTTCGGCATAAATAAAAATTGCCAGTAAAGCTAAGGCAATTATATAAGGGAGAACAGGTTTGTAATTAACAAGGCGGCAAAATTCGGTAATGGCAATCAGCATAAAAAAAGCAAAAAGCAACACGAAGGTTACCTCAGAAAAAAAAGTAGCGCTAACAAGCACTAAAATATATACGATGCCCGAAAGCGCCCTTACGATGCTTTCTTTCATGTTACAGGTCTTCTAAAAGCAGCAGGTAAAGATTTTTAGGTGCACTGCCATATTGCAGAAAATCTTCTTCTTTTGCTTTTTCGAAATATTTTATAGTGGTAATATTGGTTGGGTATTCTTTGTCATATTTCTTTTTAATAACCCTAAGCCCGTCACTCTTGTTTGATACTATTTGGCTTGTAGTGGCAAAAATAACAATGTTGGCAGGCAGGTCATTTGGCTTGTTTTGCTTTATCTGGTTAGATGACAGCAATACAGAGCCTTCATCTGCAACAAGGTTTTCGCAACCGGCCAGTAAAAATTTAGGGTTTGATGGTTTATCGTGCGTCAGCCTGTTTTCATCCAATAGGCTGTAAAGCTTAGGCTCAAAGCAAAGTGCCTCGCACTCAAACCAGTCGTTTTCTTCGAGTATATTTAAAAACTGCTCATGAACCTCGGGCAGGTTTTCGCAATAAAGGAATTTTCCGCCGTTTTTCCTGAAATTCTGGGTAAACAGCTCATCGGCAGGCAATTGCTCATCCGGAAGAAAAGGGCTTGTTTCCTGGTTCTTCTCCTCATTATTTACATCACTTGCGCCACCAAAGATTTTTTTAAAAAGACTCATATAAAATTAATTCCCTTAGTTTATCCAGAAGTAACCCAAAGATAAAAAAATCTTAATTCAATTGTGGAACTGAATTAAGATTTTTGTGAAATTTTATGAAGGAGTAATCCTTATGCTTCGGTAATTACCTCTGCCTCATGTGTGTCAAAAGGGCGTTTGCCAAATATAACTTCTAGGTCATCTTTAAAAATAACTTCTTTTTCTATCAGTATATCGGCAAGCTTAAGCAGTTTGTCTTTATTCTCGTCAAGAATTTTAATTGCCCTTTGGTACTGCGACTCTATAAGAGTAGAGATTTCTTCGTCTATCATTTTAGCCGTTTCCTCAGAGTATGGCTTAGAGAAGTTATATTCTGCCTGCCCTGTAGAATCGTAATAAGTTATATTACCAAGCTTATCATTAAGTCCGTAAATGGTAATCATGGCACGTGCCTGTTTGGTTACCTTTTCAAGGTCGCTTAGTGCCCCGGTAGATATTTTATCGAATATTACCTTTTCGGCAGCGCGCCCACCCATTGTGGCGCACATTTCGTCAAGCATCTGGTCCGGCCTTACAATAAGGCGCTCTTCCGGCAGGTACCATGCTGCACCAAGGCTTTGCCCACGTGGCACAATAGTTACCTTTACCAGTGGGTGAGCATGCTCCAGCATCCAGCTTATTGTAGCATGCCCCGCCTCGTGAATGGCAATAGCTTTTTTCTCTTCTTTAGATATTATCTTGTTTTTCTTTTCAAGTCCGCCTACAATACGGTCAACGGCATCTAAAAAGTCCTGCTTATCTACAGCTTTTTTGTCTTTCCTTGCCGCTATAAGTGCCGCTTCGTTACAAACGTTTGCAATATCTGCACCCGAGAAGCCCGGAGTTTGCTTGGCAAGAAAATCAGTATCAAGGTCTTCCGACTTTTTAAGCGGTTTAAGGTGAACTTCAAAAATTTCCTTACGCTCCCTGATGTCCGGCAGGTCAACATATATCTGCCTGTCAAAACGTCCTGCACGCATTAAAGCTTTATCAAGAACGTCGGCGCGGTTAGTAGCGGCTAACACAATAACATTGGTGTTGGTGCCGAAACCATCCATTTCTGTAAGTAGCTGGTTAAGCGTGTTTTCACGCTCGTCGTTAGAGCCTGAAAAGTTATTTTTACCACGGGCACGGCCCACAGCGTCTATCTCATCGATGAATATAATTGCAGGAGATTTCTCTTTTGCCTGCTTGAACAGGTCGCGTACCCTTGAGGCACCCACACCCACAAACATTTCAACAAAATCTGAACCTGAAAGTGAGAAGAATGGCACTTTTGCCTCGCCTGCCACTGCTTTTGCAAGCAGGGTTTTACCGGTACCCGGAGGGCCTACAAGCAATGCACCTTTAGGTATCTTACCACCTATGCTGGTATATTTTTCAGGATTTTTAAGGAATTCTACAATCTCCTGTATTTCTTCTTTTGCACCTTCTAAGCCTGCAACATCCTTAAAGGTTACCTTAATATCGTTTTTCTCATCAAACAGCTTGGCTTTAGATTTCCCGATATTAAATATCTGCCCGCCTCCGCCTGCGGCACCACCGCCTGCCATGCGGCGCATCATAAATATCCATAATGCAACCAGTACAATAATTGGAAGCAGTGTTAAGAACAGGTCTCCCCACATGCTTTCCGCTTCAGGGTCATAACTGTTCAGTTTGCCTGCGGCAAGCGCATCGTCAAGCTTTTTCTGGAAAAGCTCGCCATTACCTATTTCTAATGTATAGTGAGGCCCTGAGTTTTCATTATTTAACAGGTCTTTTTTAGGTACCTTTTCGTGTTCCGGCTTTGCAAGGGCTTCTTTTTTAAGAAAAACCTTTGCTGTAGATTTATTAAAAACAACCTTATCTACCTCGCCACTATCGAGGTATTTATAGAAATTGGAAAGTGATGTGGATTTTGGGTCCTGCCATGCAGAACCGCCGGCAACCAGCTGAATTGCAAGAAATATTAGCAGTATACCGCCATATATAAGCCAGGGGCTTATTTTTGTTTTACTTGGTTTATTATCTTTTGACATTATTAGCTTTTCTCCTTTCTTAAGAAACTTAAATTAGTAGTTAGTGCTTATAGATGTAATCCTTGCATCACCCCAAAGGCTTTCTATGTTGTAGTACTCGCGGATGTGCTTCTGGAAAACATGAACAACAATATTAACATAATCCATAAGTACCCACTCGCCGTTCTCTGTACCTTCTACATGCCACGGCTTGTCTTTTAAAGCTCTCGAAACTGTTTTTTGTATGGAGTGAACAATGGCATTCACCTGAGTGTTGGAGTTACCGTTGCATATTACAAAATAATCGCACACGGTGTTGTCGATTTCCCTTAAATCCAGAATATCTATATCATTTCCTTTAACTTCTTCAATCCCTTTGATGATATTCGCTAAAAGCTCATCGTTTCCTGTGTTTTTTTTCGCCATTTAAAAATTTATATATATCGCAAAGTTATCATTTTTTGTATTTACTTTTGAACCTTAACACAAGATTAAAAAGATATACTTTATTTTTTAAATGAATATTATCAAACTCAGTGCCATTAACTCTACCAATGATTACTTAAAAGAATTATCAGGTACACAGCATGTTGATAATTTTACAATAGTGGCTGCCGCAAACCAAACCCTCGGCAGGGGGCAAATGGGCACACAGTGGAATGTTGAGCCGGGCAAAAACCTAACATGTAGCATATTAATAAAAGATTTGCTTACAGAAGTTGCCTCAATATTTTACCTTAATGCCGCAGTAGCTGTAAGTATAACCGATGCACTTTTGCAATTTAAAATACCGCAATTAAGCATAAAATGGCCTAACGACATTTTGGCAGGCAACAAAAAACTTGGCGGTATCCTTATAGAAAACAGCATACGCAGCAATGGTGAAATATATACCATAGCCGGTATCGGGCTTAATGTTAACCAGCAAAGTTTTCCGGGGCTGCCAAAGGCTACCTCTATGGCTGTTGCAGCAGGGCGGGAGTTTGACGTTGATGCTGTTATGATATTAATAGCCGAGAAGCTGAAGCACAATGTGCAAAGGCTGCTGCACCATGACGAAAGCCATATATGGAACAGCTATTTACAGCAACTATATAAAAAAAATATACCCATGACTTTCCAAAAAAATGATCAGAAATTCATGGGTATTATAAAGGGTGTTTCTATTAACGGGAACCTGCAGGTGCAGCTTGAAGATGACACCGTTGCAGAATATTCGCTAAAAGAAGTGCAGCTGTTGTATTAATCCTCCTCTTCAATATCAAGGTCGTCATCATACTCCAGTCCGTCTTCATTATCATATTCGTTTATCAGGAAATCGATAACAAGCTCAATAGTATTGCCTTCGTCATCAAGCCCCCAGTAAGCAGGGTAGTAGCCGTCGCCCCAGCCTGATGCAAACATGATAACATTATTATCAGATTCTTTATCCGGATGGTGGTCGTTCCAGTCGCCAAGCTCGCGTGAAAAATTATTCTTGCCGGAATATTCCCTGAATTCCTCCGCAAGCACTTCATCATAATAATTGGCTTCAGGATTTCTTTCCTGTAATTCATCCATTTTGGCTATCAGTTGCGCATTGGTTTCCTCATCCAGAAAGCAGGCCAAACCGCTTTCAACAGGGAAGCCATAAAATTCTTCATCTCCCAAATCATTAAGCTCTTCTTCTGTCAAATCATCAGTAAGGGCAAGTATCCATTTTGTAGCTTCTTCAGGCCTGAATTTTATCTTTGCATAAGCCACGCGATGGTGCAGCCTGTCAATTTCAGAAACATATATAAATACAGGGTATTTATCTGGCTCCACAGTGCGCGAAAATGTGCTTTGTTCGTGCGTAAAGAATGGGTCGGCAGCAATAATTTTTCCTGTTGGCAGGTTAACATCGCCCACGTGTATCTCTACCAGTTCCTGCGCATTCATTTCATCGTCAAGGTCGTAGTGGATGTGGTAATCGTTAATGTCTTTCATGGCTGGTGTTTTTATGTGATGAATTTACAAAAAGCTTTTGTTGCATACCCTGTTTTATAAAATCTTTAACCTGTTACGGCTTTTCTTCATTAGGCTCAAAGCCCGGCTCAAGGCCACCCGGCAGTTGCAGTTTAGGGCTAAGGGTGGGTATAATTTTCCGCATGGTGTTAATGTCCTGGTCTCCCGGGTCTATAAAAAACCACGACTTTCCGTTATCCATAGATACCGCTATAAGTATAGAGCTGCTGGTAACAGTGCCGCTTTCTACTTTCATTTCAATCATCTGGGGCAGGGTGCATTGCAACTGGCCTTCATATAATAACGCTTCAGATGGCGCACCATAGCTAATATCTGTAAAAGATACTCCTTCCGATTTCAACTGCTCAAAAGTCCTCTTTATTTCAGATACAAGCCTCTCTTTACTGCCTACCATAATTTCGATAGTTGGGTGCGTGTATTGGGCAAAATCTTCATACCGGCCCTCTATAAAAGCTTTACCCATTGCATTGGCTTGTGATAGCACTGCAGCATCAAGCTCTGTTTTGGCAGGCTGTGCGTAGCTTAAGCCTGTGAGCAGCACCATCATTATAATCAGGATTTTTTTCATAATAGTTTTTTCGAATTTTTATAAAAGTAAATAAAAAAAGCCTTATAGGCTAACTAAAAGGCTTTTTATGATATTTGCGTTATGCTTTTACAACTTGTGCATATTGCCCGCAAGGGTTTCTATAAACTTGCTGATAGGCCCTTTAACCATCATTGCCATCATTGCGTTAAATTCACCTTCAAAATCAAGCTGGATTTCGCATGAATCATCAGATACGGCAGTTATATTGCCTGTAAGGCTGAATGGCAGCTTATCGCTTGCAGTGCCTAACACCAGTTTTGTGTAAGGTACTTTTTCTTTTATCCTTAGCTTGATTTCCGGCATGCCTTTAAGGGCGAATATAAAAGACTCTTCGCCTGTAATCTCAAATTTTGAAATGTTTTCAGGCATCAGCTTTTCAAAATTCTTTACATCCGATAGTGAATCAAATATATATTGAGCCGATTTTTCAACTTTTACTTTTGGGCTTTGTAACTGCATATTATTTTGTAGTGTTATTTAATAGTTATATGTTATACATCCCAGGTTGAAGGGTCTTTGCGCCATGCCGACAGCGTTTCCTGTTCCTGCTCTGTTATGTATTGCTTGGCTACGGCAAGTTCCAGCAGGGTGTCATAATTCCCCAGCGTGTTAAGCTGTATATTCGCCTTTTTAAAGTTCTCTGCAGAAATGTCGAAACCATAGGTAAATATGGCTACCATGCCTTTTACGTTTGCACCGGCTGCCTTTAGCGCCTCAACAGCCTGCAGGCTGCTGTTACCTGTACTGATAAGGTCTTCTACCACCACTACGGTTTGCCCTTTCTGTAAAAAGCCTTCTACCTGGTTTTGGCGTCCGTGTTTTTTAGGCTCCGGGCGCACATATACAAAGGGCAGTCCCATATATTCTGCCACAAGCATGCCAATGCCAATTGCCCCTGTAGCTACCCCGGCTATAACATCGGGTTTTCCGTAGAGTTTTTCTATATTGCGGGCAAATTCCTCCCGTATAAAATTCCTTATCGGTGGAAATGAAAGGGTTATGCGGTTGTCGCAGTAAATAGGGGATTTCCATCCTGACGCCCATGTAAAAGGGCTTTTGGGATTTAATTTAATTGCGTTTATTTGTAAAAGCAATTCAGCAGTTTTTTTGGCTGTGTCGGTATTAAAAATCATACTGCAAATGTATAAAGTTTTTGTAAACGATAAACCGCTTTTTTTAACTAACAGGGTTGAAAAGGAAACCGATTTCCAGATGTTTTTACTGGAAAGCGTAGATATAGAGCAACTGATTATTAAGATGTTTAATAATCAGGTTAATAAGGCATTTTTATATTATCCTGACGAAAAAGCCATCCTGAAAAAAATGAAGGAAAAGATACCTGTTGTTAAGGCAGGCGGCGGATTGGTGTATAATGACAGGGGAGAGGTGCTGTTTATTTTCAGGAACGGTAAATGGGATTTACCTAAAGGCGGAACTGAAAAAGGTGAAGACATGGAACAGACTGCCATGCGTGAGGTAGAGGAGGAGACCGGCGTTAAAAACCTGAAAATTGTAAAGAAACTTCAAAAGACTTACCACATTTTTAAACGTAACGGGCAGTATAAACTTAAAGTTACCTACTGGTATGAAATGAAGACAAGCTATACAGGCAAACTGCAGGGACAGGCCGACGAAGGAATAGAAAAAGTGGTATGGCTTAAGCCCGATGAAATTAAAGAGGTGCTTGCCAACTCTTATGAAAATATAAAGCTGCTTTTTGAGAAAGAAAAAGCAATTTTATAAAATACTGCATAAAAACAACAAAAGCGGCTTAAGCCGCTTTTGTTGTTTTATACGTTATTGTTATTTCGCATTTACAATGGCAAGGAAATCATCTGCTTTTAAAGCTGCACCGCCAATAAGCCCGCCGTCAACATCCGGTTTAGAGAATATTTCGGTAGCATTGTCAGGCTTAACGCTGCCACCATATAATATTGAAGTATTTTCAGCAACTGTGCTGCTGATGTTATCCCTTAACAAAGAACGGATGAACGCGTGCATTTCCTGCGCCTGCTCTGGGCTTGCTGTTTCGCCTGTACCTATGGCCCAAACGGGCTCATAAGCCAGTACAACACTGCCCCATTGCTCTTGTGTGATATGGAAAAGCCCTTCCCTTAACTGTGTTTCCACCACATTGAAATGGTTACCCGCCTGCCTGTCGGCAAGCTCTTCACCAAAACAGAATATAATAGTAACATTATTTTTTAAAGCTGTCTTTACTTTTTCTGCCAAAATACTGTTGGTCTCGCCAAAGTAAGCACGCCTTTCAGAGTGTCCCAGTATAACGGTGTTAACGTTAATGCTTTTAAGCATACCCACAGAAACCTCTCCTGTATAAGCACCGCTTTCGGCTTGGTGCATGTTTTGTGCCGCTACAATAATGTTGCTGCCCGCTGCCTGCTCTACAGCCTGCTGAAGGTTTACAAACGTAGGGGCAATTACAATTTTTGTGTTGGTGCTTTGCTGCCTTTTGGCAAGCAGTTCATCCAGCAGGGCTTTTGTCTGCTTGCTGTCATTGTTCATTTTCCAGTTACCTGCAACAATCTGTTTTCTCATTATTTAATAGTATTTAAGGTAGCAATAAGTTTTTCATCGTCAGCTTCAATCGCCCTGAACAGAGCTATTTTGCCTTCACTGTCAACAACCATATAGCGCGGAATCCAATCCAGGTTTATGGCTTCACTGAAAGCGCCGCCCTTCCACTCAGAGCCAATAAGGTAATGCTCACCTTTCACGCCATATTTGTCAATGCCTTCCTTCCACGATTCAGGAGTTTTGTCATACGAAAGGAAAAGATACACCACATCAGGGAATTGTTCCTGCAATGCCTGTAGTTTCGGCATGCCCTTGATGCAGTCGGGGCACCATGAAGCCCATACATCTATCACTATTGGCTTGGTTTTATACTGTTCCAGCACATCCTTAAAACTCATTTCAGTTCCGTCAATGGCGGTCATTTTATCCTGTAGTGCCGCTTCGCTGAAGGTTTCAGGGTTTTCTTCTTTTTTGCAGGCTGCAAAAGCTAAAAGTATAATGGGCAGTAATAAGAGTTTTTTCATATTTATAATTTTATAATCTTACAAATTTAAATACTAAAGCCATACCAATTGTTATTGTAACATGAATTATTCGAGCCTTATTTTCGGGTCGAGCCATGCATAAATAACATCTACAAGTATGTTTATAATTACAAAGGTGGTAGCTATAACAAGCACAGCGCCCATTATAACAGGCAAATCTAACGTGTTGAGGGCTTCAACCACTTCTTTGCCCAGGCCGTTCCACCCGAAAATATATTCTACAAATACAGCTCCCGCCAGCATAGAGGCAAACCACCCGGATATTGCTGTTACAACAGGGTTAAGTGCATTTTTAAGTGCATGTTTACGGATAATCTGCATCTCGCTAAGGCCCTTTGCCCTTGCAGTTCGGATGTAGTCCTGCCCCATAACTTCCAGAAGCGAATTACGCATTAGCTGTATTACAACACCAAGAGGTCGTATGCCCAGTACTATCGCCGGCAGGATGAGGTTTTTCCATTGTATGTAGGTGCCCTCTCCAAAATCGTCAACTTCATAAAGGCTGCCTGTCATATTCAGGTTGGTATAGCGGTGCAGCAGGAAACCGAACACCCAGGCAAAAAGTATGGCTGCAAAAAAAGAGGGTAGGCTCATACCCATTGTGCTTACCAATGCAATAGCCCTGTCGGTACCTGTGTCTTTTTTAAGCGCCGAAACAACGCCAAGTGCAACACCTGTTACAATGGCTATAAATATGGCGCTAAAGGCAAGTACTATAGTATTAGGCAGTGTATCGCCAATAACCTGCGTTACTTTTTTGCCGCTTTTCTGGAAGCTCTCACGAAGGTAAGGCGTTTTTATAACAGTGGTTGTTGTGCCTACCGTAAAAAGCGGTAATGCAGTATATTTATCTTCAGAGAGATATGTATAATCATCAGTATTGGTACTGTGGAATGATACCGGCGATAAATCGTTAAGGTAATACAGGTATTGCGTGGCTACGGGCTTATCAAACCCGTATTTTTTACGGATTATCTCCAGTTGCTCGCTGTTCTCGTTCTGGTCCAGCATCATGCGTGCCGGGTCGCCGGGTAAAACGGTAAACAAAAAGAAAATAACCGTTACCACGCCAAAAAGCGTGAGCAGCGCATAACCTGATTTATATAGAAAATACCTTAACAACCGCGATTATTTTGTATAAGGTTTTTTGTAAGCCTTTTCAAGTTCTGAAGCTACAAAATGCTTTTCGTTAATCCCGTTCCAGTCTTTCATGATATTACCGTTCCACAGGTAAACTATACCGGGTGTGTCTTTATCGTTACCCAAAACTTTCCAGAAGGTAATGATATCCAATACTTTGTACGGATATTTAGCCCCGGCATACTTGAAGAAATCAGGTATCAGGTTGGCTTCTTCATCCATAAATATAATTTGCAGTTCGGGGAAGTCCTTATTTTTAGCTTTAAGCGCAGTAAGCTCTTTGGCAGCATCGCGGCAATGTTCGCAACCCGGTGCAAATAGGGCGATTATTTTTTTGCCTTTATCTGCATTAGGGAAATATTGTGAGTAAACCGATTTTACCTTA
>CEQG01108138.1_pt1 | contig 20270 bp, 18 predicted proteins | sample 350301 | NCBI WGS metagenome assembly CEQG01 (sample SAMEA2621242, study PRJEB7988) | marine metagenome | isolation source: saline water (ENVO:00002010), including | reverse complement strand
CATAGAGAATTCCTCACGAGACAGGCCAGTTGAGCGGACTGGCTGGGGTAGGCTCGGGGGAGTGATGTAGGGTTGAAGAAAATTCGAATGGAATTCTGACGTGAACGCAATATGTGCCGATGCGCCCGCTATTCATCACAACCGAATAGTTATGACGATTTGCCTCGCCTGCGGATGACCAGTGCTGAATGAAGTCGTTGTAGGCGACTGCTTCGAGCGGATAAAACCTTTCGCGAAATCGGTATAGATCACTGCTGCGGTGTATATATCTGGCTGCTAGCGTCGTTGATTATGTTTTATTAATGTGTCTTGTGCATTTATTAGGCACTTTTAATGCATTGGATGTGCTGGGGGGTGGGTCGTCATACTGGCTTCTTGAGCCATCCTGGTCGTCCGGTCGACGGCAGACAGGAGGTGTAGAAAATATCAAGAGCGTTGACAGGAGTGTTGTATGACTGCACGGAATACGTCCCGGCGTCTGACCATGATAGCGGTATCTTTTTTAATGGTTGGGATGGTTCAGGCCGAACAGGCGGTGACGATCTTCACTGCCAAGAGCATTGTCACCATGGAGCGCAGCAATCCCGAAGCTCAGGCGGTTGCGGTGTCCGGAAAGCGTGTCGTCTCGGTCGGCACCTTGGCCAGTGTTAAGACGGCGTTGGGTGACCAGCCGTATCGGGTCGATGAAACTTTTCGCGACCGAGTCATCATGCCCGGCTTCATTGAGCAGCATATGCATCCTCTGCTCGGTGCATTGACGCTGAGCACGGAAGTTATTTCGATGGAGGACTGGGATATTCCCGGTCGTCACTTCCAGGGAGCGCGTACGCCAGAGGAATACCGCGAACGCCTGACTGCCATCAACGAGACCATGGCAGAAAATGAATGGCTTTATTCGTGGGGGTACCACCCGTTGTGGCATGGTCAGATTGATCGTGCTTATCTCGATAGCATCAGCAGTACTCGGCCGATCTTGGTCTGGGACCGTTCCTGTCATGACTTTTTCCTCAATACCGCTGCTATCGAAGCCTTGAAGCTCGACCGCGAAGAAATGCTTGGGCATGGTTTTGCCAGCACTCAGTTTGATTGGGACAAGGGGCACTGGTACGAGAATGGCACCATCGAGTTGCTACTCCCGAAGCTGATTGGTCACCTAGGTTCGCAGCAACGCATCGCCGCGGGTACCAACATGCTTATTGGTTATCTGCGGCAAAAGGGTATCACTGCCTTCAATGACCCGGGCGCCGTGCTGTTGCCGGGGCTGTGGGAAATGTATCAGCAGATGCTAGGCGCGCCGGAAGTGCCTTTTTACAGCTATTTCTTCCCCGAGGCCCGGACTCAAGCGGTGCTCGGCAGGAGTCTTGAGCAATCGTTGGCCGAGACTGAACGTCTCGTTGCGTTGGGGTCAGAGGGCAAGGTGTCTATGTTCCCCAAGCACATCAAGCTGTTTGCCGACGGTGCGATCATCTCACAGGCGATGCAGATGAAGGATGGCTATCTGGATGGTCACGAAGGGCACTGGATGATGACCCCGGAGATGTTAGAAAAGTGGGGAAAGATGTATTGGGACGAAGGGTATCAACTGCACATTCACGCCACAGGGGATTTAGGTCTGGATGTCGTGTTGGATATGCTGGAGAAGCGGATGCGTGAGAATCCGCGACCTGATCACCGGACAGTCATTGTGCACTTCTCCAACTCGACGGAGGAGCAGGTTGAGCGCATTGCGCGTCTGGGTGCGATTGTCAGCGCTAATCCCTATTACCCGATTGGCTTTGCCAACAAGTTTGCCGAGTACAGTACCGGACCGGAGCGTGCGCACGCGATGGCACGTAATGGGTCCGTGATTCGTCACGGTATTCCATTGTCATTCCATTCTGATCTCCCGGTGGCCTACGCTGATCCGCTGTTCTTGGTCTGGAGTGCAGTGAACCGGCAAACCAATGAAGGTAATGTTGTGGCACCTGAGCAGCGTATCAGTGTGCACGACGCGTTGCGGGCCGTAACGATTGAGGCGGCATACTCCTGGGGGCGGGAGCGTGAGCTTGGTAGTATCGCGCCGGGGAAAATTGCCAACTTTACTGTGCTTGACGAGAGTCCCTATGAGGTGGATCCACTGACGCTGCGTGATATTCCGGTCTGGGGCACAGTGTTTGAAGGGCGTCTGTTTCCGAACAGTGCTCCTGCGACTGCTGCTGCAGAACGAGTGGGTGCGCGGAGCAGCCAGTTTGATCCGCGACAACTGCCGCTAACACATACTCACTCGCATGGTGATACCTGTGATGTGGCTCACCGGTTGGCAGCTTTGCTGCCGCAGTCTTGGGCTGCAAACGGGCTACTTCCGGTCACCCGCTGATAGGGAGTACTGCTCGTGCTGGTGTTAGCTGGCAGGTATGCAGATCCCCTCACTGTTGCTGGCGCGCGTGCTTGCGAAGCAACTCAATGGCTAGGCGCGCGCTTGGCGAGAGAGTGCGCCTAGCCAACTGCACAATAGAGCAGCTGAGCACCAGTGGGGTCGTAGTTAAGGGTGGGCTGACTCGCTGTGACAGGTCGATTGCCTTGCCCTGCTGCAGGTCGTCCTGCAGCCAGGCAGACCAGGTTGCCAGCAGCGTGTCGCTGTTATAGAGAGCGTGACGCAGAACGCCAAGATCGCTGCAGCTCAGGCTGATCGGCAGCTGTCGCTGATCTCCAACTTGGAATAGTTGGCACAGACGTCGAATGGTAGGGGCGTCGAAGCGCACGCTGGCCCAAGGGTAGGAGAGCAACTGCTCGCGACTCAGATCCCCCCTATGCCGCGCGAGGGGATGATCGCTGCGGCAGGCAAGCACGGATGTTTCCTCGAGTAAAGGGGTGATATGGAAGCGCGTGTCGTCGACTAGTGGATCGGCGTTGGCGACAAAAAACTCAATGCTTTCCTCTAGCAGCTTCAGACTGAGGCTCTCGCCGTGATTGATCTCGACGTTGAGCATCAGTCTGGGACTGAGAGTGCGAAGCTCATGAAGTGTCATCGGCAAGCTGTGCGCCATCATCTTGCTGGCGCCAAAGCGCAGCTCGCCACCTTCCGCGTTAGCCAGGTAATCCGCTTCTGCAGCCAGGTTATTGGCGCTCTTGAGCAGTTCGTTGGCATAGGCCAGCAACTGCCTGCCGGCTGCTGTTAGCTCGACGGTTCTGGTATCCCGGTCAAACAAGCGTAGCTGCAGGTCATCTTCCAAGGAGCGAATGCTGCGGCTGAACGCTGTTTGCGAGAGGTTTGCGCGCTCTGCCGCGCGGGAAAAATGGCGCTCCTGGCCAAGCAGTGCGAAATGCTGAATTCTTTTCAAGTCTACTTTGTTGTTCAATGCATTAATCCCTGACTTTTTATGCATTGGAAGTTTATACATCAATTCCACATACTTCCGCCACTCCACCTGCAGGTCCTTGGCTTGTTGGGTGTTGATGACAAACAAAAACAACGAGAGGGTTGCCGGATGGCGAGAATGATGCGACTTGCGGGGCTACGACCGCACATGCTGACAGCGGCCATTGCGCTGAGTATTAGCTCGCAGGGGAATGCCGCAGCGTTTTACATAGGTGAGGTTGAAGGGCAGTTTGACAGTTCTCTGTCTGTGGGGGCTAGTTGGGCAATCCGCGGGGCGGATCCGTCCAACATCGGTGGTTTCTATGGCGGTGAAGCATCGTCCAACACGAATGATGATGGCCGCCTGAACTTTAAGAAGGGCGAAACCTTCTCTAAGATTTTCAAGGGGTTGCACGATCTAGAGCTGCGATACGCTGATAGTGGGTTATTCCTGCGTGGCAAGTATTGGTACGACTTTGAGCTGAAGGACGAAGCACGCCAGCTCTATGACATCAGCGATGACCGGCGCAAGGCGGCTGCGCAGTCGTCTGGGGTTCAACTGCTCGACGCGTTCGTCTATCACAACTACATGGTGGGCGGCCAACCAGGCTCCGTGAGGCTGGGTAAGCAGGTGGTCAGCTGGGGCGAAAGCACTTTCATCGGTAATAGCATCAACAGCATCAGTCCTGTAGATGTGGCCGCGTTCCGGCGTCCGGGCGCCGAGCTGAAGGAAGGGTTGATCCCGGTCAACCTGTTTTATCTCTCCCAGGGCCTGAGCAACACGCTGGCGGCTGAGTTCTTCTATCAACTGGAGTGGGACCAGACGGTCGTTGACAACTGCGGTACGTTCTTCAGCGGTGATACCATCGCCGATGGGTGTGCTGATCGTATGGAAGCGACTCTGCCGGGTGCGCTGGGCGTGCAGAACACTTATCTCACTCGCGGTGGTGATCGCGATGCTCGTGATAGCGGACAGTTCGGCTTGGCTCTGCGCTGGTCGGCGGAGGAGCTGAATCAGACCGAGTTCGGGTTGTTCTTCATGAACTACCATAGTCGCACACCATTCCTCAGCGGTGTTGCTGCAGACAGCGCGCAGCTGGTCTTGCCAGGCACGACTGGCATCGACGGCAATTCACGGTTTGCCTCTAGCGGTCAATACTTCCTCGAGTATCCGGAGGACATTCGCCTCTACGGCCTGAGCTTCGCTACCACCGTAGGCAGCACAGCGGTATCCGGTGAGGTAAGTCATCGGCCGAACATGCCGTTGCAGCTCAACGGCGTTGATGTCACCACGGCAGCTTTCTTCGGTGCGATGGCCGCTCAAGTGAACTCGCCGCTGTTTGCCAGCGGGCACACCTCATTGGCTGCGGGGGAAGAGTTTCACGGCTACATACGCAAGCCGGTCAGTCAGGCACAGGTGACCTTGACTCACTTCGTCGATCAGCTGTGGGCGGCGGACCGACTGACGCTCGTTGGGGAGGTTGGTTATAACCACATTGCCGGTATCAACGAAAGCGCATTGCGTTTCGGTCGTGACGGCAACTATGGCAATGGTCAGATGCCTGCAGGTACCAACCCGCTCAACGGTATGGATCTACCGGCGAACGTGTCCTGTACCGCGCTGCTAAACACCGCCAACCCTCAGAATTGCGATAGTAAAGGGTTCTACACGGCCAACTCCTGGGGGTATCGCGGTCGCGCCATTCTCGAGTTCGCAAACGCATTTGCCAACGTGAACCTTCGCCCCAGCGTGTCTTGGTCGCACGACGTCGATGGCTACGGCCCTAACTTCAATGAAGGTAGCAAGGCGGTCAGTCTTGCGTTGGACGCAGACTACCGCAATAGCTATTCAGCCAGCTTGTCGTACACGGATTTCTTTGGTGGTGAGTACAACACCAGTATTGATCGTGATTTTGTCGCGCTCAGCTTTGGCGTCAGCTTCTGAGCCAGGCAGTGCTCCATTAAGAGGTAAAAGCAGCAATGAATCGTAATGTAATTCAACTCAGCATCCTGGCGTTGACCCTATTGGCAACTGGTGTGCGTGCAGCGGTGCCACAGCAGGAAGCAGCACAGCTGGGAGGCGTTCTGACCCCGCTCGGGGCCGAGCGTGCTGGCAACGCCGACGGCAGCATTCCTGCCTGGACCGGCGGCATGAGCGCTGATGCGGGTGTGGTCGATGAGGCAGGGTTTCTTACTGATCCTTTTGCCGACGAGCAGCCCCTGTTTGTCATTACCGCGCAGAACCTAGAGCAGTATCGGCAACACCTTTCTCCGGGGCAGGTAGCATTGTTTAATCGCTATCCCGAAAGCTATCGAATGCGGGTATACCCGAGCCACCGCAGCGCAGCGATGCCCGAGAGAATCTACGAGTACGCCAAGTCGAACGCCTTGAGTACTCAACTGGTGGGCAACGGATACGGCCTCCAGAACTTTACCGGTTATTTCCCGTTTCCGATTCCCAAGTCGGGTATTGAAGTGGTTTGGAATCACATTGCTCGCTATCGCGGTGGCAGCGTGATGCGCCAATTTGCCCAGATTGTGCCGGATGCCAAAGGAGGTTTTTCTCCAGTAATCATGCATGACACTCTGGTGTCGCCGGAGTTTTTGTCGGACTACGATCCACAAAAACAGAACAATATTCTGTTCTACTGGAAGCAGGCGGTCGATGCGCCTGCGCGTCTGGCGGGAAACATTTCATTGGTGCATGAAACTATCGACCAGGTAAAAGAGCCGCGTATGGCATGGGTGTACAACGCCGGCCAGCGTCGAGTGCGGCGTGCTCCGCAAGTTGCCTATGATGGTCCGATCGCCACCGCTGAGGGGCATCGTGTGTCGGATAACTTCGACATGTTCAATGGGGCTCCTGATCGTTACGAGTGGAAGCTGGAGGGGAAAAAGGAGTTGTTCATCCCCTATAACAGTTATCAATTGGATTCGCCGCAGTTGAAGTACAGCGACATCATTCGTGCTGGCCATATGAATCCAGATCTCCAGCGCTATGAGCTGCACCGAGTCTGGCACGTGACAGCAACCCTCAAGGACGGGGAGCGGCACATCTACGCACGCCGTGACTTCTACATTGATGAGGACACCTGGCAGGCGGCGGTTATTGATCACTTCGACGGGCGAGGAGACCTGTGGAGGGTTGCAGAAGCCCATGCGCTTCAGGTGTACAACCAGCAATTGACGTGGTACGCGGCTGAAACCCTGCATGACCTGATGTCTGGTCGTTACCTGGTGCTGGGGCTGAAGAACGAGCAGCGGCGCAGTTTCGAGTTCGGTGCCATGGCTAACTCATCGGAATTTACTCCCAATGCGTTGCGGCAATCCGGCATGCGTTAAGGGGGGCGGGAGCTTTCTTTGTTGCAGAGCGGCCTTCGGGCCGCTTTTTGGTAAGCGTCCGGTGAACACACCTTTTGAACTCCCGCATTAAGGGCGATGGTGTCCGTCTATTTTTTTCGCAGCCCTGTTGTAAGCGCTACGGACTTCGTTCTTGTCCACATGTGCCAGCGCGACTTCGATGAGCTCCGGATCAACCCCGTATTCATTGAGAACGGTGCTCGCAATAGAGCGCATGCCGTCGCTGACCAGGGATGCTGGGGGGTTAGTGCTGCTAGATGGGCTGGTCGGCTTTGGAGTCCTTCCACAAGTCAAGCATATCTGCCCACTGCTGCATCATCTCTGCTCGATCGGCTAGATACTCCGCATGGTTGTAGGTGCGGCGAACCGTGTTCTGCTCGGTGTGCGCTAGTTGACGTTCGATCCAGTCTGCTGAGTAACCTAGTTCGTTCAGTCTGGTGCTTCCAGTAGTTCGAGTGGCGTGAGGGCTGTATTTGCCTCCCCAGCCAAGTACGTTGAGCATCTGGCGAAATGATGCGGAAACCATGGGTCGAGTGCGGATATCTCTGTGGGGGAAAAGATGTGCATATTTCCCTGTGATTGGTTGCAGTGCTTTTAGCATTGCTACTGCTTGCTTGGGCAGTGGCACGGTGTGGGGCTTACGCTTTTTCATGCGCTCGGCCGGTATGCACCATAGGGCCTTCTCTAGGTCGAACTCAGACCACTCGGCTTCCACCGCTTCGTTTGGGCGGCACAGGGTCATCCACATCAGCATGAAGGCACAGAGGGTTTCGTGTCGCCCACCGTGGGAGTCCCAGGGACTCTCTTCAGCAACTTGAGTTTGACCATCAAAACTGGGCTGGGATGATGGATGCAAGCTGCCGCGATTCTCGCTGCAGCTATCGTGCCCTAGTTAATCGTAACAATATGTTGGGCTCTCGCCTAAACGGACTAGGTCCTATTCAGACAAGCAGCCCTGCTTCCGGGGATTGTTTGGACGCTTGGATTGCTGCTTTTCGGAGCGAAGTAGGTGAAGCCGCTCCAATCGGTAGCGAACAACTCAATGAGTGGGAAGACTGGTGCGCAAGCGGGCAATACCCCTAAGCCAGTGTATGGGGTCTGGACTGCAAGGACTCCGACCTCAAGCTCTGGTTAATTTGGGTTGCTGCAGTTGGAAATATTCGGCGGACTACCGGATTGACACTACTTTTCCCTGGTCACCCTCATTACAAGCAGCGACAGACAGGCTTCCTGTTGCTGCTTGCTCAATATGCCGGCTCCACCATTCCATCATTGGTCTACGGCGCTCGACGTAGTCGGCCCTGTTGTAGGCGCTACGAACTTCGTTCTTGTCGACATGCGCCAGCGCAACTTCGATGAGCTCAGGATCAAACCCGTGCTCGTTGAGAACGGTGCTTGCGATAGAGCGCATACCGTGGCTGACCAAGCGTCCGGCGAACCCCATACGCTTTAATGCCATGTTGGCAGTCTGGCTGTTGCAGTGGGTGCGCGGGTTACGGTCTGCAGGGAACACATACTCGCGATGGCCGCTGTAAGGCTTGACTGCTTCCAGGATTGCGATCATTTGCTCCGTTAGAGGCACGATGTGAGGGCGTCTCTTTTTCATTCGCTCTGCAGGTATCGTCCAAATTCGTTTCTCAGTATCGATGTCTACCCATTGCGCCGTGGCAGCTTCTGCAGGGCGAGTCATGGTGTGTAGTTGCCACTCTATCAATGCGCGTGTTGTGCGCTTGATGGCTGCGTTGGCAATAGCAACCATGAGCTCTGGCAGCTCATCAGGGCTGAGCGCGGCCATGTTCTGTTTCTTTGGCTTTTTGAATACAGCACGAATGCCGCTCAACGGGTTGGCGGGCACGAGGCCTGAGTTCACTGCGTAGGTCATGATCTCGTTCAGGCGCTGGGATAGCCGCTTTACGGTTTCGAGACTGCCTTTAGCCTCAATGGGGCGCAAAAGTTCGATGACTTTGGGAGCGGTGATGCTGGAAACCTGGGTTGAGCCCAGGTCGGGGAAGACATGCAGTGTCAGTGACCGCCAGATGTCCTCTGCGTAGGCAGGCGTCACATGCTCCTTTTTGAGTTCGAACCAAGCCTCTGCGACTTTCTCCAGAGTGTGCTCACTGGCAGCCTTCTGCTGCTGGCGGTTGTCGTCGCGATGTTCCTTTGGGTCAATGCCTTGAATAACCAGTTGCCTAGCGTCGATTGTCAGCTTTCGTGCCTGAGAGAGCGAAACCTCGGGGTAAGTGCCAAGCCCCATGTTCAGGCGCTTTTTGGTGACGGGATGGTAGTAGTTGAAATTCCATAACTTAGAGCCATTGCTTCTCACTCGCAACTGCAGGCCATCCCCATCGCCGAGGACATAGTCAGTCGCTTTGGGGGCAGAGTTTTTGACCTTGGTTTCAGTGAGACGTATGGCTTTGCCGCTCATTCTGGTATTCCATAGCTGGGTTTAGTATTCCAAAAAATACCAGAGGAATACTTGGAATACCATTTGGAATACCAGATACGCTGGCTTCCGTTGGACGTTATTGGATGCTGTTGGTTCGTAAGTTATTGATTTTTGGTTGTTTCAGGCACAAAAAAAGACGTCCGGAGACGTCTTTAGATGCTTATTTGGTGGAGCCGGGGGGAACTGACCTATTGGCCTCCGAAGGCTCTATTCCGCTGGTTTCAACGGATTTTTGATGCGAATTCCGGACTTGTTATATTGCACAAAGTTGCTCTTAATATTATGTAATCTTGACCGGCTGTCAAGCGCTTCGCTGACGCCAGAGAGGTTATCGTCTGAGTCCTCGCTGGCCGGTAATCAACAGGCACTGGATGCGTTCGCCGGTCTCCGTCCGCACCGTGGATCCGACCCCCGATAGCGTCTTTCTAGGCAGCTCCGTCGCCAGGTCGTCGGGGGTATTAAAGAGGCCGTCATAGTCTTCGGGGTTCCCCACGCCAGCTACAAGCGTGAGCTCGCCAGAGTGACGAAGGAACGTGATTTTTTAAAAGACGCGGCAGCGTACTTTGCCAGGTAATCATCGAACGGTACTTGATGATCCAGCGCTGCCGCAACGTGTACCCAGTCCGATTAATGTGCCGTTGTTTGAAGGTGTCTGCCAGTGGCTATTACGACGACTGGCAAGGTCGCGAGCCAAGTCCACGCGCTTAGGAGAATGCGCGCTTGATAAAACGTATTCGTGAGCTTCATGAGGATAGTCGCGATGCAATAGGTGCGCCTCGCATGCACGAAGATCTACTCTTCGAAGGTGAAACCGCCAGCCTGAACCGCGTTGCTCGCTTGATGGCCGCAGAGAAAATTCAAGGTTGGCCGCGCAGGAAGAGACGCGGCTTTGGCCGAGCAGCTTCTGGCCGCGCAGCAGGTGTGAAAAATTTGCTGGAGCGCGACTTTAATGCTTTGGAGCCGGAGCGCAAGTGGGGCACTGATATCACAGAGATCGCCACGCTGGAGGGCAAGCTGTTCCTTTGCGTTGTGCTAGATCTGTATACCAAGTTAATCGTTGGCTGGTCTATGCATCGTCGTCAGGACAGGCAGATGGTGATCCGCGCAGTGGAAATGGCGATTTAGCAGCGTCAGGGCGACTGGTCGGTAGTTCTGCATTTTGACATAGGAATCCAATTTACCAGCGCCGATTATCAGCGCTTTCTGAGTAGAAATACACTGGTTTCCAGCATGAGTGCCGTTGGGCGTTGTGGCGATAACGCGGCTTGCGAAGGGTTCTTCGGCCAACTCAAGCGGGAGCGTGTTGCTCATCTAAAACCGCCCGTGGGAGTGGGGTAGAACCCCTCATTAGCTCACTTCAAAACTAGACACCTTGTTCTACTTGATGGATATTCGGTAGGCCTTTTTGGCGTAGAGTGACAGCCCTAAGTGCTCTAGCTGGTGATTCTGAGCATGATTGTTAGATCCGAACTTGCTCTGCTGTTGCCACCAACCCGACTCTTCCATCCTTGACGTGATGTCTCTATTTTGAACCCGCTCAGCTTTTTCCCTTCTCTGCGCCTGGCTTGGCGTCTTGTATCCTTTGCTTCATTCGCAGCAGTGCTGGCCGGTTGTGCTGGAGTCAAAGTAACTGCGGTCAGTAACGATGATTACCTGACCCTACGCCGCGGCGATGTGCTGACAACAGGCAACCTCGGTACGTCGTCCATTGCTGCTCTACAAGTGGTCGGTAGCGACGAGAAAGGTTGTCTTGCGCAGTTTCTGGCTTGCCGCAATGCGCTGGAAAACACGACAGGACTAGATGATGAACAACGGCTCTCGGCGTTGGCTGAGCTATGGCTCAAAGAAGCCCAAGATGGACGCAACAGTATGGCTCCGCAATCCAGGACTGATGCGTACCTTGAGAGCGCCCGTTACGCTTATGCCTATCTTTTTCTGACCGCTCGGTTACCGGGGCAGCGCGCGCTTGAGGATCGACAAACCCAAGTTCGTGACTATTACAACTTTTCGGTTCAGCAGGCACTTACTGAAGTCTTTGAGCGGTATCACGGACATCCGCCTTCGCCCGAGCATCCTCAAGGGAACTTCCGGATCGTAACCGGACGCTGGACTGTAACCGGACAAATGAAGGATGTGCGTTTAGCGGATGATCGCCAACTGCCCAAGGAGCTTATACCTGCTGCTTCATTATCTTTTGGTGGTCTGCGCAACCAGTACCGCCGTGATGGGGTGGGCGCTGAGCTGGTGGCCGTGACGGCTAAACGGGTGGTGAGCAAGGACAGTGACGAGCTGCCATGGAGTGAAACACCCTTTCCCGCAATCACCGCATTGGCGCACTTCCCCGGCAAAACGCTGGAAGAGGTGCTCAGCACCTACGAGGTTGAGGTGATCGGATACGATCCGTACCGACATGACTCGGTAGAGATTCATGGGGTAGAGGTGCCACTGGCGGCGAATTTTACGTCGGGCTATGGCTTATGGCTGGCTCGATCAGGATTCGCCAGGCAGTCGCTGCTGACTTTGGTGGGCCGCGGTGAGGTGCTGGAGCGGCCACATGTTTACATGTTGCAGCCGTTCGATCCGGATCGGCGCATCATTGTCATGTTGCACGGTCTCGCGAGCAGCCCGGAGGCCTGGATCAATGTGGCCAACGAGGTGCTGGGTGATGAGGAGCTGCGGCGCAACTTCCAGATATGGCAGGTCTACTATCCGACCAATCTGCCGATTGCCGTTAATAACCAAGCTATTCGACAGGCCATCGAACAGACGCTGAGAAACTTTGACCCACAGGGCGAGGCCAAAGCCAGCCATGACATGGTGTTGGTCGGTCACAGTATGGGCGGCGTGTTGTCGCGCTTGATGGTGTCTTCGTCGGGCGAGCGCTTGTGGGATGCCATGCTTAGCGATTTCGACATCAAGGGCGCGCGCGTTCAAAAGGTCAAAGCTAGCCTAGGCCCTTATTTGTATTTCGAGCCGCTGCCCCAGGTTAGTCGGGCGGTATTTGCCGCCGCGCCGCATCGCGGCACCCCGTTCGCCGAGAATCGCATATCGCGCTGGGCTGCCGGGCTTGTAAGGATGCCCGTGTCCATGCTGACCCGCTTCAAGGAAGTCACCCAGGCTCTGGTTGATCCTAACTCTGCGGCTCCGGTGGCGCTGCGGCGGCCGCTTAACAGCATTGATAACCTCAGCAACCAGGATCCTTTCGTCAAAGCTGCAGCTGATCTACCGATCTCTCTCTACGTGCGCTACCACTCGATCATTGGCAACCACACACCAAACCTCGAAGTTTTGCTTTCGAGCGACGGTGTTGTGCCGTACGCCAGCTCTCATCTGCCAGGGGCGGAGTCGGAGCTGGTCGTTCCTTCTTGGCACAGTGTGCAGGAGACACCACAGGCCATTGTCGAGATACGCAGGGTGTTACATGAGCACCTCAAGGGGCTGAAACCCAGCCCCGCGAATGATACGGGGTCGCCATGAATTGGGTGCTGCGGATTCTGATGCAAAGCGGCATATCGCTAGTTTTGCTGCTGCTCACCGCGTGGGGCACGTTGGCGCTGGTTTACCAGACACTGGGTGTCACTGGCGCTATTGCGATTACGGCTTGGTGTTTACTTGGCATAGTCCTGCAAGTCGTGCTCTGGCGTGGACGAGTGATCTCGGCAATCTCGAGCAGCGTTCTGTCTTTTGCAGTCCTGCTTTTCTGGTGGACAAGCCTTGAACCATCTAACCAGCGCTCTTGGGCAAGCGATGTCGCGCAGATGAGCCACGGTGAGATCACTGGTAGCAAACTGACTTTGCACAACGTTCGGAACTTCACCTGGCGCAGTGACGACGATTTCGATGCTGTTTGGGAAACCCGGAGTTACGACCTTGATCAGCTCGCGTCGGTCGATCTGATTACGTCCTACTGGGGCATGCCAGCCATTGCCCATGTACTCGTCTCGTTCGGCTTTAACGACGGGCGCTTTCTGACCTTCACTGTCGAGGTGCGCAAAGAGCAAGCCGAGGCCTATTCGGAGATTGGCGGGTTCTTCAAACAGTTCGAACTGAGCATCGTTGCCACAGATGAGCGCGACGCACTGCGCGTTCGTACAAATGTGCGTGGCGAAGACAGCTATCTATACCGCATTGCCATGCCACCCCAGGCGATGCGGACCTTACTTGTTTCGTATGTGCAGCAGGCCAATGCCCTGATCGAACAGCCACGCTTCTACAACACCATCACGGCCAATTGCACGACAATCGTATTCGATATGGTGCGTACGATCATTGGAGGCCTGCCCGCAGACTATCGCCTTCTGCTGACCGGCTATCTTCCGGCCTACGTAATGTCAGTGGGCGGTTTGCAAGAGGGCTACTCGCTGGACGAGCTAAGTCAGCGAGGACGCTTTACCGACCGAGCGAAGGCGGCTGGGGAGATAGATGATTTCTCTTGGCTGATACGGCGTGGAGTACCCGGTGTGGCAACTCATTAGCTAGGCGTGCATATCTACCAGAGCGGGGGGAGTCCAGCCGTGTCGTATCCCTGAGTTGCAGCCTATGAGCTTTAAGGTCTGAAGTATCGGCGGTATTCGCTGGGTGTGACGCCTTGCCATTTGCGAAATCCTCGAGAAAAGTTGCCTTGATCGCTGAAACCGATCAACTCGGCAATTTCACTCACACTGCGCGACGTCTGGCGCAGGTACCAACAGGCAAGTTCGTTGCAGGCTTCATCCAGCATGTCTTGGAATTGTTTGCCTTCGCTTTCGAGTCTGCGCGCCAGCGTCCGGCGCGACAGCCCCAGGGCTTTCGCAGTGTCCATCAGTGTTGGCCACTCAGGCTCGGCCAGATGGATTAGGTGGCGCACCTTCGTGCTGACACTCCCCGACAATTTGATCAATTCCTCATCGCCAGCACTACAAATGCGTTTGTACAGGTTGGGATCGGCAGTCTCAAGGGGCCGGTCGACCACTGAAATTTTGAATCGGATTGCCAAGTCCGGGCTGCCATGTTGTGTACACCAGGGTTCCTCAGAAACTGGCCGAAAGTGGGTCGCAGCCGGTGGCCATGGCAGACCGACAGTGGCCTCCCCCAATGTTTCTTCGTCGACGATGGATCGGAAAATATTGAAGAGCGTATATAGCGTCGCATTCTGCATGAACCGTGAGTAATCACCGTTCAAACAACATTTTGATTAGATGCCTAAGCTGCCGAATTCTGTAGGAAATCGAGCTAGAGGCGGTTCTACCCTTTTTTAAAAAAAGGGAGCGCACGCTGCGAAGCGATTACTCCCTAGGAGAAAGGGTTGTCAGTTCGAGATGAGAAAACAGGCTAATTGAGCTTCGCGTAAATTTTTGCGTGGGGGCCGTTCTGCTGAGCTTGCCAAGCTTCTGACGTATCGGAGAAAGAAAACTCCGAGTAGTCCACGGTGATGCTTTGCTCTTGAGAGATTTTCAGCAGCCGTTGCCAAATTTTCTGGCGGTCTGCAGGCGGCCTTTGCCCGGTGCCGATGCATGACAGGGTTTTGAATAACAGGTCAGCGATATCCAAATTGATCTGGCGTCCGGCACCTGTTCCTATCGTCATTATTCGTGCGCCCCAGCGACAGGCCTTTAATGCGTAAAGTAATGGCTGGCCACATACTAAATCCAAGACTACGTCGTAGCCTTCACCGGCCTCGCTCTTCAGAGCTTGTACATCGCTTTCATCGCCTTTAAGGCAGACGACGCTATCAGCAATGCCTCGCTCGGTGAGTCTTGCTAGAGCTTCGGCGCTGCGTCCGGCAGCAACCACTTTTCCTGCGCCGAGGTAACGCGCAAGTTGCAGAGCTATCTGCCCCAGCGTTCCTGTCCCGCCAAGTATTAGAACGGTCTCACCCGGTTTGATGTTCGCCGTTTCGAGAGGAACGAGGGCGCCTGTGGCCGCTATGCCCATGGTGATAGCGGTACGGTCATCGATGTGGTCGGGTACCTCCCAAACTTCTTCTGCTGGAACCAGAGTTTTTTCCGCCCAAGCACCAAAAGGTAATACCGACCGTTCGCCAAAGTAAACGCGCGTGCCTTCAGCGTTACGGCCAACACCTTCGCCTCGAATGACGCAGGGGTACTCAACACCCAAGCGGTAGGCGCCAAGCACATCCCAGCCGCCCAGGCCGGCAGTGTCTACACTGATAAGTACAGAGCCTTCTTGTGGTGCAGGCTCTGTGAAGTCTTGAATGACGGGCAGTGCGCCGCGTTCATTAATAACAGCTGCTTTCATGATTGTTTTCCTTGGAGCGATAGCTTGGCTGTAACCGTGGGTCTAAAACACGAGGCAATAGCTTTTGCTTTTCAGGGTGTTTGTGTGTTCTGTAATGGGTTATCATTCTGAAATAAGATTTCAATTCTGTCAAAAGAATGATTAAGAGTCCCGTCATGCTCGTATTGAGCTAGAGGTGCCCCCTTGCATTATTCATCCAATAACCAATCAGGTTTTCAAACAGCCCATCCGCAGCTTCATTCGTACACTGAACTAGGTGGTCAAAAAGGGATTGCCTCGGTTTTTTTACCTGAAGAGGTGCCTGTTGCTTTCGTCTATAACGGCATCAGTCAGGCTGTCATGATGGCAAGCCCTTTTGACCTTGAAGACTTGGCGATCGGTTATAGCATTGGCAGCGGCTTGATAACGGATGCCGCTTGTATCTACGGTATAGAGATTACCCAGGGCCTTGTTGGTATTCAGTTGCAGATAAGTGTAAGTCAGCGCGCTTTCACCAAGATCAAGCAGCTACGCAGGACGCAGGCAGGGTCGACCGGCTGCGGCCTGTGTGGTGTAGAGTCACTTGCCAACGCGCTACCGGACTTGCCGGCTCATCCCGCACGAGCGTTACCTCCAGCGCAGCACCTGAGCAAGTTACGTTCTTGTCTGGCCAGCCACCAATTACTGGCCAAACAGACTGGTGCGTTGCACGCCGCGATATATGTGGATGAGAGGGGCGAGATCACGCTGTGTCGTGAGGATGTGGGGCGGCACAACGCTATGGACAAGTTGATTGGCGCGCTGATAAACGATCAGCTCCTTCCAAACAATGGTTTTGTGGTGGTCACCAGTCGCTGCAGCCTTGAACTGATACAGAAGGCGGTGCGCGCAGGGTTTTCTACTCTTGCCACCTTGTCAGCTCCAACCGACATTAGTGTTTCCTGGGCTCGCTACTGCAATTTGAACCTTGTGCACATACCGCGTTCCAGCGCCCCCAGAGTCTATAGTCCGGAGCCAGTATGAGTACGCCAAAAGCCGGCCGGGAAAAATTTAAACGTTATACGGGACCGGCGGCAGGTTGGGGGGCGTTGCGCAGCGTTACCAGTGCATGGCTGGGCAGTAGTCAACCAGTCAAGAATATTCGTGCGCTGTTGAAGACTAATCAGCACGGAGGTTTTGATTGTCCAGGGTGCGCCTGGGGAGAAGAGCCCGGCACGGGACGAGTGAAGTTTTGTGAGAATGGCGCCAAGGCTGTGAACTGGGAGGCAACCTCCCGAAAAGTTGATGCTGATTTCTTTGCACGGCATAGTGTTGCGCAACTGCGCCGGCAAACAGATTACTGGTTAGAGTATCAAGGTCGGTTGACCGAGCCGATGCGCTATGACCGAGATAGCGATCATTATGTGCCTATCAGTTGGGACGATGCCTTTGCGCTTATCGGGCAGCATCTGAACGCCTTGGATTCACCAAGCGAGGCAGAGTTTTATACCTCTGGGCGCGCCAGTAATGAGGCGGCTTTCCTATATCAGTTATTCGTTCGCATATTTGGTACCAACAACTTTCCTGACTGCTCCAACATGTGTCATGAGGCGAGTGGAGTTGCCTTGGGGGCGAGTCTTGGCACCGGCAAAGGCACGGTCACCTTTACCGACTTTGAGCAAGCTGACGCAATTTTTGTGCTGGGCCAGAATCCGGGAACCAACCATCCAAGAATGCTAGAGCCCTTACGCGATGCAGTACGCCGCGGAGCACAGGTGGTTTGCTTCAATCCGCTGAAAGAGCGCGGGCTAGAACGCTTTCAGCATCCGCAAAGCATGGCGAAAATGCTGAGTAATAGCGCCGACGCGATGCACACCGCTTATTTTCGGCCAGCTCTGGGTGGTGATCTCTCGGTACTGCGCGGGATGGCCAAGTACATGCTGCAGTGGCAGCGTGAAGCTCAGCGGTATCGTCTGGAGGGTGTATTTGATGAGGCGTTCATACTTTCTCAGACCAGTGGCTTTCAGGATTATATCGCCGTGCTGGATACAACTGATTGGGCTGATGTAGTTGCTCAATCCGGTCTCCGCCTAGACGAGATAGAGCAGGCGGCGCGGCTTTTTTGCGATGCCGGAAACGCTATTTTCTGCTGGGCAATGGGAATAACCCAACACCATCACGGTGTAGCGACAATCCAGGAAATTGTGAACCTGCAGCTATTGCGAGGAAACATTGGCCGCGCTGGTTCCGGCGTGTGTCCTGTTCGGGGCCACAGTAACGTGCAAGGCGATAGAACAATGGGCATCGATGAGCGACCTAGCCCTGCGTTTTTGGATCGCTTGCAGACATACTTTGGTTTCAGCCCTCCGCGCAAGCCAGGCCATAACACAGTAGAAGCAATCAAGGCGATGCTGGAGGGGAGGGCAAAAGTCTTTATCGGGTTGGGTGGGAATTTTGCCCAGGCAACACCGGACAGCAAGGTGACTCATGCCGCTTTGTCCCGCTGCGCGCTTAATGTACAGATTAGTACCAAGCTCAACCGCAGCCATTTAATGGTGAGCAATGATGCGCTGATCTTGCCGTGCCTGGGCCGAACGGATATTGACCGTCAAGCCTCCGGCCACCAATGCGTTACCGTGGAAGACTCGTTCAGCATGGTGCATGCATCTTTTGGCCAGCTAGAGCCGCTCTCTGAGGGTATGAAGTCTGAACCATGGATTATTGCTGGAATGGCGAGAGCAACAGTCGGTGATCACATTGTTGATTGGCAAGCCATGCGGGACGACTATCGGACTATCCGTGCAGCGATTGGCGCCTGTGTTCCAGGCTTCGAGCATTTTGAGCAGCGGCTCCAAAACCCGGGTGGGTTCCACCTTACTAATACGGCGGCTACACGTTGTTGGCGCACGGATAGCGGTAAGGCGAGGTTCATTGCCAGTGACTTGCCTGCAGATTTGCTACCGGAAGCGGTCAGGTCGTCCGGTCAGAAACATGACCTGGTCTTGCAGAGCCTGCGCTCGCACGATCAATATAACACCACTATTTACGGGCTCGATGATCGCTACCGAGGCGTGACGGGGCAGCGAGAGATTGTTTTCATCAACCAACACGACATCGATAGACTAGGTTTAATTGCTGGTGCCAAAGTCGACATAGTGTCGATCTGGAATGATGGCGTCGAAAGGCGCGTGCGAGGTTTTCGAGTACTGCCATACGATATTCCTCCAGGACAGGCAGCGGCCTACTACCCGGAAGTGAACCCCTTGGTGCCGTTGGATAGTTGCGGTGTTGGGAGCAGTACGCCGGTGTCGAAGTACATCCCTATTAGGGTGGAGCCGTCCCAAGGTGATGCTCCGCTGGCCTCCAGCGGAGCATAGCGGGACTTTTATCTAGTCGCGCTCTACGGCTAGTGCCACTCCCTGGCCACCACCTATGCACAAGGTGGCCAGCCCTTTCTTGGCGCCCCGTAGCGCCATTTCATGCAGCAGCGTTACTAGCACTCGACAGCCCGATGCGCCGATCGGATGCCCTAAGGCGATAGCGCCACCGTTCACATTGACCTTGTCGATATCCCACTGCAGCTCCTTGCCTACCGAGAGGCACTGGGCGGCGAAAGCCTCGTTGGCTTCAATCAGGTCCAGTTGGTCAAGGGTCCAGCCGGCTTTCGCTAAACAGCGTTTGCTGGCCGGTACCGGTCCAATGCCCATGATCGCCGGATCCACGCCGGCACTAGCATAGCCTTTGACTCGGGCCAGAACAGGCAGCCCCAATGCTTCTGCGCGCTCGGCAGACATCAGTAGCACAGCTGCCGCACCGTCATTGAGGGTCGAGGCATTGCCTGCCGTTACGCTGCCTTCTTTTTTGAAGGCAGGACGCAACCCGGCAAGGCTGTCCGCAGTGGTTGCTGAGCGGGGCTGCTCATCGATTTCAAAGAGAATAGGGTCGCCTTTGCGTTGAGGGATTGGTACGGGGGCAATCTCACTCTTGAAGCGCCCCGCCTTGATAGCCGCAGCAGCGCGCTGCTGGGATATCAGTGCGTAGGCATCCTGGTCCGCCCGGCTCAGTTGGTACTGGTCAGCTAGGTTTTCCGCAGTGATGCCCATGTGGTAGTCATTAAAGGCATCAATCAAACCGTCTTTGAGTAGGCTGTCTTGTAGTTCGGCATGGCCCATCCGCAAGCCGGTGCGGGCCTTGGGTAGCACATAGGGCGCCAGGCTCATGTTTTCCATGCCGCCTGCAATGACGGCTGCTGCATCGCCGCAGCGAATCGCTTGCACCGCCATATGCACCGCTTTCAAGCCGGAACCGCATAGTTTATTCAGCGTCATTGCTGGCGTTGAAAACGGCAGCCCTGCGTTAATGGCCGACTGACGAGCGGGATTCTGTCCGCATCCGGCACTGAGCACTTGTCCCATGATGACCTCGTCAATGTCGGCAGCATCAACGCCACTTGTGCTGAGCAAGGCGCGAATGACAGTGCTGCCCAGTTCCACTGCGGAGATATTCGCCAGTGATCCTTGAAAGCTGCCAATAGCGGTACGTTTGGCAGCAACGATTACAACCTCATGCATGTTGATTCTCCAAAAAAAACGTGGCCTCCCGAAGGTTGAGCCACGTAAATGTTCCAACGGGCAGCATTTGCCTCGCAGCAAGGGGGCAGCAGCAAGGCAAATCCGGATTACCTGTCAGCGCAGGTCAGTATTTGCTTTGGAAACGGTCTACCTGAAGAGCGCAGCCGGTAACGTTTTGTAGATGCTCTATTGATATATCCGGCGCAAGCTCTACAAGCTCCACTCCCGTCTCTGTGATGTCCAAGACAGCAAGGTCGGTAATGATCCGATTGACCACGCCCAACCCGGTAAGGGGAAGGTCACAGTTCTCGAGGATCTTAGGGCTCCCGTCTTTTGCGCAATGTTCCATGAGCACCACAAC
>CEQG01030319.1_pt1 | contig 20363 bp, 19 predicted proteins | sample 350301 | NCBI WGS metagenome assembly CEQG01 (sample SAMEA2621242, study PRJEB7988) | marine metagenome | isolation source: saline water (ENVO:00002010), including | reverse complement strand
TTAATTGTTTTGCCTACTCTTTTCTAGGTTTTCGGCTTCCCCTGTCACTGCACAGTATCTTGAAATGTTCGTGTTTTATAGTGTTTCTTTGACTTTGACCAAAGGATGCCCAATAAAGCGAGGACCATAAAGGAAGAATTCAAAAGAATATGGTCCCTCCATCCAAGGGCCGAAATGACCCCGCCACAGGAACAGGGAATGGACTCACTGTAAGTAAGCACTGCAATAATATAGGAAGTGAATACCCCTAAGAGGACCAGGCTGGAATAAAGGGCTAGGAGTCGATACCTAGGGAACCACAATAGGCCTGCGATCACCAACTCCAAAAAGGGCACGATCCATGAGATCAAAGTGGCATAGGATGCAATGTAGGGCATACGCTCCACCCTTAATTGAAAGGTGTCCAAGTGCATCAATTTACTGACCGATGTATAAACGAAAAGGAGGGTCAATAAAATACTGAACAAGGTTATGAGTTTCGAGTATATTCCTCTGTTTGACATATCTTTTGGATTGATATGACAAAGTTCGGGAGTCCGATTTACTTGAAACGGAGCATTCCTTGATTCAAACGGAGTAATTTGCGTATTTTGAGGGGGTTATCCCCTTAAATCGGTAGGTGTTTTACCGTATTTATCCCGAAAGGCCCTGGAAAAATGGGCGGCACTCTTGAACCCGTTCATGTGGGCGATTTCCTTTAGGGAAAGGTTGCTGTGCTGGATCAATGTCTTTGACTTTCTAAGACGTTCCTGGGTCAGGAAACGGAAGATGGTGGTGCCATAGATTTGTTTGAAACCATACTTCAATTTGTATTCATTGGTCCCCTTTTGAAGGGCAAGGTCTTTGAGTGAGGGAAGGTCCTTGTCCAAGTTGTTGAGGATCGTATCATGGACCTCCCTGATCATTTGGATGTCCTCCGGGGTCAACGTGACCCTATGCTCCTTGATCCCCTTGGTTACTTTGAGTTTCTGTTTGGGCAGTCCCGTTTCAAAGGGTTCCCCTTTGGAAAAAAAAACGGAGTTCAACACGATTTTCTGACCGCTCCCATCCAAGGCCTGATAGACCGATATTTGACAATTCTGGGCCATTAAAAGCCCATCTTTTGTGACGAGTTCCAGAAACAATACCGTTTCGGACCGGTCCCGTTTCAAATGTTTTGACATCTTCTTGGTCCATCTTTCTCGGGACTTTTCAGTCATTAATTCAGTGATATGTTTTCCGATAAGATCCTTAGGGGGATAGGACAATAGAGAGCAGGTGCCGTTGGTCAACAATTCAATTTGACCTTGCGCACCTAGGATAAGTGACAGTTGGATGATATATTGTGGGGTGTTGTGTGCATTGGCAAAACCCTGGTGGATAAAGGCTGCCGCTATTTCCTCATTGACCATATTCAACATGACCACCAGAGAGGCAATATTGTCATTTTTATCGGAAGGCTCAAGGCTATAGAAGAAGTTGCCCTTGGCCATTTCCAGCAGCATCCTATGGATGCGCTTTACCCTAAAATCATCGGTGTTCGGCATGGTCATCAGTTTTTAAACAGTGAATTTTTTTGATGGTAGGTGAATTCATAGTTGGTCATTCTTTTTTAAAAAGGCCAGGGCCTCGGATTTTTTGGTAAAGGACCCGGTAGGAATTGATTGTGCATGGGTGCCCAAGTATATGCTGCTGATCACATCCGTGACCGGGGGGTCAATCAAAAAGGCCAAGGCGGAAATCCATTGTGACCCTTCCAAGGCCAAATAGTCCCGTGCCGGCTTATTGACCCTTCGCACCTCACGGATGTCACAGAGTACGGGCATTTCCCTGCCTTTTTGCAGCATCATCCGATCTCCGACAATGAGTTGGGCGGCCTTGAGATCGATACATAGGTCTTTTTTATAAATGATGTGCATCAGCGCTTCGGTCATCAGATAAATGGCGTATTTGTTTTCATGTGATATCCTCATGTGGCGAAAACTGGTAAAAACCTTGAATTTACAAAAATACTTATATCAGCTTCATATCATGGGGAACACTAGCCCAAATTAAGGGTATTTGACTTGACTTAAACGGAATAATACTTGATTGAAACGGAGTAAATGATTTAAGAATAACATTTAATCCCACAATTGCCAGTACTTTTTAGGACAATTTAAACCAAATGATATGGCAAAGATCAAACACCACAATTTTTTGAACACCGTACACGAAGTATTTACAGATGCCAAAAGGGCCGGGGTATTGCACCTATACGCCGGGGGAAGTTCCTTCTCCGGCCGGACCATCAGGATAGGCGGGAAGGATATGTTCCATTTTGGGACCACGGGTTATTTGGGCCTGGAACAGGATGCCCGATTAAAAGAGGCCTCTAAGGAGGCCATTGATAAATACGGCACGCAATTTCCACTTTCCAAGTCCTATATCTCCAATCCGCTTTACGAAACACTTGAATCAACCATTGGGGACATGTACGGGCATCCCATTGTCATTACGAAGAACAGCACCTTGGGCCATATGGGGGTCATCCCCAATGCCGTGGACGATGATGATGTGATCATTTTGGACCATCAGGTCCATTGGAGTGTACAGAATGCCGCCAAGATGCTAAAGACACGAAGCGTTCCCATCGAAATGATACGGCACAATAATTTGGAGATGTTGGAGGACAAGATCAAGAAGTACCAAAATTCCAAAAGGCAAATATGGTATATGGCCGATGGGATCTACTCCATGTACGGGGACTACGCCCCCGTCAAGGAATTGATGGCACTTTCTGAAAAATACCCACAACTTCATTTTTATTTTGACGATGTGCACGGGATGAGCTGGACAGGCAGGAATGGCACAGGTTATGTGCTGGACCAATTGGGAGATCTGCCCGGAAATGTGCTATTGTTCGGGACACTAAGCAAAACCTTCGGTGCCAGTGGTGCAGTGTTGGCCTGTTCTAACCCAGAAATGTACGATAAGATCAAGACTTTCGGTGGACCCTTGACCTTTTCTGCCCAGTTGGAACCAGCCTCCGTAGCGGCTGCAATGGCCTCCGCACTGATTCATCTTTCTCCCGAAATCTATGACCTTCAACAAGAATTGCGGGAACGTATCGACTATTTCAATGCATGCCTATCCACGACCGAGTTACCATTGATAGACCAAAATGAATCCCCGGTCTTTTACATTGGGACAGGGATGCCCAAGACAGGCTACAATTTCGTGAACCGTTTGATGGGCGAGGGTTATTATGTCAATCTGGGTATTTTTCCCGCAGTACCGGTCAAGAACACTGGGGTACGAATCACCATATCAAGACATAACCAAAAGGCCGAAATCAAAGGATTGGTGGAAGCGATGGAACATCATTTTCCATTGGCCTTGGAGGACACCCAAACGAATTCCGAAAGGGTCTTCCATGCCTTTAAATTAGAACACATGGCCCAAAGTGAACCGCAGGTATCAGGCGAACTGACCATCGAAATTTTGGATACCATCCATCAGGTCGATAAAGCAGCATGGAACCGCTATATGGGAGGAGAAGGTGTCTACGATTGGGAGGGACTGCATTTTTTGGAAAAGGCTTTTCAAGGAAACGCTCAAAAGGAACACAATTGGTTGTTCCGGTATGTGATGATCAAGGATTCCAAAGACATTCCCGTATTGATGACCTTTTTGACCCTTTCCCTTTGGAAGGATGACATGCTTGCCCAAGCACAAATATCGGCATCCATTGAACAGGAGCGTAAAGAAGATCCTTATCATTTGACCTCCATGGTACTGTCTTTGGGTTGCCTGTTTACGGAAGGGGAGCACCTGTATTGGGACAAATCCCATGAACTCAGCGGTGCTGCAAGGGATGGCCTGTTGGAACTCATGGAAAAAATGGAACGCCAGTTCGGCGCAAAAATGACAGTTTTGCGAGACTTTGGAGTAAATCCAGTTTGGAACGAAGCCCTGTATGGCCATGGGTTTTTACGGGTTCAGATGCCCAACTCCTGTACAGTTGAACTGAAAGGGATTGATTCGATGACCATGTATATCGAACAATTATCAGCAAGGAACCGAAGGCATTTTCGGAAGGATATACAGCCGTTTTTGGAATTGACACAATCTAAAATCATCTCCAATGCCAGTGCCCTGCAAATAAAGGAGCTCAAACGCCTATTTAGCGAGGTGCAAAAGCGGAATCTCGGCCTGAACACTTTTTCATTTCCTGACAAACTGTTTGAACAAATGAACGAAAATGACCTTTGGGAATTTATCGTTCTTACTCTGAAGGAGAAACCCAACAAGATACTCGGGGTGATGTTCTGTTATTCCAATCAGAAAGCTGTTTATGTTCCTTCCTTTGTGGGTATGGACTATGACCTTTTGGAATCTTTTTCCACCTACCGGCAATTGCTGTACCGAACCATTGAACGGGCCATAGCGCTTAAACTACCCAAAATTGATTTTGGGATGACCGCCTCCTTTGAAAAACGAAAACTGGGAGCAATGGTACATGAAAAATATGCGTATCTCCAGACCAATGACAACTTCATATTGGAAATGATCGGGGTCATGGAAGGACAACATTAATGGGCAGTGATTATGAAGTATCAAAAGCTGCTATCGGAATTTGAGGGCCAATTGGATGCCCTGGAAAGCGGGAACGGGGATGTCCTGTTCAAGGCGGAAAAGGGCATAGCACTCGTGGAGAGCAGTATCAGGAAACTCCAAAAGCAGATTGCGGGGAAGACCTTTGCTTCCCAAACGGATGAAATCTACTTTTTCAAGCATGTCAAGCCCCAGATCTTTAGCAAGCTGATCTATTATGTCAAATTGTTCAATATCGAAAGCAAACGTCCCCGTGGAAACAATGCCGCCCAGATCAAATACCTGCAGCACCAAATCGATAAATTGCAGACTTTTTTTAATGACAATTTGGAGTTTTACAATTATTACCGACGCGGGGCCATGTCCTTGGATGAGCAATATTTTGTGAGGGGCAACCGTGATTTGCGACTCCCCTTGGAATCCTTCCACTTTCTGATCGACGATAAGTTCTCCACCTGCCAGGATGGGACCGTGGCCACCATCATGGCCTATGACATGCTGATTGTGTACCTGAGGAAGGAAGTGGATGACTTGAACAATACCCTCGAACCTACAAAAAACACACCTATGGAAAAACCTTCAAAATTATTCTGGACAGGGAGCAAGACCGACCTTATCGAACTGTTATATGCGTTACATGCCAGTGAATCCATCAATGGCGGCACGGTCGATATCAAGGAAATGGCCTCCCATTTTGAACACTTTTACAATATCGACTTGGGCAATTACTACCATACCTTCATCGAGATCAGGTCAAGAAAGACCAGTAAAACTAGGTTTTTGGACAAGCTCATTGAACTGCTTAACCAGCGCATGGAATCCTTGGATGAGTGAGCTTATATTTTTCCCAAGGTGGGTCCCACCTTGGGAATTTTGGTTTTGAGCCAGTTTTGGGCTCATTTTTTTATCCAACAAGGCTGTAGAATTGATAGCTATGTGTCAAATCCCTCCATTTGTGACCAAATTTTATGTTGCAAAAATCTTTCCCAAGGTGGGTCCCACCTTGGGATGTTTTTCCAAAAACCTTTATGAGTTTTGTGGGTGAAAGTCAAAACAGCGGAAGGGCCATCAAATGAAACTGGAGTAAGGTGGTGGTCCTTCCTTTTTAAAAAAACTCAAATTATATGGGAGCGACCATCATTACATCAGAGGACCTCATGGAGTTCAAAATCGAGCTTTTGGAGGACATCAAGGAATTGCTGGAGAACCAAAAGGGCCAGCCACAAAAGAAATGGATCAAATCCAATGAGGTCCGGGAACTGTTGGACATATCGCCGGGGACATTGCAGAATCTCCGGATCAATGGCACCTTGCCCTATACCAAGATTGGCGGGGTACTCTTCTATGAATACCATGAGATCATGGAAGTGTTGGAAAAGAACAAGGTGTATAACCGGATTTAGGTTTGGAGGAGATCAATTATATCAAACACCTCAATGGGGTGTTTGCCCAGTTTGCCAAGGACAACCGCCTGAACCCGACCCATATCAGCCTATATATCGGGCTCTTCCAATTGTGGAACCATAATTATTTTATTCCCGAATTTTTCATCAGTAGGGAAGAGGCCATGGCCTATGCCAAGATCGGTTCCAAATCGACCTACCATCGCTGCATACGGGAACTGAGCCATTGGAACTATATCGTGTATATCCCATCCCATAACCCCTACAAGGGCAGCCGGGTAAAGATGTTCGATTTTGGGACAAGTACTGGACAAGTAATGGACCGGTACCGTACCAAAATTGAGACAAGCAATGGACAAGCAGTGGTACCTATAAACAAACATAAACAAACCTTTAAAAACAATACAAACAAGGGCAAACGCAAAAAAATGAAAAAGGAACCATTCCCTACCGGTAAATCCATGGAAAAACAGACCCCCACCGTCCCATACCGGGACAACCTGCGGACCACCAAGGACAAGGATTATAACGAACCGCTTTGAATTTCAACGCACCACATATCATCACCGAAGGAGCCCATAGCTATGAACTCGGGTCTTTGAAGGGCCGGGAAATCCAATACGATTTTGAAAAGATCTTGGTCTATCTCGATGCCAAGGGAAAACGGATGTTTGGTAAAAAGTTCAAGATCTATGGGGAGGACCGGGAGATTCTCTACAAGCTCAGCCTTTACTTTATCAGGGACAAAGATCGTTGTAAGCAGTATGGTATCGACGTGGACAAAGGGCTACTCCTTTCTGGTCCGGTGGGCTGTGGGAAGACCAGCCTGATGAAGCTGTTCAAGTTCATCGTGCCCCACCAAAGACCCTATTCGGTCATTCCCTCCAGGAATATTGTCTATGGCTTCAACCATTTGGGCTTTAAGATCATAGGGGATTATGGAAATTCCCAATCCTTTTGTTTTGATGATCTGGGTGTGGAACCCGAAGGGGTGCACTTCGGCAAGGAATGCAATGTGTTGGGAGAGATATTACTGTCGCGATATGAACTTTTTACGGACCATAAGATCAAGACCCATGCGACCAGTAACCTAAATGCACAGGAATTGGAGGTACGATATGGGAACCGGGTTAGGTCTAGAATGCGGGAAATGTTTAATTTAGTTGGGTTTGATAAAAAGAGTGGGGATAAACGAAAGTAATTCCAGGGACAGAAATCCTTGGTAAAGGTTGAATTTTTAACCAAGATTCTTTTTCCACTTTGACAAACCAAACTCTATGAACCTATACACCGCCAAGGAAAAACTGAAAATCGTTAAGGAGAAACCTTATAAACTCGAACGGGAGATACAGTCCCTTTTTGAAAACAACCTCATTACCCTTATGGGCCTGCAACTGGTCAAATCCGAGTTTACCATCAAGAGCAGACGAATCGATACCCTGGCCTATGATGCACAGTCGAAGGCTTTTGTGATCATTGAGTACAAACGGAGCAAAAATATCAGTGTGGTCGATCAAGGGTTTACCTATCTGAGCTTGATGTTGGAAAACAAAGCGGATTTCATTGTCGAATACAACGAAACACAAAAAGATTCCTTGAAGCGCTCGGATGTTGATTGGAGCCAGACCAGAGTGGCCTTCGTTGCCACTGGTTTTACCGATAACCAAAAGACAGCAACCAATTTCAAGGACATTGCCATTGAGCTTTGGGAGGTCAAACGGTATGAGAACGACCTTGTGAGCATCAACCAGATCAAGAAGAGTAAATCTGCGGAAAGCATCAAACCTTTGTCCGCAAAAAACAACCAATTGGAAGCAGTGACCAAGGAGATCAAGGTCTATACCGAAGAGGATCATTTGGTCGATAAGTCCGACGACATTGTGGAACTGTATGAATCCTATCGGGATGCCATAGTCAATCTGGCAAATGATATAGAGATTGTGCCCAAAAAGTTATATGTAGCCTTTAACAAAGACAATAGGAACATTGCATACCTCCATTTGCAAAAGAAGAACATCAAATTGTGGATCAATGCAAAATGGGGGGATATCAAGGATTCCATGGGCATTTCCACCAATGTCGAGAATAAGGGACACTATGGCTATGGCGATTATGAAATAAATCTCAATGATGATGCCCAATTGGAATATATCATGAGTCTGATCAAACAGACCCTTTAACCCTCCCTAATTTAAATTTTTCTTTTCCTTGGCAAGTCGTTTACATCCACTCGTTCAAAAGACCAAAATTGAATTAAAAAGGCTGGATAAAATAAAGGAACGAAGGAGTTGGGAGGAACAGCAAATGTTTAATGGTACATTTCTACCGATATCCGTAGAGCCCAAATTAAGGGGAAGAGCGTTAAGATTCATGAGCGATCTGATCTTCCTCTTAGAGAAAAATGGCCATACCATCACTTTTGAATATAATCGTTGCCATATTGAAATGTACGGACAACTTACCGAGATCAACCTAAGGCAAAAATATTTCAGGAAAAGGGACAAGGATGCATTGGGGTACGGTAGCGAGCGCTATGAGAAAAGCGAACTGCTCGAATTTCAGATTGGGTCCCATGCCCGAAAGGGGTGGATCGATAAGAAAACAAAAAGGTTGGAGGATTACCTGATGACCATATATGAATATCTCGACAAGGACAGCAGACAATGGGCAGAACTGAGGAAACGGCAACGGATTCAAGAAGAAAGGGATCGCATCCAAAAGGAGAAAGAAGCCGAAATCGCCAAGAAGAAAGCGCTTGAAGCACAAAAATTCAATCAATTAATCCAAGACGCCGAAAACCATCAAAAGGCTAACATGATAAGAAATTACCTGAAAACACTGGGTAATAAACGAAACTACAGGGAAGAATTCCAGGGACAGAAATTACAGGATTACTTGGATTGGGCCTCCCAAAAGGCCGATGAGATCGATTCTTTGGTGAAGAAACCGAATAAACCATAGTTCCTAAATTCGGTATACATTTTAGAGTCTATCAATTACTTCATGTTTGAATGTTTATGGACATTATTACACTAGGGAACAGCCCGAAATGGACTTTTTCCCAAGTCCTTCCTTTTGCTTTTTTGTGGTTATCAACATTGACAATTGGGATTCTCTACATTTTGGTCTCAATTGCCATCATATTGAACCATTGGAAACTACATTTTATTTTATTCACAAATAACTGAATGTCAGTTATTTGAATTTGAATATCCACTACTTTTCACCTATCAAGAATCGTCTAATCCCTAAGCGTTTACGATATGCGAAAATCTTTCTTTTTTACCTTATTGTTTCTTTTTACATCGAGTGCCCTTTTTGCCCAGATCGGGGGCATCGAGGATTCTGTCAATGATATATCCGATACCATACGGGCCATATTTCCCATCATATTGGGGGTCATCTTTTTAGTAGGTTTCCTGTTCAATGCAGGACACTTCTTCGGGGAGAATGCCGATCTAAAAAAGGGCATCACCCGGGTGCTGGTCTTTGTCCTGATCGCAGGGGCCGTAGTGGGCATCTTTACCTATCTCATAGGAATCGTGGTCTGATGAAACGTTATACCGTCTATAGAAATATCCGTATGAAGGCCATGATCATGGGGCTGCCCATCACCCTTTTTGCCCTGATGATGGTCTCGGTGATATGCTCCCTGTTAATCGTCATATTTTCATTTCATGTTGGTGTCATCGTGGGCCTACTGTTGTTCAATGTCCTGCTCTATGGGGCATTGGGCCGGTGGGTCAGAAAACCATTTTCAATAACTGTTGTGAACGTATTTCCCAGTGCTATCAGCAATAAACCCTTGAGCCCCTTGTCCCATGTCCAAGATTGATCTTCATACACACCATCCCATCTTGGACATTCAGGACCATGTGGTATTTGCCAGCAATGGCAATGTGGTCCTTTGTTTTGAGGTGGTCCTTCCAGAAATCTATTCCCTATCGGAAAAGGATTTTGAGGAACTCCATGGCATCTGGTTCCAAGCCTTTAAGGCTTTGCCCACCGGTACGGTAATCCATAGGCAGGATAATTATCAAAGGGCCCAGTTTTCAGGGGAAGCCCTGTCCAAGGACACGTTTTTGGCCAAGGCGACCCATGATCATTTCAAGGGGCGTGGGTATCTGGTCCACCGTAGCCATCTCTTTTTTGTGCTGCCTTTGGACAAGACCTTGAACGCCTCCAAGTATGTCAATCCCTTTCGAAGGATGGAAAAGGCATACCACCGCAAAATGGATCTGCAGGTGGCCGAGTTTATTACAGCTGCACATGATGCTGTAACCTATATCAACAATTCCAAACGGTTGGGTTTGACGCCTATGAGAGCCAAGGATATTTTGGAGCATACACACGATTATTTCAATGGGTTCAATCCGGATGTGGCCACGGATATGCTTTTGGATAGTAAGGGCATTGAAATTGGGGACCACTACTTTGATGTACTTGCCGTCAACAGTGAACTGTGTTTTGGTGGGGAAGTGAAGAGCAGCATACCCAATAGGGGATTTGCATCTGATGATTTTGTGTTCCACCAAGGGTTTTTGGATGGTCTGGGACTGGACCTGAAGGACAATCATATTGTCAATCATATCCTGTATCTGGAGGATAACACCATATGGCGCAAATTCTTGGACAAGAAAATTGAGGAACTTTCCAAGAGCTCCAATTTTGGGACACAGAACAAGGTGGTCCTCAAAAAGATCCAGCAGATCGTGGATGAGATCAATGGCGATGATAGTTCGCGCTTGGTACGGGGACATTTGAACATAGTGTTCTGGCATCCGGAAAAGGAGGGGCTGAAACGAATGGCTTCCAAAATAAAGGCCAGTTTTAAGGAATTGGACATTCGTCCCTATGCCCCCAATGGGGAAGAACGGAAGCATTACTTTTTGAATTCACATCCCTGCCATGCCACTAATTTTTCCAAGGGGGACCTTTATGTCACCGATTTGAAACATGCCCTATGTCTTACGGTCAATAACACCAACTATCGTTCGGATTCCGAAGGTATCCTTTTCAATGATCGATCCTTCAATGTGCCAGTGCTCAAGGATGTATGGGATGAGGGGAAACGGCGTATCAAGGCCCGGAACTTTGCCATATTTGCCCCGACAGGGGAAGGGAAGTCCTTTCTCGCCAATAATATCCTGCGCCAATATTTTGAGACTGGGGTCCGGTTGGTCATTATTGACCTTGGGGGTTCGTATGCCAAGTTTGCCCAGTTGTATCCCAATGACCATGTGATCCTGCGCTACGAGCAGGGAAAAAACCTGGGCATCAATCCCTTTTATATGGCAAACGAAGCCGACCTGAGCCCGGAACGGTTGGAGGACCTTGCCCTCTTCCTCATGGAACTCATGGCGGAGGATAAGGTGTCCAAAGCCAAGCAAGTGGCCCTCAAAAAGGTATTGCTGCACTATTACAAAGAAGTTAGGACATCCCATTCCTTGGCCTCCCTATACCGGTTTGTGGATGATGCTAAGGATTCTTTGATCGAGAAAATCCAAGTGACCGAGGCTGATTTTAGTGTCTATAACTTTTTGCACCTCCTTTCGGAATATGTGGATGGGGGATTGTACAGTTTCCTGTTCAATACAGAGGCGGATCAGACTTATAAGATCGAGGACAAACGCCTCATCGTCTTTGAACTCGACGAGGTACGGGACAACAAGGAAATCCTATCGGTCATGCTCAAACTGATCAAATCCGCGGTGCAACGGACCATATGGCGGAACCGTTCCGAACGGGGCATCATCCTGTTCGATGAGTTTGCCAAACAATTGAAGTTTCCCAATGTGTTGGAAAGCGTGGAATACTATTACCAAGCTATCCGCAAGCAGAACGGGGCCATTGGGATTATTCTCCAATCCATCAACCAATTGCCGGAGAATGCCACTTCGGCAAGTATCCTGGAGAACACCCAGGTCATTTATAGCCTACGTAATGAGAAGGGCTATGATGACCTTCGACGACGGTTAAGGCTTTCCGAGCATGATCTGGACCAACTCCGGTCCATCCGAAACAACTTGACCAGCGAACGGAAATACACGGAAATCTTTATCAAGATCGGCAAAGAAAGCAACGTCTTTCGCCTGGAAGTCCCCCCTGAGGTCCATGCCGCCTATTTGACCGATGGGGCGGAAAATGACCAGATCATGAAACTCTACGAGCAATTAGGCTCAATGGAGAAGGCCATTACAGCATTTATAAATCAGAAGAACATGAACCTATGAAAACAAGAAAAACACAAAACTATTGGAATTATCCCCGAACGTTCGTATTGGCTCTGACATTGGCCATTTTATGGCCTGCAGGCGCTGCCTGCCAGGGGATGCCGGTGTATGACAATACCAACTTTATCAGCATGGCCAAGTCCCTGGTGGAGTCGGCCAAGCAAACGGCCGAACTGTTGAAGACAGTGGAGTTCTTGAAAGAACAAAAGGACAATATCGTGAAGGTCAACAATACCATCAAACAATTGAAGGCGGTAAGGGAACTGGCCCGGAACAACGAGATTCTGTTCCGTACCGTACAGACGGATCTTCGGGAGATTTTGGATTCTCCATATGTCCGACCGGAAGAGGTGAACCGAATATCCAGCTCCTTTGAGCAGATCATGGATACGGCCATCGATGACCTGGACTTTGTGAACCAGATCTTATCAAGTGATTTCTTGAAGATGACCGATGCGGAGCGTACCGCCATACTGATGGAAAAGAAAGTCCAGTCCCAGGAAATGGTGGCCGAACTTCACGGCAAGACCCGACGATATCGGGAGATCATCTCCTTCCGACGAATGCAGGACATCATCAATAACCGCGAAACGAACTACTGATGGCAGGAATATTTTTGGGCATTGGATTGGAATATGTGGATGCGGTCTTCCAGACCATCAAGGACAGTGATTTTTCCCAATACACCATTGTAGGCATGAAGACCTTGGCCGTCCTATTCTTTTTGGTCAATGTGTTGAAGAAATACAATGAGGGTATTGCCACTACGGAGGGCCATACTTGGGGATTGACCCCCACCGAACTAGCGAAGAACTTTGCTGTAGTGCTTTTGGTCATTTTCTCAACGGAACTATTGGGCGTTTTTGATGGGATATTGGTCGCCATTGAGAACCAATACAGGGACACGGCTCCGGCACTCCTCCCATTACAGCTGCAAGATGTGGATCTGGAGCGGGATGTGGGTGCCCTGGAAGCCGCCAAAAAGGCCATGGCGCTTTTGTACGAGGCCTTGGTCACCCCCTTGTATGGATTGAAGGTGTTGGCCTTTATCATTGGGGTCATCCTTTGGTTGATGGACCTGTTCATCTATCCCTTGTTCTTGGCGGAGCGGTATTTCCTGTTAGGGATTCTACAGGCCTTTTTTCCCTTGGTGATCAGTTTGTCGGTGTTCGAGAAGTTCCGCTCCATGGCCTATACCTTTTTCAAACTCTATGCAGGGGTCTATATGTTGGTGCCGGCCTTCTTTTTGGTCAATGTGTTCGTCAATAACCTCTATACGGAAATCAGTACCAATTTCTGGGGCAACTTGTTCGGTTTTGATTGGGGGAGTGAATTCTTTGCTTCGATCATTGAACTGGGGACCATTGGGTTTATCGTATTTCTGAAGTTTAAGCTCTATAGACGGGCCACCCGTTTCACCTTACGATTGTTCACCGGATAATTGATTTTATATGAAAACACCTTTTAAAAATATACAATACCACTTGCGGTTGAACCGCTGGGTGGTCCTATCAGTGATCAGCACTTCGGGATTGGTGAGTATCCTTTCCCTGGTCATGGTCTTTCAAATGCACAGGGATGTACTTGACCATGCCTTTGTGGTCAATGGGCAAGGGGAGGTGATCCCTTTGTCCTGGGCAGACCAACGGGAGAACAGGGAAGTGGAGGCCCTGGCCCAATTGGAACAATTCCATCAATGGTTCTACGGGGTGGATGCAGGAAGCTATCAGCGGAACATGGAAAGGGCCCTTTGGTTGGGCAATGCCTCCGTCGCCAATGTCTTTCAACAGAAAAGGGCGGATGGGTTCTATAATAGATTGCTCCAATATTCCTTGGTCCAAAAGGTGGTACGGGTGGATTCCAAAATTGATATGGGACAGAAGGGTTATCGTTTTCAGTGCCGTATCATGATCGAGGTCCACCGCGGGAAGGTGACGGACTCCTATGAACTATTCACTTCGGGCCAATTGGTCGAGGTGGAACGGCGTTTCCCGCACAACCCCCATGGACTGTTGATCACTGACTTTTTTGAAAACTCACTACGTAAAATGGAAAATCATGAAGCTACAGAAAAATAAGATCGTTTTTGCGCTGGTCCTGGTCGGAGTGGTGCTGTTCATTACCGTGTATGCCATCCTGACCTTTGGTAAGGACAAAAAGGAAACCTTGGAACCGAATCGGATCCCTACACCGGATGTGGAAGAAAACCCGGTGGAATACGGTTCGAAACTGGAGGCCATCGAGGCTATCAAGGAGGAGCGGGAGGTGCTGGCCCCCCAGCTCTACCCAGATCATATGGTGGATGATAAGGGGTATTTCAACCCGGATTATATGGAATATGAAAAGCAACGGATCATCGACAGTATTTATAGGGATTCAAAATTCAAACCGGATGCGGTTACCCTACTGGACGCGGTAGAGAACCCTAAGGCCATTGCGCTCAAGGAGGAAGGCCATAGGGAGGAAATGGTGCAGGATACTATGGTTGTATCACTCCAAGAACGGGCCCTTTCACACCAACTGTTTTTTGCTTCAGATCCCAAGATGGACCATGCATCCCTTATCGGTGGCAATGGGATAGGAATACTAGCTTATGTGGACGGGGATCAGGTCCTGCGGGACGGACATCGCTTGGATCTACGGTTGGGACAGGATTTTGAGTACCATGGGGTCACCGTGCCCGAGGACACCCGAATCTATGGTTTTGTCAAGTTGCGTCCCAATCGGGTCCTGGTAAACCTTGCCCGATTTGGGGATTTGGAACTGTCCCTAAGGGCCCATGACCTTCAGGATGGACAGGAAGGGATCTATGTGGAGAACCATATGAAGGAGGAGCTCATGGAAAGGGGATTGGATGAGACCCTCGGAGAAGTGAACGTTCCCGGGCTGCCCCAAATCGGAGGGTTCAAGCGAATATTCCAACGGCATAACCGGGCCATAAAGGTGGATGTTAAGGATAACTATCAACTCTTATTAAAACAGGAATTATGAAAAATAATGCAATCGTCCTATTGGTTTTGGGCTTGATGGTAAGTATGGGTATGAAGGGACAACGGGCCTTGGATACCCTCCAAGCCAACGAGTTCAAGAATGTGGCCCTGTTCTTTCCAAGTCCTATTGAGCGGGCCGTCACCGGCCATGAAGGTTTTGTCTTTTCCTATGATAGGGAAGGGGCGGGTAATGTTGGCCTATTGCAAGGTGTCGAAGGGCCTGACAGTAATTTGCTGGTGATTACTGCCGATGGTCTTGTGTATGCCTATATCCTGGCCTATGCCAAAGAAACCCCTCGGTTGAACCTCTTTGTCAAAGTAGTGGAACATCTTGGATCGGAGCGTCCGACCCCTGCCCAAATCCCTTTGACCAAAACATCCAAGACGGATAGTGTCCTTACCTCGGAGATGGCACGTAGGCTTTTGAATACTCCTTCCAAGACTTTGGCTCTGAATCGTAAGAGGGGACTGGTATTTCGGTTGGAGGCTATGGAGTATATTGGAAATGAGGTCTATCTGGTCTGTCGGCTAAAGAACCGTTCGGGCATCGATTTTGAAATTGGTTATTTGGATGTCCTTTTGGTCAATGGCTCCAAGAAACGAAGGGCCTCCCATCAAGAGATTTCCATGGCGATCAAACAGACCATCGGATTACCCGAGACCCTTGACTATGGAGGCGACATCCGGTTTGTATTGGTCTTGCCGAAGTTTGTTTTGGGGGATAACGAAGGGCTAAACCTGAGTCTTCGAGAGAAACGCGGGAACAGAAGGATTGAATTATTTAAAAAGTAATGTAAATCAAGGATCCAGTGGATTGGATGATCAATTACTTTTGACCACTTTACATATGGGTTTGACTGTATTGCCTTTAAAATATACGTTCCAACGGTCTTGGAGCAATTACCGATTTAAAATAAGGGCAAAGCTTTATTTTATTGGTTTACTGAGAAAGTTCCTTAAACCTACAAAATGCATTCGCTAACCGTATTTGGTACGGACTTTTACATTCTGCCTCAAAAATTGCTGGGTTTGCGACCATGATAAAACGGGTTCTTGCCCGGGAAACGGCCACGTTGAATCGGTTCGGACTGAATAGGAAATCCATGCCGCGAGGAGCTTCTTCCAAGCTGGAAGTGGCAACGGAATAAATAATGATGGGAGCTTCCTGTCCTTGGAATTTGTCCACCGTACCAACTTCTATATCCGGTAGACGCTGTTTGATTGCCTGTACCTGTGCATTGTAAGGGGTAATGATCTTTATTTCATTTGCTGTCACGATAGCTGTTTCGTTTTTTTCATTGACAAAGGTGACATCTCCACTGGTCAAGTGTGCTACGATTTCCGAAACTTTATCCACTTCTTCCGAGGACGAGTTGGTGTTACCTGTATGTTCCACTTCTTCCAGAAATAGTCCGGCCCCTGAATACTTTGATCCAATTATCTGTTGTTGATCCAAGTGGGCTTTAGATTGTAACCTGTTCTCATAAAACAATTCAGATACAAAAGAATTTATGGACGAATGCATCCGCCACGTTTCAGCCAAGAAGACACCTTGTTCATCTGAAATGGTTTTATTGCCTTGAAGCACGTGTTCCAAAGCGGAAACTTCGGTACCATCGGGATGTACCCCTTGTTGGGGTTGCTTCAATTGTTGTGGATCCCCCAATAGTACCAAGTTGGAGCAACAGTGCGAAACGGACAGGGTGTCTATCAGGGATAACTGGCCGGCTTCGTCAATAAATAGAAAGTCAACACTATCTTCATAAGGTGGTTTGCTCCACATGAAAGAGGTTCCGGCTATAACGTCCACAATGCCTATCATTGATTGGATGGTCTTTTCATCATTGGTTACTGGCCACGGGGATGGTGCATCAGGGTCGGGATCGGTTTTCTGTAACATTTGTATACCGATACCTTGTTCTTGGGCTACTTCCCAAACTTTGGTCAACAGGTTTGTAATTACCTTGTGACTGAGTGCGGTCACTCCAATTTTCTTTCCTTCTTGCACCAATCGTACAATGAGGTGGCTTCCCGTATAACTTTTACCCGCACCTGGGGGACCTTGGACAGGGAGATAGCTATGGTTGAGTTTAGAGGCAAAATCATAGGTTCTGTCCTGAAAATCTTCCATGCCTATTAACGGTTCCAGCAATGAGGGAGGAGTGTTGAGCAGCAGTTCTCGCACTGCGCGGTACTTCACCTCTTTACTTTCAAAGCCATGGTCCATGACCCAAGATGCCAGCCTTATGATGGCTTCTTCTTTGGTAGTGGAAGCTATATTTTCCATGCTCATTACTGAATTGGGGTGGGGTAGATCAATTTTAGAAGGTCCTTTTTTAATTTGAAGCATACCAGCTTCGATATCGATATCATGAACTGTTCCTAGATTGTTGCCTTCTTGATCCATTAAGGTCTGCCCAGAACGAAGATCACATTCTTGTGATGGAAATGTGTACGTATCAATTACGCTTCTTTTTTCGGGCTCTCGGTTTCCTGTATAAGTAAGAAAAGATATTGCCTTACGCTCATCCAAAAGCTCATCTCCTGGCAGCTCTTTCAATCGGAAATACTCCCACCAAAATGACTTTTTCTCCCTCCGGTACCAATCCAACATATTTGCAAGGAGAAATCGGGCTTGCTCTATATTATTTCTTTCGGCCCTTATCATAGGCACCCCATCAAGTAGGGCATCCATAATGGGTTTGATTCGTTCTTGGTGTGCAGTGATGTTTTCACTTGCTTGACCATTACCATCCTCGGGTCGTTCTATTACTTCTCCTTGTTCGATCAATTGGGAACGGACTCCTTCCAACCATAATTGGAGTCGCGCCAATGATTCACAATCATCTTGGTTGTATAGCTGGACCGCATCCTTGTTTTCCTTTGTCAATTGGTCAATATTGCCTGTTTGTAGCAACAATTCCAGTTGTGATTTATGGCTTGAGAGCATTCTCAGATCCATCATTCTCTGATAATCAAAAAAAATCTCCATATCTTTTATGGAGTATTTCTCAACACTGGCCCGAATGGATTGCCGGACAACATAGTAGAGATCAACAAAGGTATTGGACCTTAAAAATGTGTCGATTTCATTTTCACGTGACGCGTATTTACCCATAAGTCTCTTGAAGGCCGTGACCTCGTATGGGGCATAATGGTAGATATGGAGTGTGGGATCCTCTTGTTTCAATGTATGGGCAAAGTCAATGAACTTTTCAAAATTTTCCTTTTCTTGGTGTTCATTTTCTGCCCAAAGGGAATGGTATACCCCTTTGTGTACATAACCGATCAAATATTCAAGCCCATCCGGTTCAACCAAACGGTCCCCTTCAAGATCGAGATAAATATCATTAGTTGAGGGTTTGGGCAGTTTGTGCAGCCCTTTACCATCTTCAATATCTAATGTTTCGAAGTAAGGTTTATATCCGTTTTGTCGACTTTCAAACTGCACTCGGGCCTGTTCCCGAAGTTTATTATAGGTTTCCTTTACACCTTTGGAAGGTTCAAAGGGTACTGGGAAATCAAGGTTGGCCAGTTTTTCAAGAGTGCCAATATCATTCAAATTGAGTTCCTTCATTTGGGATTTCCCCATTCCAGCCACAAAGGTTAGATGATCATCTTTTCGTCTGATGGCATTACAATTTTTCCACCATTTGCAGATTTCACAATGACTGACCGGATCGGGATAAGTCACTTCATCATTCGCAATTGCATCCTCTAAATTTCGCTTTACCAACCTAATATAGGCAGCATGTTCATCATAGCGATAACATTCTTCACCATCTGGCTTTACCACCCACATGTGTTCAGGCGTTATTCCTTGGATTTGGGCTATGCGCTCTGAATAAAGCCCAATTTGCAATATGGTACCGGCTTTCGTTTCATTGGCCAACTTGGTATCCCATACTTCATAGGACCAATCCCCCAAATCACTTGGTTTATTGACCTTCTTAAGAAAATCCGCCCAACCGCTCCATGTTCCATCCTCTTTCAGTTTTGCTTGATATATGACATCGATACCCGCTTTCATGGCGTCTATGGTCAGTTGTTCTGCTTGGGGGTCGTCAAAACTAACTTCCAGTACCCTCTTGCCCTCATCTTTGATGCTTTGTAGATGTTGCCTTTCAAACTCAATTCCTCTTTCCTTGAGCATTGCCACTACGCGATTGACATATACTTCAGGTTCTGCTATTTCTCCTCTTGCAAGTAGCTTGTTAAGCTGAGTGAGGTGTCTGCAACTACTATGGGTGGATAGATCGGTTGGACTATAAATAATCCTGTTGTTTTTGTATTTCATTTTATTAGAGTATGGAAGTCTTCCTAGAGGTGTTTATTAGGTGTAAATATTTGGCAATCATTTGATTGAATTGATATAAATGTAGGAATTTTCAATTAACCGAAATAGAAGGCTAAATCTTGCCAATTGGACTCGAGCTGGGAGAAATAGGATTTCGTTTGTACAATTTAAACTTTAGTTTAAAAGTCACTATCTAAGCACTTTAGAATTCCTAAAGATTTGCAATCTATTTTTATGCCTTAAATTTAAGGTATGAAGATTCTAATCGCAGAAGATGAGACCGAACTCCAGAAATCCATTGCCACTTATTTGGAAAGGGATGGCAATGTCTGTGAAATGGCTTCAGACTACCACGAGGCCCTGTACAAAATCGACCTCTATGAATACGATCTGTTGGTACTGGACATCAACCTAATTACAGGAAGTGGATTGGATATCCTAAAACTGTTGAAGCGGAACCGTTCGGAGACCCCTACCATCATCATATCCGCCAACAATTCATTGGACGATAAACTCAAAGGATTAGATCTGGGGGCCGATGATTATTTGACCAAACCCTTTCATTTGGCAGAGCTCAATTCGAGGATAAAGGCAGTTTTGCGCAGGGGCAAGTTTGGGGGCAATGACCGTTTGGAGTTCCATGAGATATCCATTGATACCCGCTCCAGGACCGCCTTTGTCAACGACCGTTCACTTTCCTTGACCCGTAAGGAATTCGATCTCTTACTTTTTTTTGTCACCAATAAGGGACGGGTACTTTCCAAGGAGATCATCGCCGAACATTTATGGGGTGACCATAGCGATCTTGCCGATAATTTTGACTTTATTTATGTCCATATCAACAACCTGCGCAAAAAATTGACCG
>CEQG01095300.1_pt1 | contig 20402 bp, 17 predicted proteins | sample 350301 | NCBI WGS metagenome assembly CEQG01 (sample SAMEA2621242, study PRJEB7988) | marine metagenome | isolation source: saline water (ENVO:00002010), including | reverse complement strand
GGCGTGAAACAGAATGCTTCTATCTGACCCTGAAAGGCTCTAGGCCTTCTCCGCCCCGGATGTGCCAATCGGCCGGTCGCCGCGGCACAGTTCGGCGTGGTCGCGGAACAGGGCGTGCAGCCGATCGATCACCTTGCGCACTTCCGGGCGGTGCCTGTCGTCATTGTGCATCACGAGATACTGCGTCTCCGCCAATTCGGCGATCAATGGACCGGCCCGCATCAGTTGGGGATCGCGATCGCCCGAAAAGCACGGCATCACGCCCCTTCCCGCGCCGGCGCGCACCACATCGCGCAAGGTGTGCGGCGTGTTGGCCCAGGCGCAGATGGAGGTATCCTCCTGCGCCAACAGCCAGCGGGCAGATCGGGTGACTGCTTCCTCGGAGCCGAGAGAGACCCACTCGCTGCCTTCCGGATCGGGATGATTGCGCGCCACATAAGGTGCGAAGGCGATCTCGACCGTCGGCCGCGAAGCGAGGTTGCCGCTTTCCGCGGGCTGATTGCGAATCCCGATTTCCACTTCGCGATGGGCGATATCCAGACGCGCTTCCGTGGTCTTGAAACAGATGCGGAACGGATCGTTCGATGTCCAAACGCGCGCGAAATTCTCCGCGATGAAATTGGCGGTCCAGGTGCCAGCAGAAAGTCGAACGGCCGGGCGCTCGACACCGGATGTCAGCCATTCCTCGATTGGCCGCGCTCCGGCTTCCATCGCCTTGACCTTGCGCAGCAGCGATTGTCCCTTGTCGGTCAGGGCGTATCCGGTTCGGGACCGCACGAACAGCGGCTTGCCGATCACCTGCTCCAGCGCGAGCATCCGCCGGCCGATGGTTGGCGCGCTCAGGGAGAGGGTCTCGGCGGCCCCCGTCAACCCGCCGGCACGAGCGACATGAGCGAAGATTTGGAGATCATCCCAGCTGAGGTTTTTCATTTCTGAAAAACATCCTGCATTTCTGGCCGTATTATCCGCTTCATGGGTCGAACTATAGTTCATTTCTGAAAATCAGAAACCCCGAGAAGCGAAAATGACATATCCTTTCCCTATGCCTGTCGTACCGTTTCGTCACAAGACGGAGACATCGGCCCGACAGGAAGACGAGTTCTACAAGACACACGCCGAGCCGATCCCGCGTTGGCTGCGGGTGCTCTTCGCCCTGCCCCGCCGCGCGATCGCGGCGATGCGGAAAGAGAGACCCGAGACGCAGGCGCGTGCAGATGCCATGAAGCCCGCGCGGGATTGCATCATGCACACGGCAGATCGGAACCCGGCGGCCGACGCCTGTTCGCAGGGGGCCATGGCGAACCGATAGGAGGCCTTCTTGTGCCGGCCGCCTGAGTGTCGCCGCATCGACCCTTTCGAACGCCGGACAATTTGTCGTCTCTTGAACGAAGCATTCCGCAATGCGCCTCCCGTCCATCACCCCTGTTGAAGAGGTTACGAACGAGACCTGGTTTACGGGCAGCGTTAACGCCGGCTTCCCAAAATACTTAAAATTGAACTTTTTCGTAGATGCACGGGGAGTTGACAAGCGCGGACGGGGCGAGCCAACCTGCGGCATCATAAACAGCACCCTGGTGCAAACTTGCCATCGCTAAAACCAGCCGACCTCGCCTCTTTCGACCAACTGCCGACAATTGAAGAATATGAAAACTTCATGGCCGCCAATCCGGACTTGCAGGCAGTGGAGTTCCTGCTGGTCGATCCGAACGGCGTCATGCGGGGCAAATGGGCGCCGGCCGACAGCCTGAAAAAGGCATTCAAGGAAGGCGTGAACTTTCCCATGTCGATCCACGGTCTCGACATCTGGGGGCGTGAGGTCGCCGAAACCGGAATACATATCGAGACCGGAGATCGCGACGGATATTTCCGCGCCGTGCCCGGAACGCTGTCCATGGTTCCCTGGGCAAGCCGGCCGACGGCGCAGGTTCTGCTTCAGGGCTTTACGCCGGAGGGCGAGCCGCTGCGTTTCGACTGCCGCAACGCGCTCGGGCGCATCACCAAGGCGCTCGCCAAGCGCGATCTTTACCCCGTGGTGGCTTTCGAGCTGGAGTTCTATCTGCTGGAACCCGGCACGGACTGGGACGACGGCATGCCGGCGCCAGTGGGTGCGTCGTCCGGTCCGGACCGTCAACGCATGTACGGGCTCGACGACCTCGCAGAGTATGACGGGCTGTTCGAGGATATCCGCCACGCGGCGGACGCGCAGAGCCTGCCGATCGACACCATCGTCAAGGAAGCGGCGCCGGGCCAGTTCGAGGTCAATCTCAAGCACCGCTGCGATCCGCTGCGCGCCGCCGACGATGTCATCATGCTGCGCCGGATCGTGTTCGGCTGCGCGCGCAAGCACGGTCTTCAGGCCACCTTCATGGCGAAACCGTTCATCGAATATGCCGGCAACGGCATGCATGTTCATGCCTCGATGCTGAATGGCGAGGGCACGAACGTGCTTGCGGGCGAGGAAGGCAAGGCAAATCTCGGCGGAGTCATCGCCGAACTGATCCGCACCATGCCGCAAGGCCTGCTTCTCCTGATCAATTCATGGAACGGGTTCCGTCGTATCCAGCCGGGTTCCTATGCGCCGACGCGCGCGGTCTGGGCGGAAAACAATCGTTCGGTCGCGCTGCGCATCCCTGCCTCGACGGAGGAGAACAGGCGCATCGAACACCGCATCGCCGGTGCCGACGCCAATCCCTATATCGTGCTGTGCGCCATTCTTCAGGCGATGATGGACGGGCTTGAAAAGCTCGACACCCCGCCGCCTCCGGTCACCGGCAACGCCTATGAGAACAAGGAGGCGCAGCAATTGCCGGACGACATGGACGAGGCCCTGCAGCTGACCCAGGCAGGTGACTTCTGCGACCGGGCGCTCGGGCCCGAGCTGTCGAAGATCTACAAGGATTTGAAGCGCGCGGAGATCCTCGCGTTCTGGGCTGAAATCACGCCGCTGGAACGGACCACCTATCTCTGAATCACCGACTGAAATCGCCTGTTTTTTCGGCAAAACCGGCAACTGGAAAATTCTTGTGCGTCCGGAGAATCCTCAATAGTGTCTTAACATCTCCGGTGCCGGGAAGTCCGTCCGGCGCCAGGATACGAACATCAGGGAGTATCAAATGTTCCGTTCGAAATTGCTTCTCTCCAGCGCGGTAGCCCTTGCGGCGCTGGTCGTGTCGGCCAATGCGCAGGACCGCGTGGTCAATGTCTACAACTGGTCCGACTATATCGATGAATCCATCCTCGAGGAGTTCACAGCCGAGACCGGCATCCAGGTCGTCTATGACGTGTTCGACTCCAACGAAGTGCTGGAAACGAAGCTTCTCGCCGGCTCGACCGGCTATGATATCGTCGTGCCGACGGGCACGTTCCTCGCCAACCAGATCAAGGCCGGCGTATTCCAGAAACTCGACAAGTCGAAGCTGCCGAACCTGAAAAACATGGATCCGGCGATTTCCGAGCGTCTTGAGAAATACGACCCGGGCAATGAATACGCCATCAACTACATGTGGGGCACGACCGGGCTCGGCATCAATGTCGACATGGTCAAGGAACGCCTGGGCGATGACGCCACGCTGAACACATGGGACCTGATGTTCGACAAGGCGACCGCCGACAAGCTGGCGGATTGCGGCATCTTCATGCTCGATGCGCCGACGGAAACCGTCCCGGCCACCCTGAACTATCTCGGCATGGACCCCGACCTGAAGACGCAGGAGGGCTATGACGCGGCGAAGGAAAAGCTGACGGAAATTCGCCCCGATATCCGCAAGTTCCATTCCTCTGAATACATCAATGCGCTCGCCAATGGCGATATCTGTATGGCGATGGGCTGGTCCGGCGATATCCTGCAGGCGCGCGACCGCGCCGCCGAGGCGGATGCCGGCGTCACCGTCGAATACATCATCCCGAAAGAGGGCGCTCTGATGTGGTTCGACAACATGGCGATCCCGTCGGACGCGCCGCATGTCGAGGAAGCGCACGAGTTTCTCAACTACATCATGCGTCCGGAAGTCATGGCGAAGGCCTCCAACTACGTCTACTACGCCAACGGCAACGCCGCCTCGAAGGAATTCCTCAACGAGGACGTGATCGGCGACCCGGCGATCTATCCGGACGAAGAAACGATATCGCGCCTCTACACGGTCTCGCCGGAAAACGCTCGCGAGAAGCGCATGCTCAACCGGACCTGGACCGCGGTCAAATCCGGTCAGTAAAACTCTCGGCCCTGGCGCTCGCGCCGGGGCCGTTTTCCTTTAACGGCGGATGTGGGGACAGTCATGCCATCGCTCGGAAGCATCAGGCGCTCGTTCGCGCCGTGGGACGATCCCGCGGCAAAGCCCTATATCTCTTTCAAGAACGTCACCAAGCGGTTCGGCGATTTCGTTGCCGTCGACAATCTCTCGCTCGATGTCTATGAGCGCGAGTTCTTCTCGCTGCTTGGCCCGTCGGGATGCGGCAAGACCACCCTGTTGCGCATGCTCGCGGGGTTCGAGGAACCGACCGAAGGCGAGATCTTTCTCGACGGACAGTCCCTGAAGGGGGTTCCTCCGCACAAGCGCCCCGTCAACATGATGTTTCAGTCCTATGCGCTGTTCCCGCACATGTCGGTCGCGGACAATATCGCCTTCGGCCTGAAACAGGACGGGATGGAAAAAGGCGCGCGCGACGAGCGTGTCGCGCAGATGCTCAAGCTCGTGAAACTGGAGGAATTCGCCAAGCGCAAGCCGGACCAGCTGTCCGGCGGCCAGCGCCAGCGCGTGGCCCTCGCCCGCGCCGTCGCCAAACGGCCGAAACTGCTGCTGCTCGACGAACCGCTCGGCGCGCTCGACAAGAAGCTGCGCGAGGAAACCCAGTTCGAACTGATGGACCTGCAGCAGCAGCTCGGCCTCACCTTCATGATCGTAACGCACGATCAGGAGGAGGCGATGACCATGTCCGACCGCATCGCGGTCATGGACAAGGGCATCATCGCGCAGATCGGCACGCCGGCGGAAATCTACGAAGCACCCAATTCGCGCTATGTCGCCGATTTCATCGGCTCGGTGAACATCCTGGAGGGCAATGTGGCCTCCTCCGACGATGCGCATGTCACGATCAAGGGCGGGGACGGGGAGATCGTCGGCGCTCTTCGCGGCAGCAAGGCGCCGGCAAACGGCGAGGCGGCATGGTTTGCCATTCGCCCCGAGAAGATGCAGGTCAGCCGCTCCAAACCGGAAAATGTCGACAACGCGCTTGAAGGCGAGGTCTGGGACATCGCCTATCTCGGCGACATGACGATCATCAACCTCAAGCTCGATTCCGGCAACGTCGTGCAGGCCTCCATGATCAACCGCTCGCGCCTCGTCGAGGATCCGATCGGCTATGACGAGCGGATCTGGCTGTCGTTCAGCGCCGATTCCGGCCTCGTCCTGGAAAGGTGACCGCCATGATGCGCGCGATCACCAACCGGCTGGTCATCATCATTCCCTATCTGTGGCTGCTGTTCTTCTTCCTGTTGCCGTTCATGATCGTTCTGCGCATCGCGCTCTCCGATCTCGAATACGGCGCGCCGCCCTACACGCCGCAATTCAGTCTCGCCGACGGCTGGAACGTCATGTGGGAGAAGCTTGGGCAGCTCGATTTCGAGAATTTCGGCTTTCTGGCCAGCGACAGCCTCTACATCAACTCCTATCTGTCGAGCCTGCAGATCGCCTTCTTCTCGACGATCCTGACCCTTCTTCTGGGGTTCCCGCTCGCCTATGGCATGGCGCGCGCGCCGAGCGGCATACGGCCGACGCTCCTGATGCTGGTGATCCTGCCGTTCTGGACCTCGTTTCTTATCCGCGTCTATGCATGGATCGGGATCCTGAAGCAGGAGGGATTGCTGAACCAGTTGCTGCTCTGGCTCGGCTTGATCGACACGCCGCTGGAGATCCTGTCGACCAACAAAGCTGTCTATATCGGAATCGTCTATTCCTACCTGCCCTTCATGGTGCTGCCGATCTATTCGACGCTCGAGAAAATGGACGAGTCGCTGGTCGAGGCGGCGCGCGATCTCGGCTGCACACGCATCGGCGCCTTCTGGAAAGTGACGGCGCGGCTGGCGGTTCCCGGCATCCTCGCCGGCTGCCTGCTGGTCTTCATCCCCGCCGTCGGCGAGTTCGTCATTCCCGACCTCCTCGGCGGGTCCGGCACGCTGATGATCGGCAAGACGCTGTGGACCGAATTCTTCAACAACAGCGACTGGACCGTCGCTTCGGCCATCGCCATTGTGCTGCTTGTCGTGCTTGTGGTCCCCATAGTCCTATTCCAAAACGCGCAGGCGCGAGCTGCGGAGGCGGGCCGATGACTGGTCGCTGGTCGTGGTTCAACATCACCTCGGTGGTGGTCGGGTTCACCTTTCTCTATCTACCAATCGTGCTGTTGGTAATCTTTTCCTTCAATGAGTCACGTCTGGTCACGGTCTGGGCGGGCTTCTCCACCAAGTGGTACGGCGAGCTCTTCCAGAACCAGGGCATTCTCGATGCCGCCTGGGTGACGATTCGTGTCGCACTAATTTCGGCCAGCGTGGCGACCGTTCTCGGCACGCTCGCGGCGGTCGCGCTGGTCCGCTTCCCGCGGTTCAACGGCCGTACGGTGTTTACCGGAATGGTCTATGCGCCACTGGTCATGCCGGAAGTGATCACCGGCCTATCGCTGCTGCTGCTGTTCGTCGCGATCAATTTCGCCCGCGGGTTCTGGACCGTGACGCTGGCGCATATCACCTTCTCGCTTTGTTTTGTCGCGGTAGTCGTCCAATCGCGCCTCGTCAGCTTCGACAAGTCGCTCGAGGAAGCGGCGCAGGATCTCGGCTGTCCGCCGTTCCAGGCCTTCATGAAGGTCACGTTGCCGGTCATATTTCCGGCGGTTATTTCCGGCTGGATGCTGGCCTTCACGTTATCGCTCGACGATCTTGTCATTGCCTCTTTCACATCGGGACCGGGCGCAACAACATTGCCGATGAAGATCTACAGCCAGGTGCGGCTCGGCGTGACACCGGAAATCAACGCAGTGTGTACGATCCTGATCGCCATCGTGACCAGCGGCGTGCTAATCGCGACGATCCTTAATAAGCGCCGCAACATGCAGCACAAGCACAACTAACTGTTATCCGCGCGGCGGGCGCAGCATGTATGCGATTGCCCAGAGCGGGACGATGATCATCGAACCCAGCACCATGTTGGGCAGCGCCCAGGCGAACGCCTTGCGTACGAGCTCGGCGATGTGTTCCGGTGTCATGCCGACCCGGGCCAGCATTTCGGCGGCCGAAAGGTCAAAGGCAGACAGCAGGGCGCCGCATAAAAGCGACGCCAACGCGATCTTCAATGCCACCGACAATATGTTGAACACCGGCCCCGAGCCCTCAAAACTTCCCGGGCAATCTATGGCGCAAAGGTCTAAAAACTCTTTAAAATACGCCTTGCCGTGTTAATCCGGCATTTACCATCAAGGCTGTTCGGGCGGCAGCAGCACCGGGGTCGCATAGGGATTGTCCCACGATCCGCCGATGAAATGCTGGATAGAGGGTTTGCGGTTTTCCGTTTCGCCGCTCTGTTCGGCAATCGTCGTCAAGGCGATGCTGGCGGTACCGTAGGGTATGACGCCGTTGAGCTGAACCGTGCCCCCCGAATATCCGATGGTTCCTTCCTCGATAATGATCACGCCATCCTGAACGAGCGACTTTATATCGAGCTTGTCGAATGCCTCCCCCGCTTGCGAACTGTCCTTCAGCCGGAAAAAGGTTCGGCTCTCGGAGCCGTCGCCGAAGGTCTTGTAGGTGACGCCGTCCAGCTTTCCGCCGGCCACATGAAGCGCAAGCGATCCGTTGGCACGTTTGAACAAGTCACTCCATTGCACCATGGGAGCGTGAATATCGAGACGACCGGTGGTCATCCCCCGCGGAAACAGGCCGGTCAATTGAAGCGCGTCGGCCGCCGCCGCGCCGTCGACGTCGCTCAGCGATACGCCCAGCGCGCCCTTCAGCGTGCCCTGCTCCGGCATAAGCTTGAAATGCGCCTGGACGCGGCCGCCATAAGCGGTGGCGTCCGGCAGTTCGAAGTTCGCTCCACCCTTTCGGATCTGCGTGACAGTCGCAACATTCGTCAGACGCAATCCAGCCGCCGTGGCATTTCCAGCCGACAGGCGAAGATCCACATCAAGCTGCCCCAGCACATCCTTCGAGATCGGGTCGGACAGCGCGTCGCGGGTTCTCGGCAGCCCGGTCAGGGCGGCCAGATACCCGATAATGTCTATCTCCGCGAAATCCAGGGTGGCGGTTACAGAGGGCCTGCCCTCGTCCATGAAGGCCAGTTCGAGGACGCCCGTGCCAGCATTACCCTGAAGCTTCACGCTCAGGTCTTCGAACCTAATCTTCTTGGCGTCGCCGCGCAGGGTGCCGGAGAGGTCGATACTGCCGACCGCGTTGCCGGTGCGGATGCCCACGCCGAGCCAGTTGAGCGCCTGGCGCGGTGACGGCATGGCCAGCGTCACCTTGCCTTCCGCGAATGGGGCGGACCCGACCCCCAACTTGCCATCGAAGGCATAGTTCATCATGTCGCTCGAGAAGCTCTGGCGCACACCGACGATCTGACGCGCAAAAAAGCGCACTGCATTGTCTACCTCGGTGCGCAGTGTGAACGCCGTTCCGCGCCAGATCCCCTCGAGCGAAGCCGTCAGCCTCTCGTCCAGCCGCGGCCATGCAACGATCCCGTTGACGGCGGTGATCCGTTCCGGATTTTCGCTGTCCGGCCCGATGAATTCGACGATGCCGTTATCGACCGCAACGGTGCCGAAACGGGCATATGGCGACGAGCGCGCAGGGACTTCCGCATTATTCTCGGTATTCTGCGCGGGCTCGGTTTCCCGGCGAACCCGTTCGATCTCCCGACCGAGCCGCCCGCCAATCGCCGCGAAATCGACCCGGCCATGGTCGTCGACACGCACCCGCATGGTCGGACGCACCAGCTTGAACTGGGAGAATTCAAGGTCCCGCGCCATCAGGCCGGCAACCGGGATGGAGACCTCCACACTGTCGACAATCAGAAAATCGCCTGGCGCATCGCCGCCGCCGGCCGGATCGCTGGGAACGTGGACATCGTAAAGGCGTGCAATCGGGGCCGGAAACAGATCGACGTCAACGCGGCCTTCGACGCGAATTTCCTGGCCGGTGATATCCGCGAGTTCACGTTCGAGCGCGGTGCGAACGAATTCGCTTGAGACAAAGACGGGCAGCAACATCCAGACCGCGACAAGCGCGATCAAGGCTGTGGCGACAAGCCAAAGACCGATGCGGGTCACCCGTACTGTCATGCTGAAACCGTTTTCTTCCACCGAATATGCATCACTCGGTGACCCCGTTTTTTTCGCGCGAGCCTATACAGAAGTGCGGGCAATTCAAGGCTTGCCGACCGCCAAACGGCACTTTACCAAGCTAAGCACATGACTGACCGAGAGAAGAGACAATGACGACGCCAACACCGCTGTGGACGCCGACGCAGACCGAGGCGCAACATTCCAACATGGCGCAGTTGATGCGCCTCTCGGCCGAGCGCCATGGCGCGCCCGCCGAGGATTATTCAGCTTTCCACGGCTGGAGCGTCGGCAACCCGGAAGATTTCTGGTCGCTTGTCTGGGACGATTGCGGCGTAGTCGGCGACAAGGGAGCGCGGGTCCTCATCGACGGCGACAAGATGCCCGGCGCACAGTTCTTTCCTGACGCCCGCCTCAATTTCGCGGAGAACCTGCTGGCCAAGGGCGGCGAAGGCGACGCTATAGTGTTTCGAGGCGAGGACAAGCTGGAACGCCGCATCTCCTGGGCTGAGTTGCGTGCGATGGTGTCGCGGCTGCAGCAACATTTCCGGGCGCTCGGGGTGGGCGAAGGCGACCGCGTCGCCGCGATGATGCCGAACATGGTCGAAACCGTGGCATGCATGCTCGCGGCGACGTCGATCGGCGCCGTCTGGTCTTCCTGCTCGCCCGATTTCGGTCCGAAAGGCGTTCTCGACCGCTTTTCTCAGATCGAGCCCGTGTTGTTCATCGCTTGCGACGGCTACTGGTATAACGGCAAGCAACAGGACATCGCCGGCAAGCTTCAGGAAATCGTGCCCGGCCTGCCGACCGTAAAGAACACCATCATCGTCGATTATCTGGGCAATGCCGAGGCGACGGCCGCCAGCATCGAAACCGCACAGCCGCTGGCCATGGTGCTTGGCCGATACGAGCCGGCGCCGCTGGAATTCGAGCGGCTCGCCTTCAGCCAGCCGCTCTACATCCTGTTTTCTTCCGGCACGACCGGCATTCCGAAATGCATCGTCCACTCGGCGGGGGGCACACTCCTTCAACACCTGAAGGAACAGCGCTACCACGCCAACATCAATGCGGGCGACCGGGTGTTCTACTTCACGACCTGCGGCTGGATGATGTGGAACTGGCTCGTCTCGGCGCTCGCCAGCGGCGCGACCCTTCTTCTGTTCGACGGCTCGCCATTCGCGCCGAACGCCAATGTGCTCTTCGACTATGCCGAACAGGAAGGCATGACCTATTTCGGCACCTCGGCGAAATATGTCGACGCGGTGCGCAAGGAGGGCCTGCGGCCGATGGAGACGCACGACCTGTCGAAGGTTCGTGTCATCTCATCGACCGGCTCGCCACTCTCGCCGGAATGCTTCACCTACGTCTATGACGCCATCAGAAAGGACGTGCATCTGGCCTCGATCTCGGGTGGCACCGATATCGTGTCATGCTTTGTCCTCGGCGTACCTATCCTTCCCGTCTATTCGGGGGAGATACAGGGAGCGGGCCTTGGCATGGCCGTGGAGGTCCTGAACGACGAAGGCGCTCCGGTGGTCGGCGAGAAGGGCGAACTTGTCTGCGCAAAGCCCTTCCCCTCCATGCCGGTCGGTTTCTGGAACGACCCGGACGGCGCGAAATACAAGGCGGCCTATTTCGAGCGTTTCGACAATATCTGGTGTCACGGCGATTTCGCCGAATGGACCGAACATGGCGGCATGATCATCCACGGCCGCTCCGATGCGACGCTCAACCCCGGTGGCGTGCGCATCGGCACCGCGGAGATCTACAACCAGGTCGAGCAGATGCCGGAAGTTCTTGAGGCGCTTTGCATCGGCCAGGATTGGGACAATGACGTACGGGTGGTGCTGTTCGTGCGGCTCGCGGAGGGAGCGGTGCTGGACGAGGCGCTGCAGAAGGCCATTCGCACCAAGATCCGCACCGGAGCTTCGCCGCGTCACGTCCCGGCCCGTATTGTCGCCGTCACGGACATTCCGCGCACCAAGTCGGGCAAGATCGTCGAACTCGCGGTGCGCGAGATCGTCCATGGCCGCCCGGTGAAGAACAAGGAGGCGCTCGCCAATCCCGAAGCGCTCGATCAGTTCCGCGATCTGCCGGATCTGCAGGACTGACTTTCATAGTGAACGGGCACGCCACGCCCATTAACCAAGTCCGCTCATTCCGTATCGCTTTCACACAGGCGGGGCCCGCGTTAACCGTCTGTTAAGAGGCCGGCGTTAATAGTCTCGTAACAGGTTGAGAAACGTTCGATCCCGCAGATTGAGCCGCTCGAAGTCCAGCAGACAGCAAATTCAGGCGCCATTTGGCGCCTTTCTTTTTTCGTGAAACGCCAGATCCTCGCGAGGATTTCAGCTCGCGAGTACCCGTGACGGCGGGAACACGATCTCGATAGCGGTCCCCTTGCCCGGTTCCGACTGGATGGCGAATTCGGCGCGGTTCGCCTCGACCAGAGCCTTGGTCAGCGGCAATCCGAGGCCGGTTCCGTCGCCGCGTGCGCGGCCCAGCGACGCCACCTGCTGGAAGGGCTGCAACGCCAGATCGATCTCCTTGGCCGACATGCCGATACCCGTATCCTTCATGCGAAGGACGACCTCGCCGCGCGCATTATAGCTCGTATTGACGATCACCTGCCCACCCGAATGGGTGAAGCGGACCGAATTCGACAGCACGTTCAGGACGATCTGCTTCAGGCTGCGCTGATCGGCGACGACATCCGGCAAATCGTCATCAAGCGAAGACCGGATGATGATGCGGTTGCGGTTGGCCTGCGGCTGGATCATCGCAATCGCCTCATTGACCGCGTCGTTGAGCGAAACGCTTTCGAACTCCAGCTCCTGTTTGCCCGCCTCGATCTTCGAAATGTCCAGCAGGTCGTTGACGAGGTCGAGCACATATTTGCCGGACTTGTTGATGTCGGTCAGGTAGCTCTTGTATCGCTCGTTACCAATCGGACCGAAACGCTCTTCCGCCATCAATTCGGAGAAGCCGATGATGGCATTGAGCGGTGTTCGGATCTCGTGACTGATCTTGGCCAGAAATTCCGTCTTGTGCGACGAAGCCTGCTCGGCGTTGCGCTGGGCGTCGCGCAAGGCCTGCTCGGTCTGCTTCCATGCGGTAATGTCGCGCACGACCGCGCAGAAGCCGTTCGAGGTCTCGAGCCGACCGATCGTCATGAAGAGCGGCAGGAAACCGCCATTCTTTTCGCGGCCGAGTACTTCGAGCCCTTCATTCAGCACGCTGGCGACGCCATTGTTGCCGAGCCCGCCAAGATAATCGAGGGCGGCCGCCTGGCTCTCATGGGCGAAAAGCACCGAGAAGCTCTTGCCTTCCACTTCCTCGCCGGCATAGCCGAACAGCGCCGAGGCCGAGGCATTCAGCGAACGGATTACACCGTCGTGCGACAGGACCACAACACCGTCGGACGCGGTATCGAGAATGGCGCGCAATTCGGCCGCTTCCGACATTTCCGGTTCGTCGCCTTGCTGCGGCGCGATCTCTGCCTCCTGCGGCAGTTGCGGTTCGAAGGCGAACATGAGAGCGGTGCGGCCGTGCCAGGGTACCGTCTGCATATGCGCACGCGCAGAGACCACCTCGCCATCGGCGACACGCAGGGTCAAGGCGCCGTCTTCGGCGGCCTCGCCGTCGAACAACGCATCGATGCCGCCTGCCTCGTTCAAGCCCCCGGCATCGCGGTAACCGCTCATCGCCGTAAACGCTTCATTGGCGAAAAGAGCCTCGTCGTCGCGGTGTATCAGGATCGGCAGAGGCAGCGCATTCAGAAATGCGGGCGTCAGGCCGTCTTCCGAACGGACCCGTCCGGCAGCATCCGACGCGGATGTCGCGAACGCAGACGGCATGTAGTCATGGCTATCCTCTGAAGCCTCTTCGTCGACGGCAAGCGGCGGTACAGTGTCTTCGACGTCGTCGGCAGCAATTTCCATCTCGATATCGCGGGCGATTTCGCCCTCGGCATCCTCGACGGAAGCGGCGATATAGTCCTGCCCGTCATCCGGCGTCTCGTCGGTCGACGCCCCGTCGGCAGGCAGATCCTCGGTGACTCGGTCGTCAAAGGTCGCCGCCGGCATGTCGCGTGGCGGCTCGTTCGTTTCCGTCGCTTCCTTCTTCACGCGCGCCCAGCCGAGCACGTCGCCAATCTGGCGGAAGGCAGCCTGTTCGCTCGGATTGAGCCTCTCGCCGCCGGACTGGCTGCGGCGTTTGGATTCCAGATCGATGATCTTGTCGGTCTCGCGCCGCATCGGAACGGGGGACGCTGTCGACAGGACGGGAACCTCGCCCGCGAAGGGGTCGTCTTCCTGCGGGAGCACCGTGGGCTCGACATCCTCGGACCGGATCTCGACATCCTCCGCCGGCGTTTCGGGTTCGGCGGGCGCCTCGGCTTCGACCGGCGCGCGCGACGCCGCCTCGACCAGCTTAAGGCCGAGAGCGTTCGGGTCAGGCTTGCGTTCGCCCATGCGCACGATGCCGAAGCCGCGATAGCCCTCGAAATCGCGCTGGCGATTGTAGGAAGGCAGCGCGGCCAGATCGACCGGGACCAGAAACGCCGTTCCCTGGACCGGCCACAGAACGCTCTTGCCCGACCAGGTGTCATGGCGCTTCAACGATGCATCGATTTCGCCCGAGGGGTCGAGGTCGAAATCGCGTGCGACATCCTCGAAAGCCCGGCCGACAATATCGGCCGCATGGGGGCCGACGGCAGCGGCGAATTCGGCCGAGATGTCGGTGAACCGGCCGTCGCTGTCGGTTTTCCAGACGAAGCGAACCGGGCCGCGGCCATTCTCGAAATCGGCCCTGAACTCCGTTTCCGCTTCCTTCGCAGGTTCAGGGACCGGAGACGCAGACACGGTTTCGCGAGGTTCCGGCGCCGCCGGGATCTCCTCTTCGGCCTGCTCCGGTTCCGGTGTCGTCGCAACGGCATCGTCTACAACAGGCTCGTCGGCCGGAGACGGTTCCTCGGGCGCCGCGCCGCTCGCCTCGATCGGCGCGTCCGGCGGGATGTCTTCCTGCGGCGTGGCCTCCTCCTGCGGGATCGCGACCACGCGTTCCTCGAACACTGGTTCTTCTTCCGCCCGCGCCATTTGGTGCTCGACCTGTTCGTCCGACGCGGATTTGACGGCCATGACCAGATGGCGCGCCGGCGTATCGGTCAGCCGGGCGATGGCGATGGCAACGGGGAGTGCGGGATCGGGTGTCACGAGCCTCTTGACCAGCCGGTCCTTTTCATCGCGCACATCGCGCACCAGCGCGCCGATGGCGTCGGCCGGAAGGCTTATGCCCGAGAACAGGGCGTCGGCAGCAAGCAGCCCGCCACTGTCGTCGACGATGGCCGCGCCCGCGCCTTCGGTCGCAAGGCCGGCAATTGCGGCAAGCGCGGCATCGCGCTCGGCGGCATCGGGTTCGCCGGTGTCGATGACGAGCAGTATGCAGGCCATGCCGTCGCGGCCGGTGATGGCGCGGAGCCTTGCCGGCAGAACCTGACTCCTGATGCCGAAGGAGACACGGATATGCGTGGCGACGTCCTCGCCGGATTTCGCACGCGCGGCAGCCGAGACGATCTGGCGCAACGCGGTGCCCATGCCGGCGGGACCTTCCGCCTCGAATTCGCCTATCGAGTCAAAGCCGAAAAGCTCGGCCGCGCGGCCGTTCGCCCACAACAATGTCTGCATGTCCGCGGAGAAGACGGCGATCGGGCGGCCCGACAGGAAGTTCTCGCGCACGCCGTCCCATGCGGCGACATCGATAAAGGAATAATTTGTGCTGGCGTCGGCCATATCTCTGCTCTCGGCGCGTGTCCCGGAGGGGAGGTTAAGAAAAAATTAATTGCCATTTCGATGCCGGCGCGTCCAGCGGCCCGGCATTTCCGGCCCTTTCTTGTTCCCGAATTAGTTAACGCGAAAACACATGCCTGCCATGACATTTGTGCAATGCAATAAAATGTTGCAATGCACAAAAAACCTGCTATATACGCTGCATCAACGAACACAATCCCAGGAGGATATAGTTATGGCCAAAGCAGCCCAGAAGACCGAAACCGCCGACGTTTTCGCATTTCCAGCAATGGACACCGCTCCGTTCGCCGACCAGTTCCGCACCTTTGCCGAAGACAGCATGGCGAAGTCGAAGGAAGCCTACGACAAGATGAAGTCGTCGGTCGAGGAAGCCCAGAAGACCGTGGAAACCACGATGGAAACCGCTCAGGCTCAGGGCTCCAAGCTCTCGCTCGCCGCGATCAGCGCGATGCGCGCCAACACCGAAGCCGGCTTCTCGCACCTCGAAAAGATGCTCGGCGTTAAGACGCTGGCCGAGGCTATGGAAGTCCAGACGGCTTTCATGCGCAAGCAGACCGAAATGGCCGTCGACCAGGCCAAGGGCATGCAGGCCGCTTCGCAGGAAGCTTTCGAAGCCCTTTCCGCTCCGGCCAAGGCCGCGACCGAGAAGGCAATGGCTTCGATCAAGGCCGCCTGACACGATACAGATCGCGCCGGACCGCATTCCTTGCGGTCGGCGGATGAATGAAAGGCCGGATTTTTCCGGCCTTTTTCTTTTGGCTCGCGGCGCGTCGATCCGATCTTGCAAAATTATTTGATGATAGGTATGCGTTCGCTTGCACCATGACTTTGTGCGGGCGTAGCTCAGTTGGTTAGAGCGCTGGATTGTGGCTCCAGAGGTCGGTGGTTCAAATCCACCCGCTCGTACCATATCCCCTTATCCCGAATTGCTTACCGCCGACGGCATTGATGTGCGGTTTTTTTGATTGAGTGGTCAAGCGCCGAGCGCTACGTAACCCCCCTTGTTTCGATATAATGGCGCGCATAATCGTGCCGGCGGGGAGCGTGTTTCTTGAGTTTGAATGTAGTGCCCGACTATCTCGTCGCCTGCGCGGGCTTCATCTACATTGTCGCTTTTCTGATCATCAACCAGATCGTGCTGCGCTGCATGCTGCTGGTCGGTTCCGCTTTCTATGTCGCCTATTACGCGGTCGTGGCCGGCGAACCGCTCTGGATGGCGATCTTCACCAATATCGGCATCTCCACCGCCAATTTCCTCGGGCTCCTGATTCTGATTTTCAGCAGATCGCGACTCGCCATCCCGAAAGAACATTCCGACATATATCCGGTCTTTTCGCTGCTGCCGCCTGGCGACTTCAGAACACTGATCCGGCTTGGCAGGCGGCGTGTGCTGAACGAGGACGCCGTGCTGACACGCGACGGCGCGCCGGTGGATACGCTCTATTTCGTGCTCAGGGGCGAGGTGGTCGCGGAGAAGCGGGGCGAAACCTTCATGCTGCCCGAACGGATCTTCATCGGCGAGGTCGGCTATCTCACCCGAGACGGCGCATCCGCGACGACACGGCTGGCTAAGGGCGGCGAAGTTCTCGAATGGGACGTCGCGCGACTCCGCGCCAAGGCAAAGCAAAGCGCGCGGTTCAATCTCGCACTCGACGCGCTGATCTCGAAGGATCTTGCCGCCAAGGTTTCTCGTGCAGGCGCGCCGGGCAAAGGGGATACCGCGCCGGTGAGCGTCGCCTAGAAAAGATCGCCCTGCTGTGGCGGTTTTTTGGGTTTCGGCGCGGGCTTGGGGCGGGACGTTCCGGCACCGTCGGTGGCGATGACGCCGACGCGTTCACGGCCGGCGAATTCGATGGTCAGCGCTGCGCCCTTCTTCACGTCGTCCGCGCGCTTGACCGGCTGGTCGTTCTCGTCTCGGACCAGGGCGAAGCCGCGCTCCAGGACGGACTCATAGGACAGCGTCTTCAGGAGCCGGCCTTTCTGGTCGAGCGTGTTGCGCGCGTCGGCGAGGCGCAGGTCGAGCGCACGGACCAGCCGCGACGACAGGCCGGCGAGCCGATCGACGCCGAGGCGGCGCTGGCGCTCAATACCGGAGACGGTCAGCCGCGAAGCGCGCAGATTGAGCGCCTCGCGTTTGCGGTCGGCGACATGGCGCAGGGCGCGCGGCAAGTCGCGCTCGAAACGTCTGAGCGCGGTCTTGTCGCGGTCCAGCAATGAAGAGAGCCGGTTGGGATTGAGCCGGCCCTCGGCGCGCGACCAGGCGCTCCGCTTGGCGGTGATGTTGGTGCCGAGCCCCTGCCCCAGCCGGCGCTCCAGCGCGTCGAAGCTCTGGCGCGGCATGGCGAGCAGCGCGTCCGGCGCGGGCAGCGCGCGGGACGCGGCACGCAGGCTGTCGCGCTTCCTGTCGGCGAGACGGCCGATGCCGGCCTGCAGCCGCGCACCGAGCTGGGCGATCGTCGCCTCCAGTTCCGCCTTGACCGGCACCGCGATCTCGGCCGCGCCCGTCGGGGTCGGCGCGCGGACGTCAGCGGCATGGTCGATCAGCGTCCAGTCGGTCTCGTGGCCGACCGCCGAGATCAACGGGATCATCGAGTCCGCCGCCGCGCGGACGACCGCCTCCTCGTTGAAACCCCAGAGATCCTCCAGGCTGCCGCCGCCGCGCGCGACGATCAGCACGTCAGGGCGCGGAATGCCCTGTGTCCCGTCGATGGCGTTGAAGCCGCGGATTGCATTGGCGACCTCCGCGCCCGAGGTCTCGCCCTGGACCCGCACCGGCCAGACGATCACATGCAGCGGGTAGCGGTCATTGACCCTGTGCAGGATGTCGCGGATCACCGCGCCGGTGGGCGATGTCACGACACCGATGACGCGCGGCATATAGGGCAGCAACTGCTTGCGCGCGTCGTCGAACAGGCCCTCGGCAGCCAGCTTCTTGCGGCGCTCCTCCAGCAGCGCCATCAGCGCCCCGGCCCCGGCCGGTTCGATGTTGTCGATGACGACCTGGTATTTCGACGACCCGGGATAGGTGGTCAGCTTGCCGGTGGCGATGACCTCCAGGCCTTCCTCCGGGAGGAAGGAGAGCTTGGAGAACGCGCCGCGCCAGATGACCGCGTCGATGCGGGCGCGCTCGTCCTTCAGCGTGAAATAGGCGTGGCCCGAGGAATGCGGGCCGCGATAGCCCGACACCTCGCCGCGAATGCGCACCCGGTCGAAGCGATCCTCGATGGTGCGCTTGACCGCGAACGAGATTTCCGAGACCGAAAATTCGGCGACGTTGGAGCGCGGAGAATCGGCGGCGGGGATTGCGTCTGTCATGGCGCCAGTAACGCCAGTCCGCCCCGCCCGGTCAAGTTTTCCGCGTGCGGGGCTGGTCAGACCGATATTCCTCCACTATATCAGCGAACTCAAATATACCATTTCTTGCATCAAACCAAAAACGAGGACCCCATGCAGACCGAAACCATCGCCAATGGCACGCTTCAGACCTGGACGCCGCAGGAAGTGGCCGACGCCTATTCGAAAGGCGAGATCGTGCTGATCGACGTGCGCACGCCGGCCGAATACATGTTCGAGCATGTCGACGGGGCGATGCTGGCGCCGATGTCCTTCGTCAAGGTCGAGAACATTCCCGACAACGACAAGCGCCCGGTGGTCTTCTATTGCGGCTCGGGCATGCGCTCAAAGCGCGTCGCCTCGATGTGCCTCGAAAGGAAGTTCACCACCATCGCCCATATGGAAGGCGGCTTCGGCGGCTGGAAGGCGGCGGGCCTGCCCTTTATCGGCACCAACATGGCGACCGGCGCGCCGGAACCGCGCGGCAGCTGAGTCTTCGGCGAACGGCCGGGTCAGCCCGGCCGTTTCATGCCCTGCATGTAGGTGTCGAAGATCTGCTCCATGGAGCGCTGATAGCTCTCCTGGGTGCGCCGGCCGGTCTCGAACATGTCGCCGAAAAGATCGCCATAGGGATTGGCGGCTTTCGCCTCGGGCGCTTCGTCGGGCTCCGCTTCGGGCTCGGGTTCCGGCGGCGCGGGAGCTTCCGTCTTCGGCATGCCGGCCTTCATCATCTCGGCCATCGCCTGGGTGAAGGGATTGTTCATCGGATTGGCCGAGGCGCCGCCCTGCATGCCCGGCATCCCCGGCATGCCCTGCATCCCGGCCCCGAACATCTGCTCCATCGCCTGCATGAAAGGATTGGCGGACGCGCCGGCGCTCTTGTGCTTGAGGCCCAGTTCCTCGGCCCATTCGCCCTGCTGTTTCGTCGCCAGCTGCATCATGCGCACCAGAGGCTTGTCGGAATCGACATTCATCTGCCCGGTCGACTGCTTGTAGAGCCCGCCCATCATGGTCGAGGCGATGACCGGCAGCATCTGCTTGAAGATCTCCTGGCCGATGCCGGTCGCCTGGGCGGCCTGCGCGGCGACGGCGCGGCTGACATCCTTGTTGCCGAAAATATGGCCGAGAATGCCGTTGCCCTCGTCGATGCCGGCCGGGGTGAAGGCCTTGGTCATGTCCTCGAAATATTTGGCGTGGCTACCGGCGGCGAGCGCGGAGAGGAAGGCGCCGACGCCCATCGGATCGGAGGCGTTGCGCTTCAGCCCGGCGGAAAAAGCCGGCATCAGCGCGGCAAGCGCCTCCTCCGTCTGCTTCTGCGACAGGTTGAACTGGTTCGCCATCTTCGACAGCGCTTCGCCGTTCTGGGCGTTCATGAACATGTCGAACAGGGGCAGCATGGCGATTCCTTTCGTGACGTTCCGATGACCATAACACGCCCGGCCTTTCCGGCAATGCAAGGCGGTTGAGCGGCATCAATGATGGTGAATGACGCGGCAGGCACCCTGTCAGGGAAAATCCGCTTCAACGGGAGGTTTCTCATGGACGATCGCACTTTCGTTCTTCTCTTCTTTCCGAGCCTGTTCATCTCGCTCGGCGTGTTCTTCTGGGGCGTCGGGCAGGTCTGGCGCGTGTCGATCGAGAACCGGGAGGCGCGGCGGAAGGGGGCGTGATTGGCGGCGAAGCCTAGGCATCGCGACCCCCTCACTGGCAAAAGCTAAGGGCTTAGCTAGCGCTAAACCCAAGCTTTTGCTTTCTCTCCCACGACGGGGAGAGAGTGGGCGCGTGTCGCTTCACGCCATGCCTAATCACCAACATCGGCGATTTCAAAGAACTCGGGCGAAGCCCGCATTTCTGTCCCGCCTTTAAGCTACGCTTCGCTTGCTGGCGGGCCCCTAAAGCGCGACCGCGCGTCCGAGCCTTTGCGAGGCCCATGCGGAG
>CEQG01002302.1_pt1 | contig 20442 bp, 18 predicted proteins | sample 350301 | NCBI WGS metagenome assembly CEQG01 (sample SAMEA2621242, study PRJEB7988) | marine metagenome | isolation source: saline water (ENVO:00002010), including | reverse complement strand
GATGCACCCGTAGCTCAGCTGGATAGAGCGCTGCCCTCCGAAGCCGGATGTCAAGGGCGAAGCAAAGTTGGAGGAGACGAAAAGAGGTAGTAAGAACAAGGATTTGCGAGGCCCTCGTTCTGATCTTTCAACTCGCGAAAATCTCACGTAAGCACTGCGTAAGCAGTTGCGACACGGTAAGCACCCATAGCTCAGCTGGATAGAGCGCTACCCTCCGAAGGTAGAGGTCTCAGGTTCGAATCCTGATGGGTGCGCCATTTTCGATCGAAAACCAATCATTTGTGCGGCTGACGCATCAGCATATGATGCCCGCGCGAAATAACACGGCAACGGTCGGGATCGGCTTTGGCGCGAATGCGCGCCCCACCTCGGACTACCTCGGCTTCGCGCAGCATCTGCCTTTCAGAAATCACAACTTCGACCGACTCCATGGGGCCTGCCTGAATCTGCAGGCAGGTTTAAATCACGAGGGCGCGCCCATCATAACTTGCCGTTGGATGGCCGGGAAATGGGGTCGGCCGACGTTGGCGAAGTGGCCAGGCAAATTAAATCGGTTGCGACGACTTGTTCCGGTATCCTTTTGCTTTTTCAAGCTGCTGCATAGTTAGATTTGTCCAAGTCTCCTGCCCAGCATGTTAGGGTCGTACCGTTTTCGGGATGCATTGTGTGATAGGCGATCGGCCTCGTAGCATCGATCCGAGATGAAGCGTTTCATTCCGGCCTGCTCTTAAACCTTGAAAATGGACCGCCAACAGATTGTGCGCGCTTAGGTGTTGCTTCGACAGCAACACCCGATGCCAATCCATTGATATCCGCACGTCGCGAATCCGCACTATCGCATGCCCGCAACGAGACGCGGGGGCATAAATGCGAAGACATATCTGGTTGATCGGTTGAGCACTGGTGCCTGCGGCGCCTGCAATGGCGCAAACGGCGAGCGACGTGGCGGCCGAAGAGATCGTGGTCACCGGCACACGCGCTGAAGGCCGGGACGCGCTGGCTTCCTGGGCCCCCATCGATGTCGTTTCGGAACGCGAACTGGAGGAAACCGGCTATATTGATCTCAACCGCGCACTCAACTTCCTTGAACCTTCGATCAACTTCCCTCGTGCGGCCACCACAGCAAGCGCTGCAAATACGCGGCCGATAACCTTGCGCGGCCTTTCTCCTGATCAGACACTTGTGCTGGTCAACGGCAAGCGACGGCACACCAACGCCGTGCTTAATGTGAACAATACGGTCGGGCGCGGTTCGGCTGGCGTCGATCTCGACACCATTCCCCAGAGCGCGATTGCGCGGATCGAGGTGCTGCGCGATGGCGCAGCGGCACAATATGGCTCTGACGCGATCGGCGGAGTCGTCAACATCATTCTCAAGTCGAACGCTTCGGGAGGCAGTGCCGCGATCCAGGGCGGAATCACCGAAGAGGGCGACGGACTGAACGGGCTCGTCAGCGCCAGCATGGGGTTGCCGCTCGGCGATGGCGGGCATTTGACCATCAGTGCGCTCGGCAGCGCGCAAGAAGCGGTCAATCGTGCCAATATCGACCAACGCTTCGGGCGAGTGACCTATCGGATCGGCGATCCCGAAGCGAAACAGGCAAGCGGTTCGATCGATTTCGCCATGCCCCTCGGCGCGGCGGAAATATACGGCTTCGGCACACTCACCCGAAAGGTGTCGAACAACGGCGCTGGCTTTCGCGTGCCGGGCACCGCGCCCAGCCAACCCGATGGCTTCCTTCCCATTATCGAGCCGAGAATCTGGGACTATGGTGCGACGATTGGCGTGCGCGGCACAGTGGGCTCGATCAATGCCGATCTGAGCCAGACGTTCGGGTACAATAAGGCCGATTTCCGTGTGTTCGACACCGCCAACGCCTCGCTGGGCGTGGACAGCCCTTCGCGGTTCGATTCAGGTGGCGTGACCTATAAACAGGCCGTCACCGACTTCGGCCTGTCGCGTCCGCTCGACGATCTTCTATTCGGCGGCAACGTTGCGATTGGGGCGCAATATCGGCACGAGAACTACAGCATTCGCGAAGGCGAACCCGCAGCGACTTTCGGCGTAGGGGCCGACGGTTTCGCCGGCTTCGCGCCGCGCATCCCGGTGGACCAGGGCCGCGATGCCTATGCGGTCTACGCGGACCTTGAACTCCAACCGATCCCGGAGCTGTTTCTGGGTGGTGCGGTCCGTTACGACGACTATGACGATTTTGGCGGCAAGACGACCTGGCGCGGCACCGCCCGCATCGACCTGATTGATGGCTTCGCCTTGCGCGGCACCATCGGCACCGGTTTCAAGGCGCCGTCGCTGCAGCAGCAATATTTCAGCGCGGTTCAGGGCGCGTTGTCGGCGGGCAATCTCGTGAGCGTCGCGACATTGCCCGTCGATGACACGATTGCGGCAGCCCTTGGCGCGGTTGCGCTCAAGCCGGAAACCTCGCGAAACTATACCGCCGGCATAGTTCTGACGCCGACCAAGAATCTCAACGTCAGTGTCGACTGGTTCAAGATCCGGATCAAGGACCGTATCGTGTTGACCGAGCAGCTGCGCGGCGGTGCTGTCGATGCAATCCTCTCGGCGGCCGGCGTGACCGGCTTTTCGCAAGTCCGATTTTTCTCAAATGCGGTTGATACCACAACTGAAGGCGTCGAAATCACAGTGAATTGGTCGGCGAAGCTCGCGACCGACACGCGGCTGTCGGTAAATGCCGGGTTCGCGATGTTCGATACCGATCTGGACGAACTGCGCGCTAACCCCGTCCTTCCCAGCTTCCCCCTGCTCGGCGTAAAATCGATCCTCTTTCTCACCAAGGCGCAGCCGAAGGACAAATTCACTTTGCAAGCGCGTCTGGACAAAGGGCCGTTCGAAGTGCTCGGCGCGGTGACGGCATTCGGAAGCTATACATCGCAGCCAATCGTAGCAGTGCAGGAGTTTGACGGCGGCACTTCGGTCGACCTTGCGGTCGCTTACGGGTTCGGCCCCTTCAAACTCCAGGCCGGCGTGCAAAATCTCCTCGACGATTTCCCGGAAGCGATCGAGGATCAGGTCAATTTCATCGGCGCAACCGGGGGCAGCTTTCCAACCGGAGAAGAGACTCCATTGGGCCTGAACGGACGGACCTATTTCCTGCGAGCGTCGGCCACATTTTGATGTGGGACAGACGAGCGCTGGTGCGCGCCGCGCTTGTCGCAGCGGTGGCCCGGATCACCACGCCGGTTTCTGCGTCTGCCGCGGGCAAGCCGGTCCTGCGCGATGATCCGTTCACACTGGGCGTGGCTTCGGGCGATCCCCGGAATACCGGCTTCGTGATCTGGACGCGGCTGACCGGGATCGACGACGCCGTCACGGTTCAATGGGAACTGGCGCTCGATAATGCTTTCCGCCAGATCGTGCGCACCGGCGAGGCGTTGGCTCACCCGCACCGAGGTCACTCAATCCATGTCGAACTCGATCATCTCCTGCCCGGCAGGCCCTATTTTTACCGTTTTCATTGTCAGGGAGCGACGAGCCGGGTGGGCCGATGCGCAACCATAACGGCCGACCCAAAGGCGCTGCGCCTCGCTCTGACATCGTGCCAGCATTGGGAACAGGGCTGGTTCACCGCCTATCGCGACATGATCACGAACGCGCCGGACGCCGTCGTTCATGTCGGGGATTACATCTACGAAAAGTCCTTTGGCGAAGGACCGGACGTGCGCACCTTCGGGGCTTCCGATCCGGTGACGCTCCCCGAATATCGTGCCCGCTATGCGCTTTACCGGAGCGATCCGGACCTTTCCGAAGCGCACGCGCAGCTGCCGTTTATCGTTACTTGGGACGATCACGAAGTCGAAAACGACTACGCTGGTGCGCAAGGTGTCGAGACCATAGACGCCGACAGCTTCTTCAAACGGCGCGCGGCGGCCTATCAGGCCTTTTTCGAGCATATGCCCATCGCACCGCGGCGATTGCTGCCGGGAGGCGGTATCCAGCTCCATCGCAGCTTCCGATGGGGTTCGCTTGCCTCGCTGCACATGCTGGATACACGGCAATACCGATCGCCGCAGGCGTGCAGCCGGGGCGGAGCCGTGGTCGGCCCATGCGCGGAGCGGGACGATCCTGCACGATCGATGCTCGGGATGGATCAGGAGGACTGGCTCCGCCGCGCACTGGCGTCCGACAGATCGCAATGGACATTGGTCGGCCAGCAAACGCTCGTTGCCTCTCTGGCGCTGCCACAAGGGCCCGATATTGTCTATTCAGACATTTGGGACGGCTATCCCGCCGCGCGTTCGCGCTTGCTCGATGCGCTGTCGCAACCCTCGGTCTCCAACCCCGTCATCCTCAGCGGCGACGTCCACTCCTTCTGGCTGAACGATGTCTACCGCCAATCGCAAGACCAAACCGGTCCTGTTGTGGCGAATGAGATCGTGACATCCTGCCTCGCCTCTCGCAGCGGTCCGGAGGCCCTGTTCGCCACCGCCAAACGACTCAATCCGCATGTTCGTTTCATGGACAATAATCACTCAGGCTATGCGCTGATCGATCTGACAAGCAATGCATTGGACGTTCGTTTCCGTGCGGTGTCCAGCATTGCCAACCGACACGCTGAGTGCTCGACGCTGCAAACTGCCCGGCTTCAGGCAGGCGATCGAGCTTTCAAGCTGTCGGGCGACGTTGTTTGAATGCGCGCGCCGATTGCGCTGCACGTCGCCGCGATTGCAAGTGCGCCGGGGACGAAAACGGACAGTATAATGCCCAAGCCTTGGGATGAGCCGTGCGCGTCGCTTGCGATGCCGACCAACAAGGTGCCGGTTCCAAGCGAAATGAAGTTGATGAGGCAAATCGCCAGGCCGTGATACCGCCCGCGCAACTGCTGTGGAACCGCGTCCTGAAGTGCAGCCGAACCCAGTACATGTGCGCCAGCATAGCCCATGACCAGGCCGCAAAGCCAAATTGGGGTTAACTGCGGATCATCGCTTCGATAAGCGATCAGGGCCAAACTCGCAGTCAATCCAGCGGCAGCGGACTGAGCGACAAGCCGAGGCAGCCCCCTTGCAACGACAGTATCGCTTAGACGACCGGTGAGAAGCGCGCCGGTTGAACCGAATACACTCAGCGCCACAGCAAATAGCAGCGCCGCTGCCTTGCTGTCGAATTGCCCTGAACGTTCGAGCCACAGCACGGTCCAGGCAAGCACCGCGTGTCCAGCGAGTGCCGTGAAGGTCATTGCCGCGAGCACGAATCCGACCGATCCCATCGTTGGCCTGGCTTCCGTTGGAGGAAGACTCGAGTTTTCGCCCAAGTCAGACAGACGCTTCTGCATCCAGAAAAAGACGGCCGCGGATACCATACCCGCAATCCCGAACAACACGAAGGGCTGTTGCCAACCTGTCTCTTCAGCGGCGAATGTCACGAAATAGCCTAGCGACGAGCCGAGAAATGGACCGGTTGCGAAACCGGCGACACCTAGGCCCGAAAGTCGGCGTGGAATGTGCGAACCGAGAATCGAGAAGGCTGCCGGCACGAGAAACGCTTGGGCGGCGGCCACAATGGCCCGCAAGAGCCATAGCTGCTGGACTGACTGCGCCACGGCAGAGATCAGCGTTGCCAGCCCGGCGACAAACAGACTTGCGCCGATAAGGTAAGCGCGCGGCAGGCGATCGGCGCACCAACCGCCAAGTATCGCCAGTAAACCGTAGATGACACCGAAACTCACGCCGTGCAGGGCGCCGATCCCGGCATCACCAAAACTAAAATAGTCTGCCAGTGGGACGGCGACGACCGCCGGCAACTGTCGCTGGGCAAAAGACAGCAGATACGCGATCAGCAGCGCGAAGACGACCAGGGCCCAGCCGCGTCCATTCTTTTTGTCAGGCGGCGTTTGCCAGATCACTGAAAAGCGAGTCGGACAAAGCAACCTCGCGCCGGATCCAGTTGAGGAACTTTCGCTCGGACAAAGTCTGGCACTGATTGCGTGGTTGACGATACAAGCGATAGGCTTCGTCAATTGACAAGGCCGGACCGCATGTAACGAGGCTTCCTGAAGCCAGCGCGCTTTCACACAGCATGGGAATGGCAAGAGCGACGCCCGCCCCAGCCAGCGCCGCTTCATACATGAGCGACAAGGTCGCGAATGGAACAATCCTGGTTGGCGCATAGTCAAGACCAGCCGTTGCGAACCACCGCTCCCACAATCCTTCCGGTTCGATTACGGTAAGCAGCGGGTAGTCGTTCAGTTCAGAAAGTGCGCGAGGGCAGTGACGTCCATCGGCAAGACGGGCACAGCTGACAGGCTTTGCCCGCGCCTTAAGCAGCACTTCGCTCCTGAGACCGCTCACGTCCAAGGCCCCCCAGATACCGAACTGCGCCTTACCCGACCGAACTGCTTCGGCGTCTCGTGTGGGCATTATCTCGATTTCCAGCCCCGTCGCGCTTGATAACTCAGGCATGCGTGGCGCGAGCCAGCGGTTCGCGAAACTGTGAGAGGTCGCAACTACGATGCGCCCGTCAAAGGGGCGCTCCGGAAAACTTGCAGCACGGATCGTCTCGAGCGACGATTCAATTGCATCGAAATAGGAACGACCAGAAGCGTTGAGCTGTAAGCCGGCACTTGTTCGATCAAACAACGGTCGATCGATAAAATGTTCAAGGGCAACAAGTCGGCGGCTCACGCCCGATGGCGTGAGAGCGAGCTTCGGTGCCGCTTTCCGCACACCACCCTCGCGAACAATCGCGAGAAAGGCCTCAAGGGATTCTAAGGGAGGAGTCTTCCGCAGCATAGACTCTTGTTACGCCCAGTATGTCGAAGTTATGTGACAGCGGCAAAAGTCTCTCCGATGATAATTTGCGCTGCGCCATTTCAGCAACCCTATGACATCAGGCTGTAGTGCAAGCGCCAATGAGAATCACAAATCGGTCATTTGTGCGAACAATCGCTCCTTCTATTGGCTGCTACCGTGCAAGTTTTTCGCTGAGCATTCAGTCCTGAACGCCGTGATCTTCGGTTGAACATGTTTGCTTTCCGAACAGCAAGAGCCCCTCTCGGCACGCGGCCAGCGGCTGTCTGAAGGAAGGCCAACGGACCATCAGCATGGTGAGGATCTCATCTCCTTATGCGTCATCATCGCGACGATGAACCGCTATACGTGTCGCAGACAGCAGCGCGCCGACTGAAATGATGACCAGAGCTCCGAAGGCGACTTGATATGCCGTCTCTGACGCGGAGCCGCCGAACTGCTCAATAGCAGCGACCATGACGATCGCGCCCAATGCGCCTCCCAGGCGCTGGCCAATATTGATCAAAGTTGCGGCGTCGCCGGTCTTTGCCTCGTCAACTTGAGTATACGCGGCCGTAATCGCGGGCATCTGGGCCAACGCCAACCCCGCTCCGCGCGCAACGAGAAGAATGATAATGGCAACAAAGACGAGCGTGGCTGAAGAGACGAAAGCTATCGTTGTGAAAATCAGCAATCCTCCTCCGGCGATAGATATCCCTCTCGGTCCAAAACGATCCGTCAACGCTCCCGCTGCTGGTAGAATAACAGCGGAGCCAAGCCCCATGGCCATGAGCATGAGGCCGGCTTCCGTTGGCGTTTACCCCAAGCTGCGTTGCAAGAAGATCGGCAGGAGGAGCAGTCCGCCGTACATGGCGGCACCAGTCAATCCGGCGGTCACGACCGGCGCTACAAAACCCGACCGCAATAGAAGGGTGACATCGATAAGAGGATCCTGGCTTTGCACCGCATGGAAAACAAAGAGCGCCGTCAAAACAGCCCCGACGCCCGAACTGGCTATGGAGAGCGTGCCGATATTGCCCGATCCGATCTCCGCAGCGCCGTAAAGCAGCAGAGGAAGGCCGAAACCGATCAAAAGCAATCCGCGACAATCAATCCGGGCCCCTGAGGACGTTCTACCGGCCGTTACGAGGCGTGCGGCGGCGATCAGAGCGACAGCGCCCACCGGCACGTTTATCAGGAACAACCATCGCCACGAAGCTGCATCAATCAGCACGCCACCGAATGCCGGTCCCAATGCCGGACCGAGCGCAACGGCGAAACCCACGCTGCCCATGAGCCGACCCAATTGGCGTCGATCGGCGGCGGACGCCATAACCGCCTGGCCGGCAGGCACCATCAGACCGGCCGCGAGACCCTGCAAGCAGCGCGCCACAATTAAATGCGTCAGGGTTTGCGCAAGCGCGCAGACAACAGAGGCAAGAACAAACCCGAGCGTACTGGCTTTCCATAGGCGGCCATCCCCGAAGCGTCGGCTTAGCCAACCCGTAAGCGGCAGCGAGACGGCGAGCGATATCAAATAACCGGTCGCTACCCACTGCACACGCGACAACGGCGCGGCGAGGTCGTAACGGATATTCTCCAGGGCAAGGTTGGCGATAGTGGAGTCGAGCATCGCCATGAACGCGCCAGATCCGGTGACGACGGCGATGGCCCAGAGGCGGCCAGAAACTTCAGGATGCGATGAAGGCATAGGGCTCGATTCACTGCATTGATGACGTCGGCAATTTTTCGTGGTACAGTCGTATCATAAAAAATTGCCTTGAGCGAGACTCCTTTCAGATGCCACGAACTGTCGATCACGAAGAGCGCCGTTCCAAGATTTTAGAGGCCTTTATGGCCGTGGCTGCACGTGAAGGATTGCATGCGACCTCGCTGCGAGCTGTTGCCGTCGAAGCGGGCATATCGCTTCGGTCGGTCCAGTATTACTTCGATACCAAGGTTGGTTTGATGCAAGCGGGCCTCGCCGCGCTGGAAAACCAGAGCAATGAACGTTTGAGAACCCGTCTTGGAGGGTTGGAGTCGTCTTCGAGTGCACGAGCAAGGCTTCAGGCGCTTTTCGCTATCGCGCTTCCGACCGATCTCGAAAGCCGCCGGTTTCATCTGCTCTGGACGTCGTATGCGATGCTCGCGATGACCGATCAGGTGATTTCGGATCGAGCTTTCGTGGACAGCCCGAACAGGCTGAAGAAGCGGATCGTCTCCTTATTGGAGGAAGGCAAATCACGCAGCGAAATCGATGCTTCCCGCCACAGTGAAATCGAAGCCTCGCTCCTCATAGCGCTAATACACGGGCTTGGAACCGCCGTTCTAGTTGGTCACCAGACAGCCGAAAGCGCGTATTCCAGCTTTGACCATTATCTCGACCGCCTAGCTAGTGAAATTCAGTAACGAACGGCCCGCACAGTGCGATCGGCAACATCTCCCGATCATGCTGGCAAACTCAGCCGGTGAGCCAGGCACCGGATCTGAGCATTGCAGAACACTCCAGACCTGAAGATCCAAGGCTGAATAGTAGAGCAGAATGAAAGCGCTACAATTGCAGCGCCCGCACAAACACAAACTTTTGGTGATAACACTGGACCGGTTTTCACCTCTTAAACCTTGCTTGCTCTGTCAACTACCGCGATTTTTCCAAGGAAATGCCTCGCAGCAAAATCTCGATATGTTTGTCGAGCAGTTCAGTGCCCGGTGTTTTCGTCAGGCTCCATGCAATGGCGTTAGCCAGCAGAAAAACGTCTTCGGCAGTGACGTCAGCTTGAATCTGTCCGCTTTCGCGGGCGCGAACAATAATCCGATCTGCCAGGCGTTCCAATTGGCCACACACTTTGGCGAAGCTTCCCGACGTGCCTGCGGAGGCATCGAGCACATGATTCGGAAGCCCGCTATATGTTCTGGAAAACAGAGCGAGTTCCCGAAGCCAAGCCCCGAGTGCCGCAAATGGGTCACTTTCCAAAGCATGTTTGTCTGAGTTCTGCACCAACTGATTGACGTCATCTGCAATTGCTGACGCGATCAAATCTTCACGCTTAGGAAAGTGCCGGTAGAGCGTTCCTTGGCCAACACCTGCCGTCTTGGCGATCTCATCGAGCGGTGCATCTACCCCCCTAGAGGCGAAGATAGCCCGCGCAGTTTGAACGATTAAATCACGATTGCGGCGAGCGTCCGCCCGGATGGGTGAGGATGAAGACATTGAGTTCAAGCTAGCACTTGACTCAAACGGACACAATGTCCACTTAAACGGACAGAGTGTCCGTTTGAAGGGATTTGTCATGTCCGTCACCCGTGAAGTCCCTCAAAAATTGCCGGCTCCGCGACGCTGGCTCGCTCTTTCTGTTTTGGTGTTGCCGGTACTATTGGTCTCGATGGATCTCTCGGTTCTATATCTGGCAATTCCCAGCATAGGTGCGGATCTAGTTTCGAGTAGCGTTCAGACGCTATGGATCCTCGACATCTATGGTTTTGTCTTAGCAGGACTTCTTATCTTGATGGGCAGCCTGGGCGACAGAATAGGTCGGCGCAGGCTGCTGCTCGCAGGAGCATCGCTTTTCGGCGTCGCGTCACTACTCGCGGCCTTCGCCCCAAGTCCGGAACTACTCATTTCCGCCCGCGCGCTGATGGGCGTTGGCGGCGCCACGCTCATGCCATCGACGCTCGCCTTGATCCGCAACATTTTTCCAGATGCGGACGAAAGAACCCGCGCCATCGGAATATGGACGGCCGCTTTTGCCGGTGGCGGCGTTCTCGGCCCGGTAGTCGGAGGCTTGCTCCTGAACTACTTCCACTGGGGTTCTGTGTTCCTGATTAACATACCGGTCGTGATGGTCCTCCTCGGGATCACACCTAGGCTCGTTCCGGAACATCGCGATACTAACAAGGGGGGATTCGACCTCGTCGGTGCGGGCCTGTCGTTGGTATCCGTTCTAGCATTCGTCTACGCGCTCAAGAAGAGTGCCGAAGCCGGGACTTGGGCAGCCACCAGCACGGTCTCGATGCTACTGTGCCTGGTCGCGTCTTCCTTGCTCGTCGTCCAGCAGCGCTCCGTACGTCATCCGCTGATCGACTTAGTGCTGTTTCAGCGCAGGAAGTTCGTCGCCGGCATTCTCGCGGTGACACTGGGAATGTTGGCGCTGACTGGCCCGACAATGTATCTGGCCCAATATCTTCAGCTTGTGCTTTCCATGTCACCACTGACTGCGGCTCTTTGGATGATCCCCCTGACAATCGCGTCGATCGCCGGAGCGACAGTTGCAACTGTTGTCGTCCAAAAGTGGGGCCTGCCGCGAACGCTATTCGCCGGTTTCTTACTGGCCGCCGTTGGTCTGGCGGTTACAGCGGCGACCCCACCGCAGGATGGACTGATTATTGTGCTGTCCGGTGGCACGCTGCTGGGAGCCGGTATCACAACGATAATGTCGCTTTCTACCGACGTGGTCGTGGCCGCTGCGCCGACAGAGCGCGCTGGCGCGGCTTCCGCTCTGTCGGAAACCGGTGCAGAGCTGGGCGGAGCCATGGGAATCGCTCTCACCGGAACGCTAGGCACGCTGATCTACCGTGAGACGCTATCGCTTCCTCCCGATACTCCGGATCGGCTAAGGGAAGTCGCAACCCAAACACTTGGCGCGGCTATATCGGTTTCGGAGTCGCTGGCGGGACCCGCCGCCGAAGCGCTTCGTGTGAGCGCCCGAGAGGCTTTTACCTCCGGCTTCACTGTCGCAGCGGCCGCAGGCTCCATAATGATGCTTTTCCTTGCGCTTCTAGTGCCTTGGCTCATGCGGCCCGAACGCACGAACCCAGCGCCGGCGGGGCGAAATGCGACTGCCGAAATCGGGTCAAAGGAATAAGGCTATGGTCGTCGCAACAGCGCAATCGGTTCAGTCGACCAGCACCGGACTAGAAAAACCAGTGGTGGCAATCGGCGCCGACGCGGGGTCACGACCCGAAGAGCATTGTTGGCCGCACGCTCGGTGTCGGACGCATCTCAATCTCGGATGCCAGGCCTCAAAACCGGCCACCGGGCAAAGTTCCATCGCGAGCACATCCAGTTCACGATTGAAGCGGCCAACGTCGACAACAGAGCAGCCCGCCCCGCAACTGCATAAAATCCCGACTGTAAACGCAAAACCACACCAGGAGATAGAAATGACCAAGAAAATGGAACGCCCCGAACGCTATCGTAACGCTGTTGCCCCGCACATCTATGTTAACGGTGCAGCGGACGCCATCGAGTTCTACTCGCGAGCTTTCGGCGCTTACGAGCTTGATCGCTTGATCCATCCCGATGGCTATATTGTCCACGCCGAGATCGTGATCGACGGTCATCTGTTGATGTTGAGTGACCCCGATTCGCCGATCTTCGCCGACCCGCGTAAGGGAGGAACCAGCGTATCGCTGCATTTATTCGTTGTTGATGCGAAGGCGGTGCAAGATCGGGCGATAGCCGAAGGCTGCAAAGAAATACAGCCTGTGACCCGCAAGGACTATGGCGCCACCAACGGTGTCATTCAGGATCCATTTGGTCATGTTTGGTCGATACTTTCCGATTTCACAGAAGAGTTCATGAATTGAGTTGTTTGCAATGCCTTTTGCTAGCGTGCAGCTGCTTTCTCTAACGGCTTGGTTTGGCGTGGATTTTGGATCGGTAAACACGCTGCAGCCTCTCCGACAGCAACAGAGATTCGGTAGCGCACCTTGTCGAGTACTGCGACCGAAAAGGACGCACTTTGGACAGCGTCAGCCGCGCTTCACGGGGGCATCTAAAGGTAGCTCCTCATAGGTTTGAGGTTGTGTTCAAATATTTTTCTTCAATACCAAATCTGCAAACTTGCGACATCGAAACGGTCCTTGCCGTTGCCGAAGCAGGAAGTTTTCGCAAGGCTGGCACGCTGCTCGGCATCGGCCAGTCAGCCGTCACGCGACGGATTCAGAAACTGGAAGACGTGCTCGGTGTCTCGATGTTCGAAAGAAGCGCGGCCGGAGCGCGTCTGACACCGGCAGGCTGGAATTTCGCCACCCGATCGCGGCAGATCGCCAATCAGTTTCTGGACACGGTGCGCGCCGCTCAGTCCGCCGGCACAGCCGAAAACGGGCGGTTGCGCATGGGCCTGATCGCATCGCTTTCTCGGGGAGCCTTGCGTGAAGTCATTGCTGGATTTCAAACGCTACACGCCGATGTCGAGCTGTCGTTCACGGAGGCGGACCTCGGCGAATTGATGACCTCGCTCAGCCATAGAAGCATAGACGTGGTCGGAGCGGCGGGCGAGCCGACGTCCGATCACGGCGACATGATGCTGCTCACACGGGTTCCCCTCTATATCGCCGTCGCGGGAGATCATCCCCTGGCCGGGCGGCGCTGTGTCGATTGGACGGATGTGGCGGTAATGTCCTTCATCGTGAGCGCCGAAGTACCCGGGCCGACAATTCATGACTATATCATTCGAAGGATCAGCGATTTCGGGCGTCAGGCCCGCATCGAGGTGCAGAGGGTGCGGCGCGAGGGCCTCATGAATCTGGTAGGTCTCGGGCTCGGCATCAGCCTCGTTTGCGAACAATGGTGTGGTGTCCGCTATCCGAATGTCGTGTTCATCCCGCTCAAGGAAAGCGGGACAGCCGAGACTATTCCCTTCTCGCTGACCTGGCGCCCGGAAAACGACAATCCGGCGCTCAGGCGGTTTCTGAGCCTGGCGCGCGAGGTCGCGAAGGCTGCTGCAGCGTCTTCCGGGCCTTCGTGAAGGCCCGGTCCGTCGCCATGAACCGCTGCAGCATGGGCGCGATCAGCTTTCCTGGTTCAGGTGGCGCTCTTCCGGTCTCACGCGCCATCACGGCGGCATAGTCGAGCAGGTCGCGGTGTACGTCCGGGGGAAGCTCCACACTCAGCTTGACGGGTTTGTCGTCCGGCACGGATGACAGCTTCAGCTTGGTTGTCATGACTCAGCCTCCATAGGGTTCGAGGACGAGATCTCGTGTGACGATCACACGTACCGGAAATCCCGGCCGGATCGTCAGCGTAGGAGCGACCTGCAACTGGCGTTGGACGATCTGCTGGCCGGCATCGTTGATCGTGTCCTGGGCGCCGTTGCGGATCGCCTGGATCAAGCGGTCATCGTCATCCATGGTGAGCTCGGCTCCGACCGAGAGCAGCGTGGAAAGCCCGGCCGCCTTGGCCAGGTCCCACCAGTGATAATCGACCCCGTCTTCAAGTCCGGCATAGCCTTGGGTATCGGCGCCGGGCTGGCGTTCGAGCACAATCGAGCGGCCGTTGGGAAAGATCAGCCGATTCCAGACGAGCAGCACGCGCCGGTCGCCGAAATCGACGTCATTGCTGTATTCGCCAATGATGCGCGTGCCCTGGGGGATCAGCACCATGCTGCCGGTCGGACTGTCATAGATGTGCTGGGTGACTTGCGCGGTGATCTGACCGGGAAGGTCCGACCGGATGCCCGTAATTAGCGCCGCCGGAATGACGGATCCGGCCTGCAGCACAAAAGGCGACACCGGTGGCATGACGCGGTCGAGCGCAACGGTGCGCCGGTCCACCGGGGCGTTGAGGAAGGCGAGATCGCTGCTTTGCTGACCTGTGAGATTGAGCCCAGCAAGGTTTGGCGGTGATGTTTCCTGCGCAGCGCTTGGTGCGGTCTGAAAGAAGACCCGGCTGGTGCGCGCGGCTTCTTCCTCGGCCAGGCGGCGCTGTTCCTCCGGATCGACGGCCGGTGCATTTATCGGCGGCGGCGGAACGGGCTGTCCCCGCTCTTGCGCATCGAGGATCGGACGGCCGAGATCGCCGGGAAGTGGGGGACCGAGCACTGGACCGGTATAGTCACTGGGCAGCTCGTTCAATCCATCGGCGGTATTGCGGTTCTCGGTTGAGTACAGTTCGTCACCGCCGGTTCCGCTCTCAGGTGTCTGAAGCGCGTAGATCAGCGCGCCGCCGACCCCGAGCGCTCCGACCAGACCGAGGCCGGCGAGGACCCGGCGCGAGAGCCGCGTCACACGTGGCGGGGTTCCGCGGAGCCGCATCGGTTCAGCCGTGTCCGCGACCGGTGCTTCAAGCGGCACATCGTCCTCCCGAGTGTTGTCGATGTCGCTCATGATCCGGGCCTCCCGTCGGTACGCACGATCCTGACGGTCTGCTGGCGGTCGGCACTACCAAGCCGTAGCTCGGCCGCCGCGAAGATGCGGTCCACGATCATGATGTTTCGGTAGATGCGGCTGTTGACGATTTCCGGCTCGCCATCCGAGCCGAGGACGAAGAGCGGCGGCATCTCGCCCTGTACGATCCCGGCTGGGAAGACGATGTAGACCCGTCTCCCGTCGTCGAAGACCGAGACCGGACGCCAAGGCGGGCTGTCGCCCTGCAAGCCATAACGGTAATGGCGTGCGGAAGCCGCCGGGATCCTCGGTGTTGTCGGCGTTGCGCGCTGTGTGACGGGCGGCTGGGGATAGGCCCAGGCGACCGCTGGCATATAGGGATCATCGCGCGATCGCAGCTCGATCATGTAGGTGCGCCGGTCTGTGGTGATGATCAGGTTGGTGACGATGTCGGGCCTTGTCGGCTTGACGAGGATATGGACGCGCCGGGAGGTTCCCGAGCCGCTCTCCGTGTCGCCGATGATCCAGCGGGCGGTGTCACCTGCCGCGATCGGTCCCGCGCCGGTCAACGCTTCGCCTGGTTCAAGCGCGATGTTGGTGATCTGGCCGGGCGCGGCATAGACCTGATAGAGCGCCCCCTCGCTCCAGGGATAAATCTGGATGGCGTTATAATAGCCCTCCCGGCGAGGCTCGACTCGGGCGGCCACATTGGCATTCTCGACTTGTCCCGTTGGTGCGGAAGATGCCTGTCCACCTCGCGCGACCGTCCAGGCCGGCGGCGTGTGGAGCGACCTTGGCCGTTCATCGACCGCGGGTCGCTCGACCGTGGGCAGCGGCGGCACGCTGTCATCGTAGCTGATCTCCGGCGGGCGATAGGTGGCGCATCCGGCGAGCGCCGATGCGGAAATCAGCACAAACGGCAATGCGGCTTTACGGAAAACCAAGTTTGCGGGTCTGCGGACAATCGTGCTCATTGACCCATCTCCCGCGACCAATTGATGGCGTTGACGTAAATGCCGAGCGGGTTGGCGCGCAGCCTCTCGGCGTCGCGCGGCGGCTGGATGACGATGGTCAGGATTGCGGTCCATCTCTCTGTCGTCGAGAGCTGGCCGTTTTCGTAGTGCCGCTCGGTCCAGGCCACTCGGAATGAATTCGGCGAGGCACGAATAACGCTTGAGACCTCCACGGCGATCTGCTGACGTCCGACCCGTCTGAACGGGTCGTTGGCGCGGGCATAGTCGTTGAGCGCCAGCGCGCCGCGATCGGTGGTGAACTCGTAGGCGCGCAGCCAGTTCTGGCGCACGATGATTGCGTCAGCGGGGATCGCGCGCACCTGCTCGATAAAGTGTGCGAGATGAAAGGCGATCTGCGGATCGCTTGGCTCGAAGCTGGCGTCCGCGGGGCCGACAGCGTGGGCTTCGCCGAGATTGTCGACCTCGACGACCCAGGGCACGACGGTGCCGGTCGTGGACTGCCAGACCAGGGCGCTTGCGAAGCCGCCGGAGAGGATCAGGCAGCCGAACGCCATCAGACGCCAGTTGCGGGCCTGCACGCGGGCGGAGCCGATGCGTTCGTCCCAGACCTGGGCCGCGCGTTGATATGGCGTCTCCGGTTCGGGGGCTTTGCCGTAATGGGTGGTGGATCGTTTGAAGAAGCTCATGAGCGATTCCCCTCTGAAAGATTGACAGAACTGGCGCCGCCGTGGCTGTCGCCGGAGCGCACCGCATGCGCGGCGGCCTGAACGCCGTGGGAGAGACGCTGCGAACGCTTCATGCGCTTCGCCCAGTCAGGCGGACCGTCAGTTGGTGTGGATGGAGCTGCGGCGGAACCCGCCGTGCTGGCGGCGTCACCAACGGTCCCGCCGGTCGTCTCGAAGGCCGACCGGGCTCCCGATTGGAAACTCTGTTTCATGCTGCCGGACGCGCTGGACGCGGCGCGGCGCAGTGGCGACGTCGCGGCTTTCGCGCCGGTGCTCGCCACCGCACCAAGACCGGACGCGACGCCGGCTGCGCCGGACTGACCGGCCGATCCGAGACTGTAGGCAGTTGCCGCTCCACCTGCCGCTGCGGCACCGCCGCGCGCAGCGGCGGCCGTGTTGGAGAGCGCCATGCCGCCGCCTCTGGCGGCGAGACCCACAGCACCCGCACCCGCCAGGGCAGCGCCGCCCACGGCAAGGCCCGTGCCGACGGCTGCACCCGCGCCGAGTTGCGGCCCACCCGAGACGATGCCGTTGGCGATCCCCGGTCCGAAGATGCCGAGGCCGAGCAGCGACAGCGCCGCGAGCACCACGGCCATGGCCTCGTCGATCGTCGGCGTGACGCCGCCGAAGCCGGCGGTGAATTGCGAAAACAGGGTCGAGCCGATGCCGATGATGACAGCGAGGACCAGCACCTTGATGCCGGAAGAGATGACGTTGCCGAGTACCCGTTCGGCCATGAAGGCGGTCTTGCCGAAGAGGCCGAAGGGGATGAGGACGAACCCGGCGAGTGTCGTCAGCTTGAACTCGATCAGGGTAATGAAGAGCTGGATGGACAGGATGAAGAAGGCGAGCAGGACCAGCGCCCAGGCAAAGAGCAGACAGGCGATCTGGATGAAGTTCTCGAAGAAGGCGACCCAGCCCATCAGGTCGGAAATGGATTCGAGCAAGGGTCGCGCCGCATCCAGCCCGGTCTGGGCGACACGGCCCGGCCGCATCAAATCGGCCGCGGTGAAGCCGGTGCCCGACGCCATCAAACCGAGGCCTGCGAAACTCTCGAAGACGATGCGGGCGAGATTGTTCCAGTTGCCGATGATGTAGGCGAAGACGCCGACGAAGAGGGTCTTCTTGACGAGCCGCGCGATGATGTCGTCGTCGGCGCCCCATGACCAGAACAGCGCGGCGAGCGTCACGTCGATCACAATCAACGTGGTGGCAATGAAGGCCACCTCGCCGCCGAGCAGGCCGAAACCGCTGTCGATATAGCTGGTGAAGACCCCGAGGAATTCGTCAATGACGCCGGTATCGTCCATGGATCATTGGCTCTCGTTATCGCGCCGGACGGGATCGGAGGGCGTGCGGCCGAGAAAACGGTCGCGGGTCTCGGCCCAGACTTCGAGACACGCTGCATCGCGCACCGCCGCCTCGCCGAGCCGCTGGCATCGCCGCTGTTCCGCGCGCAGCGGATCGACGGAGGGCGCGAACGCTGGCGCGGGAGCCGCTCGCGAGGGCTCCTCTTCGCGCGTCAACTCGATGACCGTCGCCGTCATGGCGAAGGCGACGAAGACGATCGCTCCGATCCGCGCCAGCGTCTTGCCCTCCATCGCTGCCTCCTTTCCGGCCCCTTGGCCCAAGTCAGTGGTTACCAGTGTTGAACATCTGCGCGTTGCCGGGCTGATAGCCGCTGCCGGGCGTCAGGAAGCGCTCACGCTGCACACGCCCCTGTTCGGCCGCGGCTGCGCGCTCGGCGTCGGTCAGCGCCTGCGCCCGGCCGTTGGCGGCGATGACGGCCGTCAGATCGGAGAGCTGTTGCGCCTGCAATGCGAGAAGCTGGTTGCCGGCCTGCGTCGCCTGCAGCGCGCCGGTCGCGCCCTGGCTTTGGTCGACCAGCGCTTCCATCTGAGCACGGTTGGTCTCGATATTGCCCACCACGCCGGCCTGGACGCGCATGGCGTCCTGCAAGCCGCCGACGGTGTTTTCCCAGCGGGAGCGGGCATCGGCGACGAGCTGCTGCTCGGAGGCGCTCATGTCGATATTGGCGTATTTCTGCTGGAAAGCCTGGTCGATCTGCTGGACGTCGAAGGCGATGTTCTGCGCCTGCTGAAGCAGAGACTGCGTGCGGCCGACCGCCTGCTGTAATTGCTGCAGCGAGGAGTAAGGCAGGCTTGTCAGGTTACGCGCCTGGTTGATGAGCATCTGGGCTTCGTTCTGAAGCGAGGTGATCTGGTTGTTGATCTGCTCGAGGGCGCGTGCCGCCTGTAGGACGTTCTGCGCGTAGTTGGTGGGATCGAATACGGTCCACTGGGCATGGGCCGGCGGCGCCAGCACCATCGGCAGCGCCGCGACCGGCGCGGCGATAAGCGCTGCGGCAAAGCGGGCCGCGCGCGAGCGGGAATTACGTGTCTTCATGGTCAGTCTCCTTCTGGGCTTGGGGGATGAGATTGCTGAGGTCGGGAATGAGGTCGGCCGCCCAGTCGACGCCGCGCTCGCGCAGCCAGGCGGCGAGGAAGTCCGTGCGGCCATGTTCGGCAAGGATGCGCGCGATGGCGGTCTGATCGGTCTTGGCGGAGGTAGCGCAGAGCGCCAGCGCCACTTCGCTGAGGCCCAACTCGAAGAGCCGGTTTCCGCGCCGCGACTGGCAGTAATAGTCGCGCTTGGGCGTGGCCCGCGCGAGGATCTCGATCTGGCGATCGTTGAGACCGAAACGTCGGTAGATCGCCGTGATCTGCGGTTCGATCGCGCGCTCGTTCGGAAGCAGCAGTCGCGTCTGGCAACTCTCTATGATGGCCGGCGCAATGGCCGAGCCGTCGATGTCGCTGAGGCTCTGCGTGGCGAAGACGACGGAGGCGTTCTTCTTTCTGAGCGTCTTCAGCCATTCGCGGAGCTGGCCTGCAAAGCCTTCGTCGTCGAGTGCCAGCCAGCCCTCGTCTATGATGATGAGGGTCGGCGAGCCGTCGAGCCGGTCCTCGATGCGGTGAAAGAGATAGGCCAGGACCGCGGGCGCCGCGCCGGTGCCGATCAGACCCTCGGTCTCGAAGGCCTGCACGGTCGCTTCACCGAGATGCTCGGACTCGGAATCGAGCAACCGCCCGTAGGCGCCGCCGACGCAATAGGGCCTGAGCGCCTGTTTGAGGTCATTGGACTGGAGGAGTACGGCGAGGCCGGTGATCGTGCGTTCCCCGACCGGCGCGGAGGCAAGCGAGGTGAGCGCCGTCCAGAGGTGCTCCTTCACCTCCGGGGTGATCTCGACGCCTTCGCGCATCAGGATCGCCACGACCCAGTCGGCCGCCCAGGCCCGCTCGGCCGTCTCTTCGAGACGCGAGAGCGGCTGCAGCGAGACACTCTGATCATCGCCTTCGGTCAGGCCGCCGCCGAGATCATGCCAGTCGCCGCCCATGGCGAGCGCGGCGGCGCGGATCGACCCGCCGAAGTCGAACGCGAAGACCTGGGCGCCGGTGTAGCGGCGGAACTGCAGCGTCATCAGCGCCAGCAGCACAGATTTGCCCGCGCCGGTCGGGCCGACGACGAGCGTGTGCCCGACATCGCCGACATGAAGGGAAAACCGGAACGGGGTAGAGCCCTCGGTCTTGCCGAACAGCAGTGGGGGCGCCGCAAGGTGCTCATCCCGTTCCGGCCCCGCCCACACGGCACTGAGGGGGATCATGTGGGCGAGATTGAGCGTGGAGATCGGCGGCTGGCGGACATTGGCGTAGACATGTCCGGGCAGCGAACCGAGCCACGCATCGACGGCGTTGATGGTCTCGGGCATCGCGGTGAAGTCACGGCCCTGGATGACCTTCTCGACCAGACGTAGCTTCTCGTCGGCAACGCGCGGATCGGCGTCCCACACCGTCACCGTCGCGGTGACATAGGCAACGC
>CEQG01021732.1_pt1 | contig 20534 bp, 18 predicted proteins | sample 350301 | NCBI WGS metagenome assembly CEQG01 (sample SAMEA2621242, study PRJEB7988) | marine metagenome | isolation source: saline water (ENVO:00002010), including | reverse complement strand
CCCGCCGCGCTCAGCTCCGCCATCAGGTCGGAAAGCGACCTGGAATCCAGCAGTGTAGCGATCATGCAGGAACGCGTTGCTCGTACCAGGGCCGCGTCTTCTTCACGATGCTGACGACAGACAGCATTACCGGCACCTCGACCAGCACGCCCACCACGGTCGCGAGCGCGGCCCCGGAATTGAGGCCGAACAGGCTGATCGCGGCTGCAACCGCGAGCTCGAAGAAATTGGACGCGCCGATCAGCGCGGCCGGAGCGGCGACGCACCAGGCCACGCCGAAGCGCCGACTGAGCCAATAGGCCAGGCCCGCATTGAAGTAGACCTGGATGAGGATGGGAATGGCAATCAGTGCGATGACCAGCGGATGAGCCAGGATCGCCGGGCCCTGGAAGCCGAACAAGAGGACGAGCGTCGTCAGCAGCGCAACCAGCGACACCGGCCCAAGCGTTGCCAGCAGCCGATCCAGCGCCGGCTGCCCGCCTGACGATAGCAACGCCCGACGAATGATCTGCGCGACGATGACGGGCACGACGATATAGAGCAGGACCGAGATGAGCAGCGTGTCCCAGGGCACTGTGATCGAGGCGACGCCCAGCAGCAGTCCGACCAGCGGTGCGAAGGCGAAGACCATGATCACGTCGTTGAGCGCCACCTGGCTCAGCGTATAGGTCGGCTCGCCGTCGCATAGGTTCGACCAGACGAACACCATCGCTGTGCAGGGGGCGGCGGCGAGCAGGATGAGCCCGGCGATATAGGCGTTGATCTCGCCCTGCGGCAGCAGCGGCCGGAAGAGCCATCCCAGGAACAGCGTGCCGAGCAGCGCCATTGAAAAGGGCTTCACCGCCCAGTTGATGAAGAGGGTGACGCCGACGCCCTTCCAGTGTTGGCGAACCGACCCCAACGCGCCGAGGTCGATCTTGAGCAGCATGGGGACGATCATCAGCCAGATCAGCACAGCCACGACCAGGTTCACGCGCGCGATCTCGGCCGATGCGATGGCTGCGAACAGATTCGGCAGCGAATAGCCGAGCGCGATGCCGACAGCGATGCAGAGCGCCACCCAGACGCTCAAATAGCGTTCGAAGCTGTTGATCGCCGGCTTGGGTCGTGCCGCAACGGTCGCGTTCACGCCCCGATCCTCTTGCCGGCGGCGTCGATGACCTGCTCGCCATCTTCCTTGGTGAAAGCCCCGCGCTGGGCGGACGGGAGAAGATCGAGCACCTCTTCCGATGGACGGCAGAGTTTCACGCCGAGCGGCGACACAACGATTGGCCGGTTGATGAGGATCGGATGTTCGATCATCGCATCAATGAGCTGGTCATCGCTGAGCGTCGGATCGGCAAGACCCAGCTCGGCGAAGGGCGTGCCCTTCTCGCGGAGCAACTGGCGTGCGCTGATGCCCATGCGGGCGATGAGCGAAACCAGGCGCGGGCGGTTGGGCGGCGTCTTGAGATATTCGATCACATGCGGCTCGATCCCGGCGTTGCGGATCATCGCCAGCGTGTTGCGCGACGTCCCACACTCGGGATTGTGATAGATGACGATATCGATTGCGGCATTGCTCATGCGCTGGGTGCCTTTTCGCTTGGGAGGTCGGCGCGGCCCTGTTCCTTGCCGATCCGGTTCAGCCGGTTCTGTAGACTCATCTTGTCGAGGCCTTCGAACGGCAGGTTGGTGAACAGCGAGATGCGATTGAACAGCATCCTGTAAGTATCGAAGAAGGCCGCGTGCTGCACCGTTTCGCTGTCCTCGATAGCGGCCGGATCGGGCACCCCCCAATTGGCGGTCAGCGGCTGCCCCGGCCAAACCGGGCAAAGCTCATTGGCGGCATTGTCGCAAACGGTGAACACGAAATCCAAGGACGGCGCATCGGGGCCGGAAAACTCTTCCCAGCTCTTCGAGCGGAACCGGCTTGCGTCGTAGTTCAGCTTCTCCAAGAGATGAATGGTGAACGGATGGACCTCGCCCTTGGGCTGGCTGCCGGCGCTGAACGATTTGAAACGGCCTAGCCCTTCACGGCTGAGGATCGCCTCGGCCATGATGGAACGGGCGGAATTGCCCGTGCAAAGAAACAGTACGTTCAACAGGCGATCCGTCATGTTGATGTCCTTTCAGGCAGCACGACAGGCAAGCAGTTCATCCGCAAGTGGATGGCAGAGCTCGGCCCGGCCACCACAGCAGTCCTTGACGAGGAACAGCATCACGGAGCGTAGCGCATCGAGATCGGCGCGGTAGTTGATGATCCGGCTGCGCCGCTCGGATGTGACCAGGCCGGCACGCGCCAGGGTCGCCAAATGCACCGACATCGTGTTCTGCGGGACATCCAGCGCCTTGGCGACCTCGCCGGCGGGAAGGCCTTCGGGTTCGTGACGCACCAGAAGGCGGAAGGCGTCGAGGCGCGTGGCTTGGGCAAGCGCGCCCAACGCGACGATGACAGATTCGTTATCCATATATCCACGATAGCGGATATATGGATATGGTGCAATCGGCGACATGGCGAGATCAAGCAGCCGCCTGCTCGTCCAGATCATCCTCGCAAGCGAGATCGGTTGCCCGCAGCAGAAACCCGGCGGCTTCCTCCGCTCGCGCAGCCGCCGTCAGCAATGCGCGATTATCCTTGCGCAAAATGGCGAGCCAGGAGCCGATATAAGCCGCGTGGTCGTCGAGATGGGTGGTTGGGAGACCCACATCGGCGCCAACCAGCGCTGCTGTCAGTTCGGCGACCAACTCCTCGAACGCATATGCCTGATCGCCGAAGCGCTTCCCGAACGATCGTGCAAGCCGGGCTGGATGGCCTGTCCAGTGGCCGGCCTCATGCGCAATGGTGGCTGCCCAGGCGGCGCGCGTGTCGAATTGCTCGACCGGCGGCATGGTGATGACGTCCGCGCGCAGATCATAATAAGCACGATCGCCGCCACATCGCAGCCGCGCGGGCAGCCGGTCGACGAAGCGCTCCGCCCGCGGACCGAGCCGGTCGCCCGGCGGGACGAGGGAGAGGGCTTCGGGATAGAAATCGCCCGGGAGTGCGTCGATCTGGTCGGCATTGAAGACCGCATAGGACCGCATGACCCGGCGCTGCTCATCGACGAGCTCACCCGGACGTTCGTAGGAATCGACCTTCTTCGAATAGGCCTTGTAGAAGATCGCAAATTGCGACTGCTCACCGGCGCGGACCTGGCCGCCGAGGCTTTGTGCTTGCCGATAGGTCATCCAGTAGCGCGACCGATAGCCACACTGCTCGGCAGCCAGCCATAGCCAAAAGGTGTTCATGCCACGATAGGGCTCGCCATTGGCCCGCAGAGGGCGCCCTTGCGCGGCGCATGATCGCCAGGGCCTTACCCAGGGACGCACACCGGCCTCGAGCCGGTCGATGATGGCGCGCGTGATGGTCTCGGCCGGCGAGGGCCGGCCCGATGATTGGGTCATGGTGGATACTCCGCGAAAGAGCGGCTGTCTCAGCGCCGCCGATGAAGGGCGGCGGGCGACACGAAAGCGCCGCCCGCCGTTAGGCGTTGGCCTCAGGCGGCCTGTTCGAGGTCGCCAGCATCGCCATCGGGGGCGATCTCCCCTGATCCGCCGTCGCTGTCGTCTTCATCGCTGAGGAAAGCGGAATAGCTCCGGAAGCTTTCGGGCTTTTCGATCGCGCCGAACCGCATCTCGTCCGGCAGCCAGGAGAGCGCCTTTTCCCGGACTTCGGCCTCAACGATGCCCTGCCCCGAACAGAGCGCAGCGCAGGCATTGGCAAGGTCACCCTTCTTGGCGTCCTTGTATCGGCCGCGCAGCACCGGCCCGCCGATCTCGTCGAGCGCTTCGAGCATGACGTCCTTCTTCACCCGCCCGAAAAAGTTCTGGGCATCGGGCCGCCACCATTGCGCGACATCAATGTCGAGCAGCCGTCCGAGATGATCGTGGAAGCCGTTGCGGCGCCCGCCATCGTCGACGTTGAGTGTCGGCTCCAGCGTCTGCGCCATGACATGGGCGAGCCAATCGGCGCGCGCCTGTTCATCCAGTTGCCGGAAGGCATCGAAGCGGGACGACAGCGTGTTCCCGCCTGCCCAGCTCACATCGAGCGCCTGGCGCTGTTCGGTCAGGACATTGCTCGCCGCGCTACCTTCATCGCGGAAGCTGACGATCGGGAAGCTCGCGGCGGCGGCCTGCAACGTCGCGTGGTCCCGGACATAGCTGCTGGCGAACACCGTCCGGTGCGCCATCAGGAATATCGTGAGATCGAGCGCGAACCCGGCATCCGAGGCGACATGGGCTGCCAGGATCTGCCGGCGCTGGGTCGCGAGTTCGTCAACCAGCGTCGCGCTGAGCCGGGAGGCCGCGACCTTGCCGGACGGTGCTTCGGGTTCTGCATCCTCGCCCGCCTGCCGGATGGCGCGCTCGCTGAACATGCGGCTGTGCACCCGCGGACTGCCATCGGGCGCCAGATAGATGAAGGTGCCCAGCTGGTCCTTGATCGCATCATCGACCATCGTGCGCGACGCCTCGATCGTATCGAGTTCCCGCTCGATGTCGGCGAGACGCGCCGAAGCCGCCTCGGCCTCGGGCGTGCCGTCCTCGAGTTCGGTCTCAAGTTCGCGGATGAGCGCGTCGCCCTCATCCGACAGACTATCGACGCGCTCCTGCTCGTCCCCGCTCAATTCGCGCAGCGGCGGATGATATTCGTGGAGCTGGCACTCCGTATCATAGGGCACATGCGTCGCGAGAACCGGCGTCACGAACGCCAGCTTCTGTTCGGCAGCGAGCGCTTCCGCGGCCGCTTCAAGCTTCTGGGCGGCCAGCTGCTCGATGAGCTCCACGTCGATCCAGCTCTCGTCCACATCTTCACCGAACAGGTCGCGCTCGATCCGGCCGCCCGCGCCGACATAGGCCTCGCGGCCGACGAACCGTGCCTTGGCGTCGGTCGCCTTGACCGTTCCGTTGAGGAGCGCACGGCGGATATTGTCGGGATTGTCGCCATAATAGGACCGGCTCATGCTCTCGAACACGCGCGCCTGGCGATCGACGTCGGGCGTGACGGCATAAGCCTGGGCGACCCCCAGCGTGATCTCGCCCGCCGCCAGCGCCGCGAAGACGAGAGGAGCCAGTTCGGCAAGCCGTACCCGCTGCTCAACGAAGCGGGTCGTGACGCCGAAACGTTTCGCCACATCCTCGGCGCTCGCGCCCTTGTCGAGGAAGTGCTTGAAGGCCGAGCACTCATCCGCCGGGTTCATCGCGACGCGGTGGAAATTCTCGGCAAGGCTCGCTTCGGCCGATCCGGCATCATCCTCGAGCACCAGCACCTGAACCTCATGGTCCCCGGCAAGCCGGCCTGAATCGATCAGGCGCTGGAGCGCCCGCAAGCGGCGGCCACCCGCCTTGACGGTGAAATGTCCTGCCTTTTTGAGCGGCGTGACCACGAGATTCTGCAACAGGCCATGCGCGGCGATATTATCGGCGAGGCTGTCGAGGTCGGCATCGCGATTGGATTTGCGGACATTGTCCTTCGAGAGCGAGAGGTTCTTGACCTTCACGGACTGGATCATCGGTTGTCTCCTTCGAGGGTTGCGCCGACCTCGTCGGCCGGCTTGAGCCACTCAGGCCCACCCGGCCGAAGGCCCCCTCCCCTCTCTTCGGTCGCTTGGCGCGGTCGCGGGTCAGTCCGTGATCCTGGCGAGGATCTCGAGGGCGCGGCTCGGGGGAACGAACAGCCGAGTGCGGTGCTGGATGATCTCGGTGAAGCAGCCCGCCGCCTTGAGATGCGGCAGCGCCTCGGGCTTCCAGTCCAGCAATTCGAGGCGTTGATCGCCGGCAACCAAGGCGCGCTTCAGTCGCAGCGCTCCGATTGGCATGATCTCGCCCGAGGTGCGGACGTGCTGGACCCGCGCGCCGAGGTCGATCTCGACATGGGCCGCGATGCCGAACGCGCTGGCAATCCGCTCCACCAGCGGCGCCGGAATAAGACGCCCGAGAAGCGACTGGCCGTCATCGCTCATCAGCCGCCAGACCTGGACATGATCGTCGGGCAGCTTGCCCCACACCGGAAGCAGCAGGCCGGTGACCAGATAGATGATCTGCGTGCGCGTCTGCGCCGCCATTGCGTCGCATTCGGCCTGCCAGGCTTCGTCGAAGCTCGCGCGGTCCACGTCGGTCCAATGGGTTTCGGCGAAGAGGTCCTGCCGGTGCCGTTCGGTGCGCGTTGGACGCACCAGCTCATAGCGGCGCACGGTCCGTCCCTCTTCGTCCGTTAGCGAGAAGGTCGGCCGGCAAATGGCGGCCTTGCCGGAACGCGGGTTGAACAACCGGCGCGCTTCCGGGTCGGCCAGAAGCCAATGCGCTCGCTCCAGGGTCAGCGGCCGATATCGCTCCTCGGTTTCTATACGCAGAATTTCGGTTTCGGCGCCGCTTACGGGATCGCGCCGGATCACCGTCCGGTCGAGGATCGAAATACGGTCGGCCGCGATCGTTTCGACACCAAGATCGAGGGTGCCGGCCTCGCGTGCCTTTTCCACCCGTGCTTCGATCAAGCCGAGATATTCGTCGAAGATCGCGTTCTGCAGGTCGATGCGCAGCGCCAGGATGCGGTTCAACCACCGCTGGATCGTGGGCAAGGTCTCGGTGAGCCCCCCGCCCTCCCCGGCCAGGTTCAAACCGGTGAGCGCCTGGAACTGATCGAAGTGGACCGATTGGAGTTTTGCCTGGAACAGCAGGCGAAACCACTGGTCGAGCGATTCCCGCGCGAAGTCGGACTCCAGATTGTCGCGGGGGTCGAAAAGTCCCTGCCCGCCGGTCTGGCGTTGGCCGCGGGTCAGCGCGCCCAGGCTGTCGAGGCGCCGGGCGATGGTCGAGATGAACCGCCGTTCGCCGCGGCAATCGGTGGAAACGGGCCGAAACAAGGGCGGGCAGGCTTGGTGGGTGCGGTGCGTGCGGCCCAGCCCCTGGATCGCCGCGTCCGCGCGCCAACCGGGCTCGAGCAGATAGTGGATGCGGCGGCTCTGATTGGGCGCGTCGAGGCTGGCGTGGTAGCTCCGCCCCGTGCCGCCGGCGTCGGAGAAGATCAGGATGCGCTTTTCGCCGCGCATGAAGATGTCGGTCTCCGCGAGGTTCGTGCGCGCGCTGCGCCGTTCGATCCGCTGACGGCCGTCGGCATCGACGATGATCCGCCGGCTGCGACCCGTCACCTCGGCCACGGCCTCCGTCCCGAAATGCCCTATGATGTGATCGAGCGCCGAGCCGACGACCGGCAGCGCACAGAGTTGCTCGAGGAGCTGATCGCGCATGGCGATCGCTTCCCGGCACAGCACCGGCTGCCCAGCTTCGTCGATCATCGGTTCCGAGCGCACCGTGCCGCTATCGTCGGTATAGGTGCGCATCTGGCGCACCGGAAAGGCTGCCGTCAGATAGTCGACCAGGAATTCGCGCGGGGACAGCTCGATGTCGAGCCAGGCGCGCTCCTCGGGGGACAGGTCGGCAAGGGCACGGTCGAGCATGGCTTCCGACGTCGACACGAGCTGGACGACGGCGCAGTCGCCGCGCGCGAGATCGGCGGCGATCGCCGGGATCAGCGACGGCAGCTTCATCGACAGCAGGATCTGGCCGAAGAAGCGTTGCTTGGTCGATTCGAAGATCGACAATGCCGCGGCCTTCGCGCCGCTATTATAGGTGGCACCGCTGAAGCCGTCGGTGACGCGCGTGGCGGCGAGCGCGGCCTGCAGATTGTTGTGAATGATCGCCCAGGCATCGGCATAGGCATTGTAGACGGCGATCTGTTCTTCGCTGAGCCGATGCTCGAGGATGTCATATTCGACGCCGGCGAAGCTGAGCGCCCGCGCGGCATAGAGGCCCTGCGCCTTGAGGTCGCGGGCGATCAACTCCATCGCTGCGATGCCGCCGCGGCGAAGCGATTCCACGAAGGCCCGCCGGTCGGCGAAGGCCGTCTGCGGTCCCCACAATCCGAGGCGTGTCGCATAAGCGAGGTTGTTGACGTCCGAGGCGCCCGTCGCCGAGGCGTAGAGAATCCGGGCGCGCGGAGCGAGATTTTGCAGGCGGACGCCGGCGATGCCCTGTTCCGACCCTTTCGTGGCGCCGAACCGGCCCTCGCCACCGGCCACCCCGGCCATCTCATGCGCCTCGTCGAAGACGATGACGCCGCTGAAATCCTCACCCATCCATTCGATCAGCTGGCGCAGCCGCGTGCCCCTGTCACCGCGGTTGGAGCGCAGGGTGGCATAGGTCAGGAAGAGGATCCCATCGCCCAGCGCGATCGGGGTGCCGAGCTTCCACTGGTTGAGATGCTGGATGTCGAGCGGCAAGCCGCCAAGCGCCGACCAGTCGCGGCGAGCGTCTTCGATCAGCGTCTCGCTCTTGGATATCCAGAGGTGGCGGCGGTTGCCGCGCAACCACTGGTCGAGGATGACGCCCGCCACCTGCCGCCCCTTGCCGGCGCCCGTGCCATCGCCAAGGAAAAAGCCGGTCCGATAGGCGTTACCGGCCTCTGCCGGCGACAGCGAAAGACCCTCCTCGCTAGATATGAACCGGCCGGGAAGATCGCGCTCGAACGCCGCGCCAGCGTAGATCAGCGTTTCGAGCTGCGCGTCCGAGAGCAGGCCGTCGTCCAAGATCCTGGCCGGCAGCACGGGTTCATAAGCGACCGGGGGTGCGGCAATCGATCCCATTGCCTGCGATTCGACCAGCGCGCTTGGGTGCTCACGGGCATCGGCAATTAGCAGACGGCTCGGCCGATAGGGCAGGTAAATCCCTTGCGGTTCGCCCGCGGGCGCCGGCGCGTCGAGACGGTGATAGACGACCGCGCGGGTCGTGGGCAGGGTCACCGCCACACGCGAGCTTACGGGGCGGGTCCGCCGCGTGAGGCTCCGGAACAATCCGCTGGGGCGGGAGATCGGTTGCGGCGTGGGGGCGCACGGGGTCGCCATCGCATCGATGGCCGCGAGCGCAGCGCCGAACGTCGTACAGGTCTGGCGTGGGACGCAATCCCCTGCCCCGCCCTTTTCGAGGAGAATGAGCTGAACCGCTTGCCCGGTGCCGTGCTTGGCATAAGCATGGGGCGGCAGGTCGAGATGCAGCCGGAGATGCGCGCCCGCGGTGGCGTGCAGCCAATCCGCGTCCCCTGTCTCGATGCGATCGGGAAGAATGACGGCGCAGCGCCCGCCTGGTGCGAGGCGCAAGAGCGCGGAGCGCAGGTGGCGAAGCGCAGCGTGGCGGTCGCGCCCCCGTCCCTGGCTCCGCGAGAAGGGCGGGTTGATGAGCACGACGCTCGGCACCAGTTGCGGATCGAGCATGTCGTCGATCAATTCGCCGTCATGCGTGCTCAATGTGCCCTCGGGAAGGGCATGACGCAGCAAACGCGCGCGCCAGGCATCGATCTCATTGAGGAGAAGGCGAGCGCCGGCAAAATGACCGTGTACGGCCAAGAGCCCGGTCCCGGCCGAGGGCTCGAGCACGATATCGCGTGCCGTGATCGCGGCTGCCCTGGCGGCAAGGAAGCCGATCGGTGCCGGTGTCGAGAATTGCTGGAACGCGACCTGCGTTTCGCTACGCACGCTGTGCGTCGGAAGCGCCGCCGTCATGGCGATCAGCTGGGCGAGCCGCACATTCGCATCTGCCGGGAGTGTTGTGTTCTTCAGATGGAGGATCTGCGCGAGTTCGAGCACATCATAGGCGTCGCGCAATGACCACAGGCCATCCGCGCTCGAGCCACCGAAGGCGGAGGTCATCCCGGCAAGGAGGTCGTTACGTGCAACCGAACGGCCTTCGGACAGCCGGTCGGCTATGCCTTGAGCAGCGGTCCGGGCGGGATCATCGAGCGGCAGCGTGACCGCGAGGGGTTGTGTGGCCATGGGGTATCTCCGGGTCTGACACCTGGCATCAGCGCCAGGTCATCAGCCTGAAGGCCCCCTCCCCTCTCAGGCCGCCTCGGCGGCCCGGCGGACACGCCAAGCATCATTCCAATCCGCGTGCCGTTCCGGGAGGCGGAGCACCAGTTCGCGTCCATTGGCTGTGAGATGCGGCCGAGCTTTTTTGAGCATGGCGGCAGCGGCGGCACCGCGATCACCATAGACGATGATGCGTTTGACCCGTTCGGGGATGGCGACGAGTCCAAGGCGTTCGACGCCGCCCAGCGCCCAGGTTGGCGTTCCGAACCAGGCCATTGCCGAAAGGGCGTCCTCGATGCCCTCAGCAAGGCCAAGCTCCTCTCCGGCCGGCGCCAGACGGATGGCCGCGTTGCCAAGCAGGCCAAGGGCAATCTTCGGCTTTGACAGGGGCTTGTGCAAGATGTCAGCGAGATCGAGGCAGGTCCGCTGGACGGCCACGACGCCCAGATCGTTCTCGACCGCAGCGATCATCGCCGGAAAGAACCGGCGCTGGTCACCTGCCCCGACAATGGTGCGGGGATTGTAGCGCAGACAACGCGGATAGGGAGGAGCAAGACCGCGTGCGGCAAGGTAATCGGCCGCTGGCGAGCCGACTATGGGCTGGCTTGCCTTCCATAGCCGAAGCGCGAGAGCACGATGGTCGGCCATCGCCTTCGGGCGCGGCATGGTGAGCGGCACCGCATCGTGAAGTTTGCGCCGGCGCAGGGCAGTCAGAACGTCGCGCGTATCGCAGCCAGCAAAGCAGTGGAACAAGATCGCCCGTTCGCCCAGGCGCACTGACAGGCTGGGACCATGATCGTCATGAGCCGGGCAACGGCATTCGCCGCGCGTCCCGCGCCACGTTCCGCCGAGGGCTTCGACAATGGCTTTGGCGCGATGGAAAGCAGCTAGGGGCATCAACTAATCCTTGCAAAGTGGTGGAGCGCTGCTGCCGGTTGCGCCCTCCCCTCCCCGCCAATTCAGCCAGGCATGCCCTTGGCTGCGAGGATACCGAATTCCTCGACGATGCGATCGGTTGTGTAATGGGTCACGCCGTCGCGTTCATAGGAGCTGTCCTTGAGCCGCCCGGCAATGCGCACCAGATCCCCGACTTGGGCTCGGTCGGCGATATGCTTGCGCTGGCCCTCGCTGAAGACGCTCACGCGGTTCCAGTGACTGTCTTCCTGCCATTCGTCATCGTCACCCTTGCGGCGGTAATTCGCGCAGACCGACAGCAGGGTGACTTTCGGTCGCGCATCGATTTCGCCGATCCGGCCGATGATCTCGAACTTGGCGAAGTTGATCATATCCTGCTCCGCGCCAATGGGATTGGCCGCAGGATAGCGACCGAAGGACTCCCCGCAGATCCCTCCAATCGGGGGGATACTCGCGGTCCATAGTTGCGCAAGTGGCCGTGTTTTTTGCAGACAGACCTGGTGACCGACACCTCTGCTTCACAGCCAGAATAGTGCTTCCAAAGGTAATTTGTGCGCTGGTTTGACTTTGACCGGCATTTTGGGCCATTAAACACGAACTGCGTCGAATTCTCGCGGCGCTACGGAGGCTTGCTGGAAATGTCATTCACCGTAAACACGCTGCGGACAATGACTCGCTCGTGCGAGATGATGCGTGATCGTGTGAAGTCGGTGGTGTTCAAGCCGGAGGACCGCAAGGTGCTCGATATCACTTTCGGCCCGACAGCAGCAGCAGAGCTGGTCGGTCGGACGCCTGAGGCACTGGCCAAGGCCGAAAAAGAAGGTCGGCTGCCGCAGCCAAAGCAGCTAGGCAATGGCCGCCGCTTCTACAATTTGGAGGATCTCACGCTGATCCGAGAAGCCTTGCACATTAACCCTGGTAAGTCGGCGGATGAGGATGCTGTCGTGGTCGCCGTCCAGAACTTCAAAGGCGGCGTCGGCAAGAGCACAATCACGAAACATTTTGCCGATTATCTCGCCCTACATGGTTACAGCGTGCTGGTGATCGATTGCGATCCCCAGGCATCAACGACTACAATGTTCGATATTCAGCCGGAAACGCTGATCGACGAAGAGAAGACACTTGGAAACTTCTTGTCGCCTCGCAGTACCTTTGATGATTTCCGACAGTCGATCCAAGATACTGCCTGGCCGACTATCAAGATCGTTCCCTCAAGTCTTGGGCTGCAAGACGCGGAGTGGGATTTGACCGCGACCCTACGTGAGGGCGGGCAGGCTGTTCGAGAGGGCCTCCAGCGTCTTCGTATCGGTATTGAGAGTGTCATAAAAGACTTCGATGTCATCGTTCTCGACCCACCCCCTGCCATGGGTTTTCTAGGACTCAATGTAATGGCTGCGGCCACAGGCCTGCTAATCCCTGTGCCTGCACGACAGCTCGATTATCTATCGACCATCCATTTCATGGAGACAATCGCTGATAATATCGAGATCCTCGAGGAGAACGGGACGCCAGTGGATTACGGATTTATTCGGGTGGTCTGCTCGGCCTACACGCCCAGCAAGCCTGGTGAGGCCGACATGTGGAAGATGATGCAGGCAACCTATGCGAATTTTCTTCTAAGCCAGCCCATCCTAGCTTCTGAAGAGATCAAAAACGCGACGCAGGCGTTCCGCTCGATCTACGAGAGTAAACCGTCGGCAGCGCACGCCACTTATCAGCGGTGTCGAGACAATCTTGACGCCGTGTTCGGAGAGGTGCTCCAGCAGATCCGTGAACAATGGCCTTCTCAAAGCATTTCAAAGCGCGCCAGTGACACTGTCGCGAGTGTCGCAGCGTGAGCCGGCGGTCCTTGATCAGCGAGGCACTGGCGGCTCCGGCGCCCGATCCGGCGCTCGAACCTTCCGAGTCCGCCGCCCCTGCCCCTACCAAAAATTTCACCGCACGCCGACTCGAAGGTTTCACCGAAGCTGCTCGTATGGTGAAGAGGCCGACAATTCGGCTCAAGCCGTCCGAATGCTCGATCTGGCCCGGAAATGCGCGTGACTACGCGCTGCTCACCGAAGACCGTGTGCGCAGCCTCATCGATTCTATTCAGGCCGAGAACGGTAACCGTATCCCGGTCGTCGTGCGACGGACGAAGAACGCCGACCTCGAATATGAGCTCGTTATCGGCACGCGGCGCCATTGGGCGATATCTTGGCTGAACGCGAACCATTATCCCGATATCGAACTTGTGGCGATCATCGAAGATCTCGATGATGAAGCGGCATTCCGTCTGGCGGATATCGAGAATCGGGAGCGTGAGGATATCTCAGATCTCGAGCGAGGCGCAAACTATAAGGCAGCGGTCGAGACCTATTATGACGGTGTCCAGGCGCGCCTTGCGGATCGAGTAAAGCTCTCCAAGTCCATGCTGTCGCGCTACATCGGCCTCACCGAGATACCGCAGTCGATCGTTAGTGCTTTCAATTCGCCGATGGATCTTCAGGTCAGCTACGGCGACAAGCTCCTACCTCCGCTTCGCACGCCTGCCTTACGTGAGCGCATGGAAGCGGCTGCCAAGGACATTGCGGCAGAGCAGAGCTTTCGCCAATCTGGAGATGAGGAGCCGATCAGTGGCACCGAAGTGGTGGCCCGTCTGATCAAGGCAACGGCGACACGCCCCGGGCGCGTCCAGAAGGCCGCTATCGAGGCCAGAGGCACCATCATTGGTCAAGTCGATCGGGATCGCGCGCGCGGGTTAACCATCACAATCAATCCTACCGAGTTGTCAGCCGATGACATCCTCGCTGCGCTGCGCCCATTGATCGAGAAAGCGAAAATCCTGAAGAGGTCGGCGCATTGAAGCGATCGCACGCCTCGATCAAGGGAACTGCTTTTGCTACTCTGAAAAACGACATTTTTATGTTTGTTTTCAGTTGTTTAATCAATATGTCCCGTGCATGGGACGGGCGGCTTTTGCTTAGGGAAATGGTATGACGAGTGCCCTATCGACGACGGGTGTTGGCGGCCGTCGAGTGCAGTTCGAGATGTTTTTCACGCTGCCCGATTTCAGCGACATCTCGCTGCGGGATTACCAGGAAACGATGCAGCGCCCCTTCTTTAGCTTATCGAAGAAGAAGCGGGTCAGGCCCATCGAATATGTGAGCCCGGACAGGTCTGTGACCGTCCATGTGTCTGCAAATCCTGAATATGGCATGGCGACCATCTGGGACGCGGACATCATGATTTATCTCGCCTCTCACCTCAACGAACTGCGCGAGCGTGGTGATAACGACCTGTCGCCGACCGTCCGGCTTCAACCAGGTGATCTTCTCAAGCGCATCTGCTGGGGCGTGAGCGGGCGCGCCTACGAGCGGTTGATCAGTGCCCTTGATCGTCTGCAGGCCACGACGATCAAGACAAATCTCCGGGCAAACTCGAAAACGCGCGAGACTACATTCTCATGGATCGACAGCTACACACATCTCGTTGACGAACGCACCCAGCGGTCGCTCGGCATGGAAATCACGCTGTCGAAGTGGTTTTTCGATGGCGTTATGGACAAGCGAAACGTTCTTGCGATTTCGCCGCTCTATTTCGAGATCACAAGTGGTCTTGGGAAATGGCTCTATCGGGCAAGCCGCAAACATGCGGGCGGTAACGGTGCCGAGGGTTTTACGATTGGCTTCGACACCCTGCATCAAAAAAGCGGCAGCGAAAGCTCCCTCCCCTCCTTCAAGAATAAAATTCTGGAACTCGCTCGGATGAACAACCTTCCTGAGATCAGCTTAGAGGTGATTGGTGGAGAGACGCCTCGCCCAAAGCTAAAAATGGTCATGCGCCGGTTTATGGACGGCCAGCATGAAGTAAGCTCTCGGCAGCGTGCAACACCCCCCTCCTCCGCTCGCGCCGCAAAGGCCCGTAGGCCTGCCGCTCCGAACCGGCAAATGCCTGCACCTGTCGATACAGGCGCAGAGGAAATGGTCGATGCGCGGCTAGCTCGAAGCCTTGTCCAGCGAGCCATCTCCGGGCTCAAATCTACAGAGCCGCAGTCGAGCACCGACCCTCATGATCCGATCTATGCCCAGGTGGCAGCCGCGACGCCGCGTCGACGTGGCGGTCGAGCGCAAGACGTGCTCGACCCTGAGACCTATCATACGATCAAGACCGAGTGCCCAGGCTGGGATCTCGACGTGCTCATTAAGCAGTTCGACGCCTTCCTGAACAGCAATCCAGATGAGATGCCCCGCAACTATTCGAAACGCTTCCTCGGTTTCATGCGGAAGCACCACGAACGCAATAAATACAGCCTGCCAGGTTTCTAGACTTCCGCGGCGGCGCCGAGCTGCTGACTGGCACCGTCTTCGGAAATCAACATCGTGAACTAATCCGATGCTGTCCGTACCCAAGCGCGCGCACTCGGCTGATACCCCGAATTTGACCGACCGTCTGAGGCCATCGAAACCAAACGACGTCCCCCCTGCAGCATGTTATCGGTCGCTAGGCCTTCATGGCTACCCCACTGCTGCATGGAGTGTCGTTTTCCTTCCTAGTCGCTGACCGCAGACGCTAAGCAGATTCGTGACCGAGATCTAGCCGAGCGCCGAATGACAGCATGATAAACAAGCCGTCAGCGCGGGAAGGGGAGTCACCGCTGTCGTGGCGTCCGCACGGCGCTGCTCTCGCTCATCTCACCATCGTGTTTTCAGGAATCTGCCGGGAGCCGCTTTGCTATCGCCTGATTCGGATGAACCTTGGCGATCTGAAAGGACGCAGCTTCATTTAGCTCCTGTCGACATGTTTCCGAAAACACGACAGCTGTAACGCCATAGGGCCAAAGAAACCTAGGGCTTTCAGCACTTATTGCTGGGAGCCTGTCTGCCGATTGGTTGCCATGGCTGAACGTAATCACCCGCTCCTTGAGAGACGGCGCCGGTAGAACCTAACGCGAGGGGAGGGGTGCGGATTCGTATTCCCAATAACACGACGCTTGCGGAGGTCGCATTCCTGATAACACGACCGATCCTTACTTCTCTCGGCGAGCGCGCTCTCCGGTTCGGGGTCGACAGCGGGTTTTTGGATCGAAACGCTAACTGCCGACTTCGCACACAGCACGCCACGCACCGTTTCGTGATTATCCACACCTCCCGGCGGGGCCATCGTGCTATCGGGTGGGGATCATCGTGTTATTAGAATCCGGCTGTCGTGCTATCGGAGATCAGACGTCGTGTTATCAGATTTTATCCACAAGGGGGGAATCGCCAGATTCCCGTGAGTCGCTTGGCACGTTGGCCTCAGTAACCTTTTAACTCTAAGATATAACCCATTAACGCTTACGCCTACGGCGGATTTATGATTTTGATTTTTCAGAACAGAAAGGGGAAGGAATAGGTCTCACTCCGCTGCTCACCGTCGATCCGACATCCCGGTCTTTGTCCTTCAGGCCTGTCTCGCCAACCTAGCCGCACTATGGATGATGATCCCGAATAGCTGGGCAATCTCAGCAGACAAATCCCCCAAGAAGTCAGGAAAGCAGAAAACGATCGGTTAGGGCGGAGAGTGCTCTGAAAATACTGCTTGATCGGCATTGGGCCTGATTTTCTTCGGCGTGCTGAAACTGTGAGCGACTGCAGAGGCGTTGCGATCTGCACAGGCCGATTGATTCATTGAAGCGATTTGAATTTGGGTGCATATAGGAGGCAAGGAGTGCACTCATGCTTGCCGCATTTTTGGACGATATTCGTGAGGGGGACATGATCGCGCCGCGCCGCATGGCGGAACGCCTGCGCCTACCGATGACGCGTCTATCGCGACTTGCGCACCTCAATCGCAACACCATGACCACACACCCCGGTAGCCCGGCTGTGCAGGCCAAGCTTGGGGAAATTGCCCGGATCATCGCGCGTGCCGCCGATCTGGCCGGTGATGAAGGCAAGGCGATCATCTGGTTCAAGCATCAGCCGCTTCCTGGATTTGGCAAGACGGCCGAAGAATTGGTCGAGGATGGGCATGCCGACATGGTGATCGAGGATCTCGATCGCATGGCTGCCGGTGTCTATTCCTGACATGGTTCACTTTGGTTCATGGAAATTGACCGTGACCATGTCTCTCTCTCGCCGGTAGAGCGGTGCCATGACCTATGTGCTTGCGTCCATGTCGCTTCCGCTCTGGCGGATGATCGGGATCCGCCATCAATTTAGTCCGACGTCGGGGGAGGGCGCGCGGCTCTATGGCGGTCGCTGGAATCGAAAGGGCGTTCCGGCGCTTTACCTGGCTGCAGATGCGGTCACCGCGGTGGCGGAATATTATCAAGGACTGCCGAAACCCGGAACGCTTGTTCCTTATTATCTCGACGCTGCGGCTATCGCGGATCTCACTACCAGTACGGCGGCGCCTTGCAATACGCGGGTCGGGGAGGCCCTGGAAGCAAACTGGAAAGCCATGGCGTTTCTTGATCGCCAGACACCGCCGAGCTGGGCGGTGACGGACGAACTGATCGCGGAGGGTGCGCAAGGCGCGTTGGTGCCATCGGTCCAGAATCCGGGTGGCCGGAACCTGGTGCTGTGGCAATGGCATGAGAAGGATATGCAAGGGGAGGGAGCCGCGCTGACTGTCCTTGATCCTGACGATGCCTTGATGCCTCCGGGCTAGACGAATCTAGCCACACACACGCGTTTGTCCGCTGCGCTGTGTGTCGATATATTGGCGCACCACATAGAGATCGGCGACATTGCCCGACGCCATCCGCTCGATCGCCGGGCGTCCGGCGAACAGCGGCGCCTCATTGGGTTTGCGTACCCATTCATCGGCGGTACGGGGCAGGAGCATCTTCAGCCCCTTGTAGATCCCCATGACATAGGAGATGCGCTCCAGCGCATCCTTGGGAATCGCCGCGACGGCGCCGCGCTTCCAGGTCTGCAAGGTCGAGCGGCTGTCGAGCCCGAGAAGCTTCATCTGCTCGGCTTCCTTAAGGCCCCAGGCGTCGGCAATGCGGAAAAAGGTGCGCAGCGCCGGATGAACCGCGCCGGGTTTGCCGGAGGCTCCAACTCCTGAGAAGGTGGAGCCTGTATGAGCAAGACGACGAACAAGTTTGCACCCGAGGTGCGCGAGCGTGCGGTGCGGATGGTGGCCGATCATGAGCGCGATTATCCGTCCCGCTGGGCGGCGGTGGTGTCGATCGCTGAGAAGATCGGCTGCGTTCCGCAGACGCTGCATGAGTGGGTGAAGAAGGCCGAGGTCGATAGCGGCAAGCGTGCCGGTGTCCCGACCGAGGTTGCCGACAAGGTGAAGGCGCTGGAGCGCGAGGTCCGTGAGCTGCGCCAGGCCAACGAGATTCTCCGCAAGGCGTCGGCATATTTTGCGCAGGCGGAGCTCGACCGCCCGTTCCGGCGATGATCGCCTTCATTGACGATCACCGCGATGCCTATGGGGTCGAGCCGATCTGCCGCGTCCTGCCGATCGCCCCATCCACTTACCACGAGCGCGTCGCGCAGCGACAGGATCCGACACGCCTATCGGCGCGGGCTCGGCAGGATGTGGCCCTCAAGCCGGAGATCGCGCGCGTGTTCGCCGAGAACTTCGCGGTCTACGGCGTGCGCAAGGTCTGGCGACAGATGATGAGGGAAGGCTTTCCGGTCGCCCGCTGTACGGTCGCACGGCTGATGCGTGAGATGGGCTTGGCAGGCGTGATCCGTGGCAAGCCAGTGCGCACCACGATCAGCGACAAAGCGGCGCCGTGTCCTCTGGACCACGTCAACCGCCGGTTCTACGCGCCAGCGCCGAACATGCTGTGGGTGTCGGACTTTACCTACGTCGCGACCTGGGCGGGGTTCGTCTACGTCGCCTTCGTCATCGACACCTATGCGCGGCGGATCGTTGGCTGGCGAGCAAGCCGTACGGCGCATGCCAGCTTTGTCCTCGATGCCTTGGAGCAGGCGCTTCATGACCGCCGGCCGGCCCATCGGGGCGGCCTCATCCATCATAGCGACCGCGGGTCGCAGTACGTGTCCGTCAAGTACACCGAGCGACTCGCCGAAGCCGGGATCGAGCCATCGGTGGGCAGTGTCGGCGATAGCTACGACAACGCTTTAGCCGAGACGATCAACGGCCTCTACAAAGCCGAGGTGATCCACAGGCGTGGGCCGTGGCGCAGCTTCGAAGCTGTCGAATATGCCACGCTCGAATGGGTCGACTGGTTCAACCATCGTCGGCTGCTCGAGCCCATTGGAAACATCCCGCCTGCCGAAGCCGAAGATCAATATAATGCTGCCGCAAGCAACCTCGATATGGCAGCGTGACTCACAACCCAATGCCTCCGGCAGACCCGGCGCGGTTCAGGACCCGTCAGATCCTTGCGGCTCAGCGTGTCAGCATCGGTTGATTTGACCATCGGCGGTCTTGCCTTTCTCCGTCCAACTGTATCGCATTCGCCCAAAAAGGGAATCCCGAAACATCAACTCTCGCGCGCGGCTTGGTCAACCTGGGCCAGAAGTGCGCGCCAGCAGTTGGTCGATATCGGTCATCGCCGCGTCGAATTCGGCAAGCGCCGCACGGGGGAGGGCGGTAGCCTGGTCCAGAGACGCCGGCTGCCAATCCCTTCGCGGTTCTTCGGCGACCAGCAGGACCTTCCCCTTGACCGTCTCCCTCCGTGCCATGCGCGCCGCCACAAGGGCGTCGCCGATCGCATAGGTGCCGCGCCGGCTGATCCCGCACGCCGAGGTCATCTGATCGAGCCCGAGCGGCGCAAAACCAGCGAGCAGGATCCACACCTGCGGTGCCCGCGCGCTCGAGCGCAGGTGCCCCAGCTGCTCGCGCATCAGCGCCGCGCGCTTTCGCGCTTTCGCGACCAGCTCTGCAAGCCGGGTAGTGGTCGCGTGGAGAGTCCGCGCTGAGACAAGGGCGCGTTCGCCCGGCCAGAGCTGCGGCTGAAGCGTTTCGGCGGTCATCACGCCGGGACAGGGAAGGTCAAGCTGCCACGCGCCGCACGCGGTCAGCAGCCGCCCCAGCGAGGCATCGGCCGCCCAGAGCGGTGTGCGCGGGGCGGCCTGCTCGATCGCCACCGCGCGGTTCCCAAGCGAACGGATTTGCACCGCGCGCTCCAGCGGCGCGAACAGGGGATCGGCCCGCAGCAGGGCGTTGAGACGGGCCAGACCCGCGAAGGGCAGGGGGGGCTCGTCATCCGCGCCGGCCTGTTCCATCAGCGTGAGCGCCCTGCCGATCGCGTCGTCCGCCAGCGCATCTTCGGCTTGCATTGGGCGGTCAGCCCCGAAGCGCGCGGCCAGAGCGATGGTCTGTGCGGCGTCGGCGAGCGGTTCCCACGGATGATGGCTGAGTCCGCCCAGCAGGGCGCGGACCACGGCATAGGCGGAGCAGGCGGTGAGGGGCGTCTCTTGGGGGCCGCGATCGAGCCCGGCGAACCAGGCGTTGAACTGGTGTTCGGCGTCAGCAAATCCCGCCTGCGCCAAGGCCGAGAGGAGCACCTCGCGCAGCAGTCCTACGCAGAACAGCCGCTTTTCGGTATCGGTGAGGCCGGCGAGGAGCCCGTCGAGGCGGCCGAGCGCCAGTGCGCATTCGCCTTGCGCGAGCGCCAGCTCTTCGGGTGGGGCGTCGGTGTCGGCGGCGAGGGGATGGAAGCGCTCCATGCCGAATGTGTAGTGAATGCCAAAACACTGCACAACTGCTCGGATGGTTGGTGAATCAACATGTGATAATTGCAGTTATCACATAAGCAGATTTGACCGTTCTTTATAAGGTGTGTCG
>CEQG01091327.1_pt1 | contig 20624 bp, 13 predicted proteins | sample 350301 | NCBI WGS metagenome assembly CEQG01 (sample SAMEA2621242, study PRJEB7988) | marine metagenome | isolation source: saline water (ENVO:00002010), including | reverse complement strand
ACCTTGATCCCAATTACCTGGATCCGAACTACGAGCCGGTAGTCAACCGCACTGAAAACACCCCCTTCCACCAGGTCCTGTCTGCACGCATGCAGCGACGCACGGTGATGAAAGGCAGCGTTGGCGCGGCGCTTGCCAGCGTTATGGGGCTGGGGCTCGCCGGTTGTGGCAGCGACAGCAATGACAGCACCACCAGCAGCAATGTTTCCAGCACCGATATCGGCTTCAGGGCGGTACCGACTTCAACGGCTAACGAAGTGGTGGTTCCTGAGGGCTACTCTTCCGAAGCGTTCCTGCCTTGGGGCACGCCCATTACAGGGTCTTACCCTGCCTACAAGCCGGATGGCACCAATACCGGCGCCGAGCAGGAACAGCAGATGGGTATGCACCATGACGGTGTGCATTTCTTCCCAATCGATCTGAAAGCGGGCGGCAACAGCTCCAGTGAAGGTCTGCTCGTGATGAACCACGAGTACATCAACCAGGGTGCCCTGCATGCCAACGGCGCAACCTATGTAAACGATATGCGCCCTGCGGACGAAGTGCGCAAGGAAATCGCAGCACACGGTGTTTCTGTCGTTCACATTAAACGCGACACCAATGGCAAGTGGGACATCGTGTTTGGCAGCCCGTTCAACCGTCGTATTACGGGTAACACCGAAATGGATATCCGTGGCCCGGTTCGTGGCTACAGCAAGCTGATCACCAAGTACAGCCCGGATGCCACCGAGACCCGCGGCACTCTCAACAACTGTGCGATGGGTCCGACGCCCTGGGGAACTTACCTCGCTGCAGAAGAAAACTGGCACGGCTACTTCGCCAATGGCGATGCCACGCAGCCACGTGAGCAGACCCGCCATGGTGTAGGCAGTTCCAGCCGATATGATTGGGAACTGGCGGATAGCGCCGCGGACCAGTACGTTCGATTCAACGTGAGCACGATCGGCGCAACCGCTGCGGATGACTATCGCAACGAGGCCAACACGTACGGCTATATGGTCGAGATCGATCCGTTTACTCCTGAAAGCAAGCCGCAAAAACGCACTGCGTTGGGCCGTTTCGGTCACGAGGGCGTCATCTTCGCACCGGCCAAGGAAGGCGAGCCGGTGGTTTGCTATTCCGGCGATGACTCCCGTTTTGAGTACATCTACAAGTTCGTATCGTCGAAGCCCTACTACGCCGCCACCGCCGGTGGATATCTGTTGGATGAAGGTACTCTGTACGTAGCCCGGTTCAATGACGACGGCTCCGGCGACTGGTTGTCACTGGATCTCGACGACGCGGACTTTGCAGCCAAGGTTGCTGCAGCCGAGGGCACTCAGGTGGGTGATGTCCAGTTTGACGGTTTCGAAAACCAGGCTGACGTTCTTCTGAACACCCGTCTGGCCGCCGATATCGCCGGTGCAACCCCGATGGACCGCCCGGAGTGGGGGGCTGTCGACCCGAATTCGGGCCAGGTATATTTCACGCTGACCAACAACTCCCGCCGGACGGAAGAGCAGGTTAACGCGGCTAACCCGAACGCCAACAACCGCACCGGTCATATCATCCGCTGGAGTGAAGAAGGCAATGACCATACTGCCACCAGCTTCGATTGGGACATCTTCGTCTTTGCTGGTGAGCAGGGTACGGAAACCGTGGTGGATGACGAGGTGATCGTATCCCTGACTGACGACAACATCTTCAACAGCCCGGATGGCCTGTGGTTCGACTACAACGGTCGTCTCTGGATCCAGACCGATGGCTCCGATGCAGCGCCTTACCAGAACAACATGATGCTGGCTGCCAACCCCGAGACCCGCGAAATCAAGCGCTTCTTCGTCGGTCCCGTGGGTTGTGAGGTTACCGGCGTTGTCTCCACTCCCGATGTGAAGACCATGTTCGTCAACATCCAGCACCCCGATGGCAACTGGCCAGATTCCAGTGATCCGCGCCCGCGTGACGCAACCGTCATCGTCACCAAGGACGATGGAGACGTGATTGGCGCCTGAGCCAACATTGAAGTAGTAATCTGAACACCGCAAGCCCGGCCTGCTCGGTAACAGAGTGAGTCGGGTTTGCGGTTTTTTGTTTCAGAAATGCTATTCCCCGCCGATATGTATATTAAATACACTAAAGTATGAGTTATAAACTCATGTCAATTCTTTAGTCTCCACAATGGCCTTTAATAACAAAATGTTTGCAGAAGCAACGAAAAAGAAGAGGTTTCTATGGGCTTACTGGATCGGGCTTCAATTCTATGGGGGTTGGCGGTTGCCGTTGTTCTTGCGGTCGTCTGTGCAGTGGTGGCGCCTTTGTTAGGTCTGGAACCTGCGTCCATTTTGATCGGGCTCGTCGTCGGCCTTGCGGCCGCTGGCGGTTTCCTTATTGTCCGGGTGTTGGAGCCAACTGAACGGGGCCTCAAGGCTCTGAATGACGGCACCCTGTCTGACAATCATCCGCTGCATGCCCAGTGTCACCAATTGCTTGCCGATGCCAGGGCTGGACGCGCGCTGGTGGAAACCCTGTCTGGAAGCGCCGACAGAAACGCAATATCGGCTGCCCAGGTGTCTTTTGCCGCTGATCAACTGAAGCTCCGGCTTGATCGTCAGGTTGAAGAAACCGCTCAAATGGCCGACTACGCAGGCCAGATTACCGAGACTGTCCGGGAGTCCTCGGAACAGGCCACGGATGCGGCTACCATGGCTTTGCAGAACAAACAGGTCAGCACCGAGGGACGTGAGGCCCTTGTCTCCGCCATCGACAGCGTCAGGGCAGTGCATCAGCAGTCCGGGGAAAATCTGCGGCTGATCCAGGAGCTGAACGAGAAATCCAACAAGATCCAGGGTGTAACCACCACAATCCAGGGAATCGCTGAACAGACCAACCTGCTTGCTCTCAATGCGGCCATCGAGGCCGCCAGGGCAGGTGATCAGGGGCGCGGTTTCGCGGTGGTTGCCGACGAAGTGCGCCAACTGGCGGGCCGAACAGCCCAGGCGACGGGGGAAGTGGCTGAAACGCTGGAAGAAATACGGTCCGATACCACGTTGATCGTGTCTCGCATTGAAGACCTTGCCCGCAGCATCGAGGAAGGACTCGCCTCAGTTGAGAGCGTGGGCGAGCGATTGGACCAGATCAGTTCCCAGTCGGACCGGGTTCAGCAGCAAGTAGCCCGAATTGCCGAGATCGACCAGAACAACGAGCAGAGTCTGGCCCAGGTGTTCTCCGCCATTGAAACGGTGCGTGACCAGATCTCGGAGAGTGATACCAGCGTTTCTTCACTGGCAGAGCAGGCTGCGACGCTGATGGAACTGGCGGAAAAAGCCAATGCTTCATTCGCCTTGAACAGCGAAGCAAGTTATCACCGGCCCTTTTTCGATCAGGCAAAAGCCGGCGCTGACCAGATTGGCCAGATGTTCGAGCAGGCCATACGGGATGGCAAGCTTTCGGAAAGCGCTCTGTTCGACAAGACGCGGACTCCCATCCCGAACACGCATCCGCCGAAATACTCCAGCAGCTTTGACAAGTTTACTGATCAGTACCTGCCGGCCATTCAGGAACAGGTGAAGAACGCCCATGAGGCCATTGTCTTTGCCATAGCGGCTGCGCCAGACGGGTATGTACCGACCCACAACCGGGATTTCGCACACGCACCAACCGGAGATCCGAAGGTGGATCTGGTTAAAAGCCGAAGCAAGCGGCTGTTCAACGATCGCACGGGTATCCGCTGTGGTCAGCACACCGAGAACATGCTGTTGCAGACCTATCGACGGGATACTGGCGAAATCATGCATGATCTCTCGGTGCCGATCTATGTGAATGGCAAGCATTGGGGCGGTTTCCGCCTGGGCTACCGTCCGGATAATCACTGACCGGGTCGGGATTATCGACTCTAGAGGCTGTGCTAGACTCCAATTGTCCAATCAATAGGAGAGTTGTCTTGGCTGAACCGGAGTTTATACCTGCCGACACGGATCCCGCTTCCCGCCGCAGTGACCCGGCGCGTAACCTGGCGGTGGTGGTCTACATCCTTCAGGCACTGTCTTTCTTCGTGGGAGGCATTACCGGTCTGGTGGGTGTAATTATCAATTACGTGAAGCTGGACGACGTTCGCAATACCTGGGTGGAGCAGCACTTCCGCTGGCAGATCCGCACCTTCTGGATTGGCCTGCTCTGGACGGTGATTGGCATTGTGACCACGCCGATTATTATCGGCTGGTTCATTCTCCTTGGTATTTCTATCTGGATCATCTTTTCAGCAGACCAATATTGTCTAAAGAATTCGTTGTATTTATGCGCTGAAGGTTCGACTATACGAACACCACGATCAAGAGAATACCGATGTGGCTGTCAGCGTACTGAAGAAAACTGGTTACCAATTTAACGGCCATCGGTTCGGAGTCCTTTGGCTCATCCTGAACGAACGACGCAAACCACCACTTTTACCGTTGATGTTCAGTACCTTTCTTGCCCAGTTCGGCACCGTCTTCGAAGTTCGCAAACTCTCTGATGGCACAGCAGGTCACGCTAACAGGCGGTTTGAGTTTGTTGAGCGAGAGGTGTCAGAAACAACGATTCGAGCATACATCTACGCATTGGCCCGATTCCTGAGATACTTAGAAGAATGTCGAATTAGTTACGGAACGCCGGGAATAGATGCCTCCTCTTCTTGTAGTGAGAAATTCGTAAATCATTACATTAATGAGGTTCTTGCACTGCAGCTAGAATCTCCCAAGTCGCTGCAAACCCACCAATCAGCTCTAACAGCTTATTTCCACTTCTTGCATTACATGGAGTTTGCCCCACTTCTCGAATTGAAAGTTTATCGCCGGACCCGCCAGGCCATGGCAGGTCTTAATAAGAAACAAAATCACATTCAGTATGTTTCACGACACGCTCGCCTTCAGTTACTTAATGCCTGCGGAACACTTGCAGAAAAACTCGTTATGAGAATGGGATTTGAAGTGGGGCTCAGAACCTCAGAGTTGCGCGGGCTTCGCGCTCCAGCAATATGCAACTTATTTAAGCATCTTGATGATCCAGCCTTCAACTATCGTGAACAGTTTAAATACTGGTTGGAGGGGCGATATACCAAGGGTGGGAAGAGTGGCTGGATCTACTTTTCCAGAGAGCTCCTTATCGATATGAAACGGTATTTCAATACCGAGCGCCAATGGCTAATCGATCAAAGTGGAAGCTTGGATGATAGCTTTATCCTTCGAACTGACCCACGATTTCTCGGGACGGGAATTACTGAAAGCCACGCCTCTCGTAAGTTTCGTCAGAGAGCTGACGAAGCCGGCCTCAATCCTAATTTACGATTCCACGATCTACGTCACACCTTCGCCACTGAGCTCTTCCATGAAGAGCTTGCAGGAGAAGATGGGCGGGAGACACGCTCAGAGTCAGCAGCGCTTATTGTTGTCGCTCAAAGGTTACGGCATTCGGAGGCCTCGAGGGGCCATGCTCCACCAGTGACAACCCGGTATATCCGAATGAGGCTTCAATTGCTTCAAATGGAAGGCCTGCAATGAGTGAGGGATTCGAGGAGCCGCATGTGCCTTTGATTGACGAAATAGCTAATGCGTTCGATCAAATTCTGCCGGGAGCACCCAAGTTCACATCCATAAAATCGAATCTCATCACATATCGCTTAGATAGCGGAACAGTCAAAGTCATAAAGCTAAGTCGAACAAATAGGTACCATGAATTAATTTTTGAAGCGGCCAAAACCTTTTTCCAATCCGATGCGTTTCATCATCTCGCTCAGGAAACTAATTACCTTTATTGGCGTTCAGCGCAAAGATTTATCGATTGGCTGAACGAGACAGGTCAAGAAACTACCGACGCCAATCGCTACGACTGTCTCAAGGCCTATGAAGCGTATTTCATGAATACGCTCGGGTTTAAGACTAGTCCTTTGTGGTCTCTATTGCCGGTGATTAAAGGAGGTTTGTCTAGTGTCTCGTTAACTGATGACGACTTTCGTTATTTGCAAACGCTTTTAAAGCTCTCGAAGCCTGTTAAAAGCCCGCCGCCGGAGTCTTTCAATTTACCTGACTGGTTCGGGATGTCGTGGCTACGGTGGGTCCTGGGGGAAGAGCGATATCTTCAGTTGGAGAGTCCAGCCAGAGTTTTTTTGAGCTTTCGCGTAACTGCTGCCGAAACGCTTTTGCACTTATTGGAAATTAGGGAACAATGGCAGAAACATCCGTGCGCCTGCCAATCTGAAATTAATGTCAATAAGGCCAACTGGTATCGGCACTGGAACGTGGAAATGTTAAATCAGTTCGGTACTTTTGATGAGTCAGGAGAAGCAGAAGATGCGTTTTCAGAATTGATGTTTCTGGATTTTGTTCGACCGAATAAGCGCAGTGCCATCAAACTCAAAATCTCTCAGGTTGGTGTTGGCAGGCTGCCTATGCAGCCTCACGTCGATGGGAAAAGCATTCCGGCTTGGGCACGTAATCCTTCTATTTTTCATCCTGACCATCAAAGAACTTATTCGCCTCTGGAAGAGCGTCTGATGTCGTGGTTGATTGCCTGCGAGGCAGTGCAACCAAGTGATATAGGAAAACTTAAAACATCGGATTATGCGCGGGAGTACAATCAATCTGGCCGTTTGCTCGCGATGGAGTGTTGCTATTACAAGGGCCGTTCTGGATCGAATCGACGACCTGCGATTTTGATGGCTTCTGATTGCTGGACAAAAGCCCAACATCATTTCCTCCTAGGTTTGTCGAAGTCTGAATCTCTTTTCCGGTTCAATCCAATGTCACCACTATCAATCCCTAATCTTGAAGAAGGCTCTACCAAGAAGGGAGACGTGGGCACATTGTGGAGTCTCTGGCAGAGCCCTCGTGTTCAAAGGAGAATTCGGGCCGCGCTGAAACGTGCTGGAGGATCCTCGATTTTTCTGGATGCTGCGATGGCTCTAACGCACGCCAGCGAACCGTATACTGTCTTCCGAAAACGAACAAAAAGAACATTCTCAGAGTACTATGGAGCGGTAGCACGCCCTTTGCCTCTTAGATTATTTTCTCTTACCCACGTAAAGAACACCGCTGTCTTTGCGGGATCCGACCTTTATCGTGACGGGGATTTGATCAATCACCATTCCCACACCTCGGAGACTGAGAAGCATGCATATTTGACTGACTCCAACAAAGATTTTGTGAATCGTGCCGGGCGTATTACTCGTTTGGTACTCCACGATCTCCAGAATGTGGTTTACCAGCCATCGATATCCGCATTATCGCTTGCAGTAAATGATTTGGAGTTGCGAACTCGTGTAATTGACGCCACGGGCTCTAAGGATGTGCAAATTCATTCGATTGAACAACCCGTTGAAGAGCACGATACCACCGACGTCATCCTGGTGCCTGACACAGTAGAACAGGCATTGCTTTATCTTCATACGATAGCTGAAGCTGAGGAGAGATTGTCGCAGTTACTGGCTGTCCGGCCGGATTGGGTTGAGCGAACATTGCTAGTTAGGGTTGAGTGGATGACTCGCAATCTTTCGCGAATGCGTTCTGCTAAAGAGGCTGAGAAGCAATACAAGGACCTCAAGCCGCATCTTCCTGCTTTATTTAAGCATTTGTTGGAGACTGTGGAATGAGCGCAACGGTTGTTAATCATCGAAGCCAGCCGAACTTAGATGAGCTGCAGTCACGGCTGATGGCTTTACCTGGCGGTTCAGATAATCGCATCACGGACAATTTGTGGAGATTCGTTAACAGTAAGGGCAGGAAGATTTCGATCGATTTTAATTCGATTGCGGAACTATCTGAGTCTTTTTCATCTTGGGTACAAGATGCTGGAATTGATCCAATCAGGTTCTTTAAAGAGGTTTGGCTATACCTAGTCGAATCGACAACTATTGTCAGCTACCAAAGTAGACTTAAAGGTTTAACGCTATTTGTTGTCTGGTTAGCAAGACGAGATCAAAAAAAGCTTACGCGTGATAATCTTCGGGATTTTCTTTCTTTTATGCTAACAATGGATTGGAAAGATGGTCTAGAAATGAGCTTGAGAGGGATTCGTGGTCGGGCCTCGCTTTACATGCTCTTCCCTCTAACGGATTTGAAAGATGCACTGTCGTATATGGGCTGCGATTGGATATCCCGAGATGTGAATGTTTCTCTCATAACTAGACTATTGAGAGAGGTTATTCCTGGCCTTACTGATGAAAACCTGACATACAATGATTGGAAAAAGGGTGGCTCTCTGAACCTGCTAACCCTGGATTATGGTCGCTATTATGTAGAGCATTCTCTCAATTTCTTTGAAGAGCATGCTCCACTTGCAGCAGCTCTCAGTCAAACGCTTCAGGACATCGAGGTAATCTGCGAGGAATTGAGATTAGCTCCGGCTACCGTAGAACCTTTAATAACTAGCATCCTTGAGCAGCGACCAATCAATGACTATTCGGGAAATAAAAACCTCGTGCTGCGGATAAAGCCCGCCGTAGAGCACCATTTTCTGAAAAATTACCACCAAACCCTTTTCGAACATCATTTTCTCAAAGATATTACATTGAAAAGGTTTGCGGAGGCTTGTCTATTAAATCCAACACCTGAGAATCTAGACCGCCTGCGCGTCATTATTTGGGGCTGGTTCCGCCGAAAAGATAGAAACGAAACAGATCAGCTGTTGAGTCAGTGTCAAACGCCTATTTCTTGGGAGGTATTTAAGCGTAATTTGGATGCAGTACTGTTGCAAAATCCCCTACAGGATGTTTCCGTTCCAACCGCCGAGTTCTACAGATGTCATTGCCCGGCAGTGCTGGTCGCCGATGACGATTTAGCGGATGCAAATTACGGCCCTAATTTATGTATACAATTTATTAATTTAGTCGCCAAGGCTGGGTTGACCAATGTGGTCGCATTGACCGGCTGGAGAGCTAGCGAATTCGGTTTTCCCCATTCCCGAATTAATCAAAATCGAAATTTGGACAAGCTGGATCAGTATGCCTTTCCATACAGATATAAAGTTGACTGGTATGTTTATAAAACGAGTGGGAAGGTAAGAGAATTGCGGGAAATAACATTCAGCACAGTCACCATTGCAGAGCGTTTGACTCAGATAATTGGCTCCAATAACAATCAGCCGTGCTTATATAAAACGTATGAGTCTAGTCAGCACCCGTTTCAGTCCGAAAGTAGAGTAAGGGCAGCTGTAGTCAACTTGTGGCAGCATTATGCCGAGAATTACTCTGGTTTTGAATTGATTGACAATTGGGAAGCTTGGCAGGCGTTGTTACGCGTTGAGGCTTCTGAAGGCTTGCTGACGATGGAGCAACATCAGGAGCGAGGACGGCTTCTGAAACTGAACTCCGCGGAGGAATGGAATAAGCTCAAAATTGATGTCAATTTGCAAGAAGCGCGGCGTCGTGTGCGTAATGAGTTGCCTCGTCTAATGTTCTTTTTTGACCGGGAGACTCGGGGCAAAGTCGAATGGGTCAGTCAATACCGTGATGGAACCCTACGATCGGACTGGGCGACCTTACTAGACTCACATCTGTCAGACGATACCCGGGACTGGTTGGCCTCCCTCACCGAAGGTGAATGCAGATTGCAGCGCACTACTAAGGTACTCACAGGTGAGCTTGTTGGAGATGCTCTCTACCCCAGTCCTCATGCATTCCGCCACATGTGGGCAGAAGCGATTTATCGGCGATTTGATGGTGATGCCGGATGGATGATTCGCAGCCAATTTAAACATATTAGCCGAAGCATGTGGCTGGCCTACATCCGTGATAAAGACAATCGTTTAGGTCACCAGCATGTAAAGATCAGAGTCATTAGCTCACTAGTTCAGAACTATATAAAAAATCATGGTGAGGGTTATGCAGGCCAAATGCACAAGTTGCTGCGACGTTTACTTCGACAGACGCGTGTTCAGACTCTAGATCAGCAACTTGAACTGGCTGAAGGCTTGGCAACAATGGAGATCGAGAATATTAAAGCCAACCCCTGGGGCTTCTGCTTATTAATGCGAAGAAGTCGACATAAAGCGCGCTGTGCAGAAGCGGGCGAACCGATGCGCCACAACGCTTCTCCGGAATTGTGCCTCGGGTGCATTCATAACTTTATGCAGACGACTAACGTCGAGTGGTTATTATTTCAGATTGCATCTCATGTTGAAGTTCTAAACAACTCGGTTGTCCCAGACATTTTTAAGCGAGCTAGCTTTGATCTTGTTCAAAATGTAGCACGGCACGTCCAGACGTTAGACTCTCAACACGAGGCACTGCCTGAACTTGCAGCTGTGCTAGCCAATTATAAATCGAGGGCTGCCTAATGGTGATGGACTACTTGAAGAAACGAGTCGACATTTCGGCTAGCGAGGCATTGGAAGAGCTGCCAGATTGGGTATCCGAAAAAAATGCCAGTTTAGCAGCTTGGAGATGTGTTGAGCAGATGAAACGGGAGAAGGAGCTCTATATTAGGCGGCACCGTACACCGACAGATTTTTTGGTGAAGAAAACCTATCAGATTAAGGGTAGCGAAGTCGCGTCTGCGTTGAGCATGAACCGAGCGACACTCATGAACACATCCCGCTACTCACCTCGTTTCAGGGATTACCTCGACTCGGTAAACGCGGAATTGGAAGAGGCCAAAAACGCTAAATTGAAGAGCTCTGGAAATCCAACTGCGGTCGGGGTCAAGAAGAGTCGGAAGGATGATTTAGTTGATCTCGTACAAAAGCTTAGGCGGGAAAACGAAGAGCTGAGGGCAATGGCGGCAGCGCCGCTGGATGAGATTTACGAGAACCTGCCTTTACCGATTAAGAAGAAGTTGGGGATAAACTGATTTCATAATTGAGAAGATCCTCTAAGGCAGCTTCTAGGGACTCCATGAATTGGGCGTTGCGTCCTGGGCCAATTATCGTGCGAGCACGGATGGCTTTTTGGGCGTTCCCGAAGTTGCCCACGAAGTCGGGATAGGCTCCGATGTCCGCTGACTGCCAAGACCCGATTTTGGCCAGTAAATCGCTAGCCCTCCGCATCTTTGATCAATCTGCCTAAGGGTTTATAAAACAGCAGCTTATCCTAGGCTTAACTTCGTTTCCATGTGATCGTCTGACGTTTGTGACTTGTGACCTGCTTTGCATACACTCGACGCCAAAGGCGATAATCCATTACTTTCCGAAATATTTCTCCATCGGCCATGCGTCTAACTAACGGTCGTTTTTTGAACGCTCCGGCCATCGCCTGAAAAACATTGCTTTTCGCCTTGTTTGATGTCCAACAATCACGTAAAACAATCTATGAGCAGAAAAGGTACCTTTTATGATCATAGGTTATGCGCGTGTTAGCACGAACGATCAAACCCCGGAGCTCCAGGTCGATGCCTTGGAGAAAGCCGGTGCAGAGCAGGTCTTTCAAGAAAAGTTTACTGGGACGCTGAAAGAACGACCTGAGCTGTCGCAGTGCCTCCGTATGCTCCGGAAGGGCGATGTTTTGGTGGTATGGAAACTGGATCGGTTGGCCCGCTCCCTGAAGGACCTGGTTGAGATTGTCCAGGATCTCCATGATCGCGGGGTTGGCTTTAAGTCACTTACGGAATCCATCGACACCACCAGTTCTGGAGGCCGCCTGGTATTCCATATCTTCGGCGCGCTTGCTGAGTTTGAACGCGACTTGATTCGAGAACGGACAATGGCTGGGCTGCAGGCCGCCCGAGCTAGAGGGCGAAAAGGTGGCCGGAAACCGGCTATGTCCGAAGCAGATACAAAGAAGGCTGCCGCGATGCTGTTAGACCCCAACATTACAAAGAAAGAAGTAGCTGAGCACTTCGGCGTAGCCAGGGGAACCCTGAACGCTTCGCTCAAGCGGCTCGAAAACAGGTAACATTGTCCGAAAAGATGCTGTGCTAAGGAGTAGTTAGCTTGGAAGCTGTTGCAAATCCCTCCGCCGTAAATGAATTCCTCAATCGCTGGAATGGTAACTCGGGTAGTGAACGTGCGAACTTTCAATCGTTCATACGAGATCTTTGCAGCCTTCTAGATCTGCCTCATCCAGACCCAGGTGAAGGTGACACCAGCCAGAACGCCTATGTTTTTGAGCGGTTCATTGCGTCTCCGCGGGTCGATGGCAACACAGATAATCGATACATCGACCTATACCGTCGGGACTGCTTTGTTCTGGAAGGGAAGCAAACTGGGAAGGAGTTAGCCTCCCGTAGTCAGCAGAACGCAATCAATGCTGCGGTGGCCCAGGCAGAAAGGTACATTCGGGGGTTACCCCAAGAAGAAGTTGAGCATGGCCGCCCACCATTTATTGTGATCGTGGACGTTGGCAACGCCATCTATACCTACTCTGAGTTCACGCGAACTGGTGGCAATTACGTTCCGTTCCCTGATCCACGGCACTACGAAATCCGGCTAGAAGACTTGCACAAACCTCATGTTCAGCATCGTCTTCGCCAGCTCTGGCTGGATCCGGATCAGCTCGATCCAAGCAAACATGCCGCAAGAGTTACCCGTGAAGTCAGTACCAAACTGGCCGAGCTCGCAAAATCCCTCGAACACAATGGTTACGATGTGGAGCGGGTGGCTAGTTTCCTGAAGCGCTGTCTGTTCACAATGTTTGCCGAAGACGTGGAATTGCTACCCAAGGCCTCGTTCCAGAATCTCCTTACAGACATTAAAGAGAAGAACCCTGAGGCCTTTCCGCACGCCGTCAAGGCTCTGTGGGAGAACATGAATACCGGTGGCTACAGTGACCGGCTGATGCAAACCATCAAGCGCTTTAACGGTGGCCTTTTTAAGGGAATTGATCCGATCCCCCTGAATGTCCGGCAAATTGAATTACTCATCGATGCCGCCAAAGCTGATTGGCGTTTTGTTGAACCAGCCATCTTTGGAACCCTGTTGGAGCGCGCGCTTGATCCTCGGGAGCGCCACAAGCTGGGCGCCCATTACACGCCCAGGGCGTACGTTGAGCGGCTGGTCATGCCAACTCTGATTGAGCCCCTTCGTGAGCAGTGGGGCGACATCCGAGGTGCGGCGGAAACCCTGCTACGACAAGGCAAAACGAACAAAGCCCTTCAACAAGTTCAGGCCTTCCATTACCAGCTTTGCGAAACCAAAGTTCTCGATCCCGCCTGCGGAAGCGCTAACTTCCTGTACGTAGCCCTCGAACATATGAAACGCCTGGAAGGCGAGGTCCTGGGCTTTATGTCAGAGCTGACCCAAGGTCAGGGCGTTCTGGAAAGTGAAGGTCTGACCGTCGATCCGCACCAGTTCCTGGGTCTGGAAATCAACCCTCGTGCCGCCCAGATTGCCGAGCTCGTTCTGTGGATCGGTTACCTGCAGTGGCACTACCGGCTGAGTGACCGACTGGACCTCCCAGAACCTATCCTAAAGGACTTCAAAAACATTGAGTGCAGGGATGCCCTGATCGAATACGACAGCCGAGAGCCAGAGCTAGATGAAAACGGAGAGCCCGTGACTATCTGGGATGGCATCAGCATGAAGGTCAGCCCGACGACCGGTGAACTCATTCCCGATGAAGCTGGGCGGTCCATCATTTACCAATATCACAACCCACGCAGAGCAGAGTGGCCGAAGGCGGATTACGTTGTAGGAAATCCACCATTCATCGGTGAAAAGAGAATGCGCGATTCATTGGGAGATGGATACGTAAGTGCTGTACGCAGTGTTTACAACAAACTCCCTGCCTGTGACTTCGTCATGTACTGGTGGCACATAGCAGCCGAGCTTGTTGCTGTCGGCGATGTGAAACAATTCGGGTTCATCACCACTAACAGCATTGGACAAACCAAAAACCGCGGGGTAACCGCTCCACATCTCGAAAATAAGACGCATATCCGCCTGGCTATCCCCGATCACCCCTGGGTAGATGGAAACGATGGAGCTGCGGTACGTATTTCTATGACAGTCGTCGTCTCAGGCCAAGGAACTGGTACTAGGCTACAGGTTACACACGAGACCGAATCAGAGGGGAGTAACTCACGACAGGTTCAGTTCTCTTCAAGAACCGGAAAAATATTCTCTGACCTTGGCGTTGGCGCGGCCCTGGTGGAAGCCAAGGGTCTGAACGCAAACACAGGCATGGTTTTCCAAGGAGTTAAGCTTGTCGGAGATGGCTTCTTGGTTTCACCGGAACAGCGTAGCGAATGGGTATCCTCTTGTCCTGAGGTCGGGCGCTTTCTTCCACAGCTAGTGGCAGGTAGTGATCTGACCAAGCGGCGGTCACCGCGTTACTGTATTGATTTCTTTGGATTAGATTCTGACGCAGCTCGTGAAGCCTTTTCCCAAGGGTTCCAGAAAATTTTATCGGATGTTAAGCCATTTCGTAGCCAGAGCAAGGATAAGTTCTTCAGAGAAAATTGGTGGTTATTTGGTCGGGGCAGAGGTGATATGCGTGACGCAATATCATCACTAAAGCGATACATCGTCACCAGTGAAGTCTCCAAACACCGTATATTTGTTTTTTTGGATGCTGGAAGCTCTATAGCAGATGGCTCTTTGGCTGTTGTGGCTTTGGAAGATGCGGCGGCTCTCGGTGTATTGTCGAGTCGACTGCATATTTGCTGGGCGTTGGCACAGGGAGGGCTCCTTGAGAGCCGGCCAAGATGGCAAAACGGTCCTTGTTTTCTGAATTTTCCTTTTCCCAACATGACAACAGATCAAGCTGAAAGAATTCGTGTACTAGCGGATCTCGTGGATGCCCACCGTAAGAAGCAACAGAAAATGCATCAAGAGCTCACTATCACCAACATGTATAACGTTCTAGAGATGTTAAGTACCGGTGAGCCTATTCATAACAAGCCAAAAGAAAAGGAAATCTACGAAAAAGGTCTGATAGAGGTCCTTAAAAAACTCCATGATGATCTGGACCGCACCGTCTTCGAGGCATATGGCTGGTCAGACCTAGCCGACAAACTGGTAGGTTGCCCAGGTGCCACAACTCCGCGTTCTGATAAGCCCGTTGAACAAGCTGAAGCTGAGGAAGAACTGTTAATGCGGTTGGTCGAGCTGAACAAGCAACGCGCCGAGGAAGAGTCTCGGGGCATTGTTCGCTGGCTTCGTCCAGAGTACCAGGCACCCGATGCTGTGCAGGCTGAAGTGGATATCGCCCAGAAGGCCGCCACTGCGAAACCCGAAGCCACTACTAGCAAAGACAAAGCGACCTTCCCGAAAACCATTCCCGATCAGCTTCGGGTGCTCCGAGAGGCATTGGCAGAGCGATCTCACACTACGGAAAGTCTGGCTGAGATGTTCAAGCGGAAACCTATGAAATCGGTTGAGGAGGGCCTGCAATCACTCGCTGCCGTAGGCGTGGCCGAGTTCGAAGTGGAAACGGGCACCTGGCATTCTCTGTAAATCCCTCGAACTGTGCACAAAATATTTGCTGTTCAGAGCGGAAACCTCATCCCTGAGGTTTCCATTGCAGTTAAGCCGGCGTTGAACGCCAGTGCATTATGACGCTTTCCCAGCGTCCAAAGCGAAAACGACGGTAGCTGCTAACGCGCACAGTTTTCGGCTTGGCCATTTGCACTCCTCCTGAATAATCAGTGAAGAGGAGGGACTCCTTGAAAATATCGATGCTACCGTCTAAGCTTCAACACGCTTGAGATGAGAGCTTTTTGTAGGTAGGGCTTGGAACCTCCTCACATAGGGCCGACATACCAGTTTGTGGCGAACTGGGTGTCCATCAATCTAAGTAGGCATTGATGTGGCGTCAGTGCCTATTTTTCTCGCCGAACCCCCTTAAACGGCGTACCGTCCTGCTTAACGTCCATTATCCGTCCTGTATCCGCATCCCGTTTTGCCCAGTTTCCTGAGGGCATACGGAACTGGGAGCGGTTTCGAACAGCACCCTGCCTTCGGCTATCCCCATACGGCTTGTTAGTTGCCATCTCAAAACACCTCTACGTTTGATTTACAAAAGTACACTCCTATCTAGTGTACTTTCTGAGCATATCCGATCAAAATGATTAGGTCAACGGATCATTTTTGTCCTATAGTTAAAAAAACCAAGAAAGGAGCTCGGAATGTCTAAAGCCGTTGAATCCCGCCTCGAACACATAGAGTTTGTGTTGCTGTTTCGCGGCTCCATTTCCCGTCAAGACTTGGTAGACGCTTTTGGAATAGGGGAGGCCGCAGCCACCAGAGATTTCCGTCAATACAACGACACTTGCCCTGGCAACATGAAATTGAACAACGTCACTAAGCGCTGGGAAATCGAAGTCGACACTTTTAAGCCTTGCTTTGAACACCGGGTCCAGTCCGCACTGTCGAAACTCAGAGGGCCAAAATTCAGCGAGTTGTTGAATCTCAATTTTGTGACCGGTGCTCCCCGTCTGTCATTACCCAATATTGACGTTTTGGCCGCTATCACGCGTGCAATTGCCAACGAGAAAGTCATCCGTGCCCGTTATATGCATGCCTCAGGGGAAAGTGAACATATTGAGATCGTTCCCCATTCGCTGGTCGATAACGGAATCCGCTGGCACGTACGTGCTTGTTATCGCCCAAAGAAGGTGTTTCGGGACTTTGTCTTAGGCCGCTTCTCTGATGCTACGGTGCTACCTGGTCCAATTGCAGACGATGAAGAAGTCGGGGCCGATCACCAGTGGAACCGTATAGTGAAGCTTGAGCTGGCGCCGCATCCAAATTCTGAGAACCTGAAAAACCCGAAAGCAATCGAACTTGAATACGGGATGGAAGATGGCTACATCGTTCAGGAAGTTCGTGCAGCTATTGCTGGATATTGGCTTCGTTTATGGAACGTCGACTGTTCGAAGGACCACTCACTAGAAGGAAAGCAGTATCAGCTTTGTTTGAGGAATCCTCTCACTCTTTATGATGTGGAAAGCGCCCTGTGGGCCCCTGGGTACAATGCGACAATTGTCGATTCAGGTGACAAAAAAACCGGGTGAGATGAGGCCGCAGCCGATTCATCAGTCGCGCCGCACGGACGCAGAGGCTGGATAAAGGAATGCGCAAAAACTCAAATGACCTCCGGATCCCATTTGGACTCCAAGAAGGCCGTTTGGTGCGTCCTGACGAGGTACGATCCGGTCTGGCCTGCAACTGCATTTGTCCGGAGTGCAAAAGCCCATTACAGGCCCGCCATCGAAGCAACCCGAATCACCGCTCTTATTTTGCGCACCACCGCGCCGTAGATTGCTCTGGTGCTTATGAGACCGCCGTTCATTCAATGGCTATCCAGATCATCTTCGATAGTGGCTTTGTCACGATCCCAGAAAAGAAAATCCAGATTCGATCACACCTATCCGATGACATGGAAGACTTAGTAGAAGATCTCGTATTTCCAGATCGCAGCGTGGTTTTCAAGCATTGCGTTTATGAAACCCGGGTCAGCGAAGAAGAAAGTTCTCGTCGTTGGCGACCCGATCTGACGGCCACCCTGAAAAACGACACCACTCTGTATATCGAAGTGGTCGTGACGCACGAATCGGAGATCGAGAAAACTTGGGACCTGGATAACCTGATGGAAATCGACCTCAGTCGGCTTCCTCGGTCGATCGTGGATGATCCCGAACAATTTGAAATCCAGGTGCTCGAGCTTGCCCCCCGCAAGTGGTTTCGATGCTCCCTGTATGACGATCTTCCGATCGTTCAGAAAAAACGGGATGCCTTGAAAGCCCGGCACGAACGCCAGCAGCAGCGGAGGATCGAGGAGCAAGCCAGAACTGACCGTGAACAAGCGCGAAAAACCGAAGCTCGATTGCTGCATGCAAGCAGTATTAAGGCACTCCACGCCGTCATGCAGAATGCTGGTTACGTGGGACGAATGAACTATTTATCCAACCTCTCCGAAGCCGGCATTGTCTTTGCAAAAAAGAGACTGGTGGGGGAATGCGAGGGTGATCAATCGCTCCCGGCCGCGGTTACTCGTTCTGTCTGGTGTGATTGGCTTTTTAACGGTCACCCAATTGCCTGGCAAGGGTTCATCTTTGACAATTTCATTTATAAGAAAGCCCCGGGCAAGCTCTTGTTTGCAGACTCGATTGCCGATGCCGTCGTTCGTGAGTTTGGCCTAGTCTCTTGGGCGGAAGAGCTGCTCTCGCACTCCAATACAAAACGATTCCAGCCTCCATTCATTTGGTTTCTCGACGACTCGGAGAACCACTGGATACGCAAGCCCGAAGTGGTCGTCGGCCTTTACCTGGAAAGCCTTAGCCGGCCACCTCTACGTTACCTCAAAACCCGGATTCAAGGCCGACAATACGAAATTCGGTTTGGTAGCACCGAACAGAAAAGGGTCTTTGAGGAAAAGGCCAGGAGAGCCGAAAAAGCTCGGCGGTTTGCCGCGGAAGAACAAGCTAAAATCGATGCGGCGCGGCGAGAGCGAGACCAATTGCTCAAAGAACAAGCCTCGTTGAAAAACTGGCTACCTGAGCACGAGCGCCTGGAACGGAATATAAAGCGGTTATCGGAAATGTGGCACCGGGCCCATAGAAGCGCTTACCTGTGCGGATATTGCCACTGTCCTTTCCATGATCACGCTGACATTTGCCCAGAATGCGGAGTAGGCGAGCTCCGGCGAGTTCAATTATCCCGTGACTACGTGGCTTCCTTCGGCCACAGATTGCAGACCATGCCAAGAATTCGGGTCAAGAAAGACTATCGGGACGAATGAGTAAAATACACTGCACCCCGATCTTAACTTTGAGTCTCTCCATTTTGGACGGGTAACGTACGCGAGCAGACACCTTATGACTGAGCGATTCCGAATTGGGTTACCGGAAACGGCATTTCCCTTCATCCCTCCGGCAGATAAATTCCTGGAGTACCTGGGCCGCCCCGGGGGCTTGGCCGGCATGATCAATGAACTCGGCGCCCGCCTCAATCAGCCATTGCCGGACCCCAAAACAGTGCGAAAGGCTGTGAAAGAGGGAGTCACTCCGAGAAGTGGTCAAAAAATCAAAGAGGTACTGGCATCCGTCCTGACGCCCGAGATGCACGACTACATAACGAGTCCCGATTTGACCCCCTGGATGGAGAGCTCACCGAATAACAATGGTCTTGCCTGGCTCTGCATGAGCAAAGGGGAGCATCTGCGGATCTTTCAGACCGATTATCCCGAGACCTTTACTGAACAGTTCGTAAAACGGCGCGCCGAACAAGAGATGGACCTGTTTCAGGCAGGGCTGGACATTCAAAAGAGCAATGTGACGCCTACCGTCTTTCAAAAGCAGTGGAGGGAAACCCTAAAGATTTTTCTGCGAGACAAGACTCGCGTGGATTCTTCCCACATTGAGACGGGGCTCCAAGCTGCCGCGACGCTACAATCGAGCACAGGTCCAGCCAGACGTGAGCAGGCAGGCTTACTGCTGGGCCTGTATACCCGTCTTCGAATCGACTTCTATTACCATCTGTTGTGCAACGTCTCTCTGGATCTCACTCGCTGGTTTAACGAACAAAACACCCTCAATAACCACGACAGACAATGGCTGGTCGAGCACAGTTTTTTTGGTGATATGGTGCCAGCGTTTGATGGCTCTGCCCTTACGCTGCCCCTTGAGCGGTTACTCGACTCGTGGCGGCGGAATGCCACACAAGATCGCAGGGAGGTGTCGTGGGCAAAGATTGCCGAGTGCTTACCGAACCCGTATGGATTGGACGCAGATAAATCGCGAGCCTCCTACCAGACGGTCGAGGCACGAGAGGAAGATATTCGGAAGAATAAGAAATCGAGACTCAGAGAATGGCGTAACGGCACTCGGCCGGATTCCGATCAATTGCAGCAATTCATTCAAAACCTGGTCCCGGAAGACTCGGAAGACAAAGATGTCTCGCTGGCCACGATGCAAGCCAATGTCGCAGTTATCTGGGGAGCGTTCGTACTGGATGAGTGGGCAGTCTTTGAGAAATGCGGCCTCCATGGTGCCTTGCGCGACACCCTGCCAGCGTTTGAGCGTTTTCCTGCTTACTGGGCGGATTATCAAGCTCAGGCCGCGCGAATTCTCGCGGCCTGAGAGAGTCACTCTTAACGGCCTTTGGGCGGGTTGTTCCCGCGTCCGCCGCCAGAGGGGTTGCCGGTTGTGCTGGGCGCATTATGTGGCTTAGCCATGATCATCACCTATGTGTTGGTTGGAAATGAGAATCGGCAGCTCCCAAGCCGTTAAGCCCGGATCAGCAACGCCGATGTCGAGAGTATCGGTGAATGGATCGGGAGCCGGGAGGTGAGCCGTCACGGGAAATTATGAGTGGCGTGGCAGGGGATGCGGCGGCGCTCACAGGCTGCTGCGCATAATCTGCGGTTATGGTGAAACGGCTGTAGGGCAGGGAGCCAGGCCTCTCCCTGGCGCGTCACACCAGTGGGCAGGTGTCGCGTTTGCCTGGCATCCGTGCCGGCGCTGAGCCCTGATCCTCCTGATCAACTGACTCGACAACATTATCGAGCTGTTGAACGCCAACCGTAAGCCGATATGGCTGTAAACCGGTTGGGAAATTTCCTACATCGGCTGTCGCGGTCATCGGCATGCAGCCAGTGTCTGCGTGAAACGGAGCCCGAAGTTTTAATGGTCAGCAGCATTTCAGAGCGGGAAGGATTTATGGTTCTCTGTGTCGATTCCCGACCGTCAGGGTTTCGCTGCTAAACAGAAGCGAACATTCAAATCAGGGCTTTTCTCCGGAGT
>CEQG01141400.1_pt1 | contig 20626 bp, 23 predicted proteins | sample 350301 | NCBI WGS metagenome assembly CEQG01 (sample SAMEA2621242, study PRJEB7988) | marine metagenome | isolation source: saline water (ENVO:00002010), including | reverse complement strand
CGTTATGGTGCAACGTGGGGCAATATGGTGCATCATTTCGCCAATCTTTTAGCCAACAGATTTGGGCAACAAATCCGTATTTAAGGCAACAGATATACAACAAATTTAGTTAAAAAAGAGCAAAAAAGCAACAAAAAAGAGAAGATAAAAACTTGTAAAGTCAATAAAATCAATACATTAACAAACAAAAGAAAATAAGTTACTTTCCGATACAAAAATTCGCAAATATATTCCCTAACAATTCGTCATTCGAAATTTGCCCCGTGATTTCCCCTAAATGGTACAGGGCTTGGCGTATGTCAATGGCCAATAAATCGCCGCTCAATTGTAGATCAATTCCTTCCTGTACTTTTTGAATTTCTTCCAATGCCTTCAGCAAGGCATCATAATGGCGGGTATTGGTGACAATGGTTTCATTGTTCCGAAGGGCGCCCGTGTTTACGAAATTGAGTAGGGTAGTTTTCAATTCTTCGACCCCTTCACCCGATTTCGCCGAGAGTAGGAGCGAACGGGTCACCTCATTTTCATGGGCGCTTAAATGCTGTTGTAAGTCACTTTTTTCTGCTTCGGAAAGGAGGTCTGCTTTATTAGCCATTAACAACAAGGCTTTCTGCGGAAATTTATTTTTTACTTTTTCAACTTCCTGAAAAATGGCTTTGGTTTGGGCCAGTATTTTTTGCCCTGCCAACATAAAAATGACCACTTGGGCTTGTTCCATTTTCTGAAAGGTTTTTTGAATGCCCAATCCTTCTATCACATCGGCTGTTTCCCGAATTCCCGCGGTATCAATAAATCGGAAGCCGATCCCGCCAATGGTCAGTTCGTCTTCTATAGTGTCGCGGGTGGTCCCGGCAATGTCGCTCACAATCGCGCGTTCTTCATTCAATAAAGCATTTAGCAAGGTCGATTTCCCTACATTGGGTTCTCCCACAATGGCCACGGGAATACCGTTTTTCAATACATTTCCGGTAGCAAACGAATCAATAAGTCGCTTTAATACGTTTCGTATTTTACTAATGAGTTGCTGAAATTCCTCCCGATTGGCAAATTCCACGTCTTCTTCCGCAAAATCCAGCTCCAATTCAATCAAGGAAGCAAAATTCAGAAGCTCTTCCCGCAGTTTTTGTATTTCAGAAGAAAATCCGCCACGCATTTGCTGAATGGCCAATTGGTGCGACGCTTCCGAATCGGAAGCGATTAAGTCGGCTACTGCTTCTGCCTGACTTAAATCCATTTTGCCGTTCAAGAAAGCACGCAAGGTAAATTCCCCTGCTTGTGCCATCCGAGCGCCTTTTCGAAGGACTAACTGAATAATTTCCTGTTGAATATAAGGGCTTCCGTGGCAGGAAAACTCTACCACATCTTCCCCGGTGTAACTGTTGGGATTCTTAAATACGGAAGCCAATACTTCATCAATTACCCGATCGTCTTCCTTTATATGCCCTAAGTGAATGGTATGCGTTTTTTGATGCTGCAACACTTTTCCCGAAACCGATTGAAATACGCTACTCGCAATGGCAAGTGCTTCCGCACCCGAAAGTCGGATCACGGCAATGGCTCCCGCTCCAGAAGGAGTAGCTAGGGCGACTATGGTGTCTTGGTGTTGCATAGCGCAAAAGTATAAAAAATACCAAGCAATTGCTGCATGGAGTGCTTACATCCTAGAGCCTAATTCCTTTAATGTCTTGACAAATGTTGCAGTGATGGATTCTTTATGGAGGTGTTGGCCATTTTTCACCACCCACTTCCCATTTACGAGGGTCCCCAATTGGTGGGCGCTATCACTGGAATATACGAGGGTATTGCATAAATGTTGAGTTCCAGAAGCAGCGATTAATGGCGCTTCGGCATCCATCACAACGGCATCCAAAGGTTGTCCTACGGCAAAGAAATGCTGAGCCGGTTGCCCCATGGCTTTTCGTCCTGCGGCCCATGCCATTTTTAGGGCATTGAAGCCGCTGTCGCCTTGCTTCGGAAGGTAAAAAGTGTTGCGTTTGTGCGAAATAAGGCGTTGACCATAATCCAATAGGCGTAATTCCTCTAACGGATTCAAACTTACATGGCTGTCGGTCCCGATGCTCCAAGAACCTCCTAGTTCCCAAAACTCCCGAAACCGGAAGAGTCCGTCGCCCAGATTCCCTTCTGTGGTAGGACAAAGCACCACATTGGCTTTTGAATTTACGATTCCTTTTACTTCTGCTTCCGAAAGATGGGTCGCATGTACCAAATGGTAGTTTTCATTTACAGAAACATGGTCCAACAGCCACTCGACTGGACGTTTTCCGTAGAAAGCGTTACAGTCTTCAATTTCCTTGAGTTGTTCCGAAACATGGATGTGAAACGGAAGCGAAGGGCTTAACGATTGCGTTAACTCAATGATAGCCTGGTCTTCAACCGCTCGTAAAGAGTGAACACCAGCCCCTAATTGCGCATGCGTATAGTTGTGGACCACTTTTTCAGAAGCATCCAGCAAGTCCTTATACAACTCGAGAGTAGGGGAAATGAAACGCCGTTGTTTTGCTTCCGCAGGCTTTCCGAAACCTCCCTTTTGATAGAACATGGGAACTAGCGTAATGCGAATCCCAGCTTTTTCAGCAGCCACAATCAATCGCTCTCCCAATTCGGCTACATGGGCATACGGCACACCATTTTTATCGTGATGTATATAATGAAATTCGGCCACCGAGGTATATCCGTGCCTTACCATTTCCGCATAGAGCATTGTAGCGATCGCTTCCAACTGCTCTGGGGAAATTTGCAAAGCCAGATCGTACATGGCAGTACGCCAACTCCAGAAGTCATCTGGGATGCCAGTGCCTTCATGCAATTCGGCCAAACCTGCCATGGCGTATTGGAAGGCGTGGGAATGCGCATTTTGAAATCCGGGTAGGGCATACCCAGAAACTTTTTCGGTGTCTTTAGAAGGAGTTTCTGAAATTTGGGTGATGATCCCCTGTTCATCTACGGTAACCACCACATTCCCTTGCCACCCATTTTCGGTAAGGAGTCCCTTAAATTGGTACGAATGCATCATGCGAGTAAGGAGATTAAATCTTGAAACATTAACTGTAACACTTGCCTAATTTTTGTAGCGCTTTCTTCATGGTATTCTGTTTCGGAATCATCCATATAATTGGTTTTGGCCATTTCCAATTGTAGCGCGTGGATATTATTTTTTGGATTACCGAAGGACCGTGTAATATGCCCCCCTTTAAAAGGATGGTTATGGGTAAGGTGGTAATCGCTTCTTTTTAAAGCTGAAAAAGCGGTTTCAATAATAGCTTCGGAAGCAGAAGTTTGATCATTATCCCCTAAAATTAAATCGGGAAAAGCTTCTTTTTGAATCCCTGGCACTACTTTTCGGATGGAATGGGCATCAAATAACAGTGCCGTCCCAAATTGCGCTCGGGTTTCATGTAAGAGCTGTTCTAGCTTTTTATGGTATGGAAGGTAATAGTTTTTCAATCTGCGTTGAATTTCTGCTTCCGATGGGGTTTCGTCCCTGTAAAGCATTTCTCCGTTAAAATTGGTGGTGGGAACCAATCCCGTGATGACCCTACCATCATTATAAAGTGGTTGGCTATTGGGGTCGCGGTTGAGGTCGATTACCCAGCGGTTGTAATTTGCGGTAATGAGGGTAATCCCCATTGTTGGAGCAAAGTCGTATAGGCGATCGATACACCAATCGGTGTCATCCGGGTTTTCTACATATTCGGGAACCAATTGTTGTTTCACTTCTTCCGGAAAAAAAGTCCCTGAATGGGGAGAACTAATGATAATGGGAACTTTATTTTGGGTAGGTGTTGTTACTTGGAATACTTCCATAGGATGCTTCAAATAGTGAACTTCAAAAATACGGGAAATCTTGCGGATGTCTTTTGGAAACCCTTAAAATTATACTTCCCAGTGAATTCCGTCTTTAAGGTGTTTAATGGGATTGCCTGCAAATAGCCCAGATTGATCGCTTATGTCTTTACTTACCTGAGAGTTGGCGCCAATGATGGAGTGGGAAGCAATTTTGGTTCCTTTTAATAAGGTGTTTCTGGCACCCAGCCATACTTTATCCCCTATAATAATTTCTTTTGGTGGATTGACCCACTGTCCTTCTGCATCGTAAATTTTATGGAAATCGGTATCCATAATCAAGCACTCCCAGGAGACCAGGCAATTCTTTCCGAAGACAATCTGTTTATGGGAAACAATAGCAGACTCTGCCGTTAGGGCAAAATTAGGTCCCAATTCCAACACACCTTGTTTCCCAACGGAAATTTTAGAGCCATGCCCTAAGTGGGCCGTGCCTTTAAAAATCACTTTCCCGGAAACTTGCCAGATGCTACGAGAACGTTTTTTATCGAAAATCCCTACATCGCCATATCCTATTCGGATCATTCCAGTAGTAATAGGACCTTCTATGGAAACCACTCCTTTTGTTTGGGAGAGGTATACTTTGCGGGAAACTAGAAATGGAAGTTTTTTCGCTTGGTGAAAGGGTAGGTAGGTAAAGTTAAAATAGAGGGTTTTAAAATTTAAACGGAACAAAAACTTCAGGAATCGAATCATGTGTTTGGACAAGGGTTCATTTAAAAGTACAATTTAGTAAAAACCCAAGAATTTTCGAATTTTGAAAAAAAGCGGTTAGTCTACTTTTTCGAAGTGGTATTCAGAAATGGCATTCAAATATAGATGGCCATCAGAATCTATAACATATTGTGTTTCAATAATTTCCTCGTCGATTGTAAGTTTTAATTGCTCATTATTGATGCTCCATTGCAATCCCATTGCCGAAGAGGTAGCAGTACCATTTTGACTGTTGCCTACCGCTCTATAGCCCGTATTGTCTTCATAAAACACAAAAGTGTACTCAAAACTTTCATCGGAGTCACTTCGAAGCCACTCCCCAATAAGTTGGGGACTGTTATCGGGTTTTTTGTCTTGATCATCACTACAGGATAATAAGCCTACGAATAAAATAAAAATGAATGGAACGCTAGATAGGTTCATTAGTTTAGTTTTAATTTTTTTTGCAGGTATATCTAGATTTGGAGCTTCGCAAAGATAGTAAAATATCTCTCCTTTTTGTGAATTCTTGGGATAGAGTAACCAATAGGGAAAATGATTTCTGAAGTTACTGTTACTTAATAGGTTAGGATCTTGAAAACCTGAAATACCCTATTTATCGAATTGTTTATTGAAAACAAGTACGGGTATGGTAGGTTACATCAACTTTCCCTAAGGATTTTTTCCATCTTCCTGCCTTTAGCCAATTCATCTACCAATTTATCCAAATACCTTGCCTGTTTGGTTAAAGGTGTTTCAATTTCCTCTATTCGATAACCACAGATGACTCCCTTTATAAGAGCTGCATTTGGATTTAGGTTTGCTCTGTCGAAAAATTCATGAAAGGTGACTTTCTCCTCAATTAAACTGTTTAAGGTTTCTTCATTAAAACCCGTGAGCCATTCGATTACTTGATGCAATTCTTCTCGGGTTCTCCCTTTCTTCTCAACTTTTGCTACATAGTGTGGATATACAGAGGCGAATATCATTTTGGCAATTCGGGCATCATGCTCTGGAGTTGTTTTCATGATTCAAACAAATGTGAAATAGGTTAATGATAATTTATAAATACACATTGGCAATTAAATTACTCACTGTAGGGTGTTCACTACCCCCAGCGGGCTCTATGGTAAGGTTCATGCTCTCGGCTCCGGTAATATAATTCATCGCCAAGAAACCATCTTCTTTTTTTACCAATCCCATATTGATCATTACCCCTTCCACATCGGCCCAAAGCTGGTAATCTTGATCTGTAGGCAAGTCTGGTAGTTGACGGGCGTCAAGAACCACTTTTCGATCTTTATGGTTTACATAGCCTACGGCTAAAGCATCTGGGGACAAGTCGTTCCCTTTTAAAAGGTATTTTTGGGTATTGGGATCACCCATTAATTTATTTTGGGTCTCCAATGCTAGTAAGGTTGTGGTCATCTGGTCCAGGGAACTTTGCAATTGCTCGTTTTTCTCTTCCACTAATTTCAAATCCTTTTGCACCCCTTGTAATTTCTGAAAAACCAAAAAGGAGGTGACCCCCATTAAAATGACCAGTGTTGCCGCAATGGGAAGGTACCATTTTTGGGATTTGGAAGTGGGAGCTGAAACTGGATCCGTTTCTTTCTCATTAATGGTTTGCATTAATTGTTTCCTAACAGAAATAGGTGGCGCAACGGCTTGTTCGAGCCCCATTCTCTCAAAATCGGCTTCCATTTGCTGAAAGTGCTCACGAACAATCGTATACTTTTTAAGTAATCCCTGTACTTGAGCATCTTGCGCAGGCGTCGTATCTCCTAAAAGATATTGTTCCAATAGTCCGCTTTCCAGTATGTCTTTAATTTCTTGCTTCATAGTCCTATCATTAAGATGATACTAATGATACTCGTCTTGTAAATACCTCTTAGTTCCCGCAAGGCTTGTTGTATATACGATTTAAACGTGCCTAACGGAACGTCCATCACTTGATGGGCTTCCCGATGGGTTAACCCTTCAAAATACACCAATTTCAAAGCCTGTTGATGATGTTCCGAAAGTTGGGAGAGCGCTCCTTTCAGCTTTTCGGAATCTACCGGGTTATTTTGAGGTTCTTCTCTATTTTTATATACACTTAAATCTTCCGTTTGGATGAGATCTTTCTTATTTCTTTTGGCATTTAAGGCGGTATTTCTGCATAAGCGAAAGGCCCAAGTATAAAATGCACCTTTATCCGGATCAAATTGGCCTGCTTTCTTCCATATTTTCAAAAAACTTTCCTGAAGGACATCTTGGGCAAGGCCTTCATCCCTACAAATTTTAATGATTACCGCATACAGCGCTCCAGAATACCGATCATACAGTTCTCCCAAGGCTAGCTTATTGCCCTTTTGCACTTGTAGCATTAATTGTATTTCGGAGGGTTTTTTCATGAAGGTTGTTAAAGTTAAGCAAAAATTGTGTTTTTGCTCATCCAAATAGAAAGTACTCGTGTAAATATAAGTGAAGCGCGCAACAAAACAATTATAAACTTTTTAAAACCAAAAAAATGAAAAAGATACTTTTTATATTCTCAATGCTAGTTGCTTTTACGGTATCGCAAAGCATACAAGCTCAAAGTAAATCAATTGTAAGCATTGCCTCCGGGAATGAGGACTTCTCTACCTTGGTAACGGCTTTAAAAGCAGCCGACTTGGTAAAGGCATTGCAAGGCGATGGACCTTTTACGGTTTTTGCCCCCACCAATGACGCTTTTGCAAAAATAGACTCCAAAACCTTGAATAGTCTATTAGAACCTCAAAACAAAGCAAAACTTACCAGTATTCTTACCTATCATGTCATTCCAGGTAAATTAACTGCTTCGAACGTGGTTAATGCTTTGAAAAAAGGCAATGGTAAAACCGAAGTTAAAACCTTAGCGGGGAGCAAAATTACTGTTCTGCAAAAAGATGGAAAGATTTGGCTTCAAGATGCCAATGGAAACTACAGTGAGATTGTTTCCACCGATATTATGGCCAGTAATGGAGTTATTCATGTGATTAGTGACGTAGTGATGCCCAAATAATTTTGGAAATTGCTATGAAAAAGAGCCTTCCCTTTTTGGGAAGGTTTTTTTTATTTTAAACCAATTGTTCAGAACAACGATTTAAATCCTCCATAGGCCATTCTGCTAGCGTCAAAGATTTGTCTGTTGTATTGGGTAAGGGGAGCGGTTAACTTTTCCATTCGGTCATCCAGCGGAACTTTTTGATTGGCCAAATCCCGAATTTCCTTGGAGGGGAAAACTACCCATCCAAAAATAATTACTTCCTCTTTTTTAGCTTTCAGTAGGGTTGTGAAAGATTGGGTCCCTTCTAAAAACAAGTCATCCCCTATGAACTCAAAGTAGGCTGTGGCTCCATGCTCTTTCCATATTTCAGCTACTCTGTGCGCTACCTCCTTATAAGTATTTAGGTGTTCTTCGGAAATGGGAAAAACAAATCCATCAATGTAATCTTTCATAGGTATTCATTTTTTGTACAATCATTTTAATTGCACATTGGTCCTTTACAAGTCGAGATTATGGATAAAAAGTAGGGTATAGACGACTGCGAAAAATCCGAAGAGAAAATTCATTCCGTAGCTTCCTATTTTAAACAGTTTCTTTTTTGGGATTTCGTACATGGGATAATATGAAAACTGAGTTGCTACTTTTCCAATCCAATAGGCACCAATTAAACCCGTTAACGCTAATGCTAAGTGGGTTTGATTCTTTAGTTCACTAGGAATTAAGATGGCAATGAGTCCAAAGGTAAAATTGAGTCCTTGAATGTACCGCCCATAGGTTTTGGCAATCTCTTGATTTAAGGGTTTCAGTTTTTTAACATCATTGTACCAGTCAAATACACGATGCCGAATATAGGGATAGATTAGCGCCGTAAATATTTGGCCAATTCCCCCTGCAATTATTACCCAATTGGGTATCGTAAAAGTCATAGTATCGTAGTATAGAGTTTCTCTTGTTAAATTTTAATCATTTCTCCTTGATCGATAAGCGGATGAAACTTTGGATCATCACCCCATTTTTCTTTTGCACTAGGAGCTTGAACCGAAGCTAAATGATAGATAAGGAATTTTTCTGCATCCAAATCAATCCCTTTCTCATTTGCATCCAAAAGAATCCAATAGGGTACAATGGCCCAATCAATAGTATTTAGGGAACCTATGGTTTCGGCATGTTCGGTATCTCCAGAAATAAAAATTCGTTTTCCATGCCAAGTAATCAAATACGAGTGATGATTTAAGGAAAAGGCATGTTTTGTTTTGAAAGACTCAATCGTAAAATTAGGAATAGACTCGCTAAGTGTTGCTAAATCCTTGCTATTCCAAGGGCCAAATGCTTTGCCATTTTTTTCCTTACGAATCTTTTTAAGGCTTTTCCTAGAATAGTGGTCGGAATGTTTATGCGTAAACAAAAACAAAGCGTTTTCCTGAATGCTATCCAACTCAGATTCGGCAAACTCCATATAGCCGTGGGCGCCAGATTTATAAGGGAAATCGGTGTAAAGATGTATGGTGCCATCCGTCAAGTACAGACCGCAATTTCCAATAAATTTTACGGTTATCTCGGTGGATTGGGAATAACCTATTAGGGTAACTCCCGCCCATAGGCTTATGGAGAGTATTTGATTGATTATATTATTCATTAGCACAGTATAGATAGGTTTAGGTTTCAGTTTCAGGGTGTTCTCCTTACCCCTTCCAAAAGTTTCCGGTTCAAAGTAGCTTTTGGGTCTGAAGCATGCAATACAGAAATATCCCCGGTCGATTCCAGAACGACGGCTTGTACTTGATTGTGATCCAATACATTCGCCTCCCTTAGTTTTGCGATTAATTGGGTTTTCTCAATACGGGCATATTTAAGATTTTCATACAAAATTTCACTACCCTCCATTAACAGCAAGGGTTTGTTGGAAATAAGGGAACTTAATTTGGGGAGTCTTCTTTGTAGGAATGAAAATAAAAACGTTAATAGCAATAAGCTAGCTATCGCTACTGCACCGTGCACAATACTGGTACTGGAAGTAAGGGTAGAAGAGATGATGCTTCCAATTGCTACTGTAAATGCAAAATCATAGGCCGTGAATTTGGCAAACGATCGAAGTCCGATGATACGAGTGACCAGGACAATCACGATAAAGATTAAAAAACTGCCCGCAAGGGTTTCCCAAAGTGGGTCTTTGATATCATAGATCCAATCCATTCAATAAATTTTATTGGCTGTAAGATAGCAATTCAAGATGATATAAAATATTTGGACATGGTTATTCCGGCAACTCGTTCAGCGAGCCATGGGCGTTATAGATAACTGAAAGGTTTTTGTGAAAGGTATGTGCTTTTTGGTTAATGAAGTTTTTGCTTGAAGGCTAGTGCTTCAATTAAGAGATATCAAAAAAACATACACCATATGTAAGCAACTAGTTGTTGATCATCTATTTTTCATCCATAGGATCTATTTTCGGTTTTATCAATATTACTATTAAAACCCCGATAATTAAACCCATAATGGAGAAAACGACATCGTTTTTGTCGAATATATTATTACCGCCAAGATCATGAATTTTCAATTCTTGGGTTATAACGAAAATCCCCCCAAGTATTGGGACTATAAGATATAACAAGACCCTATTAATTCGCCATTTTTTACGCAATACCCTAAGATTCAAATAAATTCCGATACTTGTTAAGATTAAAACTCCAATAATAGCTTCGAAAAGATTTGGCAAAGAAAGCAATGTGATTTTGATCCATTCAGACGGATGACTTTCAAGGACCGAACGTCTTATAAATTTAAAGAAGACAAATAAAGCGATCAGTACAATTTGAATTCTTGCTAATTTGAGTATGTCGTTCATTCCAGCTTGTTGGCCAAGGTTTTATTCGTAAGTGAAGTTGTTTTTTATATATAAACTACCATCTTTATATTCATTCATAGAAACTAAAAGGTTGTTGTTGTCAAAAACAAAATCAAAAGTAGTGGTAGACTGATTGGATTCAATCTCATTAATGAATCTATTTGAAAAATTTAAACAAGTAGAACAGCCTAGGTCATTAACATATAATATAAGGTTGTTGGGATTGTCTCCAAATAGTTTATAGTAAGATATAGGGTTTTGACCAGTTTCTTGATAAGAATAGATATAACTCTCATCATAGTACATTCTTTCCAATAATTTTAATTGGTTATCCAATACAATAGTTCCAACAATGGCGCCGTCCAAAATTTCTTTATTAATGATACCGTTGCTTCCTAATTCAAATGTCCTTTCTTGCAAGTTTCCGTTATTATTAAAAGTACTAACAATTGTATTGTTTGAAGTATAGTTATAAGTAGTGTTTTTTTCTATATTTAAATTATATAAAAACTCTACTTTTTCTATAATCCGTGTATCTGAATCGAAAATAAGTGTTGCTTCATAGGTTTTCTCATTACCTGCATTATAAATTGCAATAGAATTAATTTTACCCTGACTATTGTACATATATTTAGAGTAAGACTCTAATACATTATCTGGGCTATAATATAGTTCCGTATCAATTTTTTCATCGATATATTCAGATATGGATTTTGACAATAGCGATCCATTTTCCCCATAGATGAGCTGTTCTATATTAATCAGCAACTTTTCTTCTGGATCTTGATTTTCATTAGTGTCATCTTCATTAGTTTGCTGTTCTGTAGTTTCGGTTTCTGTGTCGCTATCGGTGGAGCATGAAAAACTTATAGCAAGAGCTAAAATTCCGAAGAGCAAGTATTTTCTCATCATTTTTAAATTGTTTGTAGCGTTTTGTTCTATGTCGAAGGAGTTAGAAAAGTTTCCTATTCGGCGCAATATTCGTTCAACTCCCAAATATCCGTTTCGTACTTTGGATATTGTTCCAATAGTTTTAATTCAATAGCTTTTTCTTTATCTGCACAAGCTTTTTCCTTTGAACCCATTGCTTTAAAAATTAAAGCTCTGGTTTTATAAGAAATTGAATTATTAGGTGCTCTTTCTATGGACATATTTACATCTCCTAAGGCTTTATCATAGTTTTTGGTTAAATAATACACTACACTGCGGTGTTCATATGAATAAGCATTGGGATTTATTTCAAGTTCAGCGGTAAAATCAGCTATCGCCTTTTGGTATGCTCCAATATTTCGATAAGCATACCCACGATTTGTTCTTGTTGTATGTTTTTGAGGCTCTAAAATTACGTTTTTTCGGATAAGGGGTTTCTTTAATGTGTCGTCGTGTTTTTCAACGGTTTGATCAATTCCGAAATAATACACTCTTTATACGTTGTTGGCCACAGTTATAACTCACTTACTTAAAAATTCTAATTACTATGATTTCTTTTGTAGTTTTGTCTTGTATTTTAATGAAATATACTCCATGGGGAATTTGGATTTTCCCTATTTCAATAATGTTTCCACCACGATGGTTGCCTTGATGTACTATTTGTCCAAGACTATTAATTATTTCATACCGTAATGTTATAAAATCATCTCCAAGTCTTATTACTGAATTCTCTGTAATGGGGTTTGGGTAGACCAAAATATCAATATTATTATCGCGATCATTCATTCTTAGTACCACCTCATCGGAACCACATTCCATATATTCGATTGAATTTTCCAACATGTCTAGGATCGGGTAGATGTCGCCTGTGGAATTAATAGTGACCACCCTTTTTAAAGTTGAGGATTGCGCAGACGGAAAGGTTTTTTCCACAGATATTATATTGTCAGTTAGAGTATTCACATCCTCGCTTGGCACGGTATCCATTTCTAAAATGAAATCTATAAAATCATCTTTGTTAAAATCATTTGGGACCGTTTCGATGAATAGTAGCGGAAGGTATTGAAAGACACCCTCGTTGGTAGAACAATCATTCTCCACGCAAAAATGGAAGTCAATGGAGTTTTCCAAAACCGATAGTATTGAGAAAATCTCAGATATTGCATCGATGGTAACCAATTTACTTGATGAGGATGAAAATATTTTATAAACATTTGTAATCTCGGAGGTAAGGGTGTTAAGGTCATCTGCAGAAATATCATCAAGAGAAGTAATATGTGATAAAAAGTCATCTTTATCAAAATCTATAGGTACCTCATCAATAATTAAACTAGCACGATATTTAAAACTTCCATCATATTGTGAACAGTCAGTTTGGCTAAAGGACAATGATATGTTTAGAACCAAGAGTAGAGTAAATAATATACTTTTCATAATTTCAGTTTTAATTGTGGCTAGCGGTCCTGGCCCTTTAGCCTTGTCTCCGACGAGCCTCTTTGTAGGCGAGAGGAAGACACAGGGCGGCAGCTTCGTAAACGGCTTGCGAAGCAAGCTGCAGTGGCGTTTTATGCTACGTACGATTCGAAAGGCCTCGAAGCCGCCGAGATATTCAGTTCCGTTTTTTGTTTATTTGTTTAAAAATAACAAAAACTTTCCAATTACCGCTTCAGTTGCCGAAAGGGGATAGCCGTTGTTTGAGCTCTATTGTCTTTTGGAGTACAATTTAGTTTGGCAAGAAAATCTTTTTTATCATTTTCATTCTAAGTTTTTTTCAGTACCAGTCCCATTTTGTTTAAGAGTTGTGGGTATTTACCTAGCTATCCTTTAGCTCTTAATTTTATTAGTTAGTTATCTGTTCTGAATTTATTATAACAAACGAGAAAGATAAAATACCCATAGGAATATGGGCGCTTTTGTTTTTTAGAAAAAAAACAGGCCATTACAGAAGAATCAAATTTAGATTAGGTAATTAAATATTATGTTTGTTTTTGCTTAGCTATGTTCCATAATTTCAAATATATTTTATTTTTCCTGTTGTACAGTTTTTCAGCGGTTTATTCTCAAAACCCTGTAGTTGAGCAAATGTCTACAGCTTCTAATCTTCCCGATGTTGAGTTTTATGATATAGCAGAAGACAACCAAAACCATATATGGCTTGCTGCGAATAAGGGACTATACCGCTATAACGGAAAAAACTACAAACATTTTAGTCATACTCAACAAAGGGGAAATTCTCTTTTTCAATTAAAATTTGATATAGAAAACCGGCTTTGGTGTAACAATATCCACGGACAATTATTTTATGTTGAAAATGATAGTTTAAAGCTATTTTATGATGCTAGTAAATTGGTAAAAGGTCAATTAGCTCATTTTGAAATATTTGAAAAAAGTATCAGGTTATTTACCGTAATCGGTATTTTCGATATCGATAAATCTACTAAACAAGTTACCGAGGTATTTAAAGGTATGTGTATTGCTAATGCTAAAGATCATAGAAGTAATTACACATTTATAATCAATTTTGAAGACGATTTAAAGAGTCACCGATTATACAAGTTTCAAAACAATACAAGAACCAAAGTTTTAGAAATTACAAGTAGTAATCGTATACAATCACCAAGAATTTATGCATTTGAGAACGCTGTTTTTTTTACATACAAGAGTGCTACTGGAAATTTCATTTATACAATAGATAGAATAAAAAATACTTCAAAAAAAATTACAACACCGCCTAGATTAAAAAATGAAACCATTTATAATGTTTTACATATTGAAAATGAGAATTGGTTTTTAACCAGTTCTGGCGTGTTTATTTATGCTTTTGAAAATGAAACTTTTACGTTTAAAGAACAACTTTTTAAAACAGAGTCCATTACGGATGTTCTAGTGGATTTTAATAATAACTACTGGTTCACAACTTTAGATAATGGTGTATTTGTATCGCCAAACTTAAATATTCGTCGTGTTGAATTATCAAATATTGAGTCTAAAATTACAGCTTCTGCAGCTTTACAGAACAATCAATTTGTTTTAGGGACAAATAATGGTAAATTACTGTTTTACAACCAAAATCAGCTAATAAAAACCCTACAATTACCAGGAAATAAAATCATCGGGAAACTTTTTTATGATGCTCAAAGAAAACAATTAGTAGTAAGTATTAATGCTTCAGAATCGTTTGTAGTCAATTTAAAAACGAAGAAAATTACTGACGCAGGTAATCGATTTTCAGTTGCCAAAACATTTTCTAAAATTGATGATAGTACCATGTTTTATGGTAATTATCGCCAAGGTATTGTGTATAAAAATCCGTTTAACCATCCTGAAAAACAAATTCTAAAAGAAAGTCGTGTAAAAGCTTCGGTGGTTTCCAATAATTACTTATTTGTATCGTACATCGACGGACTATACAAATACAATACACAAACATTCAACGCAGAAGAAATTACGTACAATTCTAAAAGTTTACTGGTTAATGCATTAACAAAAACCAATGGAACGGTTTGGATTGCAACCCAACACAACGGGTTATTAAAATTCGAAAACAATACCCTAAAACCTTCCGGAATTAAACTTCTTGAAAATCTTCAAATTAACGCTATTCATGCCGATGGTTTAGTGTTGTGGATTTCAACCGATTCTGGGTTGTTTCAATATCATAAAAAAACAGATCAGCTCAAATCGTTAAGTGCGCAAGATGGGTTAAATACAGCGGGTAATAATTTTTTAATTCTCCAAGATCAAATTATTGTAACCTTACCTAAAGCATTTTTTACGTTGCCAAAATCTGGTACTTTGTTCAAAGCATTTAAAACTGCAAAGGTTAGGGTAGAAGCGGTAAAAATTAATGACCGTGATACGTTGGTTACAAGCAATTACAAACTGCCTTACAACTTAAATAAAATTGATATTTCGTTCAACTCAAACGGTTTTCAATCTAACCAACACGTAAATTATCAATACCGAGTTAAACAAATAGATACAACTTGGCAAGCCATACCTTTAAACACCCATTTTGTTACTTTTAATAGTTTGTCTAGTGGCACGTACACATTTGAATTAAAAGCGCAAAATTTAAGTGCAAAACAACCTGTTTTTGCAACACCAATTACCTTTGTTATTGCTAAACCATTTTGGGAAACGTATTGGTTTTATGGTTTAGTTATAGCCACAATAATTTGTTTAGTCTGGTTGTATTTTAGATGGCGATTACAACAAAAAGAAGCACAGCGTATTGCAGAAGTTGATAAAATTTTAATTGATAAAAAAATAACGAATTTAAGGTTGGAAAATCTGCGCTCGCAAATGAATCCGCATTTCATTTTTAATGCTTTAAATTCTATTCAGGATTATATCATTTCCAATGAAAAGGAATTGGCAAGTTCGTATTTAGTGAAGTTTAGCCGATTAATCCGTATGTATTTAGATTACAGCCAGCAAAACGAAATTACTTTAGAGGAAGAATTAAATGCTTTAAAACTGTATTTAGAATTGGAAAAAGTTCGTTTTGAAGATGAATTGCAGTATGATATTTCTGTCGATAATCAATTGAATACAAAACAGATAAAAGTACCGTCGTTGTTCATTCAACCGTATGTTGAAAATGCTTTAAAGCACGGGTTATTACACAAGTTAAACAACCGAAAATTACATATTGAAGCCAAAATTATTCAGCAAAATAAATTGCAAATCACAGTTGAAGATAACGGTATAGGTCGAGAACAATCCGAAAAATTAAAACGACCAAACCAACAGCACAAACCATTTGCCACCAAAGCCAATGAAGAACGTGTGCGTCTTTATAAAAACAAATTAAAACGTGATATAGCCATAATTACCAACGATTTGTATGACGAAAATGGCGTCGCTGCAGGTACAAAAGTGGTCATCACCATGCCAATACAATAAGATATGAAAGCGATAATAATAGACGACGAAAAACGCGCGAGACATTTACTATCCAACTTGCTAACCGAACATTGCTCGAGTATTACAAGCATTGAAGAAGCGCAAGATTTAGCATCTGGTGTGGACTTGATCAAAACCAGTAAACCTGATGTTGTATTTTTAGACATTGAAATGCCTAATCAGTCAGGATTGGATATTTTAGAATACTTCCCAAACCCTGTCGATTTTAAAATCATTTTCGTAACAGCATACAACCAATATGCGATTGAAGCTTTTAAATTATCGGCTGTAGATTATCTCTTAAAACCGGTTGATACTAACGAATTAAAAGAAGCTGTTACAAAAGTAGAAGAAGCTATAAAAGCCAACAATTTAAACGACCAGTTAAACAAGTTGCGTGATTCATTGAAGCAACTCTCCATAGACAAAATTGCTTTGGAAATACCAAAAGGGATTATGTTCGCATCACATCACGATATCGTGTATTTTGAAGCCGATGGCATGTACACCAACGTACAACTTATTGATGGCAAACAAAAAACCATTTGCAAACCCTTAAAGCATTTTGTAGAGCAATTAGAACGGAATGCTATGTTTTTTAAATGTCATCGGTCGTATTTGATTAATCTAAAATATGTAGATGAATTGGTTAAAAATGATGGCGATTATTTATTGTTGAATAATCAAAAACGCATTCCAATTTCAAAATCTAAACGCGATCAATTTCTTGAAGTGATCAAGGAAACGTTTATGTAGCTTTTCTGAGCATCATGTCGTTCAGCGTAAAGCTAAGTATCTTGAGTATTCCTTCAGAAAAAAAATCCTTGCTTTTAGAAAAAACCAAATTTAGAATGGTTGTTAAGTGCTTTATTTTGAAGTCCACTTAAACAAAATTCTTATGAAAAAATTAGTTCTATTATTTGTGTTAGCATTGAGCTACACGACATCCCATGCACAATTTGGCAAAATACTTAAAAATAAAGCCAAAGCGGCAGTAGAGAAGAAGTTAGATAAAAAAGAAACGAGCAATTCCTCTTCAAAATCGGAAAATGCTTCAGGAATGGTTGGCAGTTCTTCAACATCCAATCAAAATGCCTCTAAAGCAGCATACACCGATGAAGAATTTAAAGCAGAATTAGCCAAAAAATACCCAAACGATAAAGCAAAGCAAGATTTATACTATCAAAAATACCTTGAGAAAAAGCAACAAGAAGCCGAAGCTAATAAGCCTAAATCAGATAATACTGTAAGTGACGATTTTTTATACATGTCGTATCCTTTTGCGATGACAAAAGGTATGAGTGCAGTTGGTGTTGATCGCGTAAAACTAAGACGCCAAATGACTGATATGGGTGATAATGTAGATATATTACCAGCACAAGATCCAGAATATTCTTGGTTACGCTTTTTAACAACACCAGAACTAGTCGCAATGTCGCCAGAAGGTTACATAGGTTACGAGTTGGTTTCAGGAATGTTCACCACCAAAGTAGGTCCAGACAGATCACAAACCTTAGAACTTGGTACCGGTATGCCAATTTTGGTAAGAGGGATGTTAATTGCAGACGATGTTTTTATTATTTATGCTGCATCGCACCAAGGCGGACATGCATTTAATGTACCATCGTACATGCATGAAAAAGATATTACTATTCTAAATGTGATTGGTAAAGGCGAGCAACAATTTCATTTAGATTGGTTAGAAAAAGCGAAACCAATTGTAAAAGAATTTGAAGCGACGTTAAAAGCGAATTACGATGCTGCTGCAAAATCAACTATGGATGCTATAAAAATGCCAGAAGCTGGTAGCATGAATAGCAATGCTTCATTAGTGAATTTTGCGAAAGAAAATGTTTCTAAAACCATTGCAAAAGATGGCGCAAAACTTTTAAAGTTAACTATAGAATCTAACGATTGGAGTATTGTTAAAAATAAATACACAGGTCGTATTTTATACCGTTGGATTAAAGGTGCATTCACTGAAAAAAATAAGAATGACGACTGTTATTTACAAGGGTTTTTAATTAAACAACAATATAATGGAAGTGGTTATGGCAGCTCACAATTTGGCGGTATTATTCACGGACAAATGCCTTACGGACAAAAAATGAATTGTGAATAATTATACGTACTATTAATTTATAGTATTTAAGCCTACTTGTTAAGTAGGCTTTTTTATTTGGTTTAAAGGAGAGACTTCGGCTTAGCTCAATTTGAGCCATAAATTATATGCGCTGTTAGTCACCGTATTTTTTACTTTTCTTTAAATGGTTTTTTATCTGAAGTAGCCATTTTATATTGTTCCAAAGCCTCTTCCAGAGTAAGTTCTGTTGGCATATTTTCAATGAAGGTCATAACTGATGTAAATATGAACGGTATGTTGCTTTTTGAAATAAAATCTGACTTTATTGCAATGTCATCTAATTGATCGGCATTCCATTTTTTTCTTATTTCATTAGCACGCTCATATTTTTCCTTATTCAAGTTGGGAAGCCATATTGTATTATTTAGGGAATCTGGCAACAAGTGATGTCTATATTGCCAAGTTGAGTAAACCTCAAAATTTCCTTTATCCTTATCATTTTGGAAATGGAGGTAAGAGATTGCTTGTTCAGGATCAAATCGCCCCTCATTTACTGCCTTGCAAAGAATGGGTTCAAGATCAATGATGTTTTTATCGCTGCTTCTTCTTTGAGATGTATGAACTAAAACCACATCATGATTTTGCCCTCTTAAGGATTTTCTATAACCGAGCTCTATCTGAGAAGGGAAGCCAAGAGAATCTGTTATTGAAAGTATCCTATTCATATTTATGATTCGATTCGCTTGAATAGTGTCATCATGAGTATCGTACATGGGTCTGAACAATTGATCCCTTTCCCAAATTGCTTTGAATTCATTTCTTAATCTTGAGTCATAATCAGTCGTTCTTTTCTCTATAAATGAATTCCAAAGGTTTTCATCTATATAGGTGTTGACGAAAATTGACTTTAGCATACTTAAATCATCAGAATTATTTATAAGTAGTTGAAGATTTAAATTTCTTTCATCTAAATTGTTAGAGAGTTGATTTGAAACTGCAGCATTATAAACATCTGGACCAAAAGGTTTTTCGATTTCTTTAAATGCCAATGAATAATTTTTTGAGGCTCTATCGAAATCACCATCACAAATTGCAATTTCAGCTTTATTAGTTAGAATGTGATATTTAGTAATTGCTTCATTCTTGCAGTTGCATTTCGTTAATTCAGTGGTGGCAGAATTGTTCGACTTACTATTCGTCTCATTACTGTTTTTGCAACTTACTTGAATCGTTAGAATAATTATAATGATTGCAATTCTCATTTTAAAAATTTATGGTGACTAACGGGTTTGTATATACAAAGTAGCGCTTGGCGCAGCGTGCGGCTTGAAGCGGCAAACTCGACTTATAACTTTTTTTATTCCAAATTAATTGAGCCGCGTGCAAATCAGTAATGCAAGCGAGTTCGTATTTTTCGGAAGTACAATTTACTAATATTTGTTAGAATTATTCAACTATTACTGGGTTAGCCCCATTTTGCAAATACACAGTTAGCCACAGGCCATTTCGATATTCCATTTAATTTTTAATGATCTTTTTTATAGTTGACTTCTGTTCGGTTGATATCTTTATCAGATAAATACCAGTATCTAAATCAGATATGTCAACGGTTTCTAGATTAGTATTTTGTGATAGTATACTGTTCCCTAATAAGTCGAAAACTTGAATACCTAGAATGGAATCCTGTTGTGAGGTAATGTTAATGATTGCATTAGTTGGGTTTGGATAAATTGCAATGTCCGTTATTTCATTATCCGAAACTGAAAGGGGATAGTTCGTGAAAATAGCATATGGGTCAAGTGGTTGATAAATTGTAAGACGTTGACCAATTCCATCATCCTCAATGTAGTAATACCACCAATCTGACATAAACCCAAAATAGGAGTCTTCAAAACTATTATGAACAGGAAAGTCACAATTGGTTGTGGAGTTGTTAAAGCTAACCGTTGTAACTTCTCCATTTACTGGTTGGGTATAATTACCGTTGAAAGTATTACAGGCACCTTGACCTTCAAAGTATAAGTTTGCCGAAATTGTAATGAATGGATTTATCGATGGATCGATTTCGTCTATATAGTAATACTGAGGATCAATATAAAATAGTTCTTGTAAATACCAAGTCTGAACCAAATCTGGATCTTGAGCGAAAAATTCAGCTGAGTATATTAGAGATATGAATAAAATCAAATACTTCATTTTTTTTTACTGCTTGTTGCCAACGATCCTGACTATCCCTCTGGCCTTGTCTCCGACGAGCCTCCTTGTAGGCGAGAGGAAGACAAAGGGCGGC
>CEQG01153810.1_pt1 | contig 20662 bp, 16 predicted proteins | sample 350301 | NCBI WGS metagenome assembly CEQG01 (sample SAMEA2621242, study PRJEB7988) | marine metagenome | isolation source: saline water (ENVO:00002010), including | reverse complement strand
ATTTCAAGATAAAATCTGAAGGTGCCGTTGCAGCAGGTGTGCGTAGAATTGAAGCAATGACGGGCGATGCCGTGATGAATTATTTTGCAGACCAGGATGCGCAGATGACCCAGATAAGATCTGCTTTGAACAATACCAAAGAACCTGCAAAAGCCATTGAGAACCTACAGGAAGAAAACAACAGCCTTAAAAAGCAGATAGAGGTTTTGCTTCAAGAGAAAGCCATGAACGTGAAGGGCGAACTCAAGAATGAAGTTGAAACCGTAAACGGAGTTAATTTCCTTGCAAAAGAAGTTGACCTCGACGCCACCGGTATGAAGGATCTGGCATTTCAGTTGGGTGGAGAGATTGATGACCTATTCTTGCTTTTGGCTTCAAGCCAGGGTGGCAAAGCATTGTTGAGCTGTTATATCTCTAAAGATTTGGCTACAGCCAAAAACCTGAACGCAGGGACCATAGTGCGCGAGCTTGGTAAATTTATCCAGGGAGGCGGTGGCGGTCAGCCGTTTTTTGCAACTGCCGGGGGTAAAAATCCTGAGGGGATTGCAGGGGCGCTTGCTGAGGTGAAGAATTACTTGATATAGATTCTAGTACAGAGTACAAGGTATTAAGACTGTAAGTAAGGCCGATAAACTAACTACGAAGAACAAATAATTAAACTTTGAAACTTCAAACCAGCATTCTGCTTGAAACTTCAAGAGTTCAGATTGACTATGGCTCTAGGGTATTGATGCTGGGTTCTTGTTTTGTCGAGAACATGGGCGCCAAGCTTAAAGAGCATAAGTTTCAGGTTGAGGTTAATCCATTTGGGATTTTGTTTCCCCCCCTGGCAATAAGCAGGTTTGTTGATCTGGTGGTCAAGAACTATAGCTTTGCGCAAGATGATCTGTGGTTAGTGAACGGGCGTTATCATTGTCCGCATGCGCATAGTGACTTTAGTGACGGGGATGCTGAGAAGGTGGTGGGCAACCTCAATACCGCCATTGAAAACACGGCAAGTTATCTTAAAAATACCACACATGTAATCTTGACCCTGGGCACGGCCTGGGGCTATCGTTATAAAGAAAGTGGCGAGATCGTTGCCAATTGCCACAAAGTACCACAAGCCAATTTTGATAAAGAATTAGCTTCGGTCGATGAAATCAAGCTTGCGCTAAAAACCACGATTGAAAACCTCAAGATCCTCAATCCTGGCCTTGAGGTTGTTATTACCGTTTCTCCCGTAAGGCATATCAAGGATGGTTTTGTTGAGAACCAGCGTAGCAAGGCACATCTTATTGCCGCGGTGCATGAACTTATGGAGCAAGAAGTTGTTGCAACTTATTTTCCCGCTTATGAAATCATGATGGATGAACTGCGCGATTACCGTTTTTATGACCGCGACCTCGTGCACCCCAATGCTCTGGCAATAGATTATATCTGGGAAAAGTTTATTGAGGTCCACCTTTCGGCGAAAGCCAAAAAAATCCTTCCTGAAGTTGTCTCCATCCTGCGGGACATGCAGCACAGACCCTTTGATACAGAGAGCGAGGGGCATAAAAAATTTCAGCGCAAGCTAGAGGAAAAAAAGGCAAAACTCAGCCAGGTCCTGCCACATATATCATTTTAAACTGCTTTTTATGAACTAAATAGGGCAACTGCCCTATGTTTTGGTCCTTGATGGGGCTATACTTTTATCCCTGTAATCAAAAACCAGATCAATATGAAATTTTCAAGAAAAACGGTATTGGCCATGCTTGTTGTGGCACTGTCCTTCACGGCCTGTAAAAGTGATGATGATGGCGGTACAAGCGCCTCTGCAAATGGAGAACTAACCGCTAAGGTTGACGGTCAATCTTATGAATCCATGCGCGAGGCCACCACGGCAGAAGAGAGCAATGCCGGCGGTGTTAGCACCATTGCCATTACGGGCGGTAGTGCTGATAGTGAGAACATACAGTTTATTATCATAGGCTTTGACGGTGAGGGCACATACCAGCTCAACAATATCAACCTGGGTACCTATACCTACCTGGCAGACCCTGGTGATTATATGAGCGCGGTGCTGTTTTCTACCGTGACTGATGGCTCATCAAACGGGGAGATAAACATATCCTCTTACACCCCTGGTGAGAACGTGCAGGGCACCTTCAACTTCACGGGTTACAACAATCAGGACATAAGCGATACCCGGGTGGTCAGCGAGGGTTCTTTTAATGTTGATATCAGGAATTAAACGTATATAAAATCTCAATTGTTGAGGTTTTTAAGCGGGGGCCGGACGGGATTCTTTCCTTTTCGGTCCTTTTTTGTTTGGCTTAAAGCCAAAATGATCAATGCTTCATCTTGAGAGGCTTAGGGCATAAATACGGCAATTGCCCTATTGAAGGAGATGGGGATTTCCACAATCTTTGATTCAGATTTAAAAACCTCGATTATGAAAAATATTTTACAATTATGTGTTGCGGTTTTCTCCATCGCGGCAGCATTTGGTCAAAAGGCCGAAGAACCCAATTATAGGTATGATGTGGGTGCAAATATCAATGATATGACCCTTACCCTTGCAGGAACCCTTGTGGTTTCAACAAATGATGGGCTGGTGGGCATCAAGCCAGGTTCTAACGAGCTCGTATTCAACTTTACCGATTATGGTAGTGTAAAGCCAGAAGAAGTACAGTACATCCCTAACTCGCCATACCTTATGGTTGACCAGTCAGGTGTGGGCGGTATCAAGGCCCTCTCTGCGCTATCCAGTAAAAAGGCGTTGATAGATTATATATCTGGCAAGGTCATCTTTAGCACAGAAAAAAATGACTGGAAGACCGTGCAGACCGCCGATGTTATCATGCCAGATAATAAACTGGTGATAAGTGGCCTTCAAAAGGGAGGTGGTAAGGCAGAAAGCGTGACCACGAAGATTGCGGTCTATGACCTGGCAACGGGCAACCTGGACTATTCTTTTTTTCTTATTGAGCCAGGCAAGACCACGGCACGTGTGTGGATGGTAACGGGCACCCCGCTACTGCTCAAGGATAAACTTTTAATACCCACATCTCAGGGAATCGTCGCAAAAACCCATGACGGTAAGACCCTATGGGAAAATGATGTAAAAAACGCCCAGTGGATGACCACAACAGAAGATGAAAAGGATATCTATGCCTTTGAGACCAACCCCAACAAGACCAATACCGAAATCTATAAAATAGGAACCGGGGGAGCAGAGGTCTGGAAGGACGCTGCCAAGGTGCAAGGCGTGGTCTCCAGGTTTGAAATACTACCGCAAGGACTGGTTGTGGTAAGTGATAAAGATACCGCCGGTAAATCTGTTTTGGCAGGAAGGTCTGAGTCCAAGATCATGCTTTTTAGCGCAAGCAATGGAGAAGACCTGTGGGACAAAGCGCCAAAAACTAAAGGTTTTGTTCAGCATTTTTATACCATGGATGATGGGGTGCTCTTTGGGATTTATGAGGGCGGTATCAACAAGGTGTCTTATGACGGGCAGGCATTGTTTAAAAAACCATTAAAAACAGGTGAGAATATCTTGACTATGGCCGAGACGCCCAAGGGACTCATATACATCACTAGTGAAGATGCTAATATTGTTGATCTTAAGACGGGAGACCAAGTATGGGACAAACCCTTGAAATATAAAAAAGCAAGTGCTGTTACCAGTGGATATGATGCCAAGAACAAGAGGTACCTTATCAATGCTGATGATGAGCTGTTTGCGGTTGATGAAGCCAGTAGTGAAGTCTCAACACTGGCCCAGGTGAAGTTTGATGAAAAAGAAAACCCAACCTCGCTACAGGTGCGTGATAACGGGATTTTCCTGGGCAGTGATCAAAATGCGGCCTTACTGGGTTTTGATGGGGATGTGGCCTGGCAAGAATATTACAAATCCCCGGGGCGCAGTACCTTTGGAAAAATCATGGGCGGCATAGCAGCCGTGGCGACCACGGCCCTCACGGTTACCATGGCGGCACAGGCAGGAGCTAACAGGAGCGGGTATGACATGAACAGCCTGGACTCTTACAATGAAACGGGAAAGCAAGCCAAAATGGCCCAGGATATGTTTGCCGGCATGGCCAGCGCTTCATTTGATTACCTGGCAACCCGTTTTAAAGCTACCGCGGCTACTGAAGATGCACAATTTACCCTTACAAAGCTTGATGATGGAGTGGGTCTTGTAAAGCTTGACAAGAACACCGGTGAAGTCACAAAAGAAATCGTCCTTAAAGATAAAAAACCCGAATATGAGGTAGATGAACTGGGTGGTATGCTGTACTACAAGGCAGATAACAAGACCATTTATGCTTACGATTTAACCAAATGAAAGTAGAGTAGATTTTGGTTTTGATTAGGCCGTACACGTTAGGGGGTTGTGCGGCCTTTTATTTTTTTAAATGATGTTCAAGGATATTGTACAAATCAATGAAGCAAACCGTGCCGTTTATCTTAATGCACTGTTTTTGCTCTTTCTGCTCCTGGTAGGTGTTGCTGATGCCTTTGCAATTGTTATTGCCTACTTTTTTGAGACCATTGTCATAGGGTTGATCCATGTGGTTAAGTTGTACCTTACGGTGAGATATGGAAGACCATCATCACCTCAGTCCAAGGGGATGGATGGCTATGGTATCATTCCCTTTTTTATGGTGCATTATGGCCTGTTTGTGGGTGTTCAGTCCATTTTTGTAATTACTTTTTTTGCACCATCCATGTTTGAGGATGTATCGCCCAGCAATATCGTGGAGAACTATGGTGATACGTTGCTCACATCTGGCATGCTGGTCGTACTGGCCTCCATCATTTTTACAAACCTGGCCTATTTCTACACAAATTTTCTCAACCCTAAAAGATATGAGGCCTATGCACCAGATGAGATTTTCATGAAACCCTACCTGCGTATCTTTATACAGCAGTTTGTGGTCATACTCGCAGGATTTTTCTTTATCATCCTGGATGCGGGCATGGCTGCGGCATTGTTTCTTGTCCTGATCAGGACGTTTGTTGACCTCGTGATTGTGGGTATACGCAAGGATAGTACCTTGGTGGGTGTCCTGGCGCATAAGTTGGCTAGGTCTCATGAAGAGGTCCCCAAAATCGAGAAAACCCTGCAACAGCTTTCTGAATAGTAAACTTCATGCAAAAAACAACCCCGTAAATTATTGTTGACCACCATCATGTCAAAACATTTCAAAAATTATTTATTTTTAGGAATTGCCTAAACCAACCATATTAAATGAATTTCATCAAATTGCCCCTATTGCTTTCCATTTTCATGGCTTGCCTGCTTGACCTATATGCGCAACCTTCTCAACAAAACAACCCACTTGCCCAGGTTCATGAACTTTACAAAGAGGCGCAGCCTTACCTTGCCACACGGGATAGTGCGGGTTTGGCTTTCGCCGAAAGGCTAGAAAAACTGGCCGCTGAGCAGGATGATCCCACCGCCGTGCGCTATGCTGTGTTGTCACGGTACAAGGTGCTTAAAAATTATGACCGTTACAGGACCGTGGATGGCATCAAGGATGACCTTGAGCTACTAGAAAGTACCCGTGATACCATACTCTCTGATGCCTATTCACTGTATTCTGGATTGCTCACAAACCTGGGGGAGTTTCCTGATGGTCTCAAGTATGCCTTTGAGGCGGTGGGTATTGACCGCGAGGTGGGCGATGGGTACCGGGAGGCTCGAGACCTTTCTACGGTAGGGTTCATACATGACAGGATGTATGAGTTCAGGGAGTCCATAAAATGGAGCAAGCAGGCTCTGGAGATTGCCCTTAAAAACGATGACCTCAATGGGCAGGCAGACGCATACAATAACATAGGCATAGCGTATGATGAGCTTGCAGAACAAAATGGTTTTAACCGGCAGCTTTTTGACAGTGCATTGTACTACAACAAAAAATCCCTGGCCATACAGGAGCAAAAAAAGGATTACGGCAGCATGCGGGTGGACTATTCAAACATTGGCAACACATACAGTAAGTTGGGCGAGTACGGCATGGCCGAAGAATATACTCAAAAAAGCCTTGCCGTACCGGGATTTGAGGAGCGCAAGGGGGTGACACTGGTCAACCTGGGCAAGATATATCTTGAAACCGGCCGTTATGTAGAGGCCCGCAAGATACTTGATAGTGCCCTGCAGAATACCATAACCTATGGCACAAAGAAATTTCAACTGGAGGCATATTACCGTATGCATGAGCTAGACATAAAACTGGGTAATTATGAAGGTGCGCTCAAAAATTATATACAGTACAAGAGTATTGAGGATTCACTGGTCAACGAGCGCAAGAACTTGCAGGTCGTGGAGATGAATACCCGTTTCAAGACCGCTGCACAAGAAAAACAACTTGCCGAGACGCGCGCTGACCTGGCAGAGCAGGAACTGAGCAACCGTAAGCAAAAGATGATTTTATTTGGCGGTGGTGGGCTTGTGCTCATACTTGCCATGGTGAGCTATTTGCTATACAATCAACAAAAACTCAAAAACCGCCAGCTTAAAAAGGAAAATGAACTCAAGGTCGCCCTGGCAAAAATAGAGACGCAGAACAGGCTTGAAGAGCAGCGTTTGCGTATTTCGCGCGATCTACATGATAACATAGGGTCGCAGCTTACCTTTATTATTTCAGCAATAGGAAACTTGAAGTTTTCCCTGGGAGGGGATAGCGCAATAGCCCATAAGCTTGATGATATAGGCGATTTTACCACCAGGACCATCAGGGAATTGCGCGATACCATCTGGGCCATGAACAAGACACAGGTCACCATGGCAGAACTGGCCCCCAGGATTGCAGATTTTATACATAAAGCTGAAAAATCGACCGAAGGGATCACCTTTAAGTTCAATATGGATGATACCATACCCGATGCGCTGACATTTACGTCTGTAGAAGGTATAAACATGTACCGTATTGTACAGGAGGCGGTAAACAACAGCATTAAATACGCCGGCCCATCACTGATTGCAGTGAGCTTTTCTAGCTATGGCGAGGAATTGATTTTTACCATCATTGATGACGGTAGCGGGTTTGATATCAAAGATCATCTACCGGGTAATGGCTTGCGCAACATGCGCAAACGGGCACAAGAAATAAATGCTGTCTTTGACCTTGACAGCACGCCGGCCGGTACCTCTATCAAGGTTGTCTGTGCTGGTTTGGCCTTAGCCAGAGAATAGGTCAAATGCCCTATGTGGCAATGGGTTTCAAATCTTCAAATTTGTATTGTATAAGATATGAAGATGGTTGATATCCAGTTATTTGTTTGGTTTGGTGCAGTCCTGTTAAAATGGGGCTATGTGAGCTGTACAATCTGTTTGGGCCTGTTGATGCTATGTGTGCTGTCATGGCATTATGTAAGAGTATACGCCTTGCGGCAAAAACACGTGCACATGGTAAAAGAAATGAAGGACAGGTACAATCTAGAACATGAGCAGGTAAAATTGCGGCAAGCAGGCCTGGATATGTATGATTTGATGGGATATAACCTGGCCGAGGCACTTGTGGTGCAAAATGAAATAGAACTTAAACCTTGATATTGATGAAATCCTGGTGTGTTGCATTGCTTATTTTAATGGGTGCTGCCGTGTATGCGCAAGACCCCGTCAAGCTCATAGACAGCTTAAAAATAGAACTTGCCAAAAACCCCAGGGATGAGGCCAGGGCAAAGATCTATGCAGACCTTACTTGGTATTATGCCATGGTGTCAACTGATAGTGCCGTGGTATATGGTGATAAGGCCTTGGCCTTGGCCGGTAAGCTTGGGGATTCTGTTTTTTTGGCGCAAGCCTTAAATGATTATGGCACCGTCAATTTTGTACGTGGCGAGTTTAATACATCCATAAAACAATTTAAGCAGTCCCTGGCCATAAGAAAGAACCTCAAGGACACACTGGGGCAAGCGGCCGTGTATTCTAAAATGGGCAACAGCTATTACCGCAAGGCCCAGTTTGACAGTACCATGAGCTGTTATCTCAATGCATTGAGGATTTTTGAAAAAAAAGATAGGATCCAGGAAGCGGGTATCGTACGCAGCAATATAGCATCTCTGTACCTGGAGATGAAGGATTACAACAAGGCACTCACCTATAATAAGGAGAGTGTAGGTTTTTTTAAAGAACACAACTTGAGGGAGCAGCAGGCCAATTCAGTGGTCAATACGGGTATTGCGCACCTTTTTTTAAAAGATACCCTGGCTGCTGAAAAAAGTTTTAAAGAAGCCATAGAGCTAGGCGAGAAGATAGCCGCTGCAAGGCCCCTGGGCGCAGCTTACAATAACCTGGCAAATATCTATATGGGCCGCGGGGAGTACACCCGGGCAAGACGGGCAATCATAAAGTCCATTGAACAAAGGGGCAAGCTGGGCATGCTCAGCCTCGTTGAGAGTTCACGTATCACACTGGCACAGATTGAGACCGCCCTGGGTAATCACAGGGAAGCCTATACATTGCTGCTGGATGCCAAGAATCATGTTGATGAGCAGGAGTACAACGAGAAATTGCCCATGCTTTACGGTACCATGGTGCAGGTGCATGCCGCCATGGCAAACCTAGACAGCGTGAGCCATTATAACAACCTCTTGCTGGAGGTGTACAACAAGAAGAGCGAGCGGCAGATACAGGAAGTAACCGCAGAGATGGACGCAAAATATGAAACCGAAAAAAAAGAGAACCAGATCCTTGCCCAGCGTGCCGAGATAGCCGAAAAAGAACTACAGGTTAAAAGAAAGGATACCCAGTTATATGGGAGCATAGGCTTTATCCTTGTCCTGGCAGTAATAACATACCTCATCTACAATCAACAAAAGCTCAAGAACCGCCAGCTCAAAAAGGAAAATGAACTCAAGGTTGCCCTGGCAAAGATCGAGACACAAAACAGGTTGCAGGAACAACGGTTGAGGATATCGAGGGACCTGCACGACAACATAGGCTCACAGCTCACATTTATCATAAGCAGTATAGATAATTTAAGTTATGCCCTTTCAGAAAAGAATGAAAAAATTACTGAAAAGCTCTCATCTATAAGCAAATTTACCGCCAGCACGATCAATGAGCTGAGAGATACCATCTGGGCAATGAACAAAGAAGAAATAAGCTTTGAAGACCTGGAGACCAGGATTTCTAACTTTATTGAGCGTGCCCGGGCCGTGACCAGGGATATAGAATTCAGGTTTGTCAAGGATCAAGAAGTGGCAGAGGGCCTGGTATTTTCTTCACTGGAGGGCATTAACATCTATCGCATTATTCAAGAAGCGGTAAACAATGCCCTCAAGTACGCATCAGCACAAACAATCACCGTCAATATTTCTGGGAGGCAACCGTTAAAAATCTCTATTGTAGATGATGGCCGCGGGTTTGACCTGGTGGCACATGAGCCCGGTAATGGCCTGCTCAACATGCAGCGCCGGGCCAGGGATGTGGGCGGGGAGCTTTCCGTTGATTCTGCACCCGGCAGGGGTACAACAGTTGACTTATTGGTACGCTTGCGCGAAAACCACTCTGCTTAAAACACCAGTTGTCATAGGATTTCAGGATGTTTCAAGTATTTTTGGTGAAAACCAAAAATTACCACCATGCGCCTCTTGCTCCTTTTTTTTATTGCGTTCATTGCCCTCTCCTGTGATTCACAGAACAATCCTGCAAGCGAAGGCCCGCAACCATCACCGGCTGAACAGGAAATATCCTTCTATGTAGGGGCTGATCTTTCATATGTAAACGAGATGCTGGACTGTGGCGCAAAGTATAAGACCGCAGGTGGGCAGGTTGAAGATCCATATAGGATATTTGCGCAAGCGGGAACAAACCTTGTGCGCGTGCGCCTGTGGCACCATCCCCGGTGGACGGACTATAGCAATCTCGCCGATGTCAAGAAGACCTTGAAGAGGGCAAAGGACGCCGGGATGCACACCTTGCTCGATTTTCATTATTCTGATACGTGGGCAGACCCAGAAAAACAGGAAATACCCGCCGCCTGGGAAACACTCCTCAATGATGTCCCTACCTTGGCAGATACCCTGTATGCATATACCTATTCAACCCTTATGGAGCTCAAGCAGGAAGGCATCGTGCCACAGATGGTGCAGGTGGGCAATGAGATCAACGGTGAGATATTGAGGCACGGTGAGCCCACGTCCATCAACTGGCAGCGCAACGCCACACTAATCAACAAGGGCATCGCTGCTGTAAGGGATTTTAGTAAAAATGAAGGTTTTCAAATACAGGTGATGTTGCACATTGCCCAGCCAGAAAACGCTTTGTGGTGGTTTAAGGAAGCCTTTGATGCCGGGGTGCTCGATTATGACATTATAGGGTTATCATATTATCCACTGTGGTCTGAGTTTAAACTGGATACTGCTGGTAAGGCCTTTAAGAAGCTGATAGGTACTTATAATAAAAAGTTGATCGTGGTTGAAACTGCATATCCCTTCACGCTTCAAGATCAGGATGGGGCGGGCAACATCCTTGATGAAGATGCCCTGGTCGAAGGTTATCCCGCAACCCCACAGGGCCAGCTGGATTATCTTTTGGCTCTGGCCAAAATAATAAAGACCGCAGGTGGTGATGGCCTGGTATACTGGGAGCCAGCCTGGGTGTCCACCCCTTGCCATACGCTATGGGGGCAAGGTTCTCACTGGGATAATGTAACTTTGTTTGATAAAGATGTGCGGGCTAACAAAGCGATGGACTTTTATGCACGGGCAGGAAAAGAATAGTGCAATTGCCCTATTTTAGGGATTACATTTAGTATGTATGTTTAACTTGTAGCATCAACACCATAACCCAGCAGCCATGAAGATCAAGACCGCCATAGTGGATGACAATAGTTTTTTAAGCAAAGCCATAACCGAAAAACTGTCCTTTTTTGATGATTTTGAAATTAAGTTCATCGCTGTTGACGGCGCCCATCTCCTTGAGAAACTTGAGGCCAACCACAATATAGATATCATACTGATGGATATTGAAATGCCGGTGCTCAATGGTATAGAGGCTACCCAGGTCGTAAAACAAAAATTTCCACATATCAAGATCATCATGCTCACGGTGTTTGACAATGATGAGAATATCTTCAACGCCATCAAGGCAGGCGCTGATGGTTACCTGTTAAAAGAAGTTACGCCCGGCGAATTGCAAAAGGGCATCCTGGAAACACTTGATGGTGGTGCGGCCATGAACCCCAGCATCGCGATGAAGACCTTAAAGCTGCTTCGCAATCCAGAAGCCATAGAAAATAGCCAAGACCGTGAAGAAATTTCGCTGTCAAAGCGGGAAATAGATGTTCTGGAACAGCTCTCAAAAGGATTGAGCTATACCTTGATTGCCGAAAACCTCATACTTTCTCCCAGCACCGTGCGCAAGCATATAGAGAACATCTATAAAAAACTACAGGTGCACAGCAAGATTGAAGCCGTGCAAAAGGCAAAAAACCATAATCTCATCTAGTTAGGGAAGATTTAACTTGCTTCTGCGATCTATTCCTTAAATTTAACCATGATGCGTCTGGCTGTTCATAAACGGCAAGGCGGTTAATCAAGGCTATGAGAAAAATACTTTTAGGAGCTGTGGTGACGCTTATCGTCATATTCTCAATCTATTATGTGGTCAAAAGGTACCGCGATTCAGATAGGCTGGTGGCTGATACGGCCCTGATACAGGAGCAGATTTCAAACGTGGGGAAGCTCGTGGTCACAGAGGGGCACTTCTCCCAGGTTTTTACCTATGAAGATTCAAAAAAGTTTTATCTTGATGTGCTTTCGGCAAAAAAAAAGGCAATCATCATCATCAATGCTGACGTCACCATTGCGTATGACCTGCGCCAGCTAGAAACCGTGGTGGACCAGGAAAACAAGATAATAAACATAAAATATATTCCAGAGCCCGAAGTCAAGATCAATCCGCAAATTGATTTTTATGACATAGAACAGGACTATCTCAACCAGTTTAGGGCAGAAGATTACAACAAGATACGTCAACGTACCAACAAGATCGTGGGCGATAAGATCAAGTCATCGGGCATTAAGGAAAATGCCAGGAATAGGCTGATTACCGAATTGTCAAATATTTATATCTTAACACGGTCATTAGGCTGGAAGCTACAGTACAAGAATGAAGAGATAGCCTCGCCACAATCCATTGAACACCTATTATAAGTCCATCTATTAGCAATTAGAAAATGAAAGATTTAAGCGGTCTGGAAGTGCTTTCAAAATTTATACATGAACTCCCCATCACAATGGCATTGATAGATGAAGAGGGAAGGATACAAGAATGCACAAAAACCTGGAAGGAAGAATTTAAGGATATTGAGTATGTGCATGAAACCAAGTACATCAACCGGCCCGAACTGGAAAAAGCGATCAAGCTTACCCTAAAAACGGGCGATGCCTTTGTGATGGGCGAGGACGAGATACATTCCATAAGCTATAAATGGAAGCTGAAAACCTTTGGCGAAAGCCAGATATATGTGCAGTGGGTAACCATCCTCACGGGACGTGAGTACCGCCTGCAACGCCTGCGGGAAATGGCAAACAAGGTGGCTGACATAGGGTACTGGGAGGTAATCCTTGATAACGATGAGATTTTCTGGAGCAGCGTCACAAAAAAAATCCATGGGGTCCCTGAAGATTTCAAGCCCAATATGGTAAATGCCCTGGCATTTTATACCGAGGAGGACACGGTATTGCTCAACCATGCCATGGAAAAGGCAATCAATGATGATGTACCGTACAATATCGACCTGGTCATCACAAATCTACAGGGTAAACAGGTAAATGTCAATGCACGTGGAAAAGCTGATTACTGGAAGGGAAAACCGGTAAGGCTAGTAGGTACGTTCCAGGATATTACAGAGCGCACCCGTAGAAAGGAACTGCTGGGCCGCGCAAAAGAGCGTTATGAGAAGGTATTGAACAATGCCCTGGTGGGCTTTGTGATTATGAACCTGGAGACTAACAAGATCGTGAGCGTGAACAGGCCCATACTCAAGATGTTTGAGGCAAAAATAGATGAACTTGTGGGCAAGGGCCTTATTGAGTTTATAAGTGAAGAAGATAAGGAACCCTTGATCAATGATTTTTATAAACTGCTTCATGGGGAAAAGGCCGCTTTTGAAAGGCGCATTGAGCTAAGGACCTTAAAGGGAAACACAATCACGGCTGACTGTTACCTGTACATCAATACCAATGAAGCTGAAGAAGCCACTGAACTTGTGGTGCAGATAAGTGACATTACACAACTGGTCAAGACGACCCGTGAGAATGACATCTATGTAGATATGCTTACAAGGCAAAACGATAGACTGGTCAATTTTGCACACATAGTTTCGCACAACCTTAGGTCACATACCAGTAATATATCCATGTTGCTGGGCTTGATGGAGTTTGAAGAAGACCAGGATGAGATACATACCCAGCTCATGATGCTCAAGAAGGCCTCAAACATGCTCTCAGAGACCATACAGCACCTCAATGAGGTAATAGCCATTGATATAGATACTAAAGAAAAAGAACGCTTGAACCTTAAGGAGCACATTGATAAATCCATCGAGGCCTCACAAGGCCTTATCACCGGCAAGGAGATACAGGTCAACAATGCGGTAGCAGCAGATGTTGAAGTTGAAGCCGTGCCCGCATACCTGGATAGCATTGTGCTCAACATGCTCACAAATGCCATAAAATATTCTTCAAAAGAAAGGGATTCTTATGTTAATTTTAAAGCCCATAAAGAAGCAGGTTCAACCATGCTGGTAGTGGAGGATAATGGGCTGGGTATTGACATGGCAAAATATGGTCACAAGATTTTTGGCATGTACAAGACGTTTCATGACAATAAAGAATCAAGGGGGCTGGGACTTTACATGACCAAGAGGCAAATAGAGATAATGGGCGGTACCATAAACGTGGAGAGCCAGGTAGGCAAGGGGACCACTTTTAAAATTGAATTTATATGACAAAACTCAATAAAGTCTGTGTCATTGATGACGATGAGATTTTTGTTTTCGCATTTAAGAAAATCCTGAAGATATCAAGGTTTTGCGAAGAAGTCACTGTTTTCTATAATGGTGAAGAAGCCCTTGACGGCCTTCAAAACACTAACGAGGTTCAGGCCCTGGACTTGATTTTCCTGGATATCAACATGCCCATTATGGATGGATGGGGCTTCCTGGAAAATTTTGAAAAGAGAAAAATAGATAAGAACATCCCCATATACATGTTGACAAGTTCAATTGACAAGTTTGACCAGGTAAGGGCACAGAATTATGAACTTGTTTCAAAATATCTTGTGAAACCCCTTACGGTAGAAGACCTGGCTACGCTTGAGGTCTAGGTGCATCACTGTTCACAAGGCTCAGGCCATCCTCGATCAAATGTGCGATTGCCGGCCTGCGTCTCTTAACACGATCTAGATGCTCCAGGACCTGCTGCATAAAATCCCTGCGTTCACTTTCATGGGCAATCTCATAAAGCTCAATACCCAGCAACCAGTCTTCAGGATGTGATTTTTGAAGTATATCCAGTATGCCTTGCGGCGAAAATTTGACCGTCTTGCCCGCTCTGTAGTTTCTTGCATCAAGGTACAGGGCTTCCAGCTCCTCCCTCTTTGCGTTTTTAAGTCCTTTAGCAGTACTGGTGCTTGAAACATGGGTAATCAGGTCAAATGACCTATGGTCAGCAGGCCCGGCAAAAGCCGAGACTATCTTCTTGCCCACCGCCATGTCATATTGCCCCCATGCGGGTTTAAATAGTATTTTGTCATGATGGGTCACCGTGCAATCCTTAAAGCTTATCAAGAGTATCTTGCCCATAAGGTTGCGCGTGCCCGTGATGATCTCACCCTCCACGGTTATGCCTCCTTCAAACTCCAGTGATACCCTTTCGCCCTCATAGATCTTGTATGCCTTTAAATCCCGTGGGCTCATGTCTTCTATGGCAAGGTTGATGCCCTTGAGTTTGCCCAGGGCCGTGCCATATCCCTTGGGATGGTCATATCTTCCATGCCCCACCAGCTCTTTCTCACGGTAGGCAAGTGCCGTTTCGCTAGTGGTCTGCAGGTAAGATACCCGGTTGCCACTTGTTGCCATGTACTCAAATACCCCCGAAACCTGCAGGCCCGTGCTTAGTTCTACCGTGCCCAGGGCTTTTGATTTTATCAATTTATCGAGTCCTGCGGGTCCGCCCGTGCGCAGGGCCATGGTGCTGGCAAACTCTTCCAGGACCTGGCTCAAAAAGGCAAAATCAGGTGTAACGTAGAGTTGTGGTTGCGGTTGCGTGATGTCAAATTCCTGCGCTGCGGCCGCAATACTGTATTTGATTTTCTTGACCTTGTCCGTCATGCACCACTGGCTCTCGCCTATTGATGAGAGCAGCCCCGCACCATATATTTTGGGATTTTCTGGAGTTCCTATCAGGCCATACTCAACGGTCCACCAGTGCAGGTTGCGTATGCGGGCCATCTCACTGGCCTCGCCCATGTTGTTCTGAAGCTGGTTTACTTTGGCTTCAGCTAAATCAATTTTTTCCTGTTCTGTATTCTCTGCTTCTTTTAAGATTGAAAGTGACCTTACGGCCTCATAAAGTTCATAATCCTTCGCCGAGGAAATGGCCTTGCAACCTATTTCGCCAAAGCGTCTAAGATATTCAGCATATTCAGGATTTGCGATGATGGGTGCGTGGCCGGCACCTTCATGTATAATATCTGGGGCCGGGGTATATGCTATATGTTCCAGTTGGCGTATGTCTGAAGCGATGACCAGCACGTTATATGCCTGAAACTCCATGAAGGCACTGGGCGGGATAAAGCCATCCACGGCAACTGCCGCCCAGCCTATCTCCTTTAATATGCGGTTCATGCCATACATATTGGGGATATGGTCTATGGAAATGCCGGTCTTTTTTAATCCGTCCAGATAGGATTGATGGGCTACCTGGCTGAGGTAATCCACGTTTTTGCGCATCACATATCGCCACACTGCCTGATTGATGGGGGTGTACTCTTCATAATTTTGCGGTTTTATGAATTGCTTTAAATGCGGTGGCAACCTATCAATAAGTGGATTGCTTTTTATATTTTCATCGAGTGGACCGGCCATATCCAAATTTAAAGATATAAATGGCACCTGGCACGACCTTAAATATAAAATTCTTATAAAAATCATTATATTTTTGTGACATTTATAATGAAGATACAGTTTGTACTATGAAAAATGACTTTTCTGTTGATGTAACGATTAAAGCAGGTGTGGGAACGTTGACCTTTAGCACTCCAGACCATAACGCTCTTCCTTCTTTCGCTTTAAGCGAAATTGAATCTGGATTGCTCAGATTATCTCAGGATGCTACTGTTAAGGTTATCGTGTTGAAAAGTGGGGGCGACAGGACTTTTTGTGCGGGTGCATCGTTCAAGGAATTGATTGCCATTGAAGATGAAGGGCAGGGCAAGGGGTTTTTTATGGGGTTTGCAAAGGTCATCCTGGCCATGCGCAGTTGCCCGCAATTGATTATTTGCCGGGTACAGGGCAAGGCGGTGGGCGGTGGTGTGGGCCTCGCTGCCGCTGCCGATTATTGCCTGGCGACCAAACATGCAGCTGTTAAGCTCAGTGAGATAAGCATAGGGATAGGGCCGTTTGTGATAGGGCCGGCGGTAGAGCGGAAAATGGGTGTTTCGGCATTTTCACAACTGTCCATCGACGCGACTGAATTCTATAGTGCAGACTGGGCCCACGCAAGGGGCCTCTATGCTGAGGTTTTTGAAGATGCACAGTCCATGGATGCGGCCGTGGAAGCCTTGAGCAAAAGGTTGTCCACCTATAATCCAGAAGCATTGAGGGCATTGAAGACCATGTTTTGGCAAGGTACTGGGGGCTGGCCACAACTTTTAGAAGAACGGGCAGCGCAAAGTGGTAAGCTGGTGCTATCCCGGTTTACAAAAGATGTGCTTGCGGGATATAAATAAAAAAACAACCCCGCCATGGCGGGGTTGTTCAATGTTTTAAAGCAAGAAAATTAGTTGCTGCTTGCCATTTGTGGAGGGTATTCTTGCAATATTTCGCCCACGATTTCATTGATTCTATTCTGTTTTTTGTCCATTTTCCTGGCTAGGTAACCGGTACCTTGACCTTGCCATACCAGTTCTTTCTTCTCGGCATCGATGAGGTCGATGTATAAGGTGCCTTCAGTGGATGTTGACACAGAGTTGCCCCCAAAGCCTCCGTAGCCCCATGGACTCCATGGTCCCCAGGCTCCCCAGCCCCAGCCGTAATTATTGTAAACATTGACACGTTGTTGTGCCGTGGTGAATATGCTCACGAGTACCGCGGGATTTTCAGATTTAGTGAATCCTTTTGAGAGCATTTCTGCTTCAATGGCCTTTAATATCCTTTTTTTATCAAGGTCTGAAATCTCGGCCTTGTCTATTCCCGGTTTGAAGAACGCAAATGTCTTGTAATTGTTGAAGTTTGCACTCTGGTCATAATCTGATGCTACCCTTACACTGCTGCATGATGCCAATAGCCCCACAGAGAATAGGAGTATAACTGCCTTAATTGCTTTCATAAAATCTTTTTTTAATTTGAAATATATACCGTTCTTCTAACCTGGTGATATGTTGATTAGAGTAAATAATTACATCAACAATTATACCAAGGTCTAGAGATTGTCTTTTTTAGGGTCAAACCCATAGGGACAATGCCTGCAGCCACTCTTGCAGCAATATCCCCGCTTAAGGTGATATTGTTCAGTAAAGCATCTATACCCTTGTGGTGTAAGGTAATAATCGCCTTCTTCTATTTCTATCCTGTTTTTGATCCTAGGCTTATTACACTCCCTAATTTACAAAAAAATCTGTTGCTTTTATAGTGCCTGTCTTACCATCTGGATTAGAACCCCAAGAAAAGGTAAATCTTCTGGGGCCTTGGTATTGAAAGTAGTAAATAACGATTTTGTGTTTTCCTTTTTTAAGGTTTATCCCCCCGCTGGCTACGTTATCATTGCCTCCAGTTGCATCATCCCAAAAATTTACAATAAGACTTCCATCAACATAAATCCTATATCCATCATCTGCTGCAACATTAAAATTGAAAACGCCATTGTTGTTCGCGTATAATGATCCTGTCATTTTTATAATAAAGCCATTATCGTTTGAAGGTTTCATGGTTACAAAGGCCCCAGTGTTTTGATTGGCGGTGAGATTGCCTCCATAATAGCCACTTTTTGCAATAGGATTTTCAGTTTCTATGGTAAATAAATCTGGGGATTTGCTTTGTGTAATGTTATAGGAATAATATTGCAATCCTGTACTAGGTGTAGAATTTGTGGTCTTGATGGGATTCCACTTACTATTGTACCAATAATAAAATCCTTCAGTTACGGCATTAGTGCCTGAGCCGGCGTTTGCAGTGTTATATACAAGCAGGCCATTTTGTTCTGTCCCAATGACCGTATCCGTGTCTAGGGCACCTGTTAATGAAACTTTATTGACTTTAATTCCTTGATTTGTACGTCCCATATCAATGGAAGCACTTATGCTGGGAGTATTATTGTTGATTCCCAGAGAACCGGATGAGTTGATGTTTATGTCGTCTTGAAAATTTGTGTTAGGGGTATCGTTAGTAGTGCCCAATTCAAGCACATTCCTAGCTCCTGTGCCATCAGATGAAGAAGGATAATAACGAATGTAACCTGAGTCAGACCCACGGTTAACGGCGCTGGTAAATACAATTGAATTTTCAGTGTTGTCATTGCGTTCCAGTAGGACGGTTCCACTATTGAAGCCGGCCACCGCGCTGCTGGGGTCATACACGTTTAAAGTGCCTAGGGCACTCATTCTGTTAATGGCTACGTTGCCATTAGTATAAATATTTTGATCAATGCTGGTGGGTGCGGCAGTTGTATTTTCTACATACCAGTCGTTATTTGAAACTGCACTTGATAAGGCTGCTTCAATCTTTACCAGGTTGCCCGGCCCATTAATTCCCAGATAGTGCGTAAGGGTAGAGGCGCCATCTTTTGTATTGTCTATGCCACCATAGCCTGGAAAATTAATACTGCGGTCATTATTGAGAATTAGTGACGGCTCTAGATCATCAGCAAATCTTTGATTAAGACCAGTATATAAAGTTAAAGGCGCATTGTTGCCCGAGCCCAAAGTAAAAGTTGCATCATAGAAGTTTCCTGAATTTCTTAATCCCAAGCCTATTTCGGCGGTAGGAGTTGCTTTCTTCAAGATAAAACTAGATTGACCAAAATCACTCAATATTGAGAATGTATTGCCATTTGCCGTGATGATCCGGTCACTGGGAAGTGCACCATCTTTCGTGTAAACGTTATTTGTACCCGTGGAAAAATAATCCCAACTGGTACTTCCTTCTCTCCAGTAGTAAAAACCTTTTCCTCCAGCTAGAGAAGTATTGGTATTGTAAATCAAGAGGCTCTCGACCATGGTGCCTGTTATGGGGCCTCGGCTCCCTATGCTGGGAAGATTGATTTTAGGCAAAAGAAAGCCTCCCGAGGCATTGATTTCGCCCACTTGAAGCAATGTTGCACTGCTGGGGTTTGATGTGCCTATCCCTACCTGGGCTTTCGCCAAAAGGGGTAATAGCATAATCAAGGTAAGGGTCAAGAAATTTGTATTTCGGAATAACAATTTCATAAATGTTTTATTCTATTGTTAGATCACTGCCTTTTATTGTTCCGGTTTTGCCATCAGGATTTGTCCCCCATTCTATGGTAAATTGCTCATTACCGGCATTTTCATAATACCACCATTCAAATTTGTGCTTCCCCTTTGCCAGTGATATGGAGTTAGAATCAATGGTGGCATACCCACTATCAATCCAATCAGTAAAGACAAGAGAACCATCTATGTACATCCTCGCACCGTCATCAGATCCTATTCTAAATGTAAAATTACCTTCTGTCTTAACTTCATAGGTTCCTATTATTTTTACGACAAAACCGTCCTTGCCCGAAGTAGTGGGATATAGCGCATTCATAAACTCAGAGTTGTCTGCGCCAGCAAGGTTTTTAGTATAATATCCAGTTTTATTGGGGACAATCGTGTCTCTAAGGGCTCTTAAATTTGGACTTGCTCTATTAGAAGAAAGTTTGTAGCTAAAATATTGCACCCCGGTATTTGTATTGTTGACAACTAGAGGATTCCACCTGCCGTTGTACCAATAATAAAATCCTTCGGTAACATTGTTGGGATAATTGCCTGCCGTTGCGGTATTATAGACAAGCAGTCCATTAGTTTCTGTGCCTGTAATAGTAGCTATATCAGTAGTTGACGTTAGCGTGACCCTATTTATTAAAATACCTTGATTAGTTCTTCCTAAATCTATTGAGGCGCTAGGGTGCGGGGTTGAGTTGTTGATGCCTAAAGACCCCGAGGCATTAATATTGACATCATCCTGATATATTGAGCCCGGAGTATTATTCATCACTCCTATCTCGAGCAAACTATTTTCAGAAGTTGAACCATTGCCACTACCATCATCCTGATATTTGATATACCCATAATCACTGCCGGCGTTCTGGTTACTTCTAAAGACGATGGACGACTCGCCCCCGGGGTTACCATGTTCTAGGACCAATGTACCCGCATTAGGGGAAGCAGCTGTGCCATTTGGCTCGTATATGTGTAGTGTGCCCTCTGAAATATTGTTTGTTCCATTTGGCAAAGACT
>CEQG01075985.1_pt1 | contig 20718 bp, 20 predicted proteins | sample 350301 | NCBI WGS metagenome assembly CEQG01 (sample SAMEA2621242, study PRJEB7988) | marine metagenome | isolation source: saline water (ENVO:00002010), including | reverse complement strand
AAAATGTAACAATGTCTTACTTTTAGATACCAATACTATAAATAGCAAACCATGAAACGTTCCGTAATAATCATTACAGTTTTATTTTATATTTTTTGTGTAGTATATTTAGGTATGCCGGTGCTTCAATACGGCTTTGTCGGCCTGCCGTTTGCACTGTTGGGGTTAGTGTTGTTGGTAGCTTTGCTTACGCTGCAGACAGAAACACGCAACAAAAAAACTACATTTAAATTTTTCCCTGCCCACCGCATCTTAGGGTTAATTATATTGATACTTCTTACCTATGTAACCATAGTGCCTTTTATAACATCTTCACCAATGCTGTATGCGAAAGATTACAGACAGTTGATAGGAGAGGTAAAAGACGGTAAAGAGATATCAGACCACATTGCGCCACTCGCCATTAATAAGGTGCGCGTGGTAGATGAAAGGCTTGCCTATCTTTTAGGCGAAAAAATACTTGGCTCTGACCCTGCTTTGGGCAGTAAGACAGAGCTTGGGCATTTTACTATACAAAAAGTGGGAGACGAGTTATACTGGGTGGCGCCCCTGCTGCACAGTGGTTTTTTTAAGTGGATCAATAACAGTGAGGGTACTGACGGGTATGTGCTTGTTTCTGCCACAAATGAGCGTAATGTAAAGCTGGTGCAGTCGCTTAACGGCAAGCCACTGAAAATTAAATACCAGAGTGAGGCTTTTTTTATGAGCCAGATGGAACGCTACCTGTACTTTAACGGATATGCTACTGCCGGCCTTGACGATTATACATTCGAGATTGACGACGAAGGCAAGCCGTACTGGGTAGTTACCAAATATGAAAAGCGTGTAGGCTTCGGCGGGAATGATGCCGTTGGTGTGGTAACGCTTGATGCCCAGACGGGAGAGATAGCCGAATATCCTGTAGATAAGACACCTGCCTGGGTAGATCGCATACAGCCACAGGAGTTTATAGAGGAGCAATTAAATGATTGGGGCGAGTATGTGCACGGCTATTGGAATTTTGCTAATGAAAACAAGTTACAGATAACCGAAGGGCTAACACTTGTATATGGTGAGAACGGCACGCCATACTGGTACACCGGGCTTACCTCTGTAGGAAAAGATGAATCGGCTGTGGGTTTTGTGCTTGTAGATACCCGCACAAAAGAAACCACATACTACCACCAAAGCGGCGCAACCGAATATGCAGCACAACGCTCGGCAGAGGGTAAGGTTCAGGAGAAGGGGTATAACGCTTCGCTACCCGTACCGTATACCATTAACGGTATACCTACCTATGTAATGACACTTAAAGATGGTGGCGGGCTTGTAAAAATGTATGCCATGGTAGCTATTAATGATTATACCATTGTGGGTGTAGGCAATACCATGGGAGAAACCATGATGGCATATAAAAATGTATTCAATATGTCTGACAGCCGTATTAACCCACAGTCGGCAAGCGACAGGAACCAGCTTAATACTGTTGTAGAGCGCATACAAAGCGATATAAAGAACGGTAACAGCTTTTATTACTTTACGGTAAATGGCTCGACAAAAATATTTGTAGGCTCATCAGTGCTTTCTAACGAGCTACCTGTAACAAGGGTAGGCGACAGCATCAGTATTTCTTTTGATACGGATGCAGAGGAAGTAATAAATGTTTCAAGTTTCGATAACCTGAATATGGGAAGTAAAAAGAAATAGGGAGGCGCTAAGCTATATTGAATTATCTCATTTGCTGTACTGGTTGATGATAATGTCAAAATAATCAGTGCTGTACATAGGCATCATCGAGTAGAAGAATTTTTCGCGTTCTTCTCTAAGTACGGGCGGTGATGCCACTTTCAGGTCTTTCTCAAGGATTTTCCAGATAAGCTCCGTGCAATACAGCTCATTATCATCATCAAATTTACCGTTATGGTCAAAAGGGATTTTTTGAGAGAGATAATACTTAGCGCGCTCGGCTATCTTTCCGCCGCAAAGGGTGTCGGCATTTTTAGTACGTGTTACAATAATTTTTTCAGGCGTGCAGTATTGCAAAAAATCCTGTAGGGGTTGTTTTTGTATGCCATCAAAATCACTCACATCAGATGAAAGGGAATGGATTACAAATAAGTTGCCGTTTTCTTTTATAATTATTCCGGCATGGGTAACATCAATAGCACCGTCATTTAAATTCTCTGATACATAATCGCTGAAAAAGCCAAAGCCCCTTCGCAGTATAAAATCGCCTTCCTGTATAAGGCTAAGCTCATCGGTGCTAAGGCGCGTAATGCTCCTGTTTTTAGTTTGTTCCCGTATTTCAGACTTATGGTCGAGCCAAAAAAAGGTTTTGTAGGCCGCTGCTGAAAAACAAAAAAACATTACCAGCCAAAAAAGAATCTTTTTCATCGGTAATGTTTTTAAGTTATACAAGAGGTAAAAGCTTACTGAATGCTGTCGCCTTCCATCATTTTCATATCACCTTCCATCTCCATATCGCCTTCGCCTTCAGCGCCTGCAGGAGCGTTACCTTCTTTGTTCATGCTTTCTTTATCAATAGAAACTTTCCACTCATCGTCAATCTTGGCAAGTGTAATTTCTTTTTCTTCAGCAGTAGCGGCATCCTGTCCTTCTTCTGTTTCTTTGTACTTAACGGTAGCTTTGTCGCCTGCTTCGTTTACTTCAGATGAAATGATATCAATATTTACTTTTTTGTCTTTAAGCTGTTCTTTTTGGTCTCCGGCAAGGTTTTCTGCCATAGTTAAAAGCGAACCTGTAGGCTCATCGGCATATTTTTTTGCCTCTTCAAATTCACCTTTGCTTACATGCTGTAAAAAGCTTTTAGCTACGCCTTCCGGCCCGCTGCCACCAGAGCATGATACGAATAATGACATAGACATTACCGCTACGAAAAGCATCAGTGGATTTCTTTTAAAAGATTTTCTCATAATTGTTTGATGTTAAAGTTTCGGTAAAAATAGGATTATTTTATTGCGGATAACCCAGTGTCGAAATTATTTATTAACTATTTTGAAGAAATACTTATCAGTGCTGCCGCTGCCTTTGCTTTTTGGGTAACAGTATCTGCCGGAGTTTGCAATGTATCATAGGTTAGTGCAACACCCATGCGGCGGTATGGTCTTGTTGTAGGTTTACCGAATATCCTGAAATCGGTTTTTGGCAGGGCAGCAATCGCTTGCAGTCCTGTATAAAACGGGTTTTCTCCGTTCTCAGATGCCAGTATTACAGCGCTTGCGCCTGTTCGCTCTAATGTTATTTCTGCAATGGGCAGGCTTAGTATGGCGCGCAGGTGTAACTCGAACTCATTAAAGTTTTGCGTGCCTGCCAGTGTTACCATACCTGTATCGTGCGGGCGAGGCGATAGCTCACTGAAATATACTCCCTCATCCGTCAGGAAAAATTCAACACCAAAAATACCGGCACCGCCAAGCGCTTCGGTAACTTTGCGTGCCATATCCTGCGCTTCGGCTATGTCTTTATCCGATACCTGTGCAGGCTGCCAGCTTTCCTGATAGTCGCCGCGCTCCTGCCTGTGTCCTATAGGCGGACAAAAAAGCGTAGGGTTATTGTTCTGGGTTACAGTAAGCAGTGTAATCTCCGAATTAAAGTTAACAAAGGCTTCTATTATAACTTCTGTAACGTCTCCACGTGAGCCTTCTACGGCATACTGCCAGGCTTTCTCTATATCGGCTTCGCTTTTTATAGTGCTTTGCCCTTTACCCGAAGATGACATTAAGGGTTTAACCACACAGGGTATGCCTACTGCCGCAACGGCTTCTTTTAATTCAGCCGCTGAGGTGGCATAACGGTAATTAGCGGTGCGCAGGCCAAGCTCTTGTGCGGCAAGGTCGCGTATGGCTTTGCGGTTCATGGTAAAGTTAGCCGCCTTAGCCGATGGCACAACGGTTATACCCTGTTTTTCGTAATCATAAAAACGCTCGGTTCTTATGGCTTCTATTTCGGGTACTATAAAATCGGGTTTGTGCTTTTCTACAACAGCATCAAGCGCGGTGCCATCCAGCATGTTTATAACTTCAAACCCATGAGCTACCTGCATTGCCGGCGCATTTGCATAACTATCTACCGCAATAACTTTTTGACCCATACGCTGGGCTGCAATTACAAATTCTTTTCCAAGCTCTCCTGAGCCTAATAGTAATATCTTTTTTTGCATCGTTGTGTTGTTGTTTATTCCCCTCCTTCGGAGGGGTGTCCGCAGGACGGGGTGGTTAAACTAATCTGTAGTTTTGTATAATATAATTAGTAAGTTCTTTAAGTACATTTTCAAGATCATGTTTTATCCTAAGATCCGATATCCTGTAAACACGTAATCCCAAAGAAATTAAATAGGAATCTCTTTGGGAATCATATACATCCTTGCCGTTATGGCTTGTACCATCAATTTCTATTATAAGGCTAAGAGACTTTATATAAAAATCTACAATATAATTTCCGATTATTCTTTGGCGGTCAAAGTCTATGTTATAGAAATTACCGTTGCGTACCTGTTTCCAAAAAATAACTTCTGAAAGGACTCCGGCTTTTCTTAAAGCTTTTGCCCTGTTTTTTAAAGCAGGGTTATAGGGTAGTCCTTCGGTAAATGACTTTTTTATACCAATGCCATTAATTTCTGTAACAATTAAGTCTTCCATAAACCACCCCGGCTTTCAGCCACCCCTCCGGAGGAGGGGAATAAGAATTTAAGCCAAAGCAGCTTTTATCCTGCGGAGAGCTTCCTTAAGCTGCTCTTCGCTGGTGGCGTATGATATCCGGATGCAGTCGGGGTTACCAAAGGCATCACCTGTAACGGTAGCCACATTGGCATGCTCTAACAAGAACATTGAAAAGTCATCGGCATTATTTATAGTTATTCCTTTAAGCGTTTTGCCGAAGTAGTAGGAAATATCGGGGAAAACATAAAATGCCCCTTCAGGGATATTGTTTTTAAAACCGGGAATATCGTTCATCAGGTTAATAACCAAATCCCTGCGGCTGTGGAAAGCCTCCACCATGTGCCCCAGTACTTTAGGGTCGGCATCTACGGCGGCTATGGTGGCACGCTGGGCGATACTGTTTGCACCGCTGGTTACCTGCCCCTGCATTTTAGTGCAGGCTTTAGCTATAAATTCTGGTGCACCAATGTATCCTATGCGCCATCCGGTCATGGCAAATGCTTTGGCAACGCCATTCACAGTTATGGTCTTATCAAACATTCCCGGTATGGCGCCTATACTGAAAGAACCACCTGAAAAATTAATGTGCTCATAAATTTCGTCTGACACAACGTAGATATCATGTTTCTTTAGTACCTCGCAAAGCGATGTCAGTTCTGCCTCGCTGTAAACCGAACCACTCGGGTTGCATGGCGAGCTGAACCACATCATTTTTGTTTTTGGCGTAATGGCTTTTTCAAGCTGTTCGGCAGTCATTTTAAAGTCGGTTTCTACCGATGTAGGCACTACAACCGGCACGCCGCCCGAAAGCTTTATCATTTCATAATAGCTTACCCAATAAGGTGCAGGCAGTATAACCTCGTCACCATCATTAAGCATTACCTGTGCAATATTGTAGAGGGACTGCTTGGCTCCTGTAGAAACCACAATTTGAGATGGTTTGTAATCAAGGCCGTTATCCCTTTTAAACTTGCGGCAAATGGCTTCTTTTAAATCCATGTAACCATCAACGGGAGGGTAAGTGCTGTAGTTATCGTCTATAGCCTGTTTTGCGGCTTCTTTTATAAAATCAGGAGTGTTAAAATCAGGCTCGCCAAGGCTAAGGCTTATAATATCTTTGCCCTGTGCTTTAAGTTCCCTGGCTTTTGCAGCCATGGCAAGTGTTTGTGAAGTAGCTAAATTATTAATCCTGTCTGATAGCACATTCATAATTGGTGTGTTGAATTTTATTGGTTGTATTATTAGTTAATTGCAGGTTTCATGCCCAGTTCTTTCAGGTGCCTGAAGTGTGCGGCAACAGCCTCGCGCATGGTTTTAAATTCATGGTAGGGCAGGTTATGCTCACGCGCTGTCTGTTTTACTATTTCAGCTATTTTGCTGTAGTGCACGTGGCTTATATGCGGAAAGATATGGTGCTCTATCTGGTGGTTTAGGCCGCCTGTAAACCAGTTTACAATCCTGTTTTTTGGGGCAAAATTTGCAGTAGTATATAGTTGGTGTATGGCCCATGTGTTTGCCATTTCACCATTTTCGTCTGGTAGCGGGTTCGCTGTTTCTTCAACCACGTGTGCCAGCTGGAAAACTATGCTTAATATCAGCCCTGCGGTATAGTGCATAACAAAAAAGCCGATAAGCACTTTCCACCAGGTAATACCAAGCAGCATCGGTACAACCAGCCATACCAAAGCATATAGCAGTTTGGTTATTACCAGTACCGTCCACTGTTTTACAGGACTACGGAATTCACCATAAGAAAGCCCTTTTTTGATATAACGGCGCATTTGCTTAATATCAGTAGTTATGGCCCAGTTAAAGGTTAATAACCCATACAGGAAAACTGAATAATAATGCTGGAACTTGTGGAACCTCCTCCATTGGGCAGTATGTGTAAAGCGGATAATGCGACCTGCATCAAGGTCTTCATCGTGCCCGTGTATGTTGGTATAGGTGTGGTGCAACACGTTATGCTGAACCTGCCAGTTGTAAACGTTCCCGGCAAGCAGGTACATACTGCTGCCCATTATCTTATTAAGCCATGTTTTGCTGGAGTAAGAGCCGTGGTTGGCATCGTGCATAACATTCATACCAATGCCTGCCATACCCACGCCCATTACTATGGTAAGCAGCAATTGCGCCCATACGGGTATGTTGAGCGTAAGCAGTATAAAGTAAGGTGCCAGCAGGGCAGAAAACATGACAAATGCTTTCAGGTGCAGCTTCCAGTTACCGGTCTTTTTTATGTTATTTTCCTTAAAATATTCGTTGACACGTTTATTTAATGTCCTGAAAAATTTCAGGGAGTCGGTTTTCGAAAAAACGGGGGGATTTATATTCATATAGTATTCAAAATCTTAAGAGTCCAAAGTTAATTATTATCGGGTTTGCAACCATCACAATTAGGGCAATTTCTTTTTTGAAATGCTTACTTTTGTGCAAAATATGCACACATGGAAGAAATACTGAAGCAGTTCCCTAATCTTACGGAAAAGCAAAAGCAACAGTTTGAAATGCTTGGCCCGCTTTACAGCGAATGGAACGCCAAAATAAATGTTATTTCACGCAAGGATATAGAGGAACTATACACCCGCCATGTGCTGCACTCGCTTGGTATTGCAAAAGTGATGCCGTTTAAGCCCGGCGCAAAGGTAATGGATGTTGGTACAGGCGGTGGCTTTCCGGGTATACCGCTTGCCATACTATTCCCTGAAACCGAATTTTACCTGATAGATGTTATTGCCAAGAAGATAAAAGTAGTGCAGGAAGTCGCAAACGCTCTGGGTTTAACCAATGTAAAAGCTGAGCAAAAACGTGCCGAAACGGTTAAAGGCGAGTTCGACTTTATTGTGAGCCGTGCCGTTACCAATATGCCCGAATTTGTAAAGTGGGTGAGGGGTAAGGTAAAGAAAGACCAGAACCACGACCTGCCAAACGGAATATTGTACCTGAAAGGCGGTGACCTTACTGAAGAATTGCAGGTGTTCCAGAGGGTGACGCTTTATAATTTGTCAGATTATTTTACCGATGAATTTTTTGAGACAAAAAAAGTGGTGCACCTGGCTATGAAGTACAAGGTTTAGTATTGGCTTTTTTACTGCTGATTAATGCTAAAGTAATTACATTAAAGCATGTTAAGCCACAAATTAGGCTAATGCCATAATAATACGTTTGATAACTGTCAATCATGTAGAGAAGAAGCGCAGTTATTGCGCAGGCAAATAGTATAGACAACAGCAGTTTTTTGGTAAGATTGATTTTGTAGAGACCGTATAGCAGAATTAAAAGCAGAGCAGCATATAGCATAGCTACTACTATATAAATAAAATTGTCGATGTTAATACCTGCAATCATAACTACAATCGCAAACATTATACCGGTAATAAAAATGAAGGCGAAGGATTTAATAACTTGCCAAATACTTATCTTAGAGAGAAATGTTCTGCTTAAAGCTAAATATAAACAGTATATAGTGTAGGTTTGGATAATTTGCCTTTTAAAAATTGTGTTTTCAAGATAACTTGTAAAGTAAATCAGGAAGGCACTCAAGATAACAGTGATAAGAAATAGAGTCCATTTATTCATAGATTAAAACTATTTCAACCGTTCCAGTACACCTTTTCTTTTTACAATGTTTTTGTAGTCCCATTGTATGTCTCGCGCTTTTTCAAGCCAGCGGTGCAGGTCGGTAGTGTTAATTTGGCTCACATCAGTATAGCGCTTTTCGGCAGCTTTAAACTTGCCTTCGTTTTGCAGTTCCGGCTCGTTGAACGACTGCCCGCTCCAAAACAATAGCCTCACACCGCCTTTTAACTTGCTGTAACCCGCAACAGGGTTACCGTCTAAAAACCAAACGGGGTGGGCATGCCATATTTTGCTTTCTCCTTCAGGCAGGGAACGGTTTATTTCATTGCAAAGCAATTCGCAAATGGCCTTATCATTATTGGCCTGTTGGTTGTTGTAGTCTTCAATTGTTTGCATAACAATGGATTTACAGCTAAGATATAAAAAAAGCTCCTGTATTGCAGGAGCTTATCTGTATGTGGATTATCCTAAGAAAGGATACCTGTAATCTGTTGGCGGAACAAATGTTTCCTTGATTGTTCTTGGCGATACCCAGCGCAGCAGGTTAAGCACGCTGCCGGCCTTATCGTTAGTGCCCGATGCCCTTGCGCCACCAAACGGCTGCTGGCCCACAACGGCGCCCGTAGGCTTATCGTTAATATAGAAGTTGCCTGCGCAGTTTTCAAGTGCTTTGGTAGCCTGCTCTATAGCATAACGATCCTGACTGAAAATAGCGCCAGTTAAAGCGTATGGCGATGTTTCATCTACAAGCTTAAGGGTTTCTTCCCATTTGGTGTCATCATACACATGCACTGTAAGTACAGGGCCAAATAGTTCTGTACACATGGTGTCATATTTTGGGTTAGATGTCTCTATAACAGTTGGCTCTATAAACCAGCCTTTTGATTTGTCATAACCGCCACCCACAACAATTTCGGCGTCACTTGCTTTTTTAGCTGCATCAATATAAGAAGCCAGCTTATCAAAAGAACCTTCGTGTATAACTGCCGAAACAAAGTTGCTCATATCTTCTGTAGAGCCCATTTTCATCGACTTAACGGCTTTTACCAAAAGTTCTTTTACCTCAGGCCATATTGATTTTGGTATATAAGCCCTTGATGCAGCCGAACATTTTTGCCCCTGGTATTCAAAAGCACCGCGCGAAAGTGCTGTAGCCACCTGTGCCGGTATAGACGACGGGTGCGCCAGAACAAAGTCTTTACCCCCCGTTTCGCCCACTATGCGCGGATAGGTTTTATATTTATTAATGTTTTGCCCAATCTTGCCCCATATACCGTTAAATACGGCAGTAGAGCCGGTATAATGCACACCTGCAAAATCGGTGTGGTCAAATATAGTGTCGCTTATTTCGGCAGCGTTACCCTGCACCATGTTAATAACACCATCAGGCAACCCTGCAAGTTTAAATACTTCCATTATCACGTTGGCGCTAAGCATCTGGCTGGCGCTTGGCTTCCATACCACCACATTACCCATCATGGCAGGGCTTGCAGGCAGGTTACCTGCAATGGCAGTAAAGTTAAATGGCGTTATGGCATATATAAAGCCTTCCAGCGGGCGGTACTCCATACGGTTCCAGATACCATCAGACGATACAGGCTGCTCGGCATAAATCTGGGTCATGAACTCTACGTTAAAACGAAGGAAGTCTATAAACTCGCAAGCGGCATCAATTTCTGCCTGGTGTACCGTTTTAGCCTGGCCTATCATGGTGGCGGCATTTATTTTTGCCCTGTAAGGCCCTGCAATAAGCTCGGCAGCCTTAAGGAAGATAGAAGCACGGTGTTCCCACGAAAGGGCTGCCCATTTTGTACGGGCGTCCAACGCAGATTTTATAGCTTTTTCCACGTGGCTTACGTCACCTTCATGGTATTTCCCTACTGATTTTTTATGGTCAAAAGGAGGATTGATGTCCCTTGTCTTTCCGGTACGTATTTCTTCGCTGCCAATGTACATAGGTACATCAACAGTGCTGTTATACATTTCCTTAAAAGCGGCAGCTACCTGCTCTCTTTCTTTGGTTCCCGGGGCGTATGATAGTACGGGTTCGTTATAAGCTTCCGGCACATTATAAATTCCTTTTGGCATACTGTAAAAGTTTTAAAGAATTAAAAATTTTTCTGAGTAATGCAAATATAAGGCAAATTACCATATGCTAATTGCCGATAGTGCAGGGAAATGCCTTTAAAAATGAAAATGATTAATTGAGCGCAAAAGGAGCGCTTAGCCTGAAGGTAGGTACTATTACCCTGAAAGAGCGGGTAGAGGTAAAGTTGATCATGCTGAAATAGCCCCTCATCGCCCCGAAAGGAGAAGATAAGAGGCAACCGGAACTGTAGGTATGCTTTTCACCCGGTTTCAAAACGGGTTTTTTACCGATAACACCTTCACCGTCCACAATTTCCATATCGTTAAGTGAATCGAATATTTCCCAGTGGCGGGTGTTAAGCTGTACAGAATCTTTACTTTGGTTCTCTATGGTAATCTCATAGCTAAAGGCAAATTGTATCCTGTAGTTTTTAAAGTACGTGCCTTCAAAACTGGTGGAAACAGATATTTTTATGCCTCTTGTTATTTGTGATACCATGTCCTTGCGGATTTTTCTTTTTTCAAAGTTACAAATTTATACAGTGCGGGGCTAAGTTCCAAACATTAAATTAATTGTAACGCTGTATTAACTCTTTGAGCGTTAATTAATAATGTTTTCTGAATTGGCTGTGCCCATACCGATAACCCTGTCATAACGGTCATTATTCTGCCTGTAATATACCAGCACGTGGTAGTCATTCTCTGTCTGGAAAAAATTACCGTCAACAGCGTTCTTACCATCTACATTGCCGCGCTTGTCGGCTACAATATACATAAAGTTATTAAAACCCTGTTTTACCATAACCGCTTTTTCATAAAGCGCTGTCTCTTTATTATACTCCATTTTGTATTCGTCGGTCTTGGCATAGTTGTTAAACATGCCGCCGATGTAAATATCCTTATTCTCAAAAAACGTTGGGGCGCTCAGGCTGAAAAATACCCATGAGTAATCAGACTCCAGCCATATATTGGTAACATTAAGCCTGATGTTATTGGTTACAAAATTACCGTTAATATCGGGGTAGTAGGTATAAGGCCGGTTAGCCCTTGCTTCATTGGTATAAAGGATGGTATTGTATATTTCGCCTCCTGTAATCCGCAGCACATTGTTTACAGCATTACGTATGTCCTTATTATCAAAATAGTGGTATTCATTACCCGCCCAGAACTGGGTTTCTTTGTCGTATTTATAGATGAGGTCGTTACCAATGGTATATTGTGGCTTTATATTGAACAATGCATTGTCAAAACGCCCGTTCTGGAACAATGCCACCTGGACATTTTGCAACGGACTCTGAAATACAAAAGCATTTGTTTTAACAGCAAAGTCAAGGTTGTGCTTTTCATTAATATCGTCCATGTCGCGCGATCTTTTTATCTGTAACGGCACAGATACCTGGTCTTCATAAATAATAAACCTGCGGGAGAAAACCACTTCGCGGTTATCATTCAGTATTTTAAGGATATAGTTGCCGCTAAGGAGTATCTGCGTAAACTTATTGGGCAGGCTCAGTGTGTACCTGCTGAATATTTGCAGCGTATTAAAAGAGTTGTCATAAACCTGTATCCGTTGGTTGTCAAACCCTGAAATATAATCGTTAACCGTTAGTTGTGTAGATGGCGTCCAGTTATAGTTGCAGTGTGTAATGCTGTAATAATAATTGGCCTCGTTACCAAAAAGGTCATCAAACGTTAGCTGAAAACCCTCGCCAAGCCTGAAAAATGGATATACATTCTCGTCACCTTTCCTGAAAGATACAGTCTTTATGTTATAAGGCGGGGCTATTTCCTGCTGTACCTGCGCATTTATTATAAAAGGTATAAAGAGTAATAACGCTATAAAACGAAGTTTATATGCAACGGCTTTTGTCATTGCTGAATAATTTTTATTAGGTGAACGTAAATATAGTAAATAAATTATATTACAATATAAACGGCTATGGCAATAAGGTTTATTGCTAAATCTTCAGCAGGCTTAACACAATATTACATTTTTTTTATAGTTTTATAAGACAACCAATTAATTCCATTCAATATGAAAAACCTTAAGTTATGGCTTTTTGTGTTGCTGGCGCCTGTTATGGCAAATGCGCAGCAGCTTAAAGGCAACGATCCTATTCCGTTAGATCCTAATGTAAAAACCGGTAAGCTACAAAACGGGCTTACTTATTACATCAGGAAAAATAATAAGCCTGAAGATAAAGTAGATCTTCGTCTTGTAATAAATGCAGGCTCTATCCTCGAAAATGACGACCAGCAGGGGCTTGCACACTTTATGGAGCACATGTGCTTTAACGGCACAAAACGTTTTCCGAAAAATAAGCTGGTCGATTACCTGCAAAGCATTGGCGTAAAATTCGGGCAGCACCTTAATGCCTATACCAGTTTTGATGAAACTGTTTATTTTCTTCCTATACCGTCTGACGATCCTGAAAAACTTGAAAAAGGGTTTCAGGTACTCGAAGACTGGGCATTTAACGCCGTGCTTACTCCTGAAGAAGTAGATAAAGAACGCGGAGTTGTACTGGAAGAATACCGCCTTGGCCTGGGTGCCGAAAAACGTATGATGAAGCGTTTTATGCCTAAAATGATGTATAACTCGCATTATGCAAACCGTTTACCCATTGGTCAGAAAGAAATACTTGAGAATTTTACTTATGATAAAATTAGAAGTTTTTACAAAGATTGGTACAGGCCCAACCTGATGGCTGTAATAGTAGTTGGAGACATAGATGTTGCGGAAATGGAAAAGAAAATAAAAGACCATTTCTCGTCTTATCAAAACCCTGTAAACGAGAGGCCACGCATTACTTTTGATGTACCTAACCACGAGCAGACATTTGTTTCAGTAGAAAGTGACAAGGAAGCTTCTTTTGCACAGGTGAGGCTTATATATAAAGATTATGACAAGCCTAAAAAGGTAAAAACAATAAATGACTATAAGCAAAATATTAAAGAGAACCTTTTTGCAGGGATGCTTAATAACAGGCTGCAGGAACTTACCAATACACCTAATCCGCCGTTTACATACGGTTACAGCTACCATGGCGGTACATGGGCACGCACTAAAGAAGCGTACCAGTCATTCGCAATGACACAGGAAGGCCAACAGCTTGATGCACTGAAAGTACTGGTAGAAGAAAATGAGCGCGCCAAGAAATACGGCTTTAGCGCAAGCGAGCTTGAGCGCGTTAAAAATGAATGGCTTTCTTACCTTGAAAACAGCTACAACGACAGGGACAAAACCGAATCGGAAAGATTTGTGAGCGAATATCAGGCACACTTTCTTGAAGAAGTACCTGCGCCGGGTATAGAGTGGGAGTTTGCTACCTTTAAACAAATACTTTCTGATATAAAAGTAGAAGACCTGAACGGGCTTACCGAAAAGTATATTAAAGATGACAACAGGGTGGTAATATTTACCGGTCCCGAAAAAGACGGTACTGTAAAGCCTACCGAAGAGCAGGTGCTGGCGGTAATCAATAAAAATTACAATGATTTAAAGCCCTATCAGGATGAGCCTGTGGCACAAAGCCTGTTGCGCAAAGAAGTAAAGCCGGGGAGTATTGTAAAAAAAGAAAACAATGCCAAACTGGGAACTACTACACTTCACCTTTCAAACGGGGCGAAAGTTACGTATAAGAAAACCGACTTTAAAAATGATGAAGTGCTGATGAAGGCAGTAAGCTTTGGCGGAAGCAATCTTTTTGATAATGATGTTTATAAGAAAACACAATGGGCAGAAGGCGCGCTTACCGAAGCAGGCTTCAGCGGATTAAAGCTTAACGATATCAATAAATTCATGACCGGTAAAATAGCACGCGTATATCCTTACATAAGCGATGTTACCGAAGGCATGCAGGGCAGCAGCACACCTAAAGACATGGAATATATGTTCCAGATGGTACATGCTTACTTTACCGACCTTAATTATGATGAAGAAGCGTATGAAGGCTATAAGAAAAAGCAGTCTTCGTTTTATGAAAACATGGCGTCTAATCCGGACTTTTTCTTTTCTCAGGAGCTGTTTGGTTTTCTTTATCAGAATAACCCAAGGTATAATGGCATAATACCTACAGAAAAAACCTGGGCAGAAACCGACTATAAGCTTTGTTACGACAAATACAAAGAGCGTTTTGCCAATGCAGGCGATTTTGAGTTCTTTTTTGTAGGCAATATAGATGCGAATGCAATTGAAGAATATTCAGCTAAATACCTGGCATCTCTTCCGTCTTCCGGTAAAAAAGAAAAAGCTATAGACAATGGTTACAGGATATTGAGCGGCTCACACAAAAAAGTAATAAATAAAGGTACAGACCCGAAAAGCAGAGTTATGATCAGGTTTAGTGGAGAAACAAAATACTCGGCTAAAGAAGCCCTTGCTATGGAGGCTCTTGGCGAGGTGCTAACCATTAAGCTAACCGAGGAATTAAGGGAAAATGAGAGTGGAGTATATGGAGTGGGAGCAAACGGCAGAATGTCGAGTGTACCTTACGGTTCTTATGGTTTTTCTATCTCATTTCCGTGCGGGCCTGAAAATGCTGAAAAGCTTACCGAGTCAGCTTTAAGGGAGCTGCAAAAAATGATAGATAAAGGCCCTGAGGAAAAAGACCTTGCCAAATATAAGGAAGCAGAAATGCTTGAATATAAAAAGAGCATTAAAGAAAATGAATATTGGGCGGATAATTTCCAGAATGCTTATGTGAGAGGCGCTAATCCTGAAGAAATACTTAAAAAAGAAGAAAAACTTGCAGCGCTTACCGTTAAAGACCTTCAGGCCGTTGCTAAAAAGTATATGACAAAAGACAAAGTAATTGCCATACTTATGCCGGAACAGAATTAATCTTTATAGCATACAGGAATTATTTCACCTTTAGCAAGACAAAATCGCTCCGCATCTGCCGGGGCGATTTTTTGTGTGTAATCTTCTTCCACTACCCTGAACCCAACGCTGCGCAGCTTGTCAAAATAATCGCGGCCATAAACGCGCACGTGGTCATACTGCCCGAATATCCTCGCACGTTCTTTAGGGTCGGTTATGCTGTTATCTTCAAACGTAACGTCACGGCTAAGGTCCTGCGGTATCTGGAAGATACCCACACCTCCTGGTTTCATAACCCTGTAAAGTTCCTGCATTGCCTTTGTGTCGTCCGGTATATGCTCCAGCACATGGTTGCACAAAATAAGGTCGTAGCTGTTATCTTCAAAAGGCAGGTTACAGATATCGGCTTTTACATCTGCCAGCGGAGAATATAAATCTGTTGTAGTATAGTCAAGGTTTTTTTGGTTGCGGAAGCGTTTGTAAAATGCCTGCTCCGGCGCAAAATGCAGTACTTTTTTAGGTGCAGTAAAAAAATCAGTTTCGTTTTTCAGGTATAACCACAACAGCCTGTGCCTTTCTAAAGATAGGGTGCTTGGCGATAACACATTATTGCGCTGGTGCCCGTAACCATAAGGTAAAAAGCTGCGGAAACTTCTGCCGTCTATAGGGTCGGTATAGCGGTTGCCTTTAAGTGCAAGCGCCAATACAGGGCGTGCCACATAGCTAAGCCTTATCAGCAAAGGCCTTGGTATGGTATTGAGTAAAAGTTTAAAGAGTTTTTTCATTTTGTATCGCAGAGATGCACAAAGTTCCTCAAAGATTCTCAGAGGTATTAATGAACCGTTTTATACCTCCGTCTTTTAATATTTTTGTGTGGAAGTTAAGAAGTAACCCAATCGGATAGTTTCCAAGTTTGAGATATGTAAGTGTTTGTGCAAAATGTACATCTGTAAAACATTCTACAGTTTTTAATTCCAGCACAAGCTTGTTTTCTACCAGTAGATCTATACGGTAACCATGATCCAGCTTTATTTCTTTATAAATTACAGGTACAGCTTTTTGAGCTTCAACCTTCAATCCGGAGTTTTTTATCTCATAGTGCAGACACTCACAGTAAGCAGATTCAAGAAGTCCGGGTCCTAAATGACGATGCACCTCCATGGCAAGGCCTATTACAGTATGAGTCATCCTGTTTATTTCCATTCTCTTTTTCTCAGTGGTTTTCTGTGAAATCTCTGTGAAACTCTGCGAAATAATTAAACCGTCAATGGCTCACGCCTGAATTCATTTTCTTCATCGCTCTCTATTCCAAGCGCTTTGTAAATATAGGCATAGGTTGAAAGCAGTTCGGGTTTACCGTCTATCAGGGCAACATCATGTTCAAAGTGTGCACTTGGTTTACCGTCACGCGTTACAATTGTCCAACCGTCTTTAAGTTGCTTTATATTTTTAGTGCCCATGTTTATCATAGGCTCTATGGCAACTACCATACCTTCTATAAACAATTTGCCCCTGCCACGCTTACCATAATTCGGCATCTCTGGGTCTTCGTGCATTTTCCGCCCAAGCCCGTGCCCTACCAGTTCACGTACCACACCATATCCGTGTCCTTCTGTATATTTTTGGATGGCATAGCCAACATCTTCAACACGATTGCCTAACCTGAATTCACGTATGCCCACATAAAGCGATTCTTTTGTAACCTGAAGTAGTTTGCGGGTTTCTTCTGCAACTTCACCAATTTCGAAAGTATAAGCATGGTCGCCGTAAAATTCATTCTTCAGCGCACCGCAGTCAACAGATACTATATCACCTTCCTCAATGGGTTTATTGGTAGGCAACCCGTGCACCACCTGGTCATTAACGCTCGTAAGCAGGGTAGAAGGGCATCCGTAAAGCCCTAAAAAGCCCGGTACCGCTCCGTGGTCACGAATAAAGGTTTCGGCCATTTTATCCAGTTGCAGTGTTGTAACGCCCGGTTTAATTTCAGATGCTATCATGCCCAATGTTTTAGATACAATAAGGGCACTTTCGCGCATCAGCTCAATTTCTTCTCTGGTTTTTTGTACAATCATCTCAAACTTTTTCAGTCTGCAAAAGTAACCAAATTAAATTACTTAATCCGGGTTAGCCAGTACTTTAAACAATTCTGCGTTAGACATAAAGTAACGGTTTTCTATATTTATCTGGCTTAACCGCGCACTCACAAGATTGTTTTCGCGGCTGTTGATGAGGAATATAGAACTCTCTCCGAAAGAAAAAAGCCGTTCTTCAGATGTCAGCATAGTGTTGTAGCTTGCCACAAGCCCATCTATTTCCTGCTTTTGCCTTTGCAGCGAAGCAATCTCTGTTTGCTGGGCTTCAATTTTATTTTTGAGTCGCAGGCGTTCGCTGCTGATTTCAAATTGCATATCCTGAAGCTTTAGTTTGGCAAGCCTTAGATTTCCCCTTTCTTTTCTCAGGAATATCGGGAAAGAAAAGTTAACCCCAACTTTATAATTCTCAAACCGGTATTCATCAAAATAAGAAGGCTCTGAAAGGTAATGATAACCAACATCTATCTTTGGCAGCAATTGGTTAGCTTTAAGGCGGCGTTCTACCTCCAGTATATTTGCTTTGTTTTGAAGCGCATTTATTTTCGGATGATTTTCTACCAGAGAAGGGTCGGGTGTAAGGTTATTTATCTTTAAAGTTTCCTGCAATGTGGCTATCAGGTTTTCTTCAGGAGCAACATTTTCGTTAAGCTCTACCGGAACATCCTCTATCCATAAATAGTTGGCCAGTTCCAGCCTTGCCTTTGCCAGTTTCAACCTTGCATCCTCAAGCCCCAGCTTGCGGTTTCGTACAGTTATACCTGCCTCTACACTATCTATAGCCGGCGAGTCGCCCTGCTCTATAAGCTGTATCACACCACGGTAACGCTGTGCAGCATACTCAAGGTAATTTTGGTACAGTTGTGTTTCGCTATACGTTTTTTTCCAGTTAAAATAAGCTTCAGATGCCTGGTAAAGCACCTCAACTGCCATTAGCTTACGCTCGGCTTCGCTTATCTGTAACTGGAATTTTGCAGCCCGCACATCTGCCATCCTCTGGTTAATGAATAGTCCCTGCCCCAGCGGTACCGTTACGCCCAAAGATGTTAGGCCCGAGTTTGGAGTTGTGTTCTGCGGGTTAAGGTAAACACCCTCGCTGTTATCAAAAGCTGCTTTTATTTCTATGCCATACCAGGTAGGTATTTTAAAGCTGCTGTTTAATATTGAGTAATACTCAGTATCTTTAAATTCCTTTGCGTCATAGTCAACCTCTATTTTGGGGTCGAAGCCGCCGCGTGCAGCCATAAGCGCTGCCTGGGCTTTGTTAACCTCAAGGTTTGCCTGCTTAACCACGGGGTGGTACTTCTTTACATACCCAAGGAATTCGTTAAAGGTAAGCACCTCTTCGTTAAATTCCTGAGCATGGGCTGTAAAGCCTGCAAACAGCAAAAAGAGTGTATATAGCTTTAAATGTAATTTCATTCTTTACTTCTTTTCTTTAGTGCCCTCATCTTTGCCGCCGGGAGCATCACCTGTATTTTGCGGCTGGTAGTAGTTTGGCGGGAAACCGTTAAGGTTACGCCATATTTCATACCAAATCGGCACATTCTCCAATAATGCAATGGTTTGTGCCCCTGCGCCTATGCTAAGCTGCTTCGGCCATCTTTCTTCCTCATTGTCCGGTGCAATCAGTATCCTATATTTGCCGTTGGCGCTTATAAAATTTTCTATCGCTACCACTCTTCCGCCGAAAGTACCATAAGAAAGCCCCGGCCATCCGGAAAATACTATGGTGGGCCAACCGTCAAACCATACCCTTACCTTTGCGCCTTTATGAATCAGCGGAAGGTCTATCGGGTCAACATACGTTTCCACGGCAATATCATATCCTGCAGGCATAATACTTACTATAGGTGTACCCTCTTTAATGGTTTCACCTATACCGGCAGTTAGTGCACGGTTTACATAGCCGTCCTGTGGTGCCCTTACATAGTACAATCCGTTACGGATACTGTAATTAACATACTGGTTCTGGAGTTTTGTTACCTGTGCCTCGGTATCATACTGGCTACTCATGGCTGTGAATTTATCACTGCTGGCCTTGGATATTTTCTCGGCATATTCGGCAATGAGCCTGTTAACCTCTACCTTGGCATTAATAAGCTCGTTCTTTGCTGCAATAAATTTATTTTCCTGGGTAATTATCTTAGCTTCGGCCTCCTGTAGTTTAAGCCTTTTCTCCTCTACATCGGTTAGCGGCTTAAGCCCTTCTTTGTTCAGTTGTAACGAACGGTTAAACTGGGTTTCGGCAATGCGCAGCTGTGTTTTTACAGCTTCAAGATCCATACTGTCACTTTTTACTTTTAGCTGTGCCTGCCTTATCTTGTTACGCGCCTGTTCCATTTTAAGCCCACGCTCAGTACCTAAAGATGCTATCTGTGTATCGAGCGCATTTACCTTGCTGTCATAACTTTCGGCTGCCATTTGCTTGGCCTCTACCTGTTGCTTTGTGTTTTCTACAAGGTTTGGGTCAAAGTATTCTTCTTTAATCTCCGATATAAACAGTATTGTATCGCCTTTTTGCACATAATCACCCTCCTGAACGTACCATTTTTCAATTCGTCCTGCAATAGCGCTGTGTACTGTTTGCGGCCTGTGGTCGGGTTTAAGGGTGGTTACATAGCCTCCGCCTCTTATGTTCTGCGTCCATGGCAGGAACAGGCCAATTACGGATATGATGCAGATACCCACTATAATTTTGTTCAGTATTTTATAGTGCGGCCTGGTGGCAAGGTTATTAACCGTTTTATACCTTTTAGAAAGTATCTCTACCTGGTTATTGTTTGATATATTTAGCATGATGATTACAGTTTTAGGTCTTCTGCTATTTTACCGTTATCCATTATAACCTGTCGGCTGCACTTCGATTTCCAGTAATGGTTAACCGAAGATACTATTACCGTCCAGTTGTGCTCTTCAGAGAAAAGAAAATCTATAATAGCTTTCGCCGAAGGCTCATCCATTTTATCGGTCGGGTCTTCAAGGAAAAGTATTTTAGGTTCGTGCACTATGCAGCGTGCCAGCAGTACTTTTTGCGAGTTAGATGCCGATAGCTGCCTGCCGTCAGGGTAAAGTATGGTATCAAGCCCCTCAGGCAACGTTTTTATAAACGGAGTGAGGTTCACGCTGTCCAGCGCCCATTTTAACTTTTCTTCCGTAATATTAGGATCGTTAAATGTTATATTTTCCCGTATAGTGCCTTCAAAAGGGCTCTCACCCTGCATTACAAAACCAATTACCGACCTGTAATAGTCTTTGTTTATCTTGTTGTAACTGCCATCGTTAATGTAAAATGCACCGTTATCAGGCTGCAGGAAGCCGGAGAGTACCCTTACCAGTGTGGTTTTACCCGAGCCGTTTGCACCGCTTACATATAGTTTTTCTCTTCGTGCTCTCGATCGCCTCCTACATGGTCGATTACGCGCAGTTGCAGGGCATGCTGCGTTGGGGGCTGATCCTGATCTTCATGGCGCTCAAG
>CEQG01276097.1_pt1 | contig 20730 bp, 21 predicted proteins | sample 350301 | NCBI WGS metagenome assembly CEQG01 (sample SAMEA2621242, study PRJEB7988) | marine metagenome | isolation source: saline water (ENVO:00002010), including | reverse complement strand
GGCTACTTTTGGACGTGGTATGTTTACCGGAACCTTTGAAGCCGCCGCCAGTGATCCAGAAATTTCTTTCGATACGACTACTGGAACTACTATCGAAGGGTCCAATTGTAGCTATACCGATTACGACGTAAATCTTAGTATTGCTTTAGGGGCTTCAGCCGATGCCGATGTGAACTTTTCAGTAAATGGGTCAAGCACAGCTACAGACGGAATTGATTTTGAATTAATGACTTCTTCAGTAACATTCCCTGCAGGTTCTACTTCAACTCAAACCATGACGGTACGGGTTTACGAAGATGGTATTTTGGAAGGGGATGAATCTGTTGTTATTGACTTTACGGTAAATGCCAATGGCGGGGATGCTGTTGCAAATACCAGTGCAGATACCTTTACTCTTACCATCAATAACGATGACGATGCACCTAACAGTGTTTCCTCAACTACCCTATATTCTGAAGACTTTGAAGGTGGAAGTTACAACGTAACAACTTCGAGTAACTCAGGTACTCCATGGGCTGTTGGGAATACAGCAACGGCGTCTAGTACTTATTGGGATACAACTGGTAATAGTACCAATTTTGCTTTTACAAATGACGATGCATGTAACTGTGATAAAAGTAACGATCGTCTTACTACAACGGTCATCGATATGAATGGCGCTTACAGTAGTGCTAGCTTAAGTTTTGACCATGCTTTTGCCGATGTGATAGCTGCTGAAGCGGGCACGGTACGGATTTCAACCAATGGAACCACGTATACTACCATTCAAACATTAAGCAATACTTCTATCAATAACGGAAGTGGCTCGTATACCACTCCTTGGGTAAATACAGTTACGGTAGATCTAAGTACGTATATTGGACAATCGACCGTTTATATACAATTTTTGTATAATGATGGAAATGATTGGTCCTATGGGATGGCAGTTGATAACATTCTGGTTACCGCCTCTGGAAATACCGGAGTACAAACCGCTGTGAATACAGGAACCCCAGATCAGTTGAATGTCAATCAGATGGGAACCGCTTATGCGCAAGACCCAGGAACCAATGATGTCATGACCGCTATTGTAGACAATGATGGTTTCGATTATGGTTGTGTAGATGTGGCTGTGTCACGCTCTGGAACAGGTGCTCAAGCTTACAACGGAAGTGTGCTCCCAGATTTGGTGGCCGATAAAACATTTACTTTTACGCCTAGCAATACAACAAGTTCTGGAGATAATACACTTATTTTCTTTTTTGAAGAAGCTGAAATTGCAGGATGGGAAGCGGCTACTGGGTTAAATCGAAATGCCGATTTGGTGATAGGTCGCGAAGTAGGAGCTGCTATTTTGGAAACATCCAGCGTAACTATTGGTTCTTTTGGTTCCAATGTTACGGTGTTGGGTAATTTTACAGGGCTGGAAGGAACTTATTATTTTGGGACCTCAGATTCTTTTGTAGGATGTGCCGGAACAGTGAAAACATGGAATGGTAGTAGTTGGAGTCCTGTAGGTGCACCAGATACTACCAACCCTGTGGTATTGGCAGGAAACTATAGTACTTTAACCCATGGAGACCTAGAGGCTTGTACCCTTACGGTAAATGCGGGAAATACTCTTACCGTTGGCGCCAGTAGTTATGCTTTAATACACGGAAACATTACCGTGGACGGTTCCCTTATAGTGGAACACCAAGGAAGTTTGGTTCAAGAGGATAACGATGCCATAGTTACCAATAATGGAACTATTAATGTACTATTAACCTCACCAAACCTAGCTAGTCGAGATTTTATGGTAATGGGAAGCCCAATGAGTGCAGAAACGCGCACAGGGGTATGGAATAGTGCCTTCTTGGTACTCAATCATGACACCAATAATTTTGTTCCTAACCCAGCCGTGGCAGCTGCGTTCCCATTGGCAGAGAATTTTGCAGATGATAACTACGATAATTGGAATCCTTATTCAGGGGCGATTACGGTAGGGGAGGGATATATTGTGCGTCCTCAAGCAGGCTATGGACAACCCGGAGGTATCTTCAACTTTACGTATGAGCAAGGAACCTTGAACAATGGTGTGGTAAACTTTAATGTAATTTACAACACCCCAGGAACACCTTCAGAAAACAAAAATGCAAGTCCGAACATTGTAGCCAATCCTTATGCCAGTGCTATATCGGCAGTAGATTTTATCAATGCTAATGCCATGGTTGATGAGCTGTATTTTTGGGAGCATAATACGCCTCCAAGCCAAAGTATGCCAGGGGCAGGAGCCATGAATTTTTCTATGGAAGATATTTCCATGCGCAATCTCTTTGGAGGAACAGCTGCTGCTAGTGGCGGTACGGCTCCCACAGAGTTTATTTCTACAGGACAAGGTTTTGGCTTTAAGGCCAATGCGGCAGGAACAGCAGTATTCAATAACTCCATGCGTCGTACCGATAATAACGATACCTTCAGAAATAGTATGGATGCCGACCGTATTTGGTTGAAAGTATCCGAAGCTACCTACGAAATGGGGAACACTACATTGGTAGGTTTTTCTGAAGTCACCTCTGAAGAAGAAGATGCTGGATATGATACAAGAAGATTGGCTACGGTCGTTTCTTTGTTCAGTCATCTTCAAGATGGTACTAAAGAATTTGGAATTCAAGCCTTAGGGGCTTTCGAAACGAGTGCCAAAATCCCAATGGGCTTTTCCACCCTTATCGATGCGGAATTGGAATACACCATTTCTATGGAAAATGTGGAAGGAGCAAACCTAGATCTTGCAACCGTTTATTTAATGGATAACCAATTAGGGATTCTTACCGATCTTACGGCGGAAGATTATCTATTCCGAAGTGGTAAAGGAACCTATCCAGGTAGGTTTACACTGCTTTTTGAGCAATCCCCCTTGGGTGTAACTGAGTTTAATGAAAACAGTGTGGCAATGTACCCGAACCCTTCGGATGGACAGTTGACCATTATAAGCAAGCAGGCCTTGGTGGAAACCATTACGGTATATGACCTACAGGGAAGGAAAGTAATGACTTATGAAGGCGGTACTTCTGTGGTACATATCAATATGTCCCATTTAAACGCTTCTGTTTATTTTGTGGAAGTAAAAACCACCGAAGGAACCGTGAATAAAAGAATTATTAAAAAATAATACCCATATCCACAGAACGATGAGAAAGCGCCCCATATTGGGGCGCTTTTGTTTTGAAACACCTAACTTTGTAAGGTTGCAACATTACAGTATGTCTAAAGAACTTACAGCACAGGAACTTCATAACCTCGCCATGAATATTGTGGGCGAAGACTTACAGGAACAGGGATTCGAGTTTTTGGCGGTAAACTCCAAATTGAAGAAGAACCCCCAATTTGTCGCCTTAAAGGATAAAAACCTGCACTTTGTGATCGTGAGAGCGATTTCCTATCCGCAGGATGCCCATAGTTATGATCCGGTTTTTATGCAAACCATAAAAGAACATGCAACTAAATTTGAAGCAAAAACCTATTATGCAGGGGTGGGGTTGGGGCATGGTGAGGATTATTCAAAACCGGTAATTAAGGACGAGCCTTATTCGTTGTTGTATAAAGGAATTCAAGAAATATTATGAGAGTATTTTTATTTTTTGTGGTTGTATTGACTTTCATTTCTTGTAAAAAGGAAACCAAAAATACTCGTATTTTACAAGGGAATGCTTTTGGAACTACCTATTCCATTCAATATTACAGTCCGAAAGAATTTAAGGTACAACAAGGGCTCGATTCCGTATTGGCAGCGGTCAATGCTTCGGTGAGTACCTATATGCCCAATAGTGCTATTTCAAAGATCAATAGGGGTGATAGTACAGTAGTGGTAGATCGTATTTTTAAGGAGGTATTTATCATTTCCGAAGAAGTACATAGAAATTCCTTAGGGTATTTCGACCCTACGGTGGGTGTCCTACGGAATGCCTATGGGTTTGGAGAGGAAAAACCACTAAAAATGATAGATAGCACCGTATTGGATTCGCTTCGGAAGTTTGTGGGTTTTCAAAAGGTGCAAATTACCCCTAAAGGCACGATAGAAAAAGAATACCCAGAGATATACTTCGATTTTAATGCGGTTGCCAAAGGTTACGGAATCGATTGTATAGGGCGCTATTTAAACGCTCAAGGGGTGAGTGATTATTTAATTGAATTAGGGGGCGAAATTTTAGCCAAAGGAAGAAATTTGGATAAACAAAAGCCCTGGGTGGTGGGCATCGAAGGGGTAGACTCTTCCTTGGAAGATCGAACCTATACCCATACAATAGCCATAGAGAATATGGGAATGGCCTCTTCCGGAAATTATAGAAAATATCGAATCGATTCACTCACGGGAAAGAAATATGTACATACCATTAACCCCCTCACGGGAAAAGCAGAAGCTTCCAACGTTACAAGTGCCACTGTTACGGCTAAAACCTGTGCTTTGGCCGATGCCTATGCCACTGCGTGTATGGCAATGGGACTCGATAAGGCGAAGCAAATGTTAGAAAATTTAGAAGGGGTGGAGGCGTACCTTACTTATTTGGATGAACAGCAAGAAACGCAATCTTTTGCAACGGAAGGCTTTCAGAAATTATTGTTCAACTAATTTTTTACAAACAGGCAGTAATTCGCCTTTAGGAAGTCTCATTTTTTCTATTTCTTCTTCTGAAAAATACGCGGTGTAATCTACCGCCTCTACCGTAAACCCTACGGAAGCCAATTTTTCAAAATAGTCCATTCCATACACCCGAACGTGATCATATTGGCCAAAAATACGGGCTCGTTCTTTAGGATCGGTAATGGAGTCGTCTTCAAAAGTATGTTCTCTGTGCTTATCGTACGGAACTTGTAGGATAGCAGTTCCATTAGGCGCCAAAACCCGGAATAACTCCTCAAGGGCTTTGGTATCGTCTGGGATATGTTCCAACACATGATTGCAAATAATAAAGTCGAATTCGTTTTCCTGAAAGGGAAGTTGACAAATATCCGCTTTTACATCGGCAATAGGAGAGTTGAGGTCGGTAGTGGTGTAGGTAATGTTTTTCAGTTTTCTGAAACGTTTCAGAAAAGCCTGTTCGGGAGCGAAATGCAGTACGTTTAGTTTTTCTGAAAAGAAGGAAGTTTCATTTTTTAAATACAACCAAAAAAGGCGGTGCCTTTCTAGTGAAAAGGTTCCTGGGGCCAAAACATTCTCCCGCACATTTTCGTATCCATAGGGGAGGAATTTTCGATAGGATTTTCCATCAATGGGGTCGGTGTATTTGTTTCCACGAAGCAATAAAGCCATGAAAGGCCGTACCCAATAACTGAAGCGTATTAGAAGCGGTCTTGGAAATAAATTCAGAAAAAATTTAAAAAGCTTTTGCACCGTTCTTAATTACAAAACCAAATCTTTTTGGCGGAACTCTCTTTCTTCGTCACTTTCAATCCCCAGGGCTTCGTACACATACGCAAAGGTGGAAAGTAATTCGGGTTTTCCATTCACCAAGGCCACATCGTGCTCAAAATGTGCACTAGGCTTTCCGTCTCTTGTAACTATAGTCCAGCCATCCTTTAATTGGCTTACCCTGTGGGTGCCCATATTTATCATGGGTTCGATAGCAATGGTCATTCCTTCAACCAATTTCTTTCCTCTTCCGCGTCTTCCGTAGTTCGGCACTTCGGGATCCTCATGTAACTTTTTGCCCAAACCATGACCTACCAATTCACGAACCACGCCATAGCCAAACGATTCACAATAATTTTGAATGGCATAGCCAATGTCCCCCACACGGTTTCCGTGTTTGAATTCCCGAATACCAACATAAAGGGATTCTTTGGTCACTTTCAAAAGTTTTTTGACTTCTGCTGCTACTTCCCCAACCTCAAAAGTATAGGCATGATCTCCGTAAAATTCATTTTTAATAGCCCCACAGTCGATAGCCACAATATCCCCTTCCTCTAAGGGTCTATCTGTGGGAAGTCCGTGAACGACCGCTTCGTTAACACTACAGAGAAGGGTAGAGGGGCAATCGTACAACCCTTTAAATCCAGGGATCGCTTGATGTTCATCCCGTATGTAGGCCTCAGCAATTTTATCAAGATAATTGGTGGTTACTCCAGGCTTTACTTCTTTAGCGAGCATACCTAAGGTTTTGGAAACCACCAAGGCACTTTCCCGCATCAATTCTATTTCCTCAAGTGTTTTTGTAATAATCATAAATTAAAATCCAAACCAGCCCTTTTTCTTTTTCTCGGGCTGAAGGTTAGCACTGTTTCCGCTAGTTAATTTTTGATAGATTTCCCCCCAGCCAATCATTCCTCCTAGGTTACGATCATCAATAAACAAATCTGCATTGATTTTTCGGCTATATTTGGGGTCAAATTCTTCCTCTGGGAAACTTTTGTTTACAGCATAAAATGTGATGCCGTTTTCTTTACAGAAGCTTACAGCATCGTCCAATTCCTTTCCATATCGGTACGTCCAAAGAATAAGGCGATGCCCATCCTCCTGAAGTTTTTTTAGGGTTTGAAAGGCGAAAATCTTCGCTTTTCCAACTTTAGGATACTCATCGTCAACGATGGTGCCATCAAAATCTACCGCTATGGTTAAAGTTTCTTTCATTTTAGGGCGTTTGCGCCGCAAAAGTACAAAGAATCTTTGCAGTAATAAATTTTATTCTGCATAAGCATGTTTGTAGGGTTTTCCGCTAAGAATGGTAAGCATGTCTTTCTCGAGACTTTCTTGGGTATATTCTACGATACGGTTGATTTCTGCACCATCTTTAAAAAAGATAATAGTGGGTACGTATTCTAGCTCATAACCTTCTTCCAAATTATTTGGGGTGTCCTTGTCATGGGTAACCGCGACCATTTCCAAATGGTCCATTTTATAATCGGAAGCTTCTAGGACCTTTTGTAGTGCAGGGATCTCCCTTTGGCTATCCTCACACCAAGTTCCCATAAATACTTTGATGGAGATATTTTTCAGAAGTGGTTTTAAACTATCCACTACTGCAGAATCCAATACATGTCCTTCTTTATTAAGCTGAAACCATTCTTGGTAAGGCTCGTTTTGAAGTCCTTGGTAATTGATTTTCCCCAAAAGCATCTCACCCCCATCTACTTCATCGGGTACTTGGTTGTTATAGCCTTCTAGGTTAATTTCAGAAGTTTCTTCTTTGGGTGTTTCTGAAGTTTCGTCTTTTTTAGTTTCATTTTTACAAGAAACAATGAAGAGGATGGCGAATAGGTAAATTAGATTTTTCATAAAGTATTTTTATATCAGTGGTTGTTGTGTCATTGCTTCGGGTTGAGGAACCCCCATCATTTTTAAAATAGTAGGAGCGATGTCTCCCAATACACCACTTTTGATCCATTTAATATCTTTATCAACTAAAATAAGGGGTACTGGGTTGGTTGTATGTGCCGTATTGGGTGTTCCATCTGGGTTTTTCATGGTTTCACTATTTCCATGATCGGCGATAATGATTACACTGTATTCATTTTCTTGGGCAGCCTCTACAATTTCTTTTGTGCAGGTGTCTACCGTTTCACAGGCCTTTATCGCTGCATCCATGTCTCCCGTATGCCCTACCATATCTGGATTGGCAAAATTGAGGCAGATAAAATCGGCCGTATGCACGTTGATTTCGGGAAGAATCTTATCACGAATCTCGAAGGCACTCATTTCGGGTTGTAGATCGTAGGTGGCAACTTTTGGGGAAGGGCATAAAATTCGGTTTTCCCCTTCAAAAGGTGTTTCCCTTCCGCCGTTAAAGAAAAAGGTAACATGTGGGTACTTCTCTGTTTCAGCAATTCGTATTTGTCTTTTCCCATGCTTGGAAAGCGTTTCCCCAAGGGTGTCCTTGATATTGTCTTTGTCGTATACTACGTGAACATTTTGGAAGGTGTCATCGTAGTTGGTTAGGGTGACATAATGCAGTGAAAGTTTCTTCATGTCGTATTCTTCAAAATCCTTTTGAGAAAGAGCTTCCGTAAGTTCCCTTCCGCGGTCGGTCCTGAAGTTGAAGAAAATCACTACATCTCCTTCAGAAATAGTAGCTACCGGTTCATCGTTATCCATCATGACAATAGGTTCAATAAACTCATCTGTAACACCATTATCATAGCTTTGCTGTATACTTTCTTCAGCATTGGTAGAGGATTGTCCTACCCCTTTCACTAAAAGATCGTATGCTTTTTTAACACGTTCCCAGCGTTTATCCCGGTCCATGGCAAAATAGCGACCAATTACCGAGGCCAATTTACCCCCTGTTTTTTCAAGGTGTTGTTCAAGTTCCTGAACAAAACCTTTTCCACTTTTTGGATCGACATCCCTACCATCGGTAAAGGCGTGAACAAAGGTATTTGCAACCCCCATTTCCTGAGCGGAGGAAAGAAGTCCTTTTAAATGGTTGATATGGGAATGAACGCCTCCATCGGAGAGTAATCCTAAAAAGTGAACTTTTTTATGTTGATCTTTTGCATACTGAAAAGCTTCTTTTAAGACGGGTTCGTCTTTTAGGGTGTTTTTTTCTACGGCAATATTGATTTTTGCTAAATCCTGATAAACAATCCTGCCTGCTCCAAGATTCATGTGTCCTACTTCACTATTGCCCATTTGTCCTTCAGGGAGGCCTACGTTCATGCCATGGGTAAGCAATTGCGCGTTGGGAAATTTATGGTATAAGGAGTCGACAAAGGGGGTTTTCCCTTGAGCAATGGCAGATATTGCTGGGTCTTGTGTAATACCCCACCCATCGAGGATGAGTAAAATAACTTTCTTGTTCATAGTTTAGCTTGAGTGGATTCAAAGATAACGATTCCAATTTTAAGAAATGATCAAATCAACAATTAGCGCTTTGAGCTCGATTTAATTTAACATTCAGTGTTTTATAATGTTAAATTTATGTTATATGAATTTCTTTGAGTAACAAAACACTTCTTATTCTCGTCTCTTAATATGTAATCAAAAAACAATCTAAAATTTATTCATCATGAAAAAAACGAGTTTAATTCTTGCGCTAATCCTAAGCTGCTTTGCTATTTCCTTACAAGCAGCCACTGAAATTCCCTCTTCAAATGAGGTAAAGATCTCCAAAAACAAAAATGTAACCCCACTATGTTTGGCTATTTCCAAAGGTGATGTGGACGGTGTAAAAAAACTAATTGAATTGGGGGTGGATATAGAAAAGAAATCCAATGGTTTGGAGCCCATTCACTATGCTGCACGTTATAATCAAGTAGAAATTATGAAAGCTTTAGTCGAAGGTGGCGCCAATATTCATAGTAAGTGTGACAAAGGGCATACGGCTTTGGATTATGCAAAACTGTCTAATGCAACCGATGCGATTCAATACATTAAAAGTGTAAAATAAGGAATTAGTTATTTTAAAAAAGCCTCCCAATTTGGGAGGCTTTTTTTATTGATTGTTATATTTTTCAATACTCTCTTTTATTTTTTCAATTCGATTGTCTGGATCGGGGTGCGTACTTTGAAATTCAGGTACTCGGCTTGGTCCTGCAGCGGCTTTTAAAATTTCCATTACGTCAATCATTTCATAGGGGTCGTACCCGGCATCCATCATAAATTTAATTCCTAAGTCATCACTTTCCAATTCATCCCCACGACCATTGGTAAGTAACGTATTTTGACCTATCCCAGCTACCAAATCGCCTGCATTGGCACCCACATTAGCCCCTTGGGCAATGGTTTGCCAGAAGTCGGTTTCGGCAATACGTTCACTGGAATGCCTTCCTAGTACATGTCCAATTTCGTGTCCTAAAACACCCGCTAACTGATCTTCACTTTGCAATTTTGAATAAAGTGCGTAGGTGATAAAAATCTGTCCGCCCGGAAGGGCAAAAGCATTGATGGTTTGTTCGTCGGCCAAAAGGTGAAAATCATATTGATAAGGGCTTTCTTTGGCCATAGATGCATTTACTAATTTTTGTCCTACATAATCTACTCGATCCTGCATTTGTTGATTGGGGTAAAGTCCGCCATATTCCTGTGCCATTTGCGGGGCACTTTGCAATCCCATGGCAATTTCCTCTTGCGGGTCCAAGGCAATAGCCTGTTCCCTTCCGGTATACGGATTTACTTCTTTACTATTACAATAGTTAAAATATCCGAAGGCTACAATGGCCAATCCTATGAAGATTCTAATTTTCCAATTGCCTCTCATAATGTGATGGTTTAGTGAAGGTTGTTAAAATTACAAAAGTTTTGGATTGATATCTAAAATATTTTCATTCCTGTATTTTTGAATAAATTCTTCAGAAAAATGAGCGCTTCCCAGTACTTTTTCTTCGGAAAGAATTTTTTTAACATCTAATTTTTTGAATGCCTGAAGCATGGGTATGGAAACAGGCGCATAGCTAAAATGCCAAGGTTCGTAATGAAACCCTTTCCGTTGTGGGTCGTCTGTATATACCTCTAAAAAGCCAAAAGAAGCTGCATGTTCATTCATCCATTCCTTCATTTTACAAAAGGGGCCGGTACCCTGAAAGTGATCGGCTATCAACACATTTTTAGGCTTTGGAACCCCTCCATCAATAAGATCCAAATCGGTTCCCCAATGGTGGCGGGAAGTGCCTGGAATGGTAGAATACTCAATAATTTTTTGAAGGGCTTCCAGAGGGCTTGCCCCTTCTTGGGTATATTTTCGGTACTTTCCTTCAAAAATTTCTTTTTGTCGCTGGAAGCTCCGATAGGCAGAAACCACTTCAATTTTAATTCCGTGCCCAGCAGCTTCCTTTTGCATTTTGCCAAGCGCTATGGCAGTGTCTTTATGCATTTTGCTGAGGTAACTATCTCCTACTATATCGGGGTTGCCTTTTCCAATAAGTTGCTCTCGGGTAAAATTTTGGAATAAGGGTGAGCTTGTCCAAGAAGGAAGTATGGAAAGTGTCCCTAGGGCTGCGGAAATTTTCAAAAATTCATTTCGCGTCATGCTTAAAAGGTATCAATTTTAGTGCCGCTTGTAATTTCGTAAGGAGCTTTTCCGTGTTCAAAAACCCGTGCCGATAAGTTTCCTTTTAAAATAATTGTATCTCCTGTTACTTGAAGCCAACTTCCTTCGCGAAGCCCTATTACCGGCAATTGGTTTTGGGTGTGAAACTCCTTGATTCGGGTTTCTCGGGTTTCCCCCATGTGCTTGCTATTGGGGTCTGGGTCCAGGTAATGCGGATTGATATTGAAGGGCAAAACCCCTAAAGTTTTAAAAGAAGGAGGCCGTACAATGGGCATGTCGTTGGTGGTTTGCATAGTGAGTCCGCAAATATTACTGCCCGCAGAAGTGCCTAAATAAGGTGTCCCATAAAAAATGGCATCCCGAAGCGGTTGCATCAATTTTTTCTCATGCAATTCTTTAACTAATAAAAAAGTATTTCCACCACCCGTAAAAATACCACGAGCATTTTCAAGGGCTTCCAATGGGTCTTTAAAGGTGTGCAGCCCCACCACTTTTTTCCCTATTTCCTGAAAAACTGCTGCAGCCCTAGCCGTGTAGTCATTATGGGATATCCCGCCAGGTCTCGCAAAAGGAATAAAGAGTATTTCGTCTGTTTGGCGAAAATGATGGGATAGCACTTCCCCTAAATAGTCAAGGTATTTACCCCCGTGAAGCGTGGAAGTACTGGCTACGATAAGATTTTTCATAAAAAAGCAGTTTTTTCAAATTTAACAAAACCTTGAGAGTTGTTTTAAGGTTTTCATAAGAAAACATCAATTATATTTACTAATGTGAAAAGAACTACCCCATCTTTAAAGTGTTGTTTTTTGATCCTATTACTTTTGGTGGTTGGAAGTTTTGAAAGTATTTCCCAAACCAAAAAACTTTTTGGGAAAATTGCCAATGAGAAAGAAGTGGAAGGGATTCATGTATTGAATACTTCTTCAAGATTTTATGCCATTAGCAATGAAAGTGGAAGCTTTAGCATTTCTGTGAATCCTCAAGATACTTTATTGATTTCTTCCATCAATTTTCTTCCGGAGGAAATCGTGGTTACTCCCGAAATTTATAAGACTGCCTATATTTCCATTGTTTTGAAAGAACAAATAAATGAACTTTCAGAAGTATTTGTAGGGGCTCGTTTTACAGGCGATTTGGAAAAAGATATTGCGCAAATACCTGTAGTGGATTCCTTGGATTTTTACGATGTAGGGATCCCAGGTTTTCGCGGAACACCAGAAGAAAAAATCCCCAATATGTTGGGTGGGGTTATTGCGCCTACAGCGATAAATATAGAGGGGCTTTACAAGCATCTAAGTGGTTATTATAAACGATTACGGACCCTTCGAAAATGGAAAGGGCAAGATGCTACCGTAAGTAGGATTATTCATTATTTTGGCGAGGCTTTTTTTTGGGATGCTTACGGTATTCCGAAGGAAAAGCTAGAGGATTTTTTGCTGTACTGCCTTGAAACTTCTACCTTGCAGCAGGATTTTAATAAAGGCAATAACGCATTGGTCCTTACGGTTTTTTCTGAAAGAAGCCTAGAGTATATAAAACGTATTTCTGAAAAAAAGGAATGATGTTTGTAACCTTTTGATGGAAATACTGTCTTATTACATATTTTAACTTTTATATGCGCTTTATAAAAATTGCTTTAGTACTTAGTGTTTTTCCAATTTTGCTTTCAGTTTCAAGCCACAAATTTTATGTAAGTACCACAAAAATTGAATATGTAGCGCAAAAACAATCCCTCCAAATTATTTCCAAATTGTTTATCGACGATATTGAAGATGTCTTGCAAGAACGCTATGATTCACAGATTAGCTTAGCTACCAAGAAAGAACGAAAAATGGATGAGGAATACCTCAAAAACTACGTGCTTGAAAAATTAAAAATTTGGGCAGACGGCGAAGAAGTTTCATTAAAGTACATCGGAAGGCAATATGAGATCGATATGGTCGAACTATTTATTGAAGTAACTCCCGTAACCCCCTTCGAAACTATTACGGTCGAAAATAAAATGCTTTTTGAACTCACTCACGAGCAACAGAACATAGTTCATGTAAAATGGGGTAAAGAACGCCAGAGTTTGATTCTGGATTTTGAAAATCCTAATGGTTTGTTAAACTTCAATTAAAGATTTATAAAACTGAACAATAAAAATTATTTTTAGGCACATTTTAAATTATTCAATCAATAATATGAGATTCATTAAACTTTTATCCTTGGTCATGGTATTTCTTTTCGCAGGAAATGCGGTGGCTCAGGATACCGAAAAACAAGAAGAAAGAAAACCAGGTCATTATAATAACAATCGGTTTAAGCAACTTTACGAAGAGTTTTCGACACCCAATATGTATCGATCTCCTAATGGGGCTCCGGGGCCAAATTATTATCAGCAACAGGCCGATTATGTAATGGATATTCGTCTAGATGACGAGAACGCAAGGATTTATGGAGAGGAAACCATTACGTATACCAACAATTCTCCAGATGACTTAGAGTATCTTTGGGTGCAGTTGGACCAAAACAAAAGAGCTAGGGATTCTAAATCTCCTTTAATTGAAGCCGATGGTGCTTTTCCAGCCGATTTGGCCTCAAGTTTTGTAGGCAAATACATGGGGGAAGGTTTTGATGGGGGTTTCAAAATTGATTGGGTAAGGGACACTAAAGGAAATGCCCTACCACACACCATTAACCGAACCATGATGCGTGTGGATATGCCGGAGGTGCTGGAGCCAGGTAAAAAATACACTTTCTCTATTAAATGGTGGTACAATGTGCCCGATCATACTGTGGACCGTGCCCGAAGTGGATATGAAGTATTTGATGACGGAAACAAAGGCTATGTCATCGCCCAGTTTTATCCACGTATGGCCGTATATAGCGACGTAGAAGGTTGGCAGAATAGTCAGTTTTGGGGAAGGGATGAATTTGCATTACCCTTTGGAAACTTTGAAGTAAATATCACCGTGCCGTCCGATCATGTGTTAGATGCTACAGGGGAACTTCAAAATAGAAAAGAAGTGTTTAGCAAAGAAATGTTGAACCGTTTCGAGCGTGCTAAAAAAAGCTATAAAGAACCGGTAGTGATTGTAACACAGGAAGAAGCGGAAGCTGCGGCTAAGGGTTTTTCAACTACTACAAAAACCTGGAAATTTAAAGCAGAAAATGTACGGGATTACGGTTTTGCTACTTCTAGAAGATATATCTGGGATATGATGGCCGTAAAAATTGGAAATCGCGATGTAATGGCAGTTTCTGTATATCCTCCAGAAGGAAATCCGCTTTGGGGAGAGTGGTCTACCAAAGTAGTGGCAAGTACCTTAAAGTCTTATTCAAGAATGACTTTTAATTATCCCTATCATAAAGCCATTTCGGTTCATGCCAAAAATCAAGGGATGGAATATCCTATGATTTGTTGGAATTATGGCCGTCCCGATGCCGAAGGAAACTATAGCGATAGAACCAAATACGGTATGATGAGCGTGATTATCCATGAGGTAGGACATAATTTCTTCCCTATGATTGTAAATAGTGATGAGCGTCAATGGACTTGGATGGATGAAGGAATCAATACGTTTGTTCAGTATGTGGCCGAACAGGATTTTGGCGAAGCTTATCCTGAAGCAGTAGCTCCCAATAAGGCATATCCTTCCCGTAGGGGTCCTGCAAAATACATTGTTGATTACATGGCAGGAAACCAAGACGAATTAGCTCCCATCATGACTAAAGGATTAAATACCTATAGTTTTGGAGCCAATGCTTATTCTAAGCCCGCGACTGGATTAAATATTTTAAGGGAAACCATTATGGGGCGTGACCTATTCGACTATTCTTTTAGAACCTATGCTCAGCGATGGATGTTTAAACATCCAACTCCAGAGGATTTCTTCCGTACCATGGAAGATGCTTCAGCAGTAGACCTAGATTGGTTTTGGAGAGAATGGTTCTATACAACCGACTATGTGGACATAGGCGTGGAAGAAGTAAAGAAGTATTATGTTACTTCAAAAATGAATAAAGAAGTGAAAGAAATGATTGCTGCCCGAGGTATGAAGGAAAGCGATTTACCTCCATTGGTTTATTTGGTGGAAGAAGGAAGTGAAGATTTTGAAGAGGATATGAAAACCCAAACCCTGAACGACGTGACAACGCTTCAGGAGTATCTTATGGATAATTTTTCTCCTGCAGACAGAGCCAAAATGAAAGCACCAAAGTATTTCTATGAAGTGACCTTCAATAAACCGGGAGGAATTCCGATGCCAATTATTGCTGAATATACTTATGTAGATGGCACGTCCGAAAGAGTTACGTATCCAGCTCAAATTTGGAGATTGAATGATGCTCAGGTGAGTAAAATTATTGCTTCAGAAAAGGAAATTGAAAAAATTGAGGTCGATCCCGATGAGGAAACGGCCGATATTGATACTACTAATAATTCTTGGCCTAAACGTAAAAAATTAGGCGAGTTCGATAGCTTTAAGAATAAGGTGAAAGGAGAATAATTTCCTTCTAAAATTAACAGAAAGCCCTGCAAACTTTTGCAGGGCTTTTTTAATATTGCGCGGCAACTTGTGTATATTTGCACCATGCAAGTAATTCCTTTCTTTATAAGCGGTGCCGAAATAGGATTTATCCTATTTGTTGTACTGATGGTTTTTGGGGCCGATAAGGTTCCGGAAATTGCCCGTGGCCTAGGAAAAGGTATGCGCCAAATAAGAAATGCTACCGACGACATTAAAAATGAGATTACCAAAAGTGCCGAAAAACAGGGAATGGACTTTAAAGAGGTCACTAAGGAGATAGATAAGGTAAAAGAAGATGTCGACGAAATAACAGGGCCCATTAAAAGAAAGTTCTAAATGTTTGACACCCTAAAGAAATGGGATAGGGAACTCTTCATATTTCTAAACAATCTAGGAAGCGATTCTTTTGACCGATTTTGGGTTATTGTTACTCAAATTGAGACCTGGACCTTCCTGTTTGTTACCTTTTTTCTACTTATATTCAAATATTACAAACGAAGGAAAGCATTTTATATAGCCCTATTTACCTTATTAACCTTTGGCATTTCTTACTTTTTAAAGTATTCCATTAAAATTTATGTACAGCGTTTAAGGCCTAATAATACACCAGACTTGGTAGAATTTATTCGGGTTTTGGATACTCCAATGGATTTCAGTTTTTACTCGGGTCATGCTTCCGTGAGCTTTGCAATAACTACATTTTTGGTATTTTCCCTTCGAAAGTTTTCCCGCTGGATGTACCTTCTTTTTATTTGGCCTATTTTATTTTCGTTCAGCAGGATTTATGTGGGGGTCCATTTTCCTAGTGATATTATTGTAGGGTTCTTTGTAGGGGTCATCATTGCCTTCGGAATGCATTATCTTCAAAAAACACTCATTAAGTAAAAGGTTTTTTCAGTATATTAATGGTTTAATTGTCAAAAAACCAACCATCATGAAAAAATCTGTTTATTTTTTAATGATTACTTCCTTGTTGATAGTTTCCTGTGCTAAGGAGGAATCGCTATTGGAGGAGTCTGTAAATCTAGAAGTGGGCATATCTCAAGAGTTGTTGACAATCCCTCAAATCAATCAAATTATTGACCAATCCCTAAAAAATACAGGAGACTTTAATTGGTCCGAAACCACAGACCAAGTACTGTGGAGTGCTGCTATTCACGGGGATGGAATTCTTACTATTGGTTATGGAAACAAGGGTGAAAGTTTTGCTACGGAGAGAAACTCGCGGCTAAACAATTCAAAGAATAGTATCCTTGCTGAAGTTCTTGAATGGGAAGGAGGAAATCGTGAAGCTGTATTATATGAAGATCCTATACTTAATGTTTTAGAAGTAAAAATCCGATCTATTGAAACAGTAGCCCAATTACGCAAAAGAACCGACATACGATATATGGAACCAAATGGTTATTCTTTTTTCGCGAACGAAGCATACCCACAAAACCAACGCTCTTCGAGTGGCTGCGGATTTGAAGGAGCAACTTTAAACAATAATGATTTCAGGACTGTTTCTCCCGGGTCTTTGGTCAGTTGGACGTACGATCAACATAATATTGAGCAGGCATGGTCCTATGCCACAGGTGCTGGGATTACGGTTGGTTTAATCGATACAGGGGTGTCGCAATACCAGCCTTTGTTGGGCTCTCAATTTAATGATGGTGCAAGTAGTGGCAGAACCATTCAGAAGTATGGAACTTTTATCGATTCCATTTGGCCTTGGTCCAATAATTATGATGGCCCTAATGATAAATGTGGCCATGGAACCAGTATGGGTTCAACGATTGCTTCACCACGCAATAACAATGGTATGCCTGTAGGAGTAGCCTATAATTGTAATTTGGTTTCTTATCGCGCTACGGAAGATGTACTTTTAAACGATTATCACGAAAGAAAAGGGGTTCGCGATGCTTTGGTACAATTGGCCAATAGAAGTGATGTGAAAATTATATCCATGTCGATAGGGTATCCTTGGTCTATTGGAAATGTAAAAGATGCTGTTCGCTATGCCTACGGAAGGGGAAAACTGATTTTTGCTGCGGGCGGTACTTCTCTGGACTTTACCAATTGGTACCCCGTGATTTTTCCGGCAAGTATGCCTGAAACAGTTGCGGTAACAGGAATAACCGACGATGGATCTTACCAACAATGCGATACATGTCATGATGGTCCAGAAATAGAGTTTACCATAGTCATGGAGCGGGACAACAACAATAGTAGAACCGGAACAGTCCTTGGTTTTTATAATGGGGATACCGATTATGTGGGCGGGTCTTCGGTAGCAACCGCAACCACCGCTGGAATTGCAGCTTTGGTATGGTCTAAAAACCCAGGTTGGTCGCGCAATCAAGTATTGAATAAATTACGGCAAAGTGCCGAGTTTTATCCCTACAAGGATGGTACAAAAGGCTATGGAAATATAGATGCCCTTCAGGCAGTTCAGTAAAAAAAGTCTTTTCCTGCTATAGAGTCTTCCTTAAACCGGAATATATCTTACACGGGGAAAATCCTTTATGGTTAAAGGATTTTCCCCTTTTTTTTAATTCCTTATAAAAGGTAAGTATTTGATATTCAGTAAATTTAAGTGTGAAGTCTTTTATCAAAGAGAAAGCTCGATACACTTTTTCTCTAAAAATAACTGTAACTTTATCTGAAACTTAAACCAAATGATTATGAGACAAATAGCTAAATTAATCTGGGTTGCCTTACTTCCCACAGTGTTGATATCCCTTTGTACCGGATGTAATGAAATTACTGCAGAAGCTCCAGAGCAAACCCTATCCCCTAGAGAAGCAAATGTTTTGGAGGAAACGTACAAAAATACCCGTGCAACTATTTTAAATGATACCTTGGGTTTTGAGGATACCCGGGAATTCTGGTTTTCTATTGATACCCTCAAAAAATACATCGCTTATGTAGAGCAAGAAGGCGCAAAAATGAATAAAACCGGATTGGGTTTACGAGTTTATTTTGGAGCCTATCCTCAAGATGGAAATTATCCTAACCCAGGTTTTAGTACCGTGTTTTTTGTGCCTACAGCCAAAGCAACAAATACTACTGCGGTTAAAGGGTTTGCGCCAATGCAATCGAACGACGAAAATTTGGATGGACTTCAAGCCTTAAATTATGGCAGTGGAGGAATCCCTCCCAATGATTATGAAGGTGAAGAGTAATTTCGATGGGCGATGTTTCCTATATTTCGTATGTTTTATCTGCAATTGAGTTGCTAGCCTCTATTGTGGCAACGCTACATTTTAGGAAATATCAGTTTTCAACAGAGAAATGGTTTCTTTACTTTTTGTGGTATACTTTTTTAATAGATACTACTGGCTTGATATTAAAAATTTTTTCTTTGAGTAGCTTTTGGTTGTATAATATATTTACCATCTCAAGTTTTCTCTTTTTCTATTTTTGGTATTATACGGTACTTCAATCCAAACGATTCAAAAATTTGGTTCGGCTACTTACGTTATTTTATTTGATCACGGTACTATTAACGAATGCTTTTGAAACACTTTCCAACCAAGGTTATGCTTTTTTTATAGGGGCCATTTTTCTGTTGCTACTTATTTTAATGCACTTTAATCAACTTTTAAATAGCAACGAAGTGGTGATTATAAAATATAAGCTAAGCTTTTGGATATCAACAGCCTTGCTGTTGTTTTATATTGGTATTTTGCCACTCATGCTTTTGGGTAAATACATCGATGTGAAAGGAGAGTACTTCAATGTTATTTTATTAAGTTTAAATGTGATCTTATACGGTTGTTACATAATTGGATTTATATGGACGAAACAAAAATACAATCGTTTTTAATCGTTTTTTCCATCATTGCTTTTGCTTTGGCATTAACCATGATATTTCTTTTCGCCATTTTTCAAAAGCGAAAAAACAAGTTGTTGTTGGAAAGGCAAGAAGCCGAAAATCGCTTCAAGGAAGAAATTATTGAAACCCAGATAGAAATTCGTGAAGAAACCCTTCGGAATATAAGCTGGGAGCTACATGATAATATTGGACAACTTTTAACTTTGGCGAAGATTCAATTGGGGCAAGTGGAAGAAAATAATAATAATGTTTCAGAAGCAGAGCAAACCTTAACCCAGTGTCTTACCGAGCTAAGAAGCCTTTCAAAATTAATTAACCCTAATACATTCCGTAGCCTTTCCTTGGTAAATGCTTTAAAAATGGAAATGGAACGTTTTAACCGTATGAAATACCTCGAAACCAAGCTTACCTTCAATGAAGAAAGCTTTGAGTTGGACACCAAGGTGGAAATCATTATTTTTAGAATGCTTCAGGAATTTTTTGCGAACACCATGAAACATTCCAAAGCTTCAAAACTGGAAGTCAATGTAACGTATGAAGGCGATACGCTTGTAATCATGGCTATCGATAATGGAATTGGCTTTAATGCACAATCAGGGGATTTTGAAGGCATCGGACTTATGAACATCAAAAGTAGGGCGAAGATTATTAAAGCAGAAGCCCTTATTACCTCCCAACTAGGAAAAGGGACAGAGTTTTTCCTAAAATATAAAAATCAAAATGATGAAGCATACCGTAGTAGTAGTGGATGACCATAATCTGCTATCACAAGCCATTGGGGGGCTGGTCGATAGTTTTGAAAATTTTAAAGTACTTTATACCTGTAGAAATGGGAAAGAACTCATTAAAAGACTAGATCATCCAGACGATGTCCCCGAATTGGTGCTGATGGATGTAAACATGCCTATTTTAAATGGTATTGAAACTACCGAATACCTTAAGAAAAACTTTCCAAGAATTAAAGTGCTCGCATTGTCTATTGAAGAAGATGAGGCTGTTATCCTAAAAATGCTTCGGGCAGGTGCCAGGGGGTATTTGCTGAAGGATGTTAAAAAAATCGAATTGTACAATGCCCTATTGGAAGTATTGGAAAAAGGCTTTTACCATACCAACACGGTTACTAAAATACTGGTCGATTCCCTTACGGAAGACAAGGAAAAGGAGACTCAGCTAAAAGATCGTGAAATTGAATTCATACGCTTGGCCTGTACCGAAAAAACCTATAAGGAAATTGCAGACATCATGCATTTAAGCCCTAAAACCATCGAAGGGTACCGTAATAATATTTTTGAGAAATTGCATCTGCGTAACCGAACGGGTTTGGTCATTTACGCCATTAAAAACAAAATATTCATTCCGTAGCTTACCGAACCCTTGAAATTGTTAAACCATCCCGAATAGGCAATAGTACGGTTTCCAGTCTGGCATCCTCATGCAGCATTTTATTGTATTGCAACAA
>CEQG01276098.1_pt1 | contig 20748 bp, 13 predicted proteins | sample 350301 | NCBI WGS metagenome assembly CEQG01 (sample SAMEA2621242, study PRJEB7988) | marine metagenome | isolation source: saline water (ENVO:00002010), including | reverse complement strand
GCCCCTTCTTTTTTATCAGCTACTATTTAGCTTTATATCCTGAATTCATGTTTTAGCAGAGCATATAATATAGAATCTTCCATCACACCGTTAACGTTATAATGCTCTCTTAACCTCCCTTCATACTGAAATCCGAATTTTTGAAGCAATTTGTAGGAAGCTATATTTTCTTCAGCTATAAGGGCTTCAACACGGTGCAGTTTTGCCACAGCAAAGCCATAACTGAGAACTGCTGCAAGCGCTTCGGTCATATAACCTTTTCTTTTATGAGTATCATCATAAAGTGAGTAGCCTATCTCTGCCCTTTGGTGCTTTGGGTACCATGTATGGAAGCCGCAACTGCCAATCACGCTGCCGGTTTCTTTTTCCTGTAATAAAAAATTAATGAAAGACCGGTTAAAAGTTGCTATCCCTTTTGCATAGTTATCCTTTTCCTTTTCAAGTGCTTCATCTGTAGTAAACCCGAAAAATTCTGTAATAGCTGTATCATTCCCGCTCTCAAAAAGTTCATTATATACTTCGGGAGTAAGTTTTTTAAGTATCAGCCTGTTTGTGATAAGAGCATCCATAACGAATAATTACAAGTCCGGAACCACAACTACCTCATCCCTGCGCTTAAACTTAGGGCTGTTGGCTACCCTTATGTGCTGAACATAAGTAGTATCAGTTACAGGAGTTATCTTAACCGTCATAGTTCCTAATTTAAGCACTTCAGGCTTCTTTTGTATGGTTGATGAAGTAGGCGAAATGGTATAGGTGCAACTATCCGTCCATGTAACCGAAAACTCATACACTTCATCAGAGTTTTCAACCCTCTCTGTTTGTGTATCGCCATCACGGTTAATTATACAAACTTTTTTACTGTCAGGGTCGGTAAACTTAAAAGTGCCGCTCCTGAACTTTGAGCAGTCAGTTTGGCTGTAAGATACAGCAGCAAGGATAAGAAAAGTAAAAGTGTACAGTTTTTTCATTTTTTATTCCTTTCCGCAAGAAGCCTTATAATTACCATGATTCCTGCAACTCCCTGTAATATAAGGCCTGCTGTAATAGATGTAGTACCATAGGGCCAGTGCATAAGTTTCATTAAAGCTCCTGGAACAACAAGCAAAGCGCCAAATATAAACAGGGATAATATATAACGTATCCTTAAAATCATTATGGGCTGGTTACTATTGGCGTACGCCTCATTTTAAAATTCTTTTCTATCGCACGTATCATTTCGCCTGCAATATCTTTTTCAGTAGCACCCTCAATGCCCTCAAGCCCCGGAGAAGAGTTAACCTCAAGCAATAGCGGCCCTTTGGAAGAACGTATAATATCTACCCCCGCTACTTTAAGGTTCATTGCTTTTGCAGCCTTAATGGCTATTTTCTTTTCTTCTGCGGTTGCTTTAATTATAGATGCGGTGCCGCCCAGGTGTATATTTGCGCGGAACTCTCCCGGCAATGCTTCACGCTGAATAGACGCAACTACTTTACCGTCTATCACAAATAGGCGCAGGTCTTTACCGTTTGCCTCTTTAATAAATTCCTGTACCAGTATGTTGGCATTAAGGCTCTTAAAAGCGTTAATAACACTTTCTGCCGCTTTTTTGGTTTCGGCAAGTACTACACCTTTGCCTTGTGTACCTTCCAGCAGCTTAACTATAAGTGGCGGGCCACCTACCATTTTTATAAGGTCGTTAGTGTCGAGAGGTGAGTTGGCAAAACCGGTTGTAGGTATATCTACCCCGCTGTTAAGCAAAAGTTGCAGCGAATATAACTTATCTCTGGATTGGCTTATGGCAGCCGCAGAGTTAAGGCAAAATACCTTTAGGGCTTCAAAATGTCGTGTAAGTGCACAACCATAAAACGTCATGCTCGGCCTTATCCGCGGAATTACAGCATCAAAATCATTAAGTACCCTGCCGCCCCTGTAATGTATTTCGGGAGTTTCGGCATCCAGCTTCATGTAGCAGTACTTCAGGTTTAAAAAGTGCATTTCGTGCCCGCGCGCTTCTCCGGCTTCCATAATGCGCCTGTTGCTGTATAAATCAGGGTTGCTTGCTAATAAGCCGATACGAAGCCCTGTTCTTGTTTCTTCGTTCTTTTCGTAGTATTCTTTTAGTTTTTCCGATGTAGGCTGCCCCAACAGGTATTTCTGCTCAGGGTCAACTAATATACGCCCGCTCATTGCTTCGCGGCCCAACAGCATACGGAAACCCATAGAGTCCCTGTTAGTAAGCGTAACCTCTATATCCCAGCGTATTTCTCCAATCTGTATTTCAGATTTTATAACATATCGCTTTTCGCGATAGCCGCTGGAGCTCTTCACGATACGTTTATCTACAAGCGGAGCCTGGCAGTGCAGTACCGTTTTAGTATTATTTTGTATCGGGTTAATATCAAACTTAACCCAGTTTTCACCTTCTTTCTGAAAGGGTGTAATGTTGATGGCATGCAATGCTGATGTTTTAGCACCGGAATCTACACGGGCTTTAATGGTGGGGATTCCCAATTGCGGAAAAGCACACCACTCTTCGCTGCCTACAATAACTTTGTCAAACATTTTAAGAATAGATTATATAATCTAAAGTACTACTTTTTTTTAATGAAAAAAGGGCTTTAAATATTTTATAAGAAAAAAAATCCCCGTGGTGTTTAAGCCACAGGGATGGGTAGTATCAATAAAACTTATGTTATTATTCCGCAGGGTTTTGCGCCTTTTTAATAGTAACAACAAGTTCTTTGCTGTCTTCATCAAGATCCATGAAAATTTCATCTCCGCTGGATATCTTAGATGTAATAATCTCTTCCGCAAGGGTATCTTCCACATATTTCTGTATCGCCCTCTTAAGCGGCCTTGCGCCATATTGCTTGTCAAAACCTTTATCCGCAATAAATTCTTTTGCTTTATCAGATAATGTGATGTTATAACCAAGCTCTTTTATCCTTGCATACAGCTTGTCAAGCTCAATATTGATGATTTTATCAATATCTTCTTTTTCAAGCGGGTTAAATACAATTACATCATCAACCCTGTTAAGGAATTCGGGTGCAAATGTCTTTTTAAGCGCGGCTTCTATAACACCTTTTGCATGCTCGCTTGCCTGTGACTTTTTGGCAGATGTACCAAAACCAACACCCTGCCCAAAGTCTTTAAGCTGCCTTGCACCAACGTTTGATGTCATTATGATGATAGTATTCTTAAAGTCTATCTTGCGGCCAAGGCTGTCTGTAAGGTAGCCGTCGTCCAGCACCTGAAGCATCATGTTAAATACATCAGGGTGAGCCTTTTCAATTTCATCAAGCAGTACAACACTGTATGGTTTCCTTCTAACTTTTTCAGTAAGCTGTCCGCCTTCTTCATAGCCCACATATCCCGGAGGCGCACCCACAAGCCTTGATATGGCAAATTTTTCCATATACTCGCTCATATCGATACGCACAAGGGCATCTTCGCTGTCAAACAGCTCTTTAGCTATCACTTTGGCAAGCTGTGTTTTACCCACACCGGTTTGCCCTAAAAATATAAAGGAACCTATCGGCTTGTTAGGGTCTTTAAGCCCTGCACGGTTACGCTGTATAGAGCGGGCAATTTTAAGTACCGCTTCATCCTGTCCTATAACCTTACCTTTAATAAGATCAGGCAGTTTCGCAAGTTTGTTGCTTTCTGTCTGCGCAATACGGTTAACCGGTATACCTGTCATCATGCTTACCACATCGGCAACGTTATCTTCGGTAACGGTAATGCGGTTGTTTTTAGAATCTTCTTCCCATTGCTCCTGTGCTATGGCAAGGTCTTTCTCTATACGTTTTTCATCATCGCGAAGCTTGGCAGCCTCTTCATATTTCTGCTTCTTAACTACAGAGTTTTTAAGCTCACGTACCTCTTCAAGCTGCCTTTCCAGGTCAAGTATCTGCTTAGGCACGTTAATGTTGGTTATGTGCACACGCGAGCCTGCTTCATCAAGCGCATCAATAGCCTTGTCCGGTAAAAAGCGGTCGCTCATGTAGCGGCTTGTAAGCTTCACACACGCCTCTATAGCTTCATCGGTATAAATAACGTTGTGGTGGTCTTCATACTTATTCTTAATGTTGTTAAGTATGGTAATGGTTTCTTCTACCGATGTAGGTTCTACCATTACTTTTTGGAAACGCCTCTCCAGCGCGCCGTCTTTTTCTATATACTGCCTGTACTCGTCAAGCGTTGTGGCGCCAATGCATTGTATTTCGCCACGTGCAAGAGCAGGCTTAAACATATTGCTGGCATCCAGCGAGCCTGTAGCACCACCTGCGCCCACAATAGTATGTATCTCATCTATAAAAAGAATGATATCGTCATTCTTTTCAAGCTCGTTCATAACGGCTTTCATACGCTCTTCAAACTGGCCACGGTATTTTGTGCCTGCAACAAGGCTGGCAAGATCAAGCGTTACCACACGTTTGTTAAAGAGTATACGCGATACTTTCTTCTGTATAATACGCAATGCGAGGCCCTCGGCAATAGCCGATTTACCCACACCCGGCTCACCAATTAGCAGCGGGTTGTTCTTTTTCCTTCGGCTAAGTATTTGCGAAACACGTTCAATTTCTTTTTCACGGCCTACTACCGGGTCAAGTTTACCGTCTTCGGCAAGTTCGGTCAGGTCGCGGCCAAAATTGTCAAGCACGGGTGTTTTAGACTTTTTATTGGTTTTATTGCCGGAAGAAGGATTATTGAATGAGCTTTCGCGCATACTGTCATCCTGTCCTGCATCGTCGTTATAAGACTCTGCTCTTGGCAGGTTTTCAAGGTAATCTTCTTCGTTTGATGTCATGTTAATGAATTGTTCTTTTACTGTTTCGTAATCTATTTTCAGTTTATTCAGCAATTTTGTTGTAGGGTCATTCTCATTGCGCAAAATGCAAAGCAGCAGGTGCGCAGTGCTGATAGAGGTACTCTGGAAAACTTTGGCTTCCAGGAATGTAGTCCTTAGCGCCCTTTCGGCCTGGCGGGTTAAATGAAGGTTCTTTTTATCATTACGGTCCGCATTAGGGTTAGCGGGGCTAAGTATTTCCACTTTTCTTCTCAGATGGTCCAGATCAACAGATATGCTGTTTAAGATGGAGATAGCCTTGCCGTTGCCGTCTCTCAGGATACCCAGCATTAAATGTTCAGTACCAATAAAGTCATGGCCTAACCGTAAAGCTTCTTCTTTACTGTAGGTAATTACATCCTTGACCCTTGGTGAAAAATTATCATCCATAATATACATCCTTTCCTTTAGTGTAAATTTAAGTATTTAGGTAAGATTTTACAAAAACCATACCCATAATTATACATACTTATGTACAGTAATGCTAAGTGACAAAAAATACTACAATAATAAAAGGCTTTTAGCATTACTTTATTAACCGTTTGATGTAGCTTTTATGTTAATAAAACATAAAAAAATATGCGGCAATTGCCCGTAAATGCTAATTAAATTATGTATATTGGCGCGTTTTATAACAATATAAAAATATAATATAAATACTTATGGCTGAAGGAGAAAAGTTAATCCCGATTAACATTGAAGACGAAATGAAGTCAGCCTACATTGATTATTCAATGTCGGTAATTGTTTCAAGGGCGCTTCCTGATGTTAGAGATGGCTTGAAACCCGTACACAGAAGAGTACTTTACGGAATGAATGAATTAGGCGTACTGTCTAACCGCCCTTATAAAAAATCTGCAAGGATTGTAGGGGAGGTATTGGGTAAATACCACCCGCACGGCGACAGTTCTGTTTATGATGCAATGGTGCGTATGGCGCAGGAATGGAGTATGCGCTATATGCTTGTAGACGGCCAGGGTAACTTTGGTTCTATAGACGGCGACAGCCCCGCGGCAATGCGTTATACCGAGGCAAGGATGCGAAAGGTATCTGAAGAGATAATGGCTGACATCGAAAAAGAAACTGTAGATTTTCAGTTAAACTTTGACGACACCCTGCATGAACCTACCGTAATGCCTACAAGGATACCCAACCTGCTTGTAAACGGTGCTTCGGGTATTGCAGTAGGTATGGCTACCAACATGCCGCCACACAACCTTACAGAAGTTGTAAACGGTACTCTTGCCTATATTGACAACACAGATATAGAAATTGATGAACTGATGGAGCACGTTAAGGCTCCTGATTTCCCTACAGGTGGTGTAGTGTATGGCTATGACGGCGTAAGGGAAGCCTTTAAAACAGGCCGCGGCAGGATTGTACTGCGCGGTAAAGTTCAGTTTGAGGAGGTTGACGGCCGCGAGTGCATCATTGTTACTGAAATACCCTATCAGGTTAACAAGGCGGAAATGATTAAAAAAACTGCCGACCTTGTTAATGAAAAACGAATAGAAGGCATATCCAACATCCGTGATGAATCGGACAGGAAGGGTATGCGTATTGTGTACATCCTTAAAAAGGATGCCGTGCCAAATGTTGTGCTTAATACACTTTACAAATATACCCAGCTACAGGCATCATTCAGTGTAAATAATATTGCGCTTGTTAAAGGAAGGCCTCAGATGCTTAATCTTAAAGACCTGATACACTACTTTGTAGAGCACAGGCATGATGTGGTTGTAAGGCGTACACAATATGACTTAAGAAAGGCCGAAGAAAGGGCACATATATTAGAAGGCCTTATTATTGCTTCTGATAATATTGATGAGGTTATCCAGATTATCCGTGGCTCTAAAGACGGTGAAGAGGCAAGGGGCAAATTAATGGAAAGGTTTAACCTGACCGAAATTCAGGCGCGTGCCATAGTGGAAATGCGACTAAGGCAGCTTACAGGCCTTGAGCAGGACAAGCTAAGGGCAGAGTATGAAGATATAATGAAACTTATTGCTGAATTAAAAGCGCTATTGGAAAGTAAGGAACTGCGAATGAACCTTATTAAAGAAGAGCTGATTGAAGTAAGGGATAAGTATGGTGATGAGCGTCGATCGCAAATAGAATATGCCGGAGGTGATGTTAGCATAGAAGACCTTATTGCAGATGAAAATGTGGTTATCACTATATCGCATGCGGGTTATATTAAGCGTACTCCGCTTAGCGAATATAAAACTCAGAACAGGGGCGGCGTGGGCCAGAAAGGTGTTACCACACGCGACCAGGACTTCCTTGAGCACCTGTTCGTGGCTACCAACCACCAGTACATGCTTTTCTTTACACAGAAAGGAAAATGTTTCTGGATGCGTGTTTATGAAATTCCTGAAGGTACCAAAACAAGCAAGGGCCGCGCCATACAAAACCTTATTAATATAGAGAGCGAAGATAAAGTAAAAGCCTTTATCTGCACGCAGGACTTAAAAGATGAGGAATACATCAACAGCCATTATGTAATTATGGCTACAAAAAAAGGTGTAGTTAAAAAGACATTGCTTGAGCAATACAGCCGCCCAAGGCTTAACGGTATCAATGCAATAACCATACGTGAAGATGATGAACTGCTTGAGGCTAAATTAACAACAGGCGAGAGCCAGGTGCTTATAGCCGTTAAGAGCGGTAAGCTGGTACGTTTTGAAGAAGGCAAGACAAGGCCGATGGGCCGTAGTGCCTCGGGAGTACGCGGAATTACGCTTGCAGATGATAACGATGAAGTAATCGGCATGGTTTCTGTAAATGATATGGAGAGTGAAATACTTGTAGTTTCAGAAAAAGGCTTTGGTAAGCGTTCCAGCCTTGAGGATTACAGGATAACCAACCGTGGTGGTAAAGGTGTAAAAACCCTTAATATTACTGATAAAACAGGATCATTAGTGTCTATAAACAACGTTACTGATGCTGATGACCTTATGATTATTAACAAGTCGGGCTTAACGATTCGTATGAAGGTTTCCGATTTAAGGGTAATGGGGCGTGCCACACAAGGTGTGAGGTTAATCAACATAAAAGGTAACGACTCTATTGCTGCGGTGGCAAAAGTAATGCGTGAGGATGAAGCGGTTGACGAAGCGATAGATGAAGTGCTTGAAAATGTGGATGCCGAAAATGGCGTAACAGGTTTTATTGAGCCGGATACTGAAGCTACAGACGAAAACGAGAACCAGGAATAACTTAAACAGAAACGATAATGAAAAAATATGTAATTGTGGCTGCGGCACTGTTGTTATCTGCAGGAGCTTTTGCCCAAAAGGATGAGCTTAAGGCGCTGAAAAAGATTGCAAATAAAGATGTGCCTACTGCTGAGGATCTGAAAGAATTTGAAAGGCTGCTTAAAGAGGTTGAGCCTAAAATGGCAAATGCCGATAATGAGCAAAAGGCAGATTATTATTACTACAAAGGTGCTTACGGTTTTATACAGATGGGTACAAATCCTGCTGCTGCCATGAAATATCTTGACAATGCTGTTGCAGACCTTAACAAGGTTATTGAGCTGGAGAAAGGCATGAAAAAGAAAGAGCATACAGAGGAAATACAAAAGCAGATTTTCCCGGAGCTAAAAGCAGGTATTGTAACTCAGGCTAATGCTATGGGTAAAGCCAATAATTTTAAGGCTGCATACCCGTTGTATGAAAAGGTTTACAGAATAAGCCCTACAGATACGCTATACCTTTATAATGCCGCTGCTTATGCTGTTAACGGACAGGATTATGATAAGGCAATTGAATACTATACCGAGCTAAGGGATTTAGGCTTTACAGGTAAATCTGTAAACTATACTGCCAAAAACTCTAAAGGTGAAGTAGAATATTTCGGAGATAAAAAAGTACGTGACCTGTATGTAGCTAAAAATGGTTATACAGATCCGGGAGTCTTCAGGGAAGAATCTAAGAGGGGAGATATTATCAAGAACCTTGCTTTACTTTACATACAGCAGGGCCAGACAGACAAAGCCAAACAGGCTATTGCCGCTGCTAAGAAAGCAAACCCGGATGATATTACAATACTTAACGCAGAAGCACAGATTTTTCTTAAGGAAAACGATTTAGAGAATTACAAGAAAGCCGTAACAGAAATACTTAACAAAGGCTCTAAGGATCCTAACCTGTATTTTAATTTGGGTGTAACTACATCTAAATCAGGAAACGCAGCAGAAGCAAAGCAATATTATGAAAAAGCAATAGAGCTTAAGCCTGATTTTGTGGCTGCTTACCAAAACCTTGCGATACTTCAGCTTGACGGGGAACAGAAAGTTGTAGATGAGATGAACAAGCTGGGCACTTCTAAAAAAGATATGGTCCGCTATGACGAGCTAAAGAAGCAAAGGGATGATATGTATAAAAAGGCAGTTGTTTACCTTGAAAAGGCAAACAAGATTGAGCCTAAGAATGAAGATATCAGGAGCCTTTTGCTAACTATGTATCAGGGACTTGAAATGACAGATAAGTACAAAGCACTGAAAGCACAGCAATAATAATCTTATCATATTATAAATAAAAATGCCCGCATCTGCGGGCATTTTTTATATCTGTACATGAAATTATCTCAACTGGGCTCCAGCCTGTGTTTCAAGGTTCTGCCTGATTTTATTCATAATCTTATCAATCTGCTCATCTGTAAGCGTTTTGTTGCTGTCCTGCAACGTAAAGCTTACTGCATAAGATTTTTTACCTTCCGGTAGGTTTATGCCCTCATAAACATCAAACAGGCTAATCTCTTTAAGCAGCGACTTTTCTGTTTGCCTTGCTATGCTATATAATTGCTCAAAAGAAGTTGCAGAATCTACAAGCAAAGCAAGGTCACGGCGCACTTCAGGGAACTTTGATATTTCGGTAAACTTCATCTTAACCGATACCAGTTTAATTATAGCTCCCCAGTTAAAATCGGCATAAAACACTTCCTGCTTTATATCGAATTCTTTTAAAACCTGCTTTTTGATGGTACCCATTTCGGCAATAATGTCAGAGCCTACCGTAAAGGCAAGGCCTTCCGCAAAAACATCATTAGTAACAGGTTCTGTTTTATACTTGGCAATGCCAAGTCTTTGCAGTACCATAGTAACCATGCCCTTAAACATAAAAAAGTCAGAAGGCTTTTGCTGTTGTGCCCATGTTTCGGCTATTCGGTTGCCCGTAACAGTTAATGATAAGTGTTTGTTCTCATCATAACCGGATGGCAGCTTGTGATACGTTTTGCCAAACTCAAACAGCTTAAGGTCGGCACGCCTCCTGTTTATATTGAAGGAAACTGCTTCAAGTGCGCTAAACAGTAACGACTGCCTCATTGCAGAAAGGTCGCTGCTTAACGGGTTAAGCATTACAACGTTAAATTCCTCTTTAAGGTTTTCACTGAGCTTTGCATACTCCGGCCTTGTAAGTGAGTTAGCCATCATTTCATTAAAGCCAAGTGCGGTAAGCTGGTTTGCAACGATATTTTGCAGTTTGTAATCTTCTGTTCTTGAAGAGTTGGATATAGATGCATTAAGCTTCTGGGTAAAGTTGATGTTGTTGTACCCGTAAACCCTAAGCACTTCTTCGATAACATCTATTTCCCTTTCAACATCCACCCTGTAAGAGGGTATGGTAAGCCCAAGGCCGATTTCTGACATCGTGCTTATTTTTATATCCAGCGATACTAATATTTTCTTTATAGTTTCAACAGGAATTTCCTGCCCAATAATGCGTTTTACATTATTAAAATTAAGGAAAACCGTGTGGTCTTCTATTTTTTTCGGGTGGATATCAATAATATCAGATGTTATTTCGCCACCTGCCGTTTCTTGTATAAGCAATGCAGCCCTTTTAAGCGCATATTGCGTAATGGTAGGGTCTATGCCCCTCTCAAAACGGAAAGAAGCATCAGAGCTTATGCCATGCCTTTTTGCTGTTTTACGGATTGATACAGGATTAAAATAAGCGCTCTCAAGGAAAACAGAAGAGGTGTTCTCTGTTACCCCTGAATTTTTTCCGCCCAATACACCTGCAATGCACATTGGTCCGTTTTCGTCGCAAATAACGATATCTTCTTCGTGAAGTGTCCTTTCTACATCATCCAGTGTAACGAATTTTGTACCGGCTTCGGCTGTCTTAACTATAACCTTATTGCCCCTTATTTTTGCGGCATCAAAAGCATGAAGCGGCTGCCCAAGTTCGTGCAGCACATAGTTAGTTACATCTACAATATTATTTTTCGGAGTGATGCCTATAGCTTTCAGCCTGTTTTGCAGCCAAGCCGGAGACGGCTTAACCGTTATTCCCGAAATGCTTACCCCGCAATACCTTGGTATCAGCTTGCTGTCATCAACCTTTACATCCATTTTAAGTGTGCGCTTATCTACCCTGAAGTTACTTACAGAAGGTGTAATAAGTTCTGTATGCACATTTTTCTGGGTAAGCCCTGCACGAAGGTCGCGTGCTACGCCCCAGTGGCTCATGGCATCGGCGCGGTTGGGCGTAAGCCCTATTTCAAATACTTCGTCGTTTTCTATATTAAACAGCTTATAGGCAGGTGTGCCGGGTTTCAGGTCTTCTGCAAGTATCATGATACCGTCGTGGCTTTCGCCAAGGCCAAGCTCATCCTCGGCACAAATCATCCCGAAGCTGTCTTCCCCGCGGATTTTTCCTTTCTTTATGTGTATATGGTTGCCTTCTTTATCATATAAATCTGTTCCAACGGTAGCTACAGGTACTTTTTGCCCTGCCGCAACGTTTGGCGCACCGCAAACAATCTGAACGGGTGTACCGTCGCCTAGGTCAACAGTTGTAATACGAAGCCTGTCAGCATTCGGGTGGGGTACGCAGGTAAGCACGTGGCCCACAACAACGCCCTGTAAACCGCCTTTTACCGATTCATATTTATCAACACCCTCAACCTCAAGTCCAAGGTCAGTAAGAAGTGCTGCAGTTTCTTCAGAAGTCCAGTCTAATTTAATGAATTGTTTTAACCAGTTATAGGATATACGCATTTGGTGATTCTTTTTAAAGCAAGCAAAGATAATAATTACCCCTTAAATAGCTTTGCCCTTATTGTTATTTAGAGAAATTATATGTGGTGCTATGAGGCGATGTTTAAAGGTATGTTGTAAAATCCTTACATTTGGATTTCTAAAACAGGCACATGAAAAAACTATATACAGCAATCTTGTTTGTTGCTGCAACATTTACACTACAGGCGCAGGTTAAAAGCCCGAAACAGTTTTTACCTAATTACGGAGAACACGTTACTTATTACCACCAGCTTGAAAGTTATTTTGCACAGCTTGTGCAGCAGTCAGATCGCATTATGCAACAGCCCTATGGTGAAACCCCTGAAGAAAGGGCGTTGAATGTTTATTTTATTTCTGCTCCCGAAAACCTGAAGGCATTACAGGATATAAGGCAAAACCACCTGAATGCAATAGGAATGGCAACGGCTAAAACAACTACAGTAGCCGATAAAGCCATTGTATGGTTGAGTTTTAATGTGCATGGTAATGAGCCTGCTGCTGCCGAGAGCGCCATGCAGGTAGCTTATGAGCTTGTTAACCCTGAAAACAAAAATGCGGCAGAATGGCTTAAAAATACAATTGTAATACTTGACCCGTGCCTAAACCCGGATGGTTATGCACATTATGGTAACTGGCTACGTTCTGTTACAGGTTTCAGTACGCACCCAGGCACACAGGACAGGGAACATATGGAGCCATGGCCGGGAGGCAGGCAAAACCATTATGCCTACGACCTTAACCGCGACTGGGCATGGCAAACACAGCCTGAAACCCGCCAGCGCATGGCTTTATATAATGAGTGGATGCCGATGGTTCATGTAGATGTACATGAGATGGGGTACAACGAACCCTACTTTTTTCCACCTGCAGCCGAACCGATACATGATTTTATAACGCAGTACCAGAAAGATTTTCATGAGTCGATAGGGGAGAACACCTCTAAAAAATTTGATAAAGAAGGTTGGGGCTATTATACCCGCGAGCGGTTCGACCTTTTTTACCCAAGCTACGGCGATACCTATCCGTGCTTTAACGGTGCTATAGGCATGACCTATGAGCAAGGGGGGATTAATGCCGGGCGTGCCGTAAAAATGCGCAACGGAGCTGTATTAACCCTTCAGGACAGGATAAACCACCACACAGCGGCAGTACTTACTGCTGTTGAAACCGCCTTCCTCCAAAAAGAAAAACTCATTAAAAACTTCAGGAGCTATTTTAAGGACAGCAGGGAAAACCCAAAAGGGAAATACAGGGCTTATGTAGTTAAGAATAACGGTAAGAATATACAGCTTTCAGAGTTGCTAAAGCGTAATAATATAGCTTATGCCTACGCTGACGAAACCCGCAAGCTGACGGGTTATCATTACCAGTCTGACAGGGAAAAGGAGTTTACATTAGAGCCTAACGACCTAATTGTAACTACTAACCAGCCAAAAGCTTTACTTACGCAGGTGCTGTTCGAGCCTCAGCAACGGCTTTCTGACAGCCTGTCTTATGATATTACCGCATGGGCGCTGCCACATGCTTACGGAGTAGAAAGCTATGCACTTAAAGCAATACCCGGTGTAAAAACAAAAAGCACAGTATCTTATAAAGGAAAACTTGAGTATGATAATGTGTATGCCTATTACATACCCTGGAATGGCAGGGAATCTGTGAAGGTACTTTCATTGCTGCATAAAAACGGTGTGCAGGTGCGCCATGCTGCCAAAGAATCGACACTAAGAGGAATAAAAATAAAGCGTGGCGACCTTATTGTAATGAAAAGTGACAACAGGAACATCGCTGATTTTGAACAAACTATAAGTGTTTTAATTGCAGATAAGCCTGATTATGAAGTAATAGACAGTGGATTTTCTGTGAGCGGTGCAGACCTTGGAGGCGAATACTACCCGCTACTTGAAGCGCCTGAAGTACTATTACTGGCAGGTGAGGGTGTAAGTGCTACCGACTTTGGGCAGGTTTGGCATTATATGGATAATGTTATTAATTACCCGCTTAGCATAATAGATATACAGCAATTTAATCGTATTGATTTTTCGGAGTTTAATACACTTGTGCTTGCAGATGGCTGGTATAACTTTACAGATGCACAAAAAGAAAAGCTGGGGAGCTTTATAACCAACGGAGGTAAAATTATTGCCATTAGCGGTGCGCTTAAACTTTTTGAAGATGCGCCCGGATATAGCCTTACAGCGTTTGCTACAGATAAGGCTACAGGAGAGGAAGGCGAGGCGGCTGATTTGCTTGCAGAGCGCTTTTCTGATTATGAAGGAAGTGAGCGGCGTTCCATATCAAATTCTGTACCCGGAGCCATTGTAGAGAATGTAGCAGATGTAAGTCATCCGCTTACATACGGGCTTGGCAGTACATATTTCAGCCTTAAAACTTCAGGGCAGTATTATCAACTGCTTGCCGGGGCACAAAATGTGATATATGTACCAAAAGGCTACAAAAGCTTTGGTTTTATAGGCAGTAACCTGAAGAAAGAATTACAAAACACCGTAACCTTTGCCGTAGAGCAGAAAGGCAAAGGTAAAATAGTGTATATGGTAGATAACCCTTTATTCAGGGGCTTTTGTGAAAATGGCAACCTGCTTTTCAGTAACGCGCTTTTTCTTGTAAACTAATATTTATTCAGAGTAAAGCCTGTTAAATACTTCATCGAGCATTTCCTTTGTTAAAGGTTTGGTCTTAAAATCGGCAAGAATACCCTGTGTCAGTGCCATTGCCCTGTCATCCGGATTGTCAGATGTACTAAGCATAACCACAATCATGCTATTTTGCAGTTCATGGTCAAGTTGTTTATAATGCTCTATAAACTCCCAACCATTCATACCGGGCATGTTAATGTCCAGAAAAATAAGGTCAGGTAATAATGAATCGGTATCTGTAAGGTAATCAAGAGCTTCACGCCCGGACTCCCTGATTATAATGTTATGTGCCGCATTGTTTTTGCGGATTACCCTCTCATGAAAAAAATTGTCAATCTTATTGTCGTCAATAAGCATTATGCAATTAAGCTGTTTCATAATTTTTTAAATTCAATATGGTGAATGTAAAAACTGTACCTCCGCCCGGGCGTGGTTCGGCCCATATCCTGCCGCCATGCATTTCTGTAATTTTTTTGCAATGGGCAAGGCCAATACCATGTCCCTCATAATCTTCAGCTTTATTAAGCCGCTGAAATATATGAAAAATCTTTTCATTATACTGCGGGTCAATCCCAATCCCGTTATCAGCTATATAGAAGCTGTAAAAGCCTTTATCTTCTCTACATGATATTGTTACAAAAGGTGCTGTGCCGGGTGCAGTAAATTTTATTGCATTATTTATAAGGTTTTGGAAAAGCAGGCGCAATTCTGTTTCGTAACCATTAAGTATGGGCAACTTTCCTTCAATTTTTATCACTGCATTTTTTGAGGAAATAAGGCTGCTAAGATCAGAGAGTACATTTTCAACTAATTCAGAGCAATCAATCAGCGTCATCTTTTTATTACGCCCCAGCTTACCAAATATAAGTAATGATTTAACCAGCGTGCTCATCCCTACAATGGCAGCATCCATAGCACAGAGGTGTACTTTTATTTCATCAGTAACCTGTTCAGGATAATCTTCTTCAAGCAGTTGAATGTAATTTGATACAGTGCGGAGCGGTTCCTGCAAGTCGTGCGAGGCTATATAATTGAATTGCTCCAGTTCCTGATTCTTAAATTGTAGCTCTGTAACCTGCTGCTTAATTATATCTTCATATTGTTTCCTCTCAGTAATATCAATAATAGATGTTAAGCATAAAACTTCACTCTCTGTTTTAATCGGTATAAAAACCATCTCTACAGGAAATTCCTTTCCGTCTTTATCCGCGGTAATAAGCATTTCATCATCATCCGTGCCTGTAAAATATACAGTAACCTGCTTCCTGAAAAAACTTATTTTTCTGGCTTCATAATCATTATGCATTATTTTGGGTAGTAGTAACTTTACTGGTTGGCCTATTAACTCCCTCTTTTTATAACCATATAAAAGTTCGGTTTGATGATTAGCGAGTATAATTTTGCCATCGGCATTAGAAATAACCAGAGCGTATGGGGCAGAGTCAACGGCAATTTTAAAGTTTTCCTGTACCATGTCCTTATCAGCCTGTGCTTTATTTAATTTTTCCGAAGTTTCCCATATAATAAACAACCCCACAAAAATTAAGATAATTGTTTGCAGCGCAGCACTAAACTCGTGGCTAAACCAATGGTACCTGTGGTCTAAAACATGAAGGTATCCTAAAACAATTATGCTTATAATCAGCTGCATAAAAATCCTGCGGGCCATGATATTACCTATTTTCCGCCCTGTAAAAACCGAAGTTAAACCCACTGTAGGATTAAGTAATGAAGCAGATGTAGAAAATAGAATAAAGCCAAATGCAGCATAGGCAGACATGGGCACAAAAGAAAAGGAGTAGAGTTCTGGTACACTTATTAAGTACCCGAGAGCTACCACAACGGCAACAATCGTAACAATATTAAAAGCGTATGCAGAGGCTTTTTTAAAGTATAATTTGTGTGATAACCTTAACATCAGGGCAGCTGAGATTAATAGAAAACACAAAGCCGTTTGCGGTGCCATACCGGAGTGAATTTTATATAATAACGGCTGTTGTAACAGCATATCCGGAAGCAACATGGCACTATAACCAAATACTGTGAAAGCTAATATTGCAGAAAGTGCTTTTAGCGATTTTTTATTGGAAAGTTGTAGTAAAAGAACAATGCCTATTATTAAAAAACATACACCGGAATCGTATGCCATAGGAAGTCTTCCTAAATCAAACAGAAGCTTCTTAATGTGTTTAAAGAAAAGTACATAAAGCCCCAGCAATATCACCATCACTGCCGAAAACCGCGCCAGCTCTAAATACATCCTCTCGACGTTTTTCATTTTAATAATTTTTTATCGTGCAGGATTTATAAAATTAGTATTTTTTTGATTGTTTACATAATAATTTATTAACACTTGTTGAACGTGTCATGTTGTCATAAAACTGTCATTAATTCTCCAGATTTTTCTATTGGCACAATGATTGACAATTTCAAAGCAAATATTTGAGGAAAGAAAACAAATTCAGAAAATAAAAACTAATAAGCAAAATGAGTAAAATAATCGGAATTGACTTAGGAACAACCAATTCGTGCGTAGCCGTAATGGAAGGTGGAGAGCCGGTGGTTATTGCTAATGCTGAAGGAAAAAGGACTACACCATCGGTAATTGCTTTTGTGGAAGGTGGCGAAATTAAAGTGGGCGACCCTGCAAAACGTCAGGCGGTAACCAACCCAACCAAAACCATATCTTCGGTAAAGCGCTTTATGGGTAACAAATATTCAGAAAGCACAAAAGAAGCACAAAACGTACCCTATAAGGTTGTAAAAGGAGATAATGACACGCCGCGTGTAGATATAGACGGGCGTTTATATACACCACAGGAACTTTCGGCCATGACACTTCAAAAAATGAAGAAGACTGCCGAGGATTACCTTGGGCAAACCGTTACAGAAGCTGTTATTACTGTACCGGCTTACTTTAACGATGCACAGCGCCAGGCTACTAAAGAAGCAGGTGAGATTGCAGGCCTTAAAGTTAGGAGAATTATCAACGAGCCTACTGCCGCAGCTTTGGCTTATGGACTTGACAAATCGGGCAAAGACCAGAAGATAGCAGTGTATGACCTTGGTGGCGGTACTTTTGATATTTCTATACTGGAGCTTGGCGACGGTGTTTTTGAAGTGCTTTCTACAAACGGAGATACCCACCTTGGTGGTGATGACTTTGACCAGGTAATTATAGACTGGCTGGCAAATGAATTCAACTCTGAAGAGGGTGTTGACCTTCGTAAAGATGCCATGGCATTACAGCGTTTAAAAGAAGCTGCCGAAAAAGCTAAAATAGAGCTTTCATCTTCTACACAAACAGAAATTAACCTGCCATACATTACAGCTACAGCTTCAGGGCCTAAGCACTTGGTTAAGTCGCTGTCAAGGGCTAAATTCGAGCAGCTTTCAGATGACCTTGTTAGGCGTTCTATGCTGCCATGCGAAAAAGCGCTTAAAGATGCAGGACTTAAAACATCGGAAATTGATGAGGTAATACTTGTGGGTGGTTCTACACGTATCCCTAAAATACAGGAAGAAGTTGAGAAATTCTTCGGTAAAAAACCTTCTAAAGGTGTAAACCCTGATGAGGTTGTTGCCATTGGTGCAGCTATACAGGGTGGTGTACTTACAGGAGACGTAAAAGACGTACTTTTATTAGATGTTACTCCACTATCATTAGGTATAGAAACTATGGGTAGTGTAATGACAAAGCTTATAGAAGCAAACACTACCATACCTACAAAAAAATCGCAGGTATTCTCTACAGCGGCAGATAACCAGCCAAGTGTAGAAATACACGTGTTGCAGGGTGAAAGGCCAATGGCTGCCGATAACAAGACTATCGGCCGTTTCCACCTTGACGGAATTCCGCCTGCACCAAGGGGTGTGCCTCAGATTGAAGTAACGTTTGATATAGATGCCAACGGTATCATTAAAGTATCAGCTACAGATAAAGGTACTGGCAAATCGCACGACATCCGTATAGAAGCATCTTCAGGGTTAACCCAGGAAGAAATAGACAGGATGCGCCGCGAAGCCGAAGCTAATGCAGAGGCTGATAAAAAAGCGAAAGAAAAAGTTGATAAGCTTAACGAAGCTGACGGTATGATTTTCCAGACTGAAAAGCAGCTTAAAGATTATGGCGATAAACTTTCGGCGGGCAATAAGCAATCGTTGGAATCAGCACTTGAAGAGCTTAAAAAAGCTTATGAAACCAAAGATGTTGATACCATACAGCCGGCGCTTGATAAAATAAACGAAGCGTGGAAAAATGCTTCGGAAGAAATTTATAAGGCACAGGCCGAAGGTGGTGCGCAGGGTGGTGCCCAGCAGGGAGAGCCACAGGGCGGACAGCAACAAGGCGGCGGCGATGACGAAGTTCAGGACGTTGACTTTGAAGAAGTAAAATAATTTTACAGAACAAATAAAAATGCCCGTTGTGAGAACAGCGGGCATTTGTTTTTTATAAAGTTCAGGTAAATATCATCTCCTGAACTTGCTGATGAGCCATACTATAAGCACAATAACGGCTATAACTATAAATATACCAACGGCCATACCGGCTTCAAAAATGTCGCCTACAAGTTCGCAGCCTGTTACCAATGATAGCAGCATAGCAAACATACCGAGTTTTATTATCCTGTTTTGCATAAACTTTTGTTTTTAGGTTATACAATAAAGGTAGCAGTTGTAAAAGCGTATTCCGTTAAAAATAAATTAATTGTATCTTCTTTAAGAAGTAATGTATAACTGTGCAGAGTAATTAGTGAAGGCTAATTTTTAAAAGAATGTATTTTTCTTTACTTTTACAAACCAAACACAATTCTGTATTATGAGCCATAAAATATTGCTTACTTCACGCGAAGTCAATATCATCCTACACCGTTTGGCCTGCCAGTTACTTGAAAACCATCTCGATTTTAAAGATACGATCCTTATAGGGCTTCAGCCGCGCGGACGCTTTGTTGCCGAAAGGATAAAGCAGATACTGGAACAGCAGTACAGCGTGCAGGATATAAAGCTTGGCTTTTTGGATATAACCTTCTTCAGGGACGATTTTCGCCGTTCAGAAAAGCCGCTGGAAGCCAATAAAACACAAATAGATTTTTTGGTTGAAGGCAAAAAAGTAGTCTTTATAGATGATGTATTATACACGGGGCGCAGCATAAGGGCAGCCCTTACGGCAATTCAGTCGTTTGGCAGGCCATCTCAGATAGAGCTGCTGGTGCTTATAGACCGACGCTTTAGCCGCCACCTGCCCATCCAGCCCGATTACAGGGGCAGGCAGGTAGATGCCATAAATGACGAAAAAGTTAAGGTTTCGTGGAAAGAAAATGATGGCGAAGACAGTGTTTATTTAATTTAATGCTTACCGCAACACAACAACTACAATGAAAGAATTAAGCGTTAATCACCTGTTAGGCATAAAATATATAACCCCGCAGGATATTGATCTTATATTTGAAACTGCCGACCAGTTTAAAGAAGTAATTAACCGCCCTATTAAAAAAGTACCTTCGCTACGGGATATTACCATAGCCAACATATTTTTTGAGAACAGTACCCGCACAAAACTTTCTTTTGAGCTGGCACAGAAAAGGCTATCAGCCGACGTTATCAGCTTTTCGGCGGCGCAGTCATCCGTTAAAAAAGGAGAAACACTTATAGACACGGTAAACAATATTCTGTCTATGAAGGTAGATATGGTGGTTATGCGCCATGAGCGCCCCGGTGCAGCTTACTTTTTATCGCAAAATGTAAAAGCAAGCATAGTAAATGCAGGCGATGGCGCACACGAGCATCCTACGCAGGCATTACTCGACTCTTATACCATACGCGAGCGTTTGGGTGGTGTAGGTGGCAAAAAAGTAGTTATTGTGGGCGATATACTGCATTCCCGCGTTGCGCTCTCTAATATTTTTGCTTTGCAGATGCAGGGTGCCGAAGTAAAGGTATGCGGCCCTAAAACCCTTATTCCAAAATACATTGAATCGTTAGGGGTTACTGTAGAACCAAATCTCCGTAAAGCATTAGAGTGGTGTGATGTTGCTAATATGCTAAGGGTACAGAACGAAAGACTTGATGTAAACTACTTCCCTTCAACAAGAGAGTACAGCCAGCAGTACGGAGTAGATAAAGCGTTGCTGGATTCTTTAAACAAGGAAATTGTGATAATGCACCCCGGGCCTATAAACAGGGGGGTAGAGATAACCAGTGATGTAGCCGACTCGCAGCAATCT
>CEQG01153881.1_pt1 | contig 20871 bp, 23 predicted proteins | sample 350301 | NCBI WGS metagenome assembly CEQG01 (sample SAMEA2621242, study PRJEB7988) | marine metagenome | isolation source: saline water (ENVO:00002010), including | reverse complement strand
GCCTTTAATGGCCTACAGGCCCGGGTGATAGTGCAAGAATTCATCAAGGAGGCCAAAGGCGCTGACATCCGTGCGTTTATCGTGGATGGCCAGGTCGTGGGCGCGATGAAGAGACAGGGTAAAGAAGGAGAGTTTAGGAGCAACCTGCACCGGGGCGGGTCAGCATCTATCATTCAATTGACAGATGATGAAGAAAATGCCGCGATAAAGGCGGCAAAATCCATGGGGCTAGGAGTTGCCGGTGTTGATATGCTGCAAAGTGACCGGGGGCCGCTGATACTTGAGGTCAATTCTTCTCCAGGGCTTGAGGGTATAGAGGCTGCAACAGGTAAGGATATAGCAAAAAGCATTATAAGATATATTGAAAGGGGAATCTAACAGCATGTCGTGGATTGATGAAAATAATGAGCTGCACATCCTGGGAGAGAAGATTTCGCCGGGAGGCAAATGTACCATCAACTTCAATATGGCAAAACTGTACACTACCACCTCGGTAGATGTACCCATTATCATAAATCGTTCAAAAAAACCAGGACCTTGTATCCTGCTCACTGCAGGAATACACGGTGATGAGATAGGAGGTGTCGAGATTGTACGGCAAATCATTTCAAAAGGCATCAACAAACCGGCGAGGGGCACCATTATATGCATTCCCGTCCTCAATATTTTTGGGTTTTTAAACATGGCACGGGAGTTTCCTGATGGTCGGGACCTTAACCGGGTGTTCCCAGGATCTAAGCATGGTTCACTGGCAAGTAGGTTTGCCTATCAGTTTGTCAACAAAATCCTGCCCGTGGCAGATTTTTGCCTGGACTTTCACACCGGCGGCGGTAGCAGGTACAATGTGCCCCAGATAAGGATTCAACAAGGTGATGAAGGGCTGCTTAAGTTTGCCAACATCTTCAACGCACCGTTTATACTGTACTCCAAGAATATCCCAAAATCCTACCGGGCGACCTGTTTAAAAATGGGCAAGCCCATCCTGCTCTTTGAAGGTGGGATGTCACAGGTGAGTGATAAGGAAATTGCCCGGGAAGGTGTGCAGGGCGCGATGAGGATCCTGCAGCATTTTAAGATGCTGGACAAGAAGCACACCATCGAGCCGTTAAAGCGCAACATGGTGACCATACATGACAGTAGCTGGATAAGGGCCCGGTACAGCGGTCTTTTGCACTTGCGGTGCAAGTGTGGTGATTTTGTTGAAAAAAATCAGGTGATTGCACGCATCACAGACCCATACGGTAGTTTTAGGCACAAGGTCAAGGCGCCTAACGATGGTTTTATAATCAATGCAAACGAAGCATCGCTCGTGTACCAGGGGGATGCCATTTTTCATATCTCGATAAGTGATGACCTTACAGATGACAAAGTCTCAATGGCGGATTAAGTACCGGGAACTTCGGGAGAGCCTTTCGGCGAAAGCCATAGAAGAACAGAGCATCGCGATTGCAAACAATGCCCTGAAGATGGACATCTGGGAGCATGAAAACTACCATATATTCCTGCCCATACCCGGTAAAGCGGAAGTGGATACGGAATTCCTGATGAGTGTACTGAGCGGGAAGGACAAAAACATCATCCTGTCCCAGAGCGATTTTAAAACCTGCTCCATGACCCATTACCTGCTCACTGATGGTACGCGGATAAAACCCAATGCCTGGGGGATACCAGAACCACAAAATGGCCTGCAGATCAATGAAGGTCAGATTGATGTGGTCTTTGTGCCCTTGCTGGCGTATGATATATGGGGAAATAGGTTGGGGTATGGCAAGGGGTTTTATGACAGGTTCTTGCATAAGTGCAGGAAAGATGTGTTAAGGATAGGGCTTAGTTTTTTTGAGCCAGAAGGGGCTTTGCCCGTAAACAATGATGACATGGGGTTAACACATTGTATAACAGGTGCTAAAATCCATTCTTTTTAGAAGTGTATTATAAATATTTGCTATATTCGTTGCCCCCTTTCATAACCTATTTTACAGTATGACCACTCATAAGCGAGGTCGATTACTATCTATATTTGGTAATTCTCAAGAACCTCAACCCGAAAACAAACAGGAAAAGTTTTTTTATGAACAGATAGCCATGCTGGCAGGTGCTGGTGGGTTTTCTGTGGATTTTGTTGAAAAGACAACCTATTTTGATAAACAGCTCAGGAAGATAATCGAGGTGCCCACAAGCTATGAGCCTTCTTTTAAACATGTGCTCCACTTTTTTGACATGGACTTTCATGAAGCCATACAGCAGGATTATAAAAAGGTTCAGACAGGGGTTTCTTATCAGGATGATGTAAAAATCGTGAGCTATAAGAACCGCACCTTCTGGGCACGTATCATAGCTAAGCCCGTCATAGATAAAAAAGGAAATGTCACTGGTGTTAAAGGGGTGGTCATGGATATTGATGAGGAGCGCAAAAAAGAGCAGAGCCTGGCCAAATCACTGGAATTGATAGAGGCCAATAACAACAGGCTCTTTAAGTTTGCCAATTATGTCTCACAGGACCTCAAATCACAGGTCAATAACCTTGAGCTCACATCGCAACTTGTGGATGAGCGAAGATTAGTGGGGGACCACAAAGATCTTTTTAAGAACTATCAAGAGATTGCAAAAAGTCTTTCTCGTACCGTTTCACAGCTCAATGAGGTAGTATCCATACAAAACAGGGCCAATGATAAAAGGGAGGTGATAATACTTGAAGAACTCCTTGCTGAATGTGTGGGTGAACTACAGCACCTTATCAACAAGGAAGAAGCGTATGTGTATTCAGATTTTTCTGAAGTTCCCTCAGTGGAATATATACCCGATTTTTTACATAACATATTCTATACCTTGATTAAAAATGGCATCCTTAACCAGAACACCGCACGCAAACCCGAAATAAAGGCTTATAGTATTACTGAAGATGGCAAGGACAAGATCATCATAGAAGATAATGGTGGTGGTATGGATATGAAAAAGGACGCTGACAGGATTTTTCACATGACAAAAAGCTCAGACAGTGAAGGGTACAATCAATCTGTGGGCTTGTTTGTGGTAAAGAACCAGGTGGAGGCCATGGGTGGTGTCATAAATGTGATGAGCAAACTGGGTTATGGCACCAAGTTTATAATCACCCTCTAGGCCCCAGGATAATCCTACGGTTATAGTTCTTCTGTTTTTGGTTCTTCAATTTCCTGCTTGGGAGTGTCTTTTGCAAAAGCACGCTTATTGAAAACCAGGAGCAATCCCACACCCACGCTTATTGCCGTATCTGCAATATTAAAGACCGCATTAAAAAAAGTGAAGTATTTACCACCCCATATAGGCAACCACTCTGGCAAGTAACCTTCCCACATGGGGAAATAGAGCATATCGACAACCTTGCCGTGAAACCAGGTACCATACCCACCTGCCTCAGGTAAGAATGTGGCCACTTCTCCCTCACTACCGTTAAAGATGACCCCATAGAAAATTGAATCTATGATGTTGCCAAAGGCACCGGCAAATATGAGGGCAACCGCAACGATAAGTATTCTTGAGGCATGCTTGCGCACGCTGTCATAGAGCCAGTACCCTATGAGAGGCAGGATGCAGATCCTGAACCCCGTGAGTATGATCTTGCCATAATCGCCGGGAATCTTGGTGCCCCAGGCCATGCCTTCGTTTTCTACAAAAAGAATCTTGAACCAATTGAAAACAACAACGTCCTCGCCAAGAACAAAATGTGTTTTGATGTATATTTTACTAATCTGGTCGATTAACAGGATAAGAACGATAATTCCTATTGCCTTTTTTAGGGACATTGTGAGCGTTTAAAAACAGAAAGGCAAAAATAGCCAAATTATTTAGACCTGGTCACTTTAATGTTGCCATCTATGGACCTTAATATCAACGTGGCCCCGCTGCCCATATTATCATCAAGTAGCACTTCGCCATTTCTTGAGGTTGCCCGTATTTTTTGATCATGGCCCTCTACAAGGATGTTGCCCATCTCAGTGTTTACAATACCTTGCCCTTCAAAGTCTTTTAAAAAGCAATTGCCACTTGAAAGGTTGAGGTTGACAAAGTTGAACCTTCCACGTGCGGTTACTGAGGCCAGGGAAGAAGCCACCTCAATACCTAGGCCTGGCGGGACGGTAAGGTGCAGGGCCACACTAAGCAACTTATGGGCGGCAAGTTTATCATCAATCTTTTTAAATGATGGGGACCTCGCGGTATGTACCGTGAGTATGCCGTCTTCAATAGTGGTCTGTATCAGTAGGGTTTCAAAGGTTTCACCTTCAACCTCCGTATGGATCTGGATATCATCAGTACCTGCGACGGCCTGGATGTTGACATCAAAGACAAGGTCAGTATCAATAAGGATACCCTCAATGTCATCTACTGGGATAACCTCTTCCAGGGTTTTTTGGCTTAAAGCCAAATGCACCCAGACCAAGCACAGGCTTGAGAAGATGATTTTTAACGTTTTAAAATGGAGTCGCATGTCATAAGGTTAACAAAAAACGCTCCAGGTCATGTGCCGGGAGCGTTTTTTCTATGATTTTAAAAAAGTAATCTAGTGCTTTATAAAACTATTTTTGCATGTTCTTGGCCTCAATGCTCAATGTCGCGTGTGGAACAAGCTTAAGTCTCTCTTTGTTGATGAGCTTGCCTGTTACACGGCATATGCCATAGGTCTTGTTCTGTATTCTCACAAGGGCATTCTTAAGGTCCCGTATAAATTTTTCCTGCCTAATGGCAAGGGCGGAGTTTGCTTCCTTGCTCATGGTCTCACTACCTTCTTCAAAAGCCTTGAATGTGGGTGAGGTGTCATCAGTACCATTGTTGCCATCGTTCATGTAGGCACTCTTGATAAGGTCTAGGTCTTGCTGGGCCTTGTCTATTTTTGCCTGGATGATAACGCGAAATTCCTCGAGTTCCGCATCACTGTACCTTTCTTTAGTTTCTGTAGCCATAGTCTCAGTGTTTTTTGATAGAAAGCCTTGTCTCTACATCATCAAAGGCAATTTCTATTCCATTATCAACAGTATCTGCAAGGTTGAGGTTTGCAGTAAGCGTTTCATTCTTTATATACTCTATATTGCTATTGACGGCAGCCTCAACCTTACCGTCCTTTTGTATTGCAACGTCTATGCGGTCAGTCACCTCAAACCCAGAATCCTTACGCAGGTTCTGGATACGGTTGACCAATTCCCGTGCCACACCTTCAGCTTTCAGATCGTCAGAGATCGTGACATCAAGCGCGACGGTCAATCCTGCATTGCTTGCAACTAACCATCCCTCAATGTCTTGTGAAGATATTTCTACATCTTCGGCGCGCAAAGTAACATTTTTTCCGGCAATGTCAAGAATATAACTTCCTTCTTTTTCAATAGTTTTGATCTGCTCTGGGCCAAAATCATTTATCGCACTGGCTATCAGTTTCATATCCTTGCCAAAGCGTGGCCCCAGCACTTTAAAATTAGGTTTGATGGTCTTGACCAATATCCCTGAGGCATCGTCGATTAGCTCGATTTCCTTCACGTTGACCTCAGATTTTATCAGGTCCTGCACGGCAAGAATTTCTTCTCCCTGCTCCTTGTCAAGTATGGGTATCATGATGCGCTGCAACGGTTGACGTACCTTGATTTTTTCTTTCGCCCTGAGCGAAAGGGTCAAGGACGCGATTTCCTGCGCTTTCTGCATCTTGCTTTCCAGCTTGGTGTCAATGAACCCAGGGTCACTCACCGGGAAATCTGCGATGTGCACACTTTCTGCATCATCTTTTTGCACAAGGACGTTGAGGTCGCGGTACAGGCGCTCAGCATAAAATGGAGCTACTGGCGCCATTAATTTGGCTACAGCCAGGAGGCAATCGTACAAGGTTTGATATGCCGAAAGTTTATCTGGGCCATACTCGCCCTTCCAGTACCGTCTCCTGCTCAAGCGCACGAACCAGTTGCTCAAATTCTCCTGCACAAAGTCTGAAATTGCCCGTGTGGCCTTGGTAGGCTCATAATCTGCGTAGAATTCATCAACCTTGCTGATAAGCGTATGCAGTTCAGAAAGTATCCAGCGATCGATCTCTGGCCGGTTTTCATAAGGCACCTCTGCCTCGCTGTAATTAAATCCGTCCAGGTTTGCATACAAGGCAAAGAATGAATACGTGTTGTACAACGTCCCGAAGAACTTGCGTTGCACTTCTGTGATACCATCCAGGTCAAACTTGAGGTTGTCCCAGGGGTTGGCATTGCTTATCATGTACCAGCGTGTCGCATCTGGGCCAAAGGTGTCCAGCGTGGTGAACGGGTCCACGGCGTTGCCCAAACGCTTGGACATTTTCTGGCCGTTCTTGTCGAGCACAAGACCGTTGGACACCACATTTTTATACGCGATATCGTCAAAGGTCATGGTTGCGATGGCGTGCAGTGTGTAGAACCAACCGCGGGTCTGGTCAACACCCTCTGCGATAAAATCAGCTTTGCGCCAGGTTTTTTCAACCTTTTCCTTGTTTTCAAAAGGGTAGTGCCACTGCGCATACGGCATGCTGCCGCTATCAAACCAAACGTCGATAAGGTCAGCTTCGCGTTTCATGGGTTTGCCTTGCGGCGAAACCAATACAATCGCATCCACCACGTTTTTGTGCAGGTCGATCTTATCATAGTTCTCCTCGCTGAAATCTCCCGCCACAAAACCTTCAAATGGATCTTTATCCATAAATCCAGCTTCGATGGACTTTGCTATCTCTGCCTGCAGTTCCTCAACCGAACCAATGATGATTTCTTCCCTGCGGTCCTCCGTCCTCCAGATGGGCAACGGGATCCCCCAGTAGCGGGAACGCGAAAGGTTCCAGTCATTAGCATTGGCAAGCCAGTTGCCAAAACGGCCTTCTCCAGTTGCTTTAGGTTTCCAGTTGATGCCCTTGTTCAGTTCATACATGCGGTCACGCACGTCCGTTACTTTTATGAACCAGGAATCCAGTGGATAATATAAAATAGGTTTATCTGTTCTCCAGCAATTGGGATAACTGTGAACGTATTTTTCAACCTTAAAGGCTTTGTTTTCTATTTTTAATTTGATAGCAATCTCAACATCTATTGACTTTTCAGGAGCTTCGCCATCATCATAATATTCATTCTTAACGTACTTGCCGCCATATTCCTTCATCTCTGGTCTAAACCTTCCCTGAAGATCCACCAGTGGAACAAGATTATCGTTCTCATCCATCACAAGCATCGGCGGAACTTCGGGCGTAGCCTGTTTCGCGACAAGCGCATCATCTGCACCAAAGGTAGGCGCGGTGTGCACGATACCTGTACCATCTTCAGTGGTTACAAAATCTCCAGCAATGATTCTAAAGGCATTTTCAGGATTGTCATGCGGCTGCACATAATCTATCAATTGCTCATAACGCAAACCTACCAGTTCGCTACCCTTGCATTCAGCTAGGATCTCGTATGGTATTTTTTTGTCGTTTTCGCTGTAGCTTTCAAAAGCCGCTTCATCTTTAGCAGCAAAATATTTCTTGCCAAATTGTTTCGCAACAAGCGCCTTTGCGATAACAACCTTGATAGGTTCAAAGGTGTATTGATTAAACGTGCGAATCAGCACATAATCAATTTTATTCCCCACAGTAAGCGCCGTGTTAGAAGGCAGCGTCCATGGTGTGGTCGTCCAGGCTAGGAAATACACATCGCCCGCGCCTTTATGGCTTTCGCCGAAAGGTGAACTCTTAAACACGTCATTCTCCACAGCTTTAAACTGTGCTGTCACCGTGGTGTCAGTCACGTCTTGATACGTTCCTGGTTGGTTCAATTCGTGCGAACTCAGGCCAGTTCCCGCTTTAGGAGAATACGGCTGAATGGTGTAACCCTTGTAAATCAGGTCTTGCTTGTAGATATTCTTGAGCAACCACCATACGGTTTCCATGTATTTTGGCTTGTAGGTGATGTACGGATCTTCCATATCCACCCAATAGCCCATTTGCTCAGTAAGGTTGTTCCACACATCTGTGTAGCGCATCACGGCATTGCGACAAGCTTCGTTGTATTCTTCAACGGTAATTTTCTTGCCGATGTCTTCTTTTGTGATGCCCAGTTCTTTCTCAACGCCCAGTTCTACTGGCAATCCGTGCGTATCCCAACCTGCTTTACGCTTGACCTGAAACCCTTTTTGCGTTTGAAAACGGCAAAAAATATCCTTGATGGCACGCGCCATAACATGGTGAATTCCCGGCATTCCGTTTGCAGATGGTGGGCCTTCAAAAAAGATATATGGGTCCTTGCCCTCACGGCTCGAAATACTTTTTTCAAAGATTTCATTTTCTTTCCAGTAAGACAGGATTTCTTGTGCTACGTTTGGCAGGTCAAGCCCTTTGTATTCAGGGAACTTTGCGCTCATGGTATGCGTTTTTAATAAGAGGTGCGAAATTAAGCATTTTTGAGCAGAAAAACTTCCATAAAATCCGGAGGGTTGGGTGCGGGCAACTTCCCTGTTTTTGAAGTACTTTTATTTGCATAACGCTTTCGCGAAAAGGACTCAGATATGGACCATTTAAAATATCCCATCGGTAAATACTCACCGCCCGAAAACATTTCAAAATCTGACCTTGATGGATGGATTTCAACTATTGAAAATTTTCCTGGCGAAGTAAAACGAAAAACGGAAAATTTGGCGGAAGCCGATCTACAAAAAACCTATCGCCCGGGCGGATGGACATTGCGCCAACTCGTGCATCATTGTGCAGATAGTCACATGAACGCATTTATACGTTTTAAGCTTGCATTGACCGAGGATTGCCCTACAATCAAACCTTATGAAGAAGCCCTCTGGGCTGAACTTCCAGACACGGTCGAAATGCCGATAAATGCTTCACTTCAAATTCTTGAAGGTTTGCATGTGCGCTGGGCATTTTTATTAGAGAATTTGACAGAAAGTCAATTGCAAAGGCAATACACGCACCCTGAACATGGCAAGAACTTTACTTTAGCGTTTACGGCAGGTATGTATTCTTGGCATTGCAATCATCATTTGGCACATATGGGTCTTGCTATTGAGAATTAATTTATGAGAGTGAAGCAAATTCTAACGGGAATACTGTTTGCTATAATAGGGAGTATAATTGCGTTTTATTCCTATGATTTTTTGAGAAATCAAATACAAGAGGTATTTGTCTGGTCAACAGCCGATAGTATTCAGTTCATAGGCAAAGATTTTTATCTTTTTGCTTCCTATTTTTATTATATAAGTTTTTCTATTTCTTTTTCAATTCTTGTTATAAGTTCTATGCATTTGAGTTTTCTTAAAATCTTCAAAAGAACAGTTTTGAGTATTGTGATTTTTGCAACTGCGATGATTTTAATTTCATCAGTTGATGGTAATTTAAAGGTGATTGAATGTACAGCATGTGATAATGGGATTAGAAAACTTCATTGGAATGAGATAAATTATGGTTTCATAGTCGGTTTGAGTTCAATCATTGCGGCTGTGCCAAGTATTATCTCAGTTTTAAAAAGATGATAATTAGTTCATTTTTATTATTTTAGACGAAAGTCAAAACTAAAAATGAATAAGGCTTGCCCAGAGTGTGGAGATAAGATTATAGGTCGCGCAGATAAAAAATTTTGCAGCGATTCTTGTCGTAATTCGCATAACAATCGCCAGAATCGTGACAGTAAAAACCTCATGCGCAACATCAATAACAAGTTGCGTAAAAACTACCGCATTCTTGAAACGTTGAATCCAGAAGATAAAACGAAAGTTATACAGTCTAAACTGGCAGATGCAGGTTTTGACTTCAATTACTTCACAAGCATTTATACCACAAAAAAAGGAACGGTCTATTACTTTGTATACGACCAGGGCTATTTACCGCTAGAAGGAGATTTTTATGCGCTTGTTAAACGAAAATAGAGTTACTTCCAGGTTTGGCCTTTAAGACTTAAAGCAGCTTTGATCACATCTTTTTGACTTATTTGCCCCACTAATTTTCCATTTTCAACAATAGGGAAGCGACGGTGTTTTTTCTCGATAAAAAGTTTTGCAGCGTCAAAAACATTGAGTTCGCCATCTATGGTTTCTACCTGGCAGTTCATGTGCTTTTCCACGGTGGCCTCGCTCATGGGCATATTGTAATACCGGCTATCGCTTATTTGTTTCATGCAATCGCCCTCACTGATTATGCCCAGCAACTCGTTTTTTTCATTGACGACTGGGCCACCAGAAATGCGGTGCTTAATCAATTTTTCCATGACTTCCATGACGTGCTGCTCTGGCCTAAAGGTTATTAAATTACGCGTCATGTAATCTGAAACCTTAATATTTGTAGGAGCTTCCATAACCTTTGAACGCTTTCCCATAAAACTCTTGATACCCATATCCTTGATTTTTTGTCTCATATAAGTTAGGACATTTTTTCCGAAAACGATTGCGGCAATGGTAAAATTTAACGTTGGCATCCTGAGTAGCTTGTTTAAACCACCGCTAGCCATTACCTTTAATTCGTGAACGTATCCTTATGAAAAACAATTCTTCCGCGGCGCTTTCCTTCCTCCTTATATTGGGATTGGTGGCTTTTAGTTTTTATACCCATAAGCCACAAGCTGTGAGTGGCCTAGATACACCCGCTGATCAATTTTCTGCACAACGGGCACTTCAACATTTAAAAAAAATAAGCGAACAGCCACATTCTGTGGGTACTGAGGGCCATGCACTTGTGCGTGATTACATTGTGGGCGTGCTTGAAGAAATGGGCCTTGAGGTCCAGTTGCAGGAAGGATTGGCCTATACACCGGGATGGGGTGCAATGAGCGAGGCGACCAATATAATTGCACGCATTGAGGGAAGTGGCAGTGGCAAGGCCGTCCTGCTCATGTCACACTACGATAGCGCACCCCATACCGCAAGCCATGGCGCCAGCGATGCAGGTAGTGGCGTGGTGGCCGTACTGGAGGCTACAAGAGCCTTTTTGGCAAAAGCCCAAAAGCCCAAAAACGATATCATCATCCTTTTTACTGACGGCGAAGAGCTGGGCCTCAACGGTGCATCTGTCTTTGTGGATACCCATCCCTGGGCCAAGGATGTGGGCGTTGCCCTCAATTTTGAAGCACGTGGTAGCGGGGGGCCTTCTAACATGATCGTGGAGACCAATGGTGGCAATGAGAAGCTCATTAAAGCTTTTGCAAGGGCAGGCCTTACACATCCCTATGCTAACTCGCTCATGTATAGCATTTACAAAATCTTGCCTAATGACACTGACTCAACCGTGCTGCGTGAGGAAGGTGATATCGATGGTTATTTCTTTGCGTTTATAGGCGACCATTTTGATTATCACACGGCGATGGATAGATATGATAGACTAGATCCCCTATCACTGGAGCATCAAGGGCGTTACGCGCTGCCGTTGTTAGATTACTTTGCATCAGATGACCTGGACCTTAAAAGTGATACGGACTATGTGTATTTTAATTTCCCCATTATTAAGATGGTCTATTTTCCTTTCTGGATGATATGGCCTCTGGTCATTGGCGCATGGATTCTATTGATACTCGTCACGGCGTATGGTAAGAGGAAACAGGCCTTCTCCTGGGGCCAGGTGGGCCGCTCGTTTTTTTCATTTTTGATTTCGCTTGCGGGCTGTGGCCTGATCACCTACCTGGGGTGGATGCTGGTAAGCACCATACATCCAGAGTATCAGGATATTTTACAGGGCTTTACCTATAATGGGTACATATACCTGAGTGCCTTTGTGGCGCTCAACCTGGCATTTACCTTCTGGGTTTATAAGTTGTTTCAAAGGCCAAAACAAGCTGCGGGCCTCTCCCTGGCACCACTTTTTTTCTGGTTGGTTATCTCGACCCTCATGGCGCTGTATTTACCCGGCGCGGCCTTCTTTGTAATTCCGGTTTATTTTGGGGTCTTATGTGTTTACCTCATCGCCTCTGGGCGGGTGACAAGTCTTTTCTGGCTGACCATTTTATGTGCCCCAGCCATTTTTATCGTGACACATTACATTAAGGAATTCCCCGTGGGGCTAGGGCTCAAGATGCTTACGGTAAGTGCGGTGTTTACCGTGCTGTTTTTTGGTCTTTTATTACCGGTCATGGGTCACTACCGCTTTCGCGGAAGGCTCTCTGCAATCTTTTTGCTCGTGGCCGTGGGCTGTTTCATTTCGGCGGAGACACAGGCCAGCTTTACCCCACAACGGCCGCACCCCACCAGTCTGAATTATGTATATGACGTAGATGCGGGCCAGGCCTACTGGGCTACCAATAACCATACACTCGATGCCTGGCTCACGAAAACTTTGGGCGAAGACCCAGAACCTGCCGCGGCTTATTTTAACCAAGAGGGGACCGGCAAGTATGGCAGTGGTTATACCTTTGCAAAACCTGCCGAAAAACACGCAGTGGCCCCATCAAGCATCTATATGCGTGAAGATACGGTCGTGGGGCAGTTGAGAAAGGTGCATTTTACGATATACCCTCAGCGGGCCGTGGGTGACATGACGTTGAGTGCCAAGGTGGGCATGCCTTTTCAATCGCTTAGCTTTAATGGCAAGGAGGTAAAAAAATCACCTGATGAACCCTATATCTTTAGTGACAGGAGAGGTAATACACTCTTAAATTATAGGGTTGTAGATAATGAACCGTTGGATGTCGAAGCATCTGTTCCGGTAGGTGTAGAACCTCAGTTTGAACTGTTGGATTATAGTTATGACCTGATGGACAATCCAGATTTTGGTATTGAACCTAGGCCAGAAAACAGCATCCCCATGCCCTTTGTGTACACGGATGCCATCATCACAAAACAGACCATACAATTTGATACAAAACAATAGCCCCATAAAGAATACCCCTTCATGAATATAATTGCAATAGCAGGCCTGGGATGGCTGGGCTTGCCCCTCAATACCCGTTTAAAAAGCTTGGGAATGCCCGTAAAAGGGTCAGTTAGCAGCGTTAAAAAACAACGGGAACTAAAAGCCAAGGGCTATGATGTGTACCAGGTATTGATTACTGAAACCGGTGTACAGGGCGAGGTGGATGCTTTTTTGGCTACTGTCAAAACGGCCATCGTCCTCATCCCGCCCGGCCTGCGCCGGGGCACCGGTCACAACCACGCCCTGCGCATGGCACGGTTTTTACAACGGCTGGAACAGGCCGAGGTTGAAAAGGTAATCTTGATAAGCAGTACGGGAGTATATTCAGATGCTCAGGGCAAGGTGACCGAAAATGACATGCCACGACCAGAAACCGAGGCCGGCAGGCAATTGCTTGAGGTTGAGCAGATGTACTTTAGGTCACACCTGGAGTGTACCATTGTCCGTTTTGGAGGGCTTTTTGGCGGAAGCCGAAACCCCGTAAGGTTTCTTGCGGGACGTGAAAACCTGAAGAACGGGGAAGCCCCTGTAAACCTTATACACCGGGAAGATTGCCTGAACATCATCACGGCCGTGTTGATGAAAAATGCTTATGGGCACATCATCAATGCCGTTATCCCACAACATCCTTCTAAAAAGGAATATTATACGGCCGAGGCCATGCGACTGGGCCTGGAGCCACCGCATTATACGGGGGACATGGATGAGGTTTATAAACAGGTGGATTCCCTAAGCTTGGGCGAGGTGTTAGGATATGAGTTTCAAAATTATTTAAAATAAAAGTATGCGTATGCAGGTAGACCCCATAATTGCGGTAAAGAATGTTTTGGCAAGTGCAGAATGGTATCAAAACTTGCTGGGATGCGAAAATAAACATGGCGACAGTAAAGAGTTTGCCGTTTTGACCTCTGGAGATGAAATTCTTCTCTGCCTGCATAGATGGGGTGCCCATGAACATCCCACGATGGTCGACGCCGCAGTTGCCCCGGGTAATGGCCTGATTTTGTATTTTAGGGTCGATAATCTAGAGTATATCCGCAAAAGGGCTGATGAGCTGTGCTTAAAAATTCAAGAGGAAGTACATGTAAACACAAATTCTACAAAGAAAGAATTCTCCCTGTACGATCATGATGGGTATTATATCACCATCACTGAATTTCATACGTTTAAAGGGTGATAAAATTTAAAAACCCGGTTTGGTGAGACCGGGTTTTTTGGCTCTGCCCAGAGGGCAGGAAATTCTAACACTAACTAACAAAGTTTAAGCCAACGCCTCCTGTAATTGAAAGAGTTGCTGGTTAAGGTACCTCAAGGCATTTACTTTCTCCTTTGTAGGAACAAGCAAAGAGATATTATTGTTGCTCCCGCCGTATGAAATCATACGTACCGGCAAATTATTGAGCAAACCGAATGCTTTATATGATGTTTGATCCTCTATGAGGTTTTCTCCCACGATACAGATGATGCTATGGTCCTGTTCTACGGTAATCTCTGCAATTACTGAGAGTTCAGTGACAATGGCCTGTAGATTTTGTGCATTGTCAATGGTGAGCGAGATGGCTACCTCACTTGTGGTGATCATATCAATACTGGTCTCATGACGGTCAAAAACCTCAAAGATGGTCCTTAAGAAACCGTGTGCGCCCAGCATACGGTTACTGCGTATCTTGATGGCCGTGATATCATCTTTAGCAGAGATTGCCTTAAGGCCACGGTTGTGGTATTCATTTGAGATCTTGGTGCCGTGGGCTTGCGGCTCAAAGGTGTTTTTGAGCCATACGGGGATGTCACGGTCTATCACCGGTGCCACCGTTTGTGGGTGCAGTATTTTTGCGCCAAAGTAAGCCAGCTCTGCTGCCTCGTTATAAGTAAGGTGGTCAATGGGCTTTGTGCCATCCACGTACCGGGGGTCATTGTTGTGAAGCCCGTCAATATCCGTCCATATCTGTACTTCACTTGCATCAACTGCCGCACCTATTATGGTTGCGCTAAAGTCGCTGCCGCCACGTTTAAGGGTGGTGACCGTACCCTGCTCATCCCGGCACACAAAGCCTTGTGTGATATAGATTTGGCTGGGGTTTTGCACCAGTATGGGCTGGAGCTTTTCACTTACAGTGGCAATGCTGGGGTTCTCTACCTGCCCCACATACATAAATTCTTTAGCATCAAGTAGTACATTGCTGAGGCCTGCATGGTTGAGGTAGGCCGAAATCATGTATGTTGACATGCTCTCGCCCAGGGTCACAATCTCTGCATACGTGCTGGGCCTTAGGTCACCTACGGTTATTGCCTTAAGTTCCTCAAGGTAATCATCAAGCTTTAACAGTACCTGGCTAGCAATGTTGGCTTCACTGAAGAGCAGGTTTACGGCTTCAAAATGTTTGAACCGTATGGCATCAATACCATTGTCAACATCCTCGGGCTTGTTGTATATTACCGCTTCATAAATCTGCACAAGGAGGTTGGTCACACCGCTCATGGCGCTTAAAACCACCACTTTTGTCCCCTGGGTCTGGTTGAGTATTTCTCCCACCCGTTCTATATTTGCAGCACTTCCCACAGATGTCCCGCCAAATTTCAATACTTGCATTGCCTTGATTTTTATGCATAATTACTTCAGCGATAACACCTTTTAAAATAATTCAACATATTTATATAAATTTGCACAAATTGTTAAATATATAACATTGAAGACTATTGCAGCTTGTGTTGAAGACCTGGTAAAACATCAACCTTTTGTTGAGGATGCGCTTTCGCGAAAGATAATCAACTACAGTGCCCTTGCCGAAGATTTTCAGCCGCGTATTGAGCAAATGGTGGGCAAGAAGGTCAATGTGGGCTCCATCGTCATGGCCCTGCGCAGGTATTTTCCGCAAAAGCGGTTGAATGATAAGATGGTGCGCAACCTGGGGGATGTGACCGTGCGCAGTGGTATTACTGAATTTACCTTCTTGAACAGCGTCACGATATTAGATAGCCAGTCGCGCTTGCTTGAGGAAGTACGTACCATCCCCAAAGCATATTTTACATACTCGAGTACCTTTCACGAAAGTAATATACTGGTCTCTAATGACCTTACCGATATTGTTGAGCGCTGTTTTGCGAGTGAGACGCGCATAACCATAAAGCCTGACCTTTCTTCAATTTCAATCGAGCTGCCGGAGAACAACTCAAAAACAGTGGGGCTTTATTTTTATATCTTTAAGTTGCTTGCCTATGAGGGCATACCTGTGTTTGAAGTGATCTCTACCTCAAATTATTTTACACTTTTTCTAGAAAAGGAATATGTAAACCAGGCTTTTGCGCTTATAAACGAGATAAAAAACTAGACTTTTCCCTATTTGCCGGGCTTTAGTTTTTCTATAAACTTGGAGTCAAAATCCTTCTTGATCCTTACAAGCTCATCCACATTTTCATTGGGCACCGCAATGGATAGGACATAGTGGGCAATCTTCCAGGTGCCATTTTTAAGTAGGACAACACCGCTGCCCCGGCATATGCCCATTTGTGTGTCCAGCAGCTCATCAAACCATGCCGTCTTGCCGTCGCCGCCCATGTATATGTTGCGTTCCAGGGCGGTAAATGACCAGGCCTTGCCTTTATCAAAATGGGGCTTTGCATACGCCTTGAACTCATCGAGCTGCCAGTTCTCCGTCGCATCGGTTCCTATAAAAACGCCGTCTTTTGTCATCAGGTCAAAGTAAGTGTCAAAGTCAGCATCTGCAGCGGCCTGGTGCCAGGCATCCAGTTGGGTATTGATAGCTTCCTTTTTACCCTGGGCAGGCATGTTTTGGCTTAAAGCCAAAAGAATCAATAGGCTCAATATTTTTTTCATCTTATTGTTTTTTAATGGAGTCCCGTTTTTTTACGGGTGTTGACAATAGCGGAAGTCCGGGTTTCCGGTTGGTTTTCTGTTTGTTTTGTACACTGGTATTTTCTTCACCAGGGATTACCATGGTCGTGTCGTTTGCTGCCTTGCGGTATTCTTCGAGCAGTTCTTCAACAGATTTTTGAAAGGTGATGTTGATCCTTGCCTTAAGGTCCTGAAAGGCCTCGTTGAGTTCTGTGGCTTCATTGAATACCAGGGAGGTGTCAACGACGGTTTTTTTAGTTTCCTGAAATAGCATTTCGGTCTTGGTCTCAAGCACGGTCAACCTGGATTTTATTGCCGGGGTGTTGAGGCTATCAGGGATATTGACCTTCATTTTCTTGATTTGCTCGATCCATTGCTCACCTTCTTGCTTGATGTAATCAATCTTCATCTTGCCCAAGGTCTCAAGTTCTAAGGAGATTTCCTTGTAACCGGTCCAGTTTGCCGTGGCGCTCATTCCCTTTTGAAATAGCTGCACTTTTGCAATGGGCCGCTTAAAATCTATTTCAAGCGTGTCAGTAGCCTTTGTGGGGTCTTCCTGGACTGGTTTTTCCCTTTTGCAGGAAAAGAACATGCCGGCAAGCAATAAAAATATATATAGGGTTTTTTTCATCATATTTTTATGGATGATCAAATGTAAGAAAGATCATAACAAAAAAGCCCCCATATTCTCATGTGGGGGCTTTCTAACCTTGGGGTGAATTTATTTTTAGGTATGTTGCCTTTGCGCAACTTCATTGAGGGCCTTGTTTAGGTCATCAAAGGCTTCCAGTATTTCATTGAGATGGCGTTGTACCACCCGCTCTCGAAGTTCAGTATTATCTACATGCTGATAAAAATCCATGACTTCACTATCTATTTTTTGTATTTTTTCTTCTACTTCATCATCTTTTAAATCAGAAGGTATCTGCATGCTCATGGCCTCTACATTCATGGCCATGTCAGGCATGAGGCCCAGTGAGTTCAATGCATTGGTATTACTTATGGTCTGTATGTTTCTATACAGTTCATTGTATGCGCTCCAGTCTTCTACGGTATGTTTTGCTGAGGGGCACAGGGGTTCAACCTTATCCACTTTGAGTTCAAGGTTGTTTTTGCCCTTGTCACCATGGGCGCAAGATCCCAGGATCATGCACCCCAGCAAAACCAAGGCTATTTTTTTCATTACGGTATCAACATTTGGGGTTAAGAAGCAAATTTACGATGATATTGTAATGCTCTGAAAAATAGAGATTTAAAGTTTAGCCAATTTTTACTTGTTTTTTAAGAGAAGGAGGGTTTTATTCTAAATTTTTACTTAATTTTTTCTCAAAAAGCCATAAAAAAGCCACCCTTAAGGTGGCTTGGTATTATGCTTATGAATAAGGGCTACTTCATGTTATCAGTAGGTTCCTTCATCTCTTTTTGTGCTTTTTTGGCATTTTTCCTGATGGTCTCGTTGATTTCTTCATTGAGGTCATCATACGCTTCCACAAGTTCTTCTACCTGATTGTTGACCTTGTTCTCATCAACCACTTCTTCATCAAGGATTGCCTTGAGGTCTGCAACTTCTTCATTGATGTCCTTGATGTCCTCTTCAACCTCTTCGGTCAATAAAGATTGAGGTATCGTGGTGCTTAGGTTTTTGGCCTCGGCCACAAGACGGTCACCGTAGGTGGGGATGTCTGCTTCGGGGGCTTCAACCTCTTCAATGGTTGCGTCAAAGGTATTGAGTGCTTCCCAGGCTTGAACTTCTTCCCTGACCTGTGGGTCAACCTCAAAGTCCATGCTTTCAAAATCTATGGCGCTCTTGCCCAGGCTTGCATCTGCATATTGCATCTTGTCTGGGTCAACGGTCTGGCCAGTGGTGTTCACCTCAATAGTTTCTTCAACCTGAGCTTCTTTCTCAGAATTTTCCTTGCAGCTCATGGTAAGGAGTCCTACTGTTATTATGGATAATGCTATTTTTTTCATGATTGTCAATGTTTAAAGATTGAAGGGCAAATGTAGATGTGGAGAAGGATGGGGGAGAAATATTTTTGGCCAAAATATTATTAAACTTTCTTAGGTTTTTTAAGAAAAACAAGTGCTTTTGTTAAAGCTAAATGCCACGGTGTTAACATTGTGGCAAAAACCTGTTTATGGCATTCAGGACCTTGTGGGTTTATTTATTTGGCTACAGCCAAAAAGTGGATAAAAAATTATCTTTGCGGCATGAGAAAAACAATGAAAAGAGGGATATTGATCCTGGGTGCATGCGGGCAGATAGGCACTGAGCTCACACAGGCTTTGCGAAAACGTTTTGGCAATGAGCGCGTTGTGGCCAGTGATATTAGAAAAGGCAGTGGGCAGCTCCTCAATGACGGTCCTTTTGAAATCGTGGATGCCATGGATTATGCCTCTATTGAGGATGTTGTTTTTAGGTACAATGTGGATACGGTCTATCTCATGGCGGCCATGCTCAGTGCTGTGGCCGAAAAATTTCCTGAAAAGGCCTGGAACCTTAACATGAATTCCCTGTTCAATGTGTTGAACCTGGCCAAGGAAGGTAAAATAACACGCGTTTTTTGGCCATCTAGCATTGCGGTTTTTGGGCCATCAACCCCAAGTATTGATACTCCACAGGTCACCGTGATGGAGCCCACCACGGTCTATGGAATAAGTAAACAAACCGGTGAGCGCTGGTGCGAGTATTATAACAAGAGGTTTGGCGTAGATGTGCGCAGCATACGTTATCCCGGCTTGATAAGCCACACGACCGAGCCTGGGGGCGGTACCACGGATTATGCGGTCGAGATCTATCACCGGGCTTTAAAACATGGCAACTATCGCTGTTTTTTAAATGGCGGGACGACCTTGCCCATGATGTTCATGACTGATGCCATACGGGCCACGATAGGTATCATGGATGCAGACCCAGATAATATTACCATAAGAAGCAGCTATAACCTGGCCGGTATAAGCTTTGATCCCGAAGAGATCACGGCAAGCATCCAGAAGCACATACCAGATTTTGAGATAAGCTATGAACCTGATTTTAGACAGGAAATAGCTGACACTTGGCCGCAAAGTATTGATGATAGCACGGCACAAAAAGACTGGGGCTGGAAGAATAAGTTCAGCCTGGACGATATTACCCAGGTCATGCTCAAAAACCTTAAACCACGCTATGAAGAGTGATTTTAATGACAGGGAGATAGACAGGATCATCGAGATGGCCTGGGAAGATAGAACAACCTTTGAGGCTATTGAATTACAATTTGGGCTCAAGGAGCAAGAAGTGATATCGCTAATGCGAAAGGAAATGAAACCCAGTAGCTTTAAGATGTGGCGGGCGCGTGTGCAGGGCAGGGCCACAAAGCATGAACATCTCAGGGATTTTAAAAAGGGTACTTTTAAATCCAGCCGTCAAAGGCAGATTACCCATAACAAGATATCCAAAAGATAAAATGCTCATCCACCAGCGGTGGATGAGCATTTGTGAACTGTTAAAATGATAATGCTTTTGTAATTACTCGTTGCTTACAACCTGCTCCGTTACCTGCCATGTGTTTACATTGGTGATCTCAGAATCGGCATAATCTACTTCTTTAAGCGTACCGTCAGTCCAGAAGAACCATTTACCTTCCTTCTTTCCATCATTGTATTGAGCAACGGCCACTTTATTGCCGTTCTTGTCAAAACTCTTCCAGGTACCTTGTAGGTTTCCGGCTTTGTTGTAATAGCCCGTTTGACTTACTTCTCCATTATCATGATAATAGGTAGCTTTAATGAGCTTACCATCTTTTTCAAAGGTCCCTTTGGGTTTTTCCTGTGCATTTGCAAAGAGAATTCCACCTAGTAGAGCGCAAATAAATAATAGCTTTTTCATGATTATCAGGGTTTCAGTTAAACATTTCGATACAAATATAACAATTAATTAAATATGAGGTAACATTTAGATAACATTAAATTAACATTAAAACTGTATTTACTTGAATATAAACACTTTAATCAAATAATTATTTTTAAAGTAATCTCCCATCCATTACTGAGATAGGGTTTGTTTGCTTATTTTTAAGACTTGAGCAGGGTTACAGATAACCTTTGCATAACATTCATGCAGAAAATATATCTCAAATTTGCTCCCTAAATGAGTTACCTTTAATGGACAATATTTATCTTGTTATGCTAATCGCCCTGG
>CEQG01055795.1_pt1 | contig 20874 bp, 13 predicted proteins | sample 350301 | NCBI WGS metagenome assembly CEQG01 (sample SAMEA2621242, study PRJEB7988) | marine metagenome | isolation source: saline water (ENVO:00002010), including | reverse complement strand
GACTCAAACACAATAGCCTCCGCGATACCCGGGGCGGTTCAGAGCCCTCAGCCAAACTCTTGCCGATAGTGTTGGAGGATGCCTTTAAGCTGGGCGTTAGTCGCGATCAGAAAAAGGTAGAGCGTTACATCAAACTGATCGAACAACGCATCATCGCACTCCCTTACAAGACCTTGTTCACGCTGCAGGATTCTCCCGATATTATCTGTCGCGTTCGTCTGCAGCGGGCCGGGCATATACTCGGTTCTGCCTACGTGGAATTTGACCTCCAATATCCACATACGGGTGACAATAAGCGCGTCGTCTTTTCGGGCGACCTCGGCGCGCCGTACGCGCCGTTGCTACCTGCACCCAAGCCACCGCACCGTGCCGACATCTTGGTTATTGAAAGCACCTACGGCGACCGCAATCATGAAAATCGCCGCACCCGCCGGCAGCGTTTGGAAAAGGTCATCGAGCAGGCTTTGCTAGACAAAGGCACCGTGCTGATCCCGGCGTTCAGCATCGGCCGAACTCAAGAGTTGCTCTATGAACTCGAAGAGATCATCCATATCAAGCTCAGCAGAGCGGCGTCCACTACGGGAGCGAGCTCGCTGACGAGAAAAAACTCAACGCACGTCACTGACGAAACCAACTGGCCCGAACTTCCCATCATCCTCGACTCGCCCCTGGCTAGCCGCTTCACTGCAGCTTATCGAGAACTTCAGCCGTTCTGGAATCAGGAGGCGCTCAAGCGTGTAAAATCCGGCCGCCGTCCACTGGGCTTCGAGCAGCTGATAACTGTCGATAGCCACGGCGACCATCTGCGCATGGTCGAGCACCTTGCGCGTACCGCTCGTCCAGCAATTGTGATTGCCGGTAATGGCATGTGCTCAAGTGGCCGTATCGTCAACTATTTGAAAGCCATGCTGAACGATTCAAGGCACAACGTGCTCTTTGTAGGCTATCAGGCAAGTGGAACGCCTGGTCGGGCCATTCAGACCTATGATCACAGAGGCGGTTACGTCGAGCTCGATGGCGAGCGGCTAGACATCAAGGCTGGCGTTGCGAGCATTGGCGGCTACTCCGCGCATGCGGATCAACGAGGGCTGGTTAAGTTTGTAACCGGAATGCGCCGACGGCCATCTCACATTCGCATCGTTCACGGTGAGGAGAAGGCTAAACAGGCTTTGGCGAACAAACTCAAACGCGCTTACGAGCAGCATGGCAAAACACTGAATATCGCTATTCCAGGATCTGGTGTAGCAGAGAACACAGCAAATTAAATAACGAAAGGTGCGCAGTCGCTAAGAGCGTTGCCTAATGAGTCCATACAGTGCAGTTGTATGGCGTGTATTGAATCAAGGATCAGTACGAATGAAGTTAATCCCAGTTATCATGTCGGGGGGCGTCGGTAGCCGCCTCTGGCCGGTTTCGCGCGAGACCCACCCTAAACCCTTCATGACCCTGCCGGATGGGCAAAATCTGATTCAGAAAACCTTCGTCCGGGCGGCGGCTCTGGATAACGTCGCTGAGATCATGACGGTCACCAACCGCGAACTCTTCTTTAAGACAGAAGATGAGTACCGGCTGGTCGGCGGCGCAGCCAGCACGTTGAGCTTTATCCTCGAGCCTTTCGGTCGCAACACGGCTGCGGCGGTAGCCATGGCAGCGGTGCAGCTCAATGAAATTCATGGCCCTCAGGCTCAAATGCTAGTGCTCGCAGCGGACCACCTGATCGCAAAGCAAGACGAGTTCGCGCGTGCTGTCCTGCAGGCCCAGGCACTCGCAGCTGAGGGGTACCTGGTGACCTTTGGCATCCGTCCCGAGTACCCTGAAACCGGGTTTGGTTACATCGAAGCGGACAGCGATTCGCCTGTTCTCGGCGGGTTGAAAGTGAGCCGCTTTGTAGAGAAGCCGGATGCCACCACTGCTGAGCGCTATGTTACTGCGGGTAACTATTTCTGGAATTCAGGCATGTTCTGTTTCCAGATCGGTGCGATTCTAGATCAGTTGCAAACGCATGCCCCCGATGTTCTGCAGCATGTGCGCGATGCCTTCGCACTCTCGCATCTGAGTGAAGGCGAAAGGCACCGATGCCTCAGGCTAGATGCCGAAGGCTTCGCCAGCGTTCCCGACATTTCCATCGACTATGCATTGATGGAGCGATCAGACAAGGTTGTGACCGTCCCCTGCGACATAGGATGGAGCGATATCGGTTCCTGGAATGCGCTGAGCCAACTGACTAATGAGGACACGGATGGCAACCGCTGCGTGGGCGAGGTGATGGCCCATCGCTCAGCTAACAACTACGTGCAAAGCACCGAGCGGCTTACTGCTCTGGTCGGCGTAAATGATCTGATCGTCGTCGATACGCCTGATGCCATTCTGGTTGCCCACAAAGACAGTGCTCAAGACGTCAAGCACATCGTCAGCCAACTGAAGAAAAGCGGTCACAGCGCGCATCTGATTCACCAGACCGTCCATCGTCCATGGGGTGCCTACACCACATTGGAAGAAGGGGAGCGCTTCAAGATCAAGCGCATCGTGGTCAAGCCAAAGGCCTCGCTGTCGTTGCAGATGCATCATCACCGCAGCGAGCATTGGATTGTGGTGAGCGGCATGGCCCGTGTTGTCAACGACCAGCGTGAACTTATGTTGAACAGCAATGAGTCCACCTTTATTTCTGCAGGCCACAAGCATCGTTTGGAAAACCCAGGTGTGATTGACCTCGTGCTGATCGAGGTGCAGAGCGGTGACTATCTGGGCGAAGACGATATTGTTCGCTTCGAGGATATCTACGGCCGGGCCGAATCCTGATTCATCGCTGCAATTGATAATTCGCAGGCCTGTGCAAGCGGGCCTTCATCAGTTTTAGAGCTTCCAATGCATTCATTAACTTGTTTCAAGGCCTACGATATTCGCGGCCAGGTACCGGCGCAGCTGAATGCCGATATTGCCTACGCCATCGGGAGAGCATTGGTTGCAGAGCTCCAGGGCAGCAACCTTGTTGTTGGTCGCGACATGCGACTTGAAAGCCCCATGCTGGCCGATGCGTTGATCCGGGGCATCACCGAGGCGGGCGCCGATGTTATCGACATCGGCCTGTGCGGCACCGAGGAAGTGTATTTCGCTACAAGCCATTTTCAGGCAGCTGGCGGCGTGATGGTCACTGCTAGCCACAATCCGAAGGGCTACAACGGCATGAAGCTAGTGCGTGAGCAGTCACGCCCCATTAGCGGCGATACTGGGCTCAATGCCATTCGTGAACGGATCGAGCGAAATGAGCTTGGTCCGGCCAGTGTTCAGCCCGGTAAGGTCAAGTTTGATAGCGACAAGAGCGCTTACATCCAGCACCTCCTGCAATACATCAACACAGTGGACCTCAAGCCGCTGAAGATCCTGGCAGATCCAGGCAACGGCGCAGCCGGCCCGGTAATCGAGGCACTGCAGCCTTACCTACCGTTCGAGTGGGTAATGATCAACAGCGAGCCGGATGGCAACTTCCCCAACGGTGTGCCTAATCCGTTGCTGCCAGAAAACCGCGAACTGACTCGCGAGGCCTTACTGGCCAATCAGTGTGACCTGGCGCTTGCGTGGGATGGCGATTTTGACCGGTGCTTCTTCTTCGATGGCAACGGGCGATTTATCGAAGGCTATTACCTGGTCGGCTTGCTCGCGGAAGTTCTGCTCAAGCAACACCCCAACAGCAAGATCATCCATGACCCTCGCCTGACCTGGAACACGATTGATCAGGTTCAGCAAGCCGGTGGAATAGCAGTTCAGAGCAAAACCGGACATGCCTTCATCAAGGAGCGTATGCGCGCCGAAGATGCGGTGTATGGCGGCGAGATGAGCGCACACCACTATTTCCGTGATTTCTTTTATTGCGACAGCGGCATGATCCCCTGGCTGCTGGTTGCCGCACTGATGTCCGAAACCGGTAAGACGCTTGCAGAATTGGTAAATGAGCGCATTGCTGCGTACCCCTGCAGCGGCGAACTGAATTTCCACGTAGCAGACGTCGACGCTGTCTTGACAAAGATCGTAACGCATTATCAGTCGCTCGCACTTAAGGTCGACAAAACGGACGGTGTTAGCCTGGAGTTTGCTGGCTGGCGTTTCAACCTAAGGGGGTCAAATACCGAGCCTTTGCTGCGGCTTAATGTTGAAGCTTCTGGAGACCCGCAACTCGTGACAGAGCGGGTCAGAGATATAACAACACTGATTCAGGAGTAGCGCATGTTCGGTATGTTTAGAGCGCTTTGGTGTTATAGGGGCTTCGTAAAGTCATCCATTCGTAATGAGCTTGTGGCGCGTTTCGCACGAAGTCGGCTCGGTGGGCTTTGGATGATTATCCATCCGCTGGCGCAAGTTGCGATATATGCATTGATTCTTTCAAACGTGCTGGCAGCAAAGCTGCCTGGAATAGACAATAAATATGCTTATGCCCTGTACCTAATGGCCGGGATGTTAGCGTGGAACCTTTTTTCCGAAATAGTCAGTCGTTGTCTAAGCTTGTTTGTTGAGCAGGGGAACCTGATGAAAAAAATGAGTTTCCCTCGTATTACGCTGCCGGTTATAGTTATCGGTTCAAGCCTGTTGAATAACGTCTTATTGTTCGCGGCCTTGCTGTTGGTTTTTGCTCTATTGGGGCATGCTCCAACGGTTGAGATATTATGGTTGTTGCCCTTGACGCTTACGGTGGTGGCGCTAGCTGTTGGAATTGGCTTGGTGCTGGGTGTGATTAACGTCTTTGTTCGTGATATTGGGCAAGTGATGCCGATCATACTGCAGGTTTGGTTTTGGTTTACGCCGATAGTCTATCCAGTGAGTATTCTTTCGGATTCGATCAAGGATATGATGAGGTTTAATCCGTTGTTTCCCATTGTTACTGCTTACCAAGACATTCTGGTCTACGGCAAAAGCCCGGATGTGCAAGTCATTTCTACGACTGCCGTCGTCGCCTTGGGGTTATTAATGCTTGGGCTTTTTCTGTTTCGCCGAGCCGCACCTGAAATGGTGGATGCGTTATGAGCCTTTTGATTGTTAACGATCTCGGCAAGGCCTATCGTACGTATCGCTCCGAATGGCAGCGTATGGCTGGCTGGTTCTACCTGCCCGTCAAGCCCAAGGAAGAGCACTGGGTGCTTAAGCATGTCAACTTCACCATCGGTGCTGGCGAGGCAATTGGGATTGTCGGGCAGAATGGCGCCGGTAAATCCACATTACTTAAGATGATAACCGGTACCCTGCAGCCCACGGAAGGTAGTGTCCGAGTGTCTGGACGCATCGCTGCAATCCTCGAATTAGGAATGGGCTTCAACCCTGAGTTAACAGGCCGACAGAATGTTCTCCACGCGGCTGGTTTGATGGGCTTCAGTGCGGAACAGATCTTACAAGTTATGCCTGAGATTGAAGCCTTTGCAGAAGTTGGCGATTATTTTGATCAGGCGGTGCGTACTTATTCGAGCGGTATGCAAATGCGTGTGGCATTTGCTGTTGCTACAGCGTTCCGGCCAGAAATTCTGATCGTCGATGAAGCGCTCTCAGTGGGTGACGCCTACTTTCAGCATAAGAGTTTTGATCGAATCAAAGAGTTTCAAGAACAGGGAACAACTCTTCTTATCGTTACCCACGATCGAAGCTCAATCCAGGCGTTATGTGATCGAGCTATTCTGCTTGAATCGGGCACCGTTATCAAAGACGGTAAACCTGAGGAGGTAATGGATTTCTATAACGCCATCATTGCTGAAAAGGAAAATTCCACCGTTACAGTCCGTCAGCTCGAAGATGGCACCGTACAAACCAGCTCCGGTTCACGCGAGGCCAGTATTGCCTCGGTTACCCTGCATGATGCCAATGGGGAAATGATTGAATTCGCTTCTGTAGGCGAGCCTGTGAGCCTTCGAGTCAAGATTGATATCAATCATGATATTCCAGAGTTGGTTGTTGGCTATATGATTAAGGATCGATTAGGGCAGCCGGTTTTTGGCACCAATACCCATCATATCGGGTGTGCTTTGAAAGACCTGAAAGCTGGCGAGTCGCCTCGGTACGACTTTACATTCCCTGCGAATCTGGGGGTTGGATCGTTTTCAGTCGCGATTGCTCTACATGCAAATGACACCCATATTTCTGCCAATTACGAATGGCGGGATCTGGCATTGGTTTTTAACGTTATCAATGTGGCTAAAGATCAGTTTGTGGGTTTGACTTGGATGCCGCCGCAGGTGGAGTGCAGTCGATGATTGGATCATTCTATCGAGCGTTTGAGGACCGCCATCGTGGTTCGAGAGACATAATTAAGCTAAGGCAAGAAGTGTACCTTGCTTTCATAAGTCCTCTAAAAGAAGCTTACCCCGGTAGCTCAATACTTGATTTGGGGTGCGGCCGCGGCGAGTGGCTTGAGCTACTAGGCGATCATGGGTATAAGGCACAAGGTGTCGACATTGATGATACGATGCTTTCCGCTTGCAGAGATTTAGGGCTAACAGTCACTACATCCGACGCTATTGAGTTTGTCAAGCGTCTACCTGATGCAAGTCAGCTGGCTGTATCAGGTTTTCACATTGTAGAACATATTCCGTTTAGCGAATTACATGAGATAGTTTCTGAGTCTTTGCGGGTTTTGGTTCCCGGAGGATTGTTAATCCTAGAGACGCCCAATCCTGAAAACATAGTCGTCGGCAGCTGTAGCTTTTACCTCGACCCTACTCATGAGCGACCTATCCCACCACTACTGCTGGCTTTCCTGCCTGAGTATGCTGGCTTTAATCGAACTAAAATTTTGCGGCTTCAACAATCGCCGGAGATTTTGTCAAATCCTTCCCCTGACCTACTTAGCGTCCTGAATGGTGTTAGCCCTGATTATGCTGTGGTCGCGCAGAAGGATGGGCCAGCTGGGCTGCTCGAAGCCTGTGAGCCAGCCTTCGAGGTGGAGTACGGCGTTACGTTGGAGGCATTGGCGGCAAAATATCAACAGGCAACAGATGCGCGCATTGCTGACGCTGAGTCATGTTCAGCTCAGGCAAAACTGCACACGGCCGCAACTGCATCTTTAGCAGACGAAATTAGAAATCAGGTAGCTAAGGCAGAGGCACGTGCAACCCAAGCTGAGGCCCGAGCAGCTAAGGCTGAGGCACATGCAGCTCAAGCTGAGGCTCGGGCAGCTGCAGCTGAGTCCTGTGTAGAAAAGGCTGGCGCCCGTGCAGCTCAAGCGGAGGGCTATGCGGCCAGCGCCGATGCTCGCGCAACTGAAGCTGAGTTCCACGCAGCAAAAGCAAGTGCTTGTGCAGTGAATGCTAAGGCCCAGATTGCAACGGTTACCATTCGTGCAGTCGAAGGGGAGTCCCTTGAATCCCGTTCCAATACCTCAGCAGCAGCTGGGCTGTATGCGTCTGAGGCCGATGCCAGAATAAGTGAGGACGTCGACGTGGCTGCAATTGAGGCGCGTGCAGCTGCCGCTGAAACTCGTGCAATTGTAGCTGAAACGCGAATTAGCGATCTGCTTAACAGCAGTTCTTGGCGGGTCACTTCGCCTCTACGGCGGTTCAAGGAAACTCTGCGATGCTTTAATATTTCCGGGTTAAGACCGCGCTCAAGAGTAATACTTCAGCACGCTATACTGTATGTTCGCCAACGCCCATGGTTGAAAGTTAAGCTCCTCCAGTTGGTTAATCGCTTCCCAGTTCTCAAGTCGAGGCTTTTAGATCTCAGCGGAGTGACGTTGTTTTCGTCAACGCCCCCTAGTCCAGCGACCCCACCCGAACTTGCTCAACTTACTCCTCGAGCCCGGAAAATTTATATGGACTTGCAATCGGCAATCGCTGATAGAAAGAGAGTGAGCTAATGCGTATTGTTATCGATTTTCAAGGGGCGCAGGCCGAAAACCGCAATCGGGGCATAGGTCGTTATGCTCGATCGCTAGCGTTAGGAATCGTTCGTAATCGAGGGCAGCACGATGTGCATTTAGTGCTCAATGGCCATTTTGGTAAGAGCGTCGATTGCATTCGGTCGCAATTCAAAGATCTGCTGCCGCACGAAAACTTTCACTTGTGGTACCCGACCGGCACTGCTCGTCATATTGAAAGTGAAAATAGCTGGCACCGTAGTTCCTCCGAGCTTCTTCGGGAGGCGGTGATCTTTAACTTGCAGCCAGATATCATTCTTGTGACTAGTTTGTTCGAAGGGTTAGTTGATGATGCTGTAACCAGTGTTAGTCGGTACATGGGTGATGTGCCGACTGCTGTTGTGTTGTACGATCTGATCCCATACATTTATCCGGACATTTATCTCGAAAGGCCTGCAGTTCGACATTGGTATGAAGAGAAGCTTGAATACTTAAAGAAGGCGGATCTGCAGCTCGCTATATCCGAATCTACCCGAGCAGAAAGTATTGGTTATCTTGGTGCCGATCCATCGCGTGTAGTGAACATATCCGCGGCAATCGATCCATTGTTTCGCCCTGTGCCTGTTTCCCGAAGCGAAGAGTTAGATCTCCGTAATCGCTACGATCTAGAAAAGCCATTTCTAATGTATACGGGCGGTATAGATCATCGTAAAAACATCGATGGTTTGATCCGAGCGTTTGCCTCACTTCCATTCGACCTCCGGAATCAATATCAGCTAGCAATTGTATGCGCAGTAGAGGCCGCTGAAAGGGATCGCTTGAGCCAACTAGCCGCTGATTGTGGGTTGGATGTCCGTAGTTTAATCCTTACTGATTATGTTTCGGCAGAAGACTTGTTAATCCTTTACAATCTCTGTCATCTGTTTGTTTTCCCGTCGTGGCATGAAGGGTTTGGTCTCCCAGCACTGGAAGCGATGGCGTGCGGTCGGGCCGTCGTTGGTTCAAATCGCAGTAGTCTGCCAGAAGTTATTGGGCGGCGTGACGCGTTATTTGACCCCTATGATGAGCAAGAAATCACCAGCAAGCTACAAGAGGTACTTTGCAATTCCTCCTTCCGTCAAGATCTTGAGCGGCATGCTATCGAGCAGGCAGCGAAGTTCAGTTGGGACAAAACCGCCAAACAAGCGATTTCTTCAATGGAGCGCTGCGCTTCCAGTCGTAAGGAAACGACCGCAATTGATTGCGAGCCGGTACGCCGTCTAAAACTCGCATATGTATCGCCCTTGCCGCCGGAGCGCAGTGGTATCGCTGACTATAGTGCCGAGCTACTGCCAGCTTTGCGGCATTACTACGATATCGACGTTGTCATTGCTCAGGAAAAAGTATCTGATTTATGGGTTAATGCTAATTGTCAGCAGCGATCCGTCGAATGGTTTCGAGCTAACCCAGAGCATTATGACCGCGTTTTGTATCACTTTGGCAACTCAACTTATCATCAGCACATGTTTGCTTTAGCAAAAGATATACCTGGGGTAGTAGTTCTTCATGATTTCTTCATTTCCGGGCTCGTAGCGCACCTGGAATGTCATGGCGTCATGCCGGGCATGTGGGTAGATGCGCTTTATGCAGGGCATGGTTACGCTGCGCTCCAACAACGTTTCAGCGCTGAAGATACAGCAGATGTAGTATGGAAGTTTCCATGCAACTATGCAGTGCTACAAGATGCTAAGGGTGTAATTGTCCACTCTCCATATGCAATTAAAATGGCAGATGAATGGTACGGCCCTCGAATGGCTGAGGACTGGGAATGTATACCACTTCTTCGTGTATCAGCGACAGTAAAGGAGGCTCATCGCCATGCCGCTCGTGCAAGCCTAGGTATCACCAAAGAACAGTTTGTGGTGTGCAGCTTCGGATTGCTTGGCCCCAACAAGCTTAATCATCGCTTGCTTGATGCGTGGCTTGCCTCTCCGCTTGCACAAGATGAAAGGGCATTATTAGTATTCGTCGGTGAAAATGACGGTGGATCATATGGGGCGAAGCTGCGTGACAGGATATCCAAAAGTGGTTTGGATCGCCGAGTTTTAATAACCGGCTGGGCTGATGAGGAGGGTTATCGCAGTTACCTTTTTGCTGCCGACGTGGGCGTCCAACTCAGAGCGTTCTCTAGAGGTGAGACTTCCGCGGCGGTCTTTGACTGCATGAATTGTGGTGTTGCGACTATTGTGAATGCGCACGGTAGCATGGGAGATCTAGCATCGGACTGCGTATGGTTGATGCCTGATAACTTCAATGACTCGCATCTAGTTGAAGCACTTACGACGTTGAGGCGGGATACTGATAAGCGAAACGCTTTAAGCGATACAGCGCGGGACATTGTCCACACTCGGCATAAACCTGAAGCCTGTGCTGCCCAGTATCATAAAGCTATTGAAAGATTTTCACAGAACGCCAAAGCTACTCCCAAAGATCTAATATGCAAAATTGCAGAGAGCGTTTCGGACACCCCCGCCGAGAGCGAGATTCGGACCGCAGCAAAAGCCATTGATCGGTCAATGACAGATCCTATAATGCAGCGGCAGCTTCTTGTTGATATCTCTGAGCTGGCGCAACGAGATGCTAAAAGCGGCATTCAGCGTGTAGTTCGAAGCATACTTAAGCAGTGGTTGGAAAATCCCCCCTTGGGTTATCGTATAGAACCGGTATATGCATCCACGAAAGAGCCTGGCTACAGGTACGCACGAGAATTTACACTCAATTTCTTGGGTTGCCCTTCAGCCTTGCGCGACGAACCCGTGTCCTACCAGTCGGGCGATATTTTCTTTGGCCTAGACTTTCAACCTGAAGTTATCCCAGCACAGCGCGATTTCTTTGAAACGTTACGTCGCGCCGGGGTGTATGTAAAGTTTTGTGTATATGATCTGCTTCTAATAAAGGTACCTCATTTTTTTGTGGGTGGCGGCTCGCAGCTTTTTTCAAAATGGCTGGAAGAAATTGTAGAGTCAGATGGGGCAGTTTGCATCTCGAAAGCCGTCGCGGATGAGCTTCAGGACTGCATTGGGTCTTATCCTTCGACACGGAATCGCAACCTTTCTATCCGCTGGTTTCATCTGGGTGCCGATATGGATAATTCGGTCCCCTCTATGGGAGTGCCCGCGAGTGCGGATGAGATGTTATCCCAATTGGTTGTGGGCAAGACGTTTCTTATGGTTGGCACATTAGAGCCGAGGAAAGGTCATGAGCAGGTGGTGAGTGCATTTGATAAGCTCTGGTCCAATGGGAGTGATGCTAGGCTAGTTATTGTTGGTAAACAGGGTTGGCTGGTTGAAGGCTTGGTGGATAGATTGCGTAGTCATCAAGAGCTAGGCAATCGGCTTTTCTGGGTGGAGGGGGCAAGTGACGAGTTTCTTGAGAAAGTCTATCAAGCCAGTACATGTCTTATTGCTGCCTCTTACGGCGAAGGCTTCGGTTTACCGCTTATTGAGGCGGCTCAGCATAAGTTGCCTATTATTGCTCGAGATATTCCAGTTTTTCGTGAGGTCGCGGGAAAGCACGCTTATTACTTCGATGGCACCGAACCTGAGGGGCTAGCAGACAGCTTACTGAGGTGGCTTGAACTGTACGGTAGGGGCGAGCATGTTCGTTCCGATAGCATGCCATGGTTGTCATGGAAAGAGAGCGCGGAGCGATTGCTGAGTAATGTAATCAGCCCTTGAAGCGACCATTTGAAAGCGCGGTATGTGCGCAGAGTATGTCAAAATTATATATAGACCAAGTTTGGATGCTAGTGGTATTGCAGGCTGGTCGCTACTTGTAGGAGATGAATCAATTGAATAATGCATTGAATGCGATCGTTACTGGAATTACGGGGCAAGATGGCGCCTATTTGGCTCAACTGCTTTTGGAAAAGGGTTACACCGTATACGGCACCTACCGTCGTACCAGTTCGGTGAACTTTTGGCGTATTGAGGAGCTGGGCATCGACCAGAACCCGAATCTGCATTTGGTTGAGTACGATCTGACGGACCTATCGGCAAGCATTCGCCTGTTGCAAACGACCGAAGCGACAGAAGTTTATAACCTCGCTGCCCAGAGTTTCGTCGGCGTTTCGTTCGAGCAGCCGCTGACCACTCTTGATATTACCGGGGCTGGAGCGGTCAACTTGCTAGAAGCCATTCGGATCGTCAACCCGAAGATCCGCTTCTACCAAGCCTCGACCTCGGAGATGTTTGGTGAAGTGCAGGCCATCCCGCAGATCGAGACGACGCCGTTTTACCCGCGTAGCCCTTATGGCGTCGCAAAGCTGTATGCGCACTGGATGACCATCAACTACCGTGAGTCGTACGGAATCTTTGGTACCAGCGGCATCTTGTTCAACCACGAGTCCCCGCTGCGCGGTCGTGAGTTCGTGACGCGCAAAATCACGGACAGCGTGGCCAAGATCAAACTGGGGAAGCTGGACGTGCTAGAGCTTGGCAACATGGATGCCAAGCGCGATTGGGGATTCGCCAAGGAATACGTGGAAGGCATGTGGCGCATGCTGCAGGTTGACGAGCCGGATACCTTTGTATTGGCCACTAACCGAACTGAAACGGTGCGTGACTTCGTATCGATGGCTTTCAAAGCGTGTGGTGTAGATCTAGAGTGGTCAGGTAAGGCTGAACAAGAAAAAGCGGTTGATGCGGCGACGGGCAAACTTGTCGTCGCAGTGAATTCCAAGTTCTATCGGCCTGCCGAGGTTGACCTGCTAATCGGCAATCCGGCGAAGGCAAAGGAGAAACTGGGCTGGGAGCCGAAGACCACGTTGGAGCAGCTGTGCCAGATGATGGTCGAGGCGGACCTTCGTCGTAACGAAGCCGGATTCTCGTTCTGATGAGTAACGCGTCCAAGCGTGCGCTGGTCACTGGCATTCGCGGCTTCACCGGCCGCTACATGGCCAGTGAATTGACGTCGCACGGTTACCAAGTTTTTGGGCTGGGAAGCCAGCCTTCAGACGAGCCTGATTACCATCAGGTCGATCTGACCGACCCTGCCGCGACGCGGCAGGTAATCGCCGAGATTCGGCCCGATGTTGTACTGCATCTGGCTGCGTTAGCTTTTGTTGGTCATGGTGACACGAACGGGTTTTATCGCGTGCATTTGATCGGTACGCGCAACCTGCTCGAAGCCTTGGCCGCGGCTGAGCGAAAGCCAGAATGTGTGTTGCTGGCGAGCAGTGCCAACGTCTATGGCAACAGTACCGGCGGCGTTCTGAACGAGGACACGCTGCCGGTGCCTGCTAACGACTACGCGGTTAGCAAGCTGGCCATGGAGTACATGGCGTCCCTGTGGAAGGATCGCTTGCCACTGGTTATCGCGCGGCCGTTCAACTACAGCGGAGTGGGGCAGGCAGACAATTTTCTACTGCCCAAGGTTGTTTCGCACTTCCGCCGCAAAGCCACCAAAATCGAACTGGGCAACTTGGATGTCTGGCGTGATTTCAGTGATGTTCGGGCGGTGGTTCAGGCTTATCGTCGGTTGATTGAGGTTAAGCCGCTGGGGCAGACGGTCAACGTCTGCTCCGGGCAAACTCATTCATTGCGCGAGATCATTGAGATCTGCGAATCCGTAACGGGGCATTCAATGGATGTAACCGTAAACCCGGCATTCGTGCGTGCCAATGAGGTCAAAACATTGTGTGGCGATGCCACACGGTTGCGCTCGTTGATTGGTAGCTGGGAAACGCCCTCATTGGAAGATACTTTGCGCTGGATGCTTGCGGCTAGCGAATAAATGAACCTTATTCTTTCTGTGGACCCGGTCCGCTTTCCGCTGACCGGTATTGGCCGGTATACCTACGAGCTTGCCCGCGCACTTGAAACGGCTGACGGCGTGGATACGTTGCGCTACTTCTCCGGTGCACGCTTCGTATCGGGCTTGCCCAGCGCGAGCGACACCTCTGATGGTGGATATGGCTTAAGGCGCGCAGTGCAGAAGAGTGCGCTGGCAATCGAGGCATACCGAGTACTGATGCCGCTGCTTCGAGCGCGTGCGTTGCGGGGCTGCTCGGATTCGCTTTATCACGGCACCAACTTTTTTATTCCGCCTTTTTCTGGCAAGAGCGTCGCAACCTTTCACGACCTCTCACCATTCACCTGGGCGCATTGTCATCCAGTTCAGCGTATCCGGTATCTACAGAAGGAGCTGGGTAAGACGCTTGAACGCGCCGATGCGTTGATTACTGACTCCGAATACACCCGTCAGGAGCTTGCGGCCTATTTTTCCTGGCCAGTCGAGCGCATTCATACCGTGCCGTTGGCCAGCTCCGATGAGTTTCGGATGCGTGGGGAGGGTGAGTTGCGTGATGCGCTGAACCACCACGGGCTTGTGTACGGGGGCTATAGCCTGTTCGTCGGTACGTTGGAACCGCGTAAGAATATCGAGACGTTGCTTCACGCCTACAGCAGGTTGCCGGTTTCGTTGAAAAAGCGTTGGCCTTTGGTACTCACGGGCTACCAAGGCTGGCGCAACGATGCCATACGCGAGCGGCTTGATCGTGCGGTGGATGAAGGTTGGGCTCGACACCTTGGTTTCGTGCCCGGCGAAGACCTGCCGTTGCTGTTTGCTGGGGCGCGCTTGTTTACCTTCCCTTCTTTGTATGAAGGGTTCGGTATGCCGGTGCTGGAGGCAATGAGTTCCGGGGTACCGGTTGTTTGTTCCAACAGCTCGTCGCTACCGGAAGTTGCAGGTAGCGTCGCGCTGATGTGCGACCCGATGGATATCGATACGCTTACCGACCTGATCGCCCGCGGCTTGGAAGATGAATCCTGGCGGACTACAGCAATAACCGAAGGGTTGAGTCATGCTGCCTCGTTTTCCTGGCAGCGCTGCGCCATGCAGACCATGAGCGTCTATGAACGGGTACTGAGCGCTGGATGATCAAGGTTCTTCATTTCTTTAAAACTTATTGCCCTGACACCATGGGCGGTATCGAGCAGGTGATCTTCCAGCTAGCGGAGGGCGGTGCGGCCTATGGAAACGCGCCCGAAGTGCTTTACCTGAGTCCCAGGGGGGCAGCACGAAGTGAAACGGTCGGTCACCACGTCGCGCACCGTTCAAAGCTTGATTTGCATCTGGCCTCCACAGGCTTATCTTGGTCTGCGATAAGTGACTTTGCCGAGCTGGCCGATCAGGCCGACATTGTTCATTACCATTTCCCGTGGCCGTTCATGGATGTCGCGCATTTCGCTGCAGGCATCCGTAAGCCTTCGGTGGTCAGTTATCACTCTGACGTGGTCAAGCAGAAGCTATTGCTGAAACTCTACGCACCGTTGATGCACCGCTTTCTTGGTAGCGTTGATCGCATCGTGGCGGCCTCGCCAAACTATGTGGAAACCAGCCCGGTGCTGCAGCGCCACAGCGACCGTGTCAGCGTTATCCCCTACGGACTGGACCGCAGTACCTATCCCACCCCGAGCGAGGAACGGCTCGACTACTGGCGTGGGCGTCTGGGCGAAAGATTCTTTCTGTTTGTAGGCGCGCTCCGTTATTACAAAGGCCTCGATTATCTGCTTGAGGCTGTCCGCGGGACTGACATGACTGTTGCAGTGGTGGGGACTGGTCTGGAAGAGCCAAGGCTTCATGAGCAGGCTCAGCAGTCGGGGTTCGGCAATCTGCACTTGCTTGGCTGCCTTCCAGATGAGGACAAGGCCGCACTGCTAACTTTGTGCCAGGCATTCGTCTTTCCTTCGCACCTTCGATCAGAGGCATTCGGCATCTCGCTGCTGGAAGGCGCCATGTACGGTAAAGCGCTGATCTCGTGCGAAATCGGTACCGGTACCACATTTATCAATGTTGCTGACGAGACCGGGTTGGTCGTGCCGCCTCGCGATCCTTTGGCCCTGCGTCAGGCGATGCTGCGGTTGCAGGACGAGCCGGAACTGGCGGCACGCATGGGAGACAAGGCAGCGCTGCGTTTCGAGCAGTTGTTTCGTGCTGATTCGATGTTGTCGGCATATGCCGACCTCTATCGCGAGCTGGTGTGATGGGGGCGTTATGCGCGTACTGGTGACCGGCGCGTCAGGCTTTGTGGGTTCGGCATTGGTACCTGTGCTGAAGCAACAAGCTCACGATGTCATCGCTACGACGAGAAGTGGGGTATCTGCACCTGCCGAGGGGGTTGAATACCTTGTAGTCGGAGATCTGGACGGCGCCCCTGATTGGCAGTCGCCATTACAGAACATCGACGTTGTGGTTCATACAGCCGCTCGTGTCCATGTAATGAATGAGTCTAGCCATGACCCCTTACAAGCCTTCCGCCAGGTCAACGTTCTTGCGACGCTCGACCTGGCGCGCCAAGCGGTCGAGGCAGGAGTGAGCCGCTTCGTGTTTATCAGCTCTATCAAAGTGTCTGGTGAACAAACTGGTTCGGACACTCCGTTTCGCGCCGACGATATACCTCGGCCCGTTGATCCCTACGGAATATCAAAGTTGGAGGCGGAAGTCGGTCTGCTGGCGCTGGCAGCTAGAACCGGGATGGAAGTGGTGATCGTCCGCCCGCCATTGGTTTATGGGCCCGGCGTGAAGGGGAATTTTGCGAGCATGATCAAGTTGGTTGGGAGGGGGCTTCCGCTCCCGCTCGGGGCTATTCACAACAAGCGCTCCCTGGTGGGAATCGGTAACCTTGTCGATCTGATTCTCCGCTGCCTCAACCATCCAGCCGCGGCCAATCAAGTATTTCTCGTAAGCGATGGGCAAGATCTTTCCACTACCGAGTTGCTGAAGGGTGTGGCGCAGGCCATGGGTAAGCCGGCACGGTTGGTTCCGGTGCCGGTAGGCATGCTTCAGCTCGGCGCAACGTTGCTAGGGAAGCAGGCGATGGCCCAAAGGCTGCTCGGCTCGTTGCAGGTGGATATCGGCAAGACGCGCGAAATGCTGGACTGGACGCCTCCTTACCCAGTGAAAGAAGGGCTCAAGTACTGCTTCGAGTCTTCCAATCGCTTAGCAACCAGGTGAACGTTTGATTCGTATTTTTGATTTGATCTTTTCGCTGCTGGGCTTGGTGGTGGGTTTTCCGGTGTTGCTGGCGTTGACGATAATTGGCCTGTTCGACACGGGCTCGCCTATTTTCCGGCAGGTGCGTGTCGGTCGTTATCAGCAACCCTTTACGTTGGTTAAGTTCCGGACTATGAGCGTCGATACCGCCTCGGTTGCCACGCATCTGGCGAGCCGCACGTCTATTACCCGTTTCGGCCATTTTCTTCGCAGGACCAAGCTGGATGAGTTGCCCCAGCTGTGGAATGTGATGAAAGGCGAGATGAGCCTGGTCGGGCCGCGGCCAGGGTTGTTCAATCAGCTTGAATTGACCGAGGAACGTGCCAAACGTGGAGTTTTCGAAGTTCGCCCGGGGATCACCGGGCTGGCGCAGGTGAGCGACATAGATATGTCCACACCGGCGTTGCTGGCTGAGACTGACCAGCGGATGATCCGCAGCCTTACGCTGTTGGCATATTTCAAGTACATCTTTATGACCGTGGTAGGCAACGGCGCGGGTGATCGGGTTCGGTAAGGTAGTAAACCGAAAGTCGTTAGCGGCGAGTCTGCAGCCCTTCCGGCGCATTCGTCGTGGACGATGCTTTCGGCTCGATTTTTCAAAATCCAGGGCGCACGATTTGCGATCGTAGCGAGGGCTTTCCGCCCATAGGACTTCTATAGATTGACAAGCTTTTGTAGAAGGCCGCCCTTAGCACCTAAGATCTGTTCGCCAACTGGTAGTAGCTTCGGCTAAGTCGGGACAATTGCTCTATTTTCAGCGTCGCAGCCGGATATCACTCGCCAGTCTGTTGTCTGGATTCTGTCAATGAATCTCTATTGGTTTTCGTTGCTTGGTACCGGGCGGCTTCAGGCCGCTATCTGAGGCATAAATATGTTGAGGTTGGCTGAAAAGCTGCGCGCACAGTTGGTGCGTTTGCCTAGGCGGCAGAAGCGTTTGGTTCAGGTTGCCACAGATGTGCTGTTGGTCTGGCTATCGCTATGGCTGGCGTTTTTCGTCCGGCTCGGTGAACCCGATTTCGTCGAGCCGCTAGGACGGCACGCATGGTTGTTTGGCATTGCGCCATTGTTGTCATTGCCGTTTTTTATCCGTTTGGGGATGTACCGCGCGGTGATGCGCTATTTTGGCAATGACGCATTAGTGGCCATAGCCAAGGCCGTCACGCTATCGGCTTTGCTTCTGGCGCTGGCGATCTATTGGCGAACCGACGCGCCCAAGCTGATTCCCCGCTCGATGGTGTTTAACTATTGGTGGCTGAGTCTGGTGTTGATTGGGGGGTTGCGGCTCCTGATGCGCCAGTACTTCTTGGGCGACTGGTTCGCCGCCGGGCAAACGCTGGGTTTGAATCGTCGTGATACAGGGCTGACCAGAATTGCCATCTATGGTGCCGGGACAGCTGGCAATCAGTTGGCAGCGGCGTTGCGCCTCGGTCGGGTAATGAGGCCCGTCGCGTTCATTGATGACGATCCCAACCTGGCCAATCGAGTCATCGCAGGTATTAGGGTGTATTCGCCAAAGCACATTCAACAGATGATCGACGAGACTGGCAGTGACGAGATTTTGCTGGCCATTCCCTCCGCATCGCGTGCGCGGCGCCGGGAGATATTGGAGACGCTTGAGCGCTATCCGCTTCACGTTCGCAGCGTCCCCAATTTCATGGACTTGGCCAGTGGACGCGTGAAGGTCGAGGACATCCAGGAGGTGGATATCGCCGACCTGCTGGGTCGCGATGCTGTGCCGCCGCAGCAGGCGCTGTTCGAAAGGTGCATTCTCGGCAAGGTTGTGATGGTGACCGGTGCGGGTGGCTCGATCGGTTCGGAACTATGCAGACAGATTCTTTCGAACAAGCCGAAGATGTTGCTGTTGTTCGAGCACAGTGAGTTCAATCTCTACAGCATTCATATCGAACTGGAACGAACGATCGAGCGCGCTTCGCTGCCGATCAGGCTGGTTCCGATTTTGGGTTCAATTCGTAATCCAGAGCGCCTGCTGGACGTGATGCGCACCTGGCAAGTGGAGACGATTTATCACGCGGCGGCCTATAAGCATGTGCCGATGGTGGAGCACAATGTCGCCGAAGGCGTTTTGAACAATGTGCTGGGCACCTTGAACACGGCCCAGGCCGCCGTGCAGACGGGTGTGGCCAACTTCGTGCTGATCTCCACTGACAAGGCGGTGCGACCTACCAACGTGATGGGCAGTACCAAGCGGGTAGCCGAGATGATCCTACAGGCGCTGAGCCGCGAGACGGCGCCGGTACTGTTCAATGCGGACGGCGCGGTGCATCACGTCAATAAGACACGGTTCACCATGGTTCGCTTCGGCAATGTGCTGGGTTCTTCAGGGTCAGTGATCCCTCGGTTCTATCAACAAATTCGCAGCGGCGGGCCGGTGACAGTGACCCACCCCAAGATCACCCGTTACTTCATGACCATTCCTGAGGCGGCGCAGCTTGTTATTCAAGCGGGCTCCATGGGGCAGGGTGGCGATGTGTTCGTGCTGGACATGGGGCAGCCAGTAATGATCGCTGAATTGGCTGAAAAATTGATTCATCTGTCCGGCCTTAGTGTACGTTCGGAAAAATGCGCGCACGGGGACATCGCGATCGAGTTCACCGGTTTGCGTCCAGGCGAGAAGCTGTATGAAGAACTGCTTATCGGCGATAACGTGAGCCCGACCGAGCACCCGATGATCATGCGGGCCGATGAGGAGTATTTCACCTGGGATGTGCTGCGCGGTGTGCTGGCCAAGCTGCTCAAGGCCGTAGAGCAGGATGATTATCCGCAGGTTCGGGTACTGCTGCGCGAGGTGGTGAGCGGCTATGTGCCTGAGGGTGAGATTGTTGACTTGATTTATCAGCAGCGCAGGGTAGGTCCGACTGAGTAGGCATATTGGCGTGGCTGTAAGCTGCCACCACCGCGGGCCTAGCTTCCCATAGGTTGTAAGAGCGTTGCCTTCCTCTGGTGTCATAGAGAGATACCGCTTCGGCGTGAAGCTATTTCGCTTTGCTGGCGGCTTATCACGCGTACAACTGATCCCGCGCATTGCATGTAGGGTTATTTGTCCATGACGAAGTCATGTCACGCAGCGGATAGCTGCCGCCTCGTTGAGTGGGTGACGCTTCTCCATCAAACATTTAACGCTGTCACTGTGGATGAAAAAACGTCATCCACCCTACGAAGGTCCGCGTGTTAGATGATGCCTCGTTCGCGCAGCCCTCGAACCTGTTCATCACTTAGCCCAAGTCCAGCTAATACGTCTTCGGTATGTTCACCTAACTGCGGGCCGCCTGTGCCGATGCGTCCGGGTGTGCGGCTGAGTTTTGGGAGTACGCCGGGAACCTTCAGTGGGCCAGCGAAGGTCTGGACCTGTTCGATCATTTGCCGCGCAAGGTAATGCGGGTCCTGGACAATGTCTGCGGCGGTATAGGGGTAGCCGGCCGGAACGCGTGCCGCTTTCAACGCCTCGATCACTTCGTCGCGTTTGTGTTTTATCGTCCATTCGCCGATGGCCGCGTCGATGAGTTCAGCCTGTTGGGCGCGGCCGTCGTTGTGGGTGAAGCGCGGATCGTCGGCCAGATCCTGACGGCCAATCAGGTTCATCAAACGTTTGTAAATGCTGTCGCCATTGCCGGCGATTAGCACGTAAGCGTCGTCATTGCACAGGTAGGAGTTGGAAGGCGTGATGCCGGGTAGGGCGCTACCGGCGGGCTCACGGATGTAGCCAAAGGCATCGTATTCCGGCACCAGGCTTTCCATCATGCCGAAGACCGATTCGTAGAGCGCTACGTCGATTTCCTGTCCCTTGCCGCTGCGGTTACGCTCTTGCAACGCCAGCAGCACACCGATCACGCCATACAGCGATGACAACGAGTCACCGATACTCACGCCCACGCGCACGGGCGGTTGGCCTGGATAGCCAGACAGGTGTCGCAGGCCGCCCATAGCCTCACCAATCACGCCGAAGCCTGGCAGGTCGCGGTAGGGGCCGGTCTGGCCGTAGCCGGAGATGC